>Ga0315296_10001187_pt1 | contig 22795 bp, 35 predicted proteins | sample YL17G14_18_MG_FD_203921 | JGI IMG/M metagenome (GOLD analysis project Ga0315296, IMG submission 203921) | Sediment microbial communities from Yellowstone Lake, YNP, Wyoming, USA - YL17G14_18 | ecosystem: Environmental > Aquatic > Freshwater > Lake > Sediment | place: USA: Wyoming | collected...
CTTTGTCGCGCCAGCGAGCAGCCGCTAATCGTCTTCGTTCCATTGCGCGTGCATGGACTGCGCGGTCTTCCGACCAATAATTTCGCATGTGTGCCGCGCTCTTCCTGCAACCTATCGAGCAATATATCTTCGGGTGGTGATTGCTCGGTTGCCCGTCTGGAGGCACAGGCCCGCCGCAATGTCCACACTTCTGCTGGCCATCAAACCCCATCGCTTGTGGCGTCCCCATCCCTCTGTTCCCCGAGGTGGATTGGCTCAGGAGCACTTAAGCACGACGGTCTACTTCAGCTTGGCAATGAACAGTTTGAGTCCAGATGCGTTGGCGCAGAGGGCCTTGTTCTTGCCGAACTCGACCTTGTAGTCGTCTCCGTCTTCGATGGCTTCGTAGACGACTTCGTCCAAAAATCCGAGGAAGGTTAACTGCCTCGGAATATCGTAACTGGCCTTCCCACCCTTGTTGCCCGCGTTCGCGCCCGGCCAATCGACGATGCCTTCGGGCTTCACTCGAACCTTCCCGATGATGTGGTAGTGTTTCGCTGCTGGGTCGTAGCAGAAGAGCGGGCGGTTCTTTTTCCAATCGTGAACGAAACGCAGCCACTGATTGTGCTTGCCCGTGCGTCCCTCGGTCTCCCTCCATTTCTCTGAAATGTAGACCAGGGACCTTATCGGCCCGAGCGCATCGAGGGTTGTTGGCTGTGGGATGTCGCCGTCGATTTCCTTGTCGACCGGGAGCTTCTGGAAGTCCTTGTAGAGGCGTGCTGCATCCGAGTGTGACATGCCTTCCTGATTCTCCGGAGAGACTATAAAACTGTGGCGGCGGCGAAACTTCCGCGAGCGCGACTACCATGTGGGAGTCGATGCCCCACAAACCCCCTTAGAGGGGTTTGTGTCGGAGGCATCGACTCGGGTAGCGATTTTCCCCCGAGGCGGCTCCGGGAAAGGCATAAATCTCAATAATTGTGGTGAGTTTCTGAAGACAATCATTTATTTCCCGCCGAGCTGGCTGCCCCAAAACCGCCGCGAATCCTCAAAAACTACCATGTGGTAGTCGGAAGCCCGCCCAGACGCCTAGCCTCTGAGCCAGCAGTATAACGAAAGTTATATATAGCCAGCACGGCAATGACTTAAGCAGAGCTGCCCTGGAAGGCAGCCAGGGGAGTAGGAGACCACGATGAAAGAACTCAAGCAAGGCGACTTTGTGGAATGGAGGTATGGCCGCACCGTTTTCAGGGTGGACACCATCTTGAAGACGGATGACCCCGCGAACGACAAGGCTCAGATTAGTCGAGCAATCGACGAGACCAAGAGGAAGACCTACACGGTCGATGTCATCGAACTCTACCCCATTAGCTCCGAGTTGGCCGACAAGGTCTCGGCCATCGACGACGCGATGCTCGCGGAGGACGGAGAGCACGAGGACAAAAAAGCCTCTCTGAGACGACAGTGGCAGGATATCTGGGGTCTCATCCATAAGTCGCGTGACAGTTAGGAGGTTGACATGACAGGCAAGAAGAAGATTGGCAAGGAGAGCCTTTTCGAGGAACTTACGCAGCTCTTCGAGAAGGTCGAGACGCTACAGAAGCGGACAGCGAGGAGCGGTGTCCCAACGGGGGTTTGGAGCAGCGTGCTCGGAATCCAGAACACCGTCCAGGACGCGCTCGACACGGTCGAGGATTGGGAGGAGAGCTAAAATCCCCCTGATGATGGCCTGCTGGTCGCGGGCCGAAACGGGAGGTCCGGAGCCCGGACTACCATGTGGTAGTCTGACCCGCGCCGCGCCCGTCGGGGTTAGACCCAGGAGAACAAAATGTCGCAAGGTAGGTATTGGAAGCCGAAGGAAGATGACATCCTGCTCAGGCGCATGGTCCTGTTGAAGGGTAACTATAGAAGGAGGGTCAAGCGAATCCTCAGAGAGGGTGTGCTGCCAGGTCGAACATGGAAAGGCGCCTTGGTCAGATTCTACAGGTTGCGGCGCAGGAATCTCGTTGCGCCACGGAAGCTCGAACAGGACAAGCGCCCGCTGATGAAGGTCATGCTCTTGCTCGACAAAGCGAAGGACAACCATGAGGCATGGGACAGAATCTTCCCGAGGGCTTTGGTCGCCGTCGAAGGCGTCTACGCCGACATCCACGCCGCGAGGAAGGAGATGGAGAAGATGGCGACGGCTGCCAGGGCCGTGCGGATTCTCTACGATAAGAAGATGTCAGAAGATGCCGACAAGTTCGACTCCGAGATGGACGAGTGCGACGCCGCTCTGAAGGCGGAGAAGCTTGTCGACAGGCAGTTGAAACGAAGGGACTGAAACACATGCCACTAGCGAAGAGATTGCTCGCCGTGAAGGTCGGTGGAGAACTCATCGACCGTTTCAAGGCGAAGGTCAGGGACGAGGCGAGGACGCAGACGGGGGTCATCGAGAAGCTCATCCAGAAATGGCTCTCCGGGCAGGTGAAGCTTTAAGCACTGGCAAGTGCTAGCTCAAGTGGTGAAAACATGGGTAGGTTGTACGATTTGACTGTATGGTATTCGCCAACTGGCTATACCTGCGCCATCTGTGGAAAGAAGAAGATGCACGGCATCGGTATCGAGGGCAAGAAGGTCGATATCGATGTTTGCGACGACTGCGCCGGTGGAGCGGTCGTGGCCACCGTCGACGCAAAGCAGAAGGCGGGTCACTGGAAGACGAAGAGAATCTCCAAGCGCGTGAAGGTCACGGCTTATGAGCGGGGTGGCAAGCGATGAGAGCCTCCACGCGCAACCCGCACACTCTCCAGATTGGAGACCTCGTCGAGATAATCTGGACCGATGTCCAGTCGCTCGACCGACAGACAACAGAGAACTTGAAGGACCTCCCCGAGCTGAAGCCGACGAAAAGCTACGGCGTCGTCATCAAACTCATGGCAACTTCTCTCGTGATAGCCCACGAGCTTGGGGATGAATATGCCGATGGCTACCACATCGAGCAGATTCCCTACCTCATCGTCGAGCGTGCCAAGGTCTACGGCAGGGTCAAGGTGAATCTATGAGCCCGGACTGTGATGGAGTGTTCACCGACTTGCCCTGTGCATGTTCTAGCTGTGAAGACCGAACAGAGTGCAGGGAGAAGAGGCAGGAAATCGAGAAGCTGGTCCTGAAGTACGGGGACCGAGCAATCCTGTCGTTTCTGCACGGCGCGACGGTCGCCATCTACGCGGAAGAACACCTGGACATGAAGGAGGCCGACCCATGAGCGACCACGGCTACGGAGGTCCTGGCCCGGACCCGTACTAGGAGGGACGATGACCGACTCGCCAATCGCCTTATTCTTCAAGCACTCGTGCATTCGTTGCGGGGCTCTCTTTGAACCCCCTCGAAAAGGCAGAAGGAAATACTGTGACGCATGTGCGGGCATTGTCGAGAATGAGCAGCAACTCACCTACTGGCGAACCCATCGTAAGTCACAATCGTCAGTGGTCAAGCTCTGTCTTAAATGTGGAAAAGCTCTCCCTCCTACGCCTGGCTATCCTTACTCTCTGAAGACCTATTGTGACCCCTGTCGCATCCTGGGAGTCCGCGAAAGTCAAGCTCGTAGAAGGGCAGTTGTTCGCCATGCAAGAGGTCTCGACAAGACCGTGACGAAGCCATGTGTTCGATGCGGCAAGGATATGCTCCTCCTCGCATCCCGCGCCGAGAAGAGAAAATACTGCACGGAGTGTAGACTGGTTGTCGACCGCGAGGTGGTCAAAGCGAGTGCCCGTCTTCAAGCTCGTGAAGGCAGGCAGCCAGTCGGTATCATCAACTGTGTGGATTGCGGCAAGGATGTCCTCGCGCTCAGCAAGCGTCAGATTCGCTGTGACGAGTGTCGCCTCGTCAATGCTCAGGTCTTCTATGCCATAAGAGAGCTTCGCAGTGCAATCTATAACAAAGCCATCGTCGACCCGGCTGATGCGAGAAAGTTCGTCGTCCAGATGATTGCCGAGGAAGGTCTCGATTTCAAGCAGTACGCCATCGACGGCATCGTGGAGAGGGTCATCGTAGATAGGGTCATCGTAGATAGGCGCAAGGTCAATGAGTATCTCAAGCCAGATGATAAGGGAGGGTGGACTAAGGATGATGAGACGCAGACAAAACCTGACGACCCAACCTGGTGTCCCGACTCTCGGGAGGGGAAACACTATTTCTCAGGAGCTGATGCTCTGGGTGTGATGGCCAGGGTCAAGGTCGGGCTGTCCCAGGATGAGAATCGCCCGGATATAATCCGTTGCATCTACTGTGGTAAGAAGTCTCCGCAGTCAGCAGACTACAAGGAGGAACCATGACAGCAGAAGCGTTCGAGGTCGAAAATGACCACAAGCTAACAGTCGAGGAGCTGCAACAGATGCTCTCAGACGCCTTCAGCGCCGGGTGCGAGCTGGGCTTCAACGAAGCTCTGAACGGTGCGAAGAGAGAGGTGCAGTCTCAGCACGCAGAGGACCACATCGTCGCCGCCATCGACGACATCTGCGGTCCCAACGGGTTCGCGGTGATGATAGGCTTCGAGAAGTGGCTCAAGGCGAAGGGAGGCAAGACATGACCGCTCTCGACAGGCTCCGGGCCTTGCACACGATACTCTGGCACGCCCGCGATGAGGCTGGGAACAAACGCCTGAAGGGCAAGTTGACCGATGCCATCACTATCGTCGAGGACCTCATCAGAGGTTCGGAGGATGCTAACAAGCTCGTCAACCTCTTGACCCAGGGCAAGGTGGACCTGGACGATGGCCCGACGAAGTCACCGAGGAAGTGAGCATGTCGGAAGAGAATCCAGATGACCAGACGGTCTCCGAGTTCTTGATGAATGGTAAGAAGGTCGATGGCAAGGCTTTTCTCCTTCGCAAGCTCGGGAACGAGTGTGCCATCTGCGGCTTCAAGGCTCGGCACCCGTCTCAGATGTCGATTCACGAGGTCGGGGGTCGTGTCGACGCAGCCGGTGAGCATCCGTCCAACTTGCTCCAGAGCAAATCGGGTTTTCTCGTGCTCCTGGCAAACATAGAGAGCCTCGTGCCTCTGTGTCTCAACTGTCATGCTCTCGCGCACCAGTATCCATTTCACAAAGAGGTCGCTGAAGCTATCGACCGATGGCGAGCGAGACCGAGGAGGAAGAAGTGAATGCCCATCTACGAGGACCGGAGCTGTTCGGTCTGTGAGTCTTCTTTCCAACCAAGGACGGTCTACTCTACCAAGGCCAGGTATTGCAGTGATGCTTGTAGGATGAAGGCCAGGAATCAGCAGTTTCAGAGATACCGTGACGCTCATCCGAAGCCTCACAAACCGCCCGTCGTGAAGAACTGTCTCAGCTGTGGCAAGGACTTTGTCGTTCCTCCCAAGGGCACTGGAGCTAGGAAGTATTGTGATGTTTGCATCCCTCTCATTCATGCTGAACAGGGGCGTCTCTGGAAGAGAGCACGCAAGCGGATGAAGGTCTGGAAGCTACAATTTAAGAAGTGCAAGCAGTGTGGGATTCGTCTTAAGGACACAGATATTCCTGGTCGTGACACTCCCGACCGTCTGACTCACCTGAAGTTCTGCAAGGAGTGCAGTGCCGAGAGGCGAAGGGAGTATCATCGAAAACTTCACTGCGTCCGCAGAACCTGGTTGGTCCAGCTCGGCAGTAATTGGCGTGTTCATTTCCCGATGAAAATGGTCAGGTTCATGCACATTCGGAGGGGAGACATCGCGGAGCTGGCTATCCAGAAACCGCCGTTCAGTCGTGTAGCAACGCTCGGTATCATCGGTGAGTTGACGATGACCTTCCTCAGGGATGTCCCATCGGAAGCTCCTGGCCCGAGGCATTTCAGATTTGCATTGCCGGAGAAGTACATGGAGAGCATCGGAGCGAAGCCAACAGATTGGGTTTGGCTCGATGTTATGAATCATCCTCGGAAGCCGTCGGCATTTGCGAGAGCAAGACTGTCCATCATGTCTGGAGGGGACGCCTGATGCCGGTCTACGAAGACCCGAGCGGCCACATCATCAGGCGTAACAGGCAGAAGAGGACCACGGACAACCCTATCCATACCTGGTGTTCCAGGTGCGGAGGCTATGTGCCACTGACCGAGTTGCCAGAGTCCGAGCAGCGGAGGCTCCGAAAGCATTAAGTTCCCGGACCGCGCTACGGACTACCACATGGTAGTCGGGCGATGGATGCCCGGAAAAGGAAAAGTGACCGACTATGCGAACAATCTTCGTAGATGAAAACGAATTTGAGAAAAAGGCAATGAGCATCCTCCGCGTCTGCAAGAATCTCCGGCTCATCGGCGAAACCGGAGTTGGGAAATCCACGCTCGTTCAATTCCTGAGTGAGAAACACGACTGGGAACTGTACGAATTTGCGCTCTCTACGGATACAAGCCGTTGGGATTTGCTGGCACAGGATTATTTGACTGCGAAAGATGGCGGCACGACGACCGTTCAAAGGACCGGCCCTGTCGTCGACTGGCTCACGGTTCCCGAGGGCAGAGACCCTAAGAAAACCCAGGTCCTCTTTCTTGATGAATTTAACTATGCCCAGCCTTCCGTCTTGACCATACTTAATATGCTGACTGATTTCAGGAAAAAGCTGTTCGTCCCTGAGCTGAAGGACAGCGCAATCCTGAAGAAGCTCGGACTCAAGGAACCGATGTTCCCGAGGTCTGAGAAGCACTATCTCATCATCGGCATGAACCCGGCGGAGCGGGCAGGCTACGCAGGAACTTTCACGATGAACATCGCGCAGCTCAGACGGTTCGAGTCGCTGGAGCTGGCATACCTTTCGCAGCAGGCCGAGTCGCGTCTGCTTGAGACGCAGACCAAGTGCTCGCATGAAGAGGCGATGAAGTATGTCTCGATGGCCAACCAGACGAGGGCGCTCTACAGGGTCGGCAGACTGAGCACGCCCATCACGACGGGCAACCTGCTCAACTACGCCAGGCTGTCCATTCAGGAGAAGCTCAAGGACCCGGAGATAGCGGAGATAATGGCCGCGATGTATCTCCAGACCGAGCGGGACACAGTCAACGCGCTCTGGAAGGGCAAGACGAGCGCCGAGCAGATAATGAAGCAAGAGGAGTCGATGCAGGACTGAGGTGCAGGGTCGTGTCGAAGGCAAAACTGGACTACAACAAACAATACTATGCCTCGAACAAAGGGCAAATACAAATCCAGCAGAAGCAATACCGCTCAACGCACAAGGAGCAGATTTCTCTCCAGCAAGCCGAATGGCGAAAAAACTTCCCAGAAAAAGTTGCGAACTATCGTGCAGCCAACGCACCGAAGCTGAGGGAGCAAGCCCGACAATCTCGCATGAAGCATAGAGATGAATGGAATCAGAGAAGGAAGCAGATTGCCGAAGACCTCAGACAGAAATTCTTGATGCAGTTTGGTCAAGCGAAAGAGGGGCATGTCTGTGGTGTGTGTCCATGTTGCGGTGAAGACCTCTATCACTTTGGGACCCTACATCATATCAATGGTGATGGCAAAGAACACAGGATGGAGAAAAGCCATCATGCAATGCTTCGAGAAGCTATCCAATCACAGGACAGAACGCGCTTTGCAGCTCTTTGTTTTAACTGCAATCTAGCTGCGGAGAGGAACGGTGGGCACTGCCCAGGTCACTCGAAGGGAGGCGGAGTCTGATGCCAAGGAGTGTCATAGAGGTCAGTCCGGAAGAGTTTGAGAAGACGCTTTTCATTTTGGCCTACGATGTTCCATCGGAGAATATAAAGCACCTCCCGAAGTCCGAGCGCAACTTCCTCAATTCGAAGCGCTGGAGCATCAGGAACGAACTTCGATTCCACTACGGATGCGCTCTTCTCCAGAAGTCTCTCTGGAGGGTCCCCGAGACTGCGGTCGACGCTCTCTCGAAGCATGTCGACAAGTGGCGCATGGAATACCAGGAGCGCGGCTACGATGCGAAGCTCAGAGTCTTCCCCATCGGAACGACTGATGTCGGCTACTCGGCCTTCATCGACATGGAGTATGACTGTCTCAGGGCCTGGCTGACGGACATCGAGACGCATCTCCAGGATTCCATCGACAAGAAGGAGATTCAGCAGAAGGCTCTCAGGGAGCACAAGGACAAGGCCCGCGTGCTCGGCGCGATAGTCGACCAGGACTTCGGCAAGACGAGCCCCGACTATTCTCCGAAGCGGTACAAGGAACTCAAGGAAGAGATAGCCTTCGTCCTGGATGCGATAGGCAGGGTCGAATCCGTCGCCAAGATAAAGCGGTACGATTGAGGAGGCAACATGGCGGAGAAACGCAAGCCCGTTCCGGCCCCGACGAGGGAGCGGCTTGAGATTCTACGGTCGGTATGTGTCATCTCGACGACGAATCGAGAGGATGTCCCGGTCCTGTTCGATGACAAGATTCACACCGCCCAGACAGACTTGTCAAGCATCTACATCACCCACAACTCCATCCCCGAGAATCTGCGCGGGTATGATGGTGTCGTATTCGTCGCGCTCAAGGGTCAGACTCTTCACGAAGCAGGTCACATCAAGTACACGGTCGAGGTCGACCAGGAGTACAAGAACTGGGCCAAGCGTCTGCACGCCAGCGAGCTGACCGTTCTCATCAGGAACCTTATCGAGGACGCGAGAATCAACTTCCGGATGTCCGAACCGTTCAGACATGGCGTCGGTGAGAATCTGAAGGATTGGCACAGGGTTCTCGGGGCTTCCTGGGTCTGGACCGAGCGCAAGGAGATTGCCAAGCTGGCTAGTGCAGCGGGTGCTGGCTGGAAGGGCGTCCCGCCGCAGAAGGAGATTATCAACCGGTTCATAGCCATCAAAGGGCTTTATGGCCGGGACGCCGAAGTCGACGAACTCATCAAAGATTACTTCCCGAACATGCCTCAGGGGTGGCGCGACGACATGAACAAGGGCGCAGAGATTCTCAGGAAGGCCCGTACCCATCGCATCTGGCTCAAAGAGCTGTTCCCTGATGCGAACAACCTGTACCGCATCATGCAGAAGTATGCTCCCGACGGGGTTGAAGGCGCTGGTGAGCCTCGGCCCAAGTATGACGGTGATGGCGGGGGCCAGCCGATTGATGGGATGCCCTCTGATGAGGACAAGCCCGAGGGCCGGATTGTGAAGGGCGGAGGGATGTCCACAGGCAATTGGCCAGCTCCATATGGTAAGAAGGAGCTGGAGGCCCCGACGGACCTCGTCGCCGGAGCCGAGGCTGCTGAGAAAGACAAGGAGAAGAAACTGCTTCAGAAGGCTGCTGTTAGGGCTAGGGGGGCTGGTGCTGGTCCTGGCACAGGTGAGGACATCGAATATTCGAGGCCCGATGAAGCCGCGTACAAGCGCCGGAGAGACTCTCTGGCATCAATCATCCAGCGCATGAGGAACATGCTTAAGTTCGAGTCTAAGCCGAAGTACGAGACTATCAGGTATCGTCCCCAGGGTAGGATGATGCAGGGCATCCTCGCACAAGCCGTCGTGCAGGCGAGGAGCCGTCCAATCACCGACATCTACAGCAAGAACACGGTTCGCTACGAGAAGTCCGAGACGACTCTCGCGCTCGTCGTGGACTTTTCCGGCTCGACGGACTTCGAGACGATGGTGAACACGCTGACTATCATCGCCGAGGTCGCAGGCATGTGGTTGCCTGACGAGAACTGGGGCATCTTCGCGTTCAGTGATTGGTTTATGAAGATAAAGACCTTCTTCGAGCAGTATGAGACGACGAAGTATCGGATAGGTGGTCTGAACGACTTGATTGACCCTCATTCTAAATCCCAGCATCGCATGGGCGGGACCGAGCTAGGCGTACCGCTGTTCAAGGTCCGAGAGATGTTCAAGAAGCTCAAGCAGAAGCCCGGCAACAAGGTCTGCATCATCGTCTCCGACTTCGGCCTGTACGGAGACGACCCTAAGCGGTCTAAGGTCCAGATTCAGCGCATGAAGAAGGAGGCCAATGTCGAGACTATCTGTATCGTGAACGAGCACGAGTATGCCATGCAGGCAGCTCTGGAGAAAGCCAAGGAGTTGAGCAAGCATGTGGTCCCGATGCCCAACATCGGCAAGTTGGCCGATGAGTTCTTCAAGGTGTACAAGCGATTGAGTTATCAGGATAGCGACCCAATGTTCAAAAGGTGGTGAAGACCTGACCGAGATAACAGCCGACGCATTCTATTGCTCGAAGGACGATTCAATTGTGCGCGGAATTGGTGCGCAACAGTCTCCTGGCCCTGACAAGACTGTGATGGTCACTGCGACCTGCTCTTTGTGCGGAGGCAAGGTCTACAAGACCATCTATCCGGACGAGGTCGTCCCACCGTCACCGCCCGCCACGCCCCAACCTCCGGCACCTCTTGCGCCTCAGCCCGAGCTTGCGAAGCAGGTCGAGGGAAGTATCTTTCCGACGCCTGGAACCGATGCCTATGTCGGCACGACCCAGAGACCGTCGAGGGTCTTCTGGGATGCCTACGCCAAGGAGCTTTCCAAGAAGCTTCCGGCGGACATGCTCGGCAACATCGGCAGTGTCTCAAGTCTGAGCTGGTACAACTATCTGACGGAGAAGCAGCAGCAGGACTTCTTGGACCGTTTCAAGGAGGCGGGGACGCTGGAGATTCCCGATGACGCATTCGACATCACCAGGACCAACCCAAAAGAAGGAGGGGCGTCGGCCATGAGCGGGACTGAGAAGTCCGCCGCCGCCCTCAGCGAAGCGACCGGGTTCGCCCGGTTGCTGGATTCCCCGGAAATCATAGGTCTCGCCATCCGTTTCTGGGATGCGAAGGAGTACGATGCGGAGTATGATGGCAAGAAGCTCACGGTCCGCCTGCACGATTGGGCCACAAGACCGTTCGAGAAGGGTGCCGAGAAGAGTCGTCCCAAGGGTGAGATTCACGAGGTCCGCGCCACCGTCGATGGTGTTCCGGTCGCCATGCTAAAGTCTCTCTGGAAGAACCCTGACCCTGGTGAAGGAGGACAGGATATTCCGTATATACAGAGGTCGGATAGATATATGACCACACCGCCAGTCGCGTTCAAGCTCACGCTCTATGATGCTGGTTACTATTCGCACTCCGATTATAAGAGCTTCATCAAGCACCCGTCGCCGGTCCTCGCAGCAGCCATCGAGCGCATTCTCATGGATGCGCCGACCGGTACGGGTCACATCACCTTGAAGGATGATGTCATCACCTTTCTCGTGAGTGGACAACCAGCATGGTCTAGGCCAGAGCCGTTCGAAATCATAGTTGGTACACCCAAGCTGCCAAAGAGCTTCATACCGCCGTTCTGGAAGCCCCCTATCGTCAGGAAGGGCAAGGAGCTGAAGGAGATTCCTATCGAGGAATCCGACCTGGAGCGCGTCCAGGCCAAGATTGACGCCAAGGAGACGGAGTTCAACAAGTATATCGAGAAGCTCTTTGACGACGACATTGACCTTGCGAAGAAACTTGAGTTGTCCCCGCTCGCCGTGGCGCGGCTCATGGGTGACACCGAGTACGAGGCCCTGCTTAAGCGAAGAGACGAATTAATGTGGAGCGAGATGCCAATTGGTTCACAATAAACCCGAGACTCACCGGACATACTTTCGAGATGTCTGGTATCCGAAGAACCGAGAGTCACACATCCAGACGGTCACGAAATATAAGAACAAGCTGAGACAGTTTCTCGTCGATTATAAGAAATGTCATCCATGCTATGTCTGTGGTGAGGTGGATTTTAGATGTCTAGAGTTCCATCATACAGAGAAGAAAGACTTTGAAATCTCTGATATTGTCCACGATGGAAAAGGAATCCCGAGGGTTAAGAGGGAGCTTGAAAAATGCCAAGTTGTCTGCGCCAACTGTCATCGAAAGATACATTGGGAGAAGAAAGGGCTCGGCATCGGCAAGCGACTGAGATAGGGTCGCGTTTTGGTCTGTAGGATGCTCAGAATCGCTTATAGCGCGTGTTTAACTGCGACCGAGGGGTTGCCCCTCCACATGGCTTCATCGCGTTCCTCAAGCAGCCGTTCGTATTCTTCGCGCTTCCCGAGCCGCTCCGCGACCTCTATGTTCGGGCTGTTGAAGTCGCGTTCCCTGGCTCTGAGGACTCGTATCTCTCTTTCGATGGCGTCGATGGCTGCCTGAATCTTTCCCAAGCTCGTCTCGGTCGTCGGTATCTCTGGGACCTCTTCTACTTCGATTGGCCGTCTGAAGATGCGGTTATATTCTTCCATAGGGTCCGCGCTCAGTTCAAGCCAGGTCTCGTGTCCATCCATCCATCTCGCGTGTAGCCCGTCTTCGCCAATCCTGAAAGGTTCGGGTTCCCACTCTGACTTGATTTCGACGCGGTCATCATAGAGTTCTCCGAGGAGCCAGGTCTTGCCAGTCTCCTTATCGTACTCTACTGTGATTAGGTCGGTGATTGTGTTGGGGGCCCCCATCATGCCGTGTTGTCCTCTTCTGCCAGTTCTGGCTTCGGCGACAATCCAGTAGAGCAACTCTGCGAATGGAGCACGGAACTCTTTGTTTGCAAACCACTCGGTTGCCGCACCGAGCTGTAGTAGATGAATATCAGGGGCCTCCCAGTGGCCAGCAACTAAGCGGTTCCCGAGTGCAATGGTTCTCCAGCCTTCGTGTTTGATTGCGACACGAATCTTCATGTCAGCGATGTGGATATTCGTGCCAGCTTTCTGTGGCGCCCAGAACACCCTGGCTGCCTTCATCATCTCGTCTTTGGTAGCCATCGGGCACGCTCCGTCATCTCTTGAGGAGGTCCTTGGTCGCCTTCTCCGCAGCCTTCTTGATATCGGCAGGTTCGCCCTTCGGGTAGATGACCTTGAACTCCCGCATGTACTTCCTGTTGAACACGAGTGCCCTGGCCTCGGCCTCTTCCTGAGTCCCGGTCCCGGTCTCGTAGACCTTCCCGAACTCGTCCTGGATGATGTAGTCGACCTTGCCCTTCACAGGATTGAATATGGTCAGAGGCTCTTCAGGGTTCCGCTTGAGCAGCACGCTTGGCCCCGTCGACATGACGACATCCGCCTCTCTCGCCATCCTGACGAGCGCCTTGTCAGCTTCATCACCGACGCCCTGGATGACCCGTCGGAACGCGCCCACGATGTCCGTCTCCTGCTCCGGCGTGATGAGCATCGGGTTCTTCTTAGCCTGACGCTTCGTCCTGTACTCGTCGATGAGCTTGTGCGCCTCTTCCATGTTCTTCGCCGTGCCGAGCTTGACCAGCATCTTGGCCGCCCAGTCCTTCTCTTCTTGGGCCACCTTTTGCGCGAGCGGATTTTCTCTCGCCTCACGCTTCCTGCGGATGCGTTCGTACTTAGCCTTCTTCTTCGGTGACATCTTGTCGTACCAGATGGCCGCCGTCGTCTTCCGCGCCCGCTCCTCAGCTTCTGCCTTCGGGTACTTCTTCTTGTAGCCTGCGAGTACGCCTGGGTAAGTCTTGTCCCAGAACTCTTTGGTCGGTCTGCGGGGGTTGTCTTTCAATGTGGATGTTTTGTCCCTCTTCCAAGCGGCAATCCCAAGTGTGAATGTCCTAGCTAGCCTGTCAAGGATTTCATCCAGGTTGGAGATTTCCATCGGGTCTTTGACCTTCACAATGCCAAGCGTGAATCCCTGCACCCACCAGTTGAGGAACCTCTTTGTGTCTGGACCTTCGAGAACCTTTCCATCATGTCGGATGAGTCCCAGCGAGAGTCCTTGTGACCACCATCTGAAGAAATCTTCCGGCTCGGTGATGCCGATTGGCGATTCGGGCAACGGGTTCTTCCGCTCGAACTTCGGTGGATGCTTCTTGAAGTAGGTCTCCTCGAACTCACGCCAAAGCTTCTTCGGCACACCAGCAGCCTTTCGGGCCGCGACCATCGCCTTCCAGGACGCATCCTTGATTGTCTTGACCGGGTTCCTGCGTTTGGCATGGGCCTTCTTGTAGCAATGCTCATGCCAGACATTGGACCCGATGGTCTTGTGGTTCGATTTCGAATAGACGGGCTCGTCGCAGACGCGGCAGATGCCCGCGAAGCATTTGAAGTGGTAGCGCTTCTTCAGCTTCTCGTCGTAGACATGCTTGTCCCTGGTCACTCTCAGCTTGCCCTTGCACAGATAGCATTGCACCATCTCAGTCGCCTCCTATCGCTCTGGTCTCGATACCAGCCTTGCGCTGGTCTTGGGGCAGGACATAGGTGTCCCAGACCGTGCCCCTCTTGTCACGCGCCTTGGCCAGGTGGTACTTCTTGCTCTTCTTGGCCCGGCACTCGATGAATTGCTCGCTCCTGCCCTTGAACAGGGCACATCGCGTACAGCTCCAGGTGTTCTTGCCAGTCACTGGACACCGGACTTCGACATCCGGCGCGTCGGGCGGCGTGTACGGAATCTTCGGGTTCTCCTTCCACATCAGCTCGTCCCTCTGCTTGAGCAAATCCTCCAGTCTCTGGCGGGTTCCGAGCTTGTCGGCAATCTCGATGGGTGTCGAGTCGAAGTCCCTGTTCGCTGCCCTGTGTTCTGCGATGCCCTTCTCGATGTTATCGATGGCGGTCCGGACTTCTTCGAGTGTATCGACTGGTAGTTCCATCTCTTCTAGCTCATGCCTAACTCCCTTGCCAGTCAGCCGGTCGATGTTCTCCTTCAGAATCGCTTCAAGGTCGATGTAGACACTGTACTTCGCCATCTGTCCCTTCGGTAGGTCCGTCGGTCTGTACAAGGTCTCCGAGACCGGGCATATCTCTTTCCACTCGTGGGTCTGCCAGGGCTTTTCTGGGTCCAGCTTCCTAAGCCTGTGGACCTTGTAAAGCCTGATTCCCTCGCGTTTCGAGATGTTGAATCTCCTCAAGATGGGATATCTCTTCTGTCCCGCCGAGAGGATTGCATGAAGTCTATCGTTTGTCAACTTTGTATCCCATCCAGCAGTCGATATGTGGAAGGTCTTGTGGCCCTGTTCGTCATGGTCCAGTGATGCGATGAGATTCCCCCACAACATGTATCGGACGACGCTGAGCCCAGGTTCGCCAGGTATGAATGGAGCACCCCGTACCTCTACCTCGTCTCTTCTCTCTGCGCTCGTGCCAATGTCACCCATAGGCGTGGCCTTCGGTCCACGGGCCTCCTCCTCTTCCCAGAATGCTTTGATGACTTTGTCTTCGGCGCTCGGGTTCTCTCGTTCCTCTCCTCCGGTCTTGGAATCTAGGTATGCAATGCGTCGAGTGATATCCATGTGGTCGTCGACAATCTTCTTGACGACCTCTTCGGGCAGTGTCGGGTGTTCCTTTCGCTCCTTCTCGAACATCCTCTTCCAGTCGTCTTGGACCATGTCGGCACCGAGGTCTTCCAGTGCTTTGACGCCCACATCTTCCTCTTCGACCATCGCCTCTTCTGCGGTCCGTTCGAGCGACTCAATGCTCTCTTCTGCGGTCGGTTCAGGCTTAGGCGGCTCGTAGGGCGTGTACTCGACGACTTCGACAATCGTCAGCCGCTTAAGAGCATCCTTCAGCGCTTCCCTGGCGCTCTTGAAGGAGGGGTTCTGTCGCTTCTTGATTCCGAGCTGTTCCTTCACCATGTCCATGATTTCGGCATCGGTTTTCCCCTTGTGTCGGGCCTTCAGTTTCTTGAACAGCTTGTCTGCCTGGTCCGGCAGTTTTCCATGTTTCTCCTCGACCGCTTCCCGAAGTTTTCGATGCTTGGCCAGCTCCTCGGGCGTCGGGTTCAGAACGGGGGTGACTCCCACATGGTAGTCGGCCCCCGCGACTGCCGCCGTGATGGCCCAATAGTCCGGTGGGTCGATGCGGTCAGCCTTGAGCAGTCGGTCTGCAGCCTCTGTAATTTGGTCCGGTGTCGCTCCCTGCGCCATGAGCCAGCCGACAGGGACCTCCGGGTCTATGCCGACTGCGTGATAGTAATCTGCGAGGTCGTCTGCGATTTCCGGGTTGAACCTCGGCTTGACCTTCGCCTTCTTCATCTCGACGGTCATCTGTTTTCCCTTCTTGACTGTCTTCGGGGCTGCGCCTCCTGCCTCCTTCTTGTCGAGCATCCTTCTGGCAGCATCGGACATTTCGGTCTTGTGCATCCTGAGCCAATGGCGCATCTGGTCGAGCCGGTCCTTCTCTTCCTGCAACTCTTTTGGAGTCATCATCTCTTTGATGTCCTTCTTTTTGAGTTGGTACTTGAGCCGCATGAACGACCAGACCGGGATGGTTCTTCTGAATGTCGCCATGAAATCCTGGCGGCTCAGCCGGTCCATGATTTCGCTGACGGCCACCGCATACGCCTTCAGCGTGCTCGGTATCTCGTCTTCCTCGATGACCATCTTCCTGCCCGCTTCTCGGACCGTGTCTAGGAACTCCTCTTCTCCGGGACCGAGCCAGCTCATCTCGTTCTCCGGTTTCTTGCCCCTGTCCGGCCCTGATGCCCCTTCATCGGCCCAGAAGCAGTCAACCTGCTTCTCGAACATATCTGGTATCTGGTCGTCATCGTCAATGTCCTGCGCCAACTGTTCGAGAACCTCAGAGCCGTATTCTAGCTCCGATTGTTCTGCGAGGTCCCTGGCCTTATCTCTTCGCTCCTCGTCGGTGAGTTTGACCATCTTCCCTTCGTCGGTTTCTTCTTCCTCGGGTATCATGTCGCTGTCGAGATACATCTCTATCTCGCTTTCAAGGGCCTGTTCTTCCATATCCCGCATCTCTCTGTAGCTCAGGAGTTTGCCCACGCCCTCGTCTATCTCTATGCTAGAACCGCCCTTCTGTATCTCGACCGTGATGTAGTCGACAAAGAGGTCGACCCCGTAGTAGTGCTGTTTCTCAAGGGTGAGTCCTGTCGGTAGTTCCCATTTTCGAGCCGGGATTCCCCCGGTCGCTTTCCTAAGCCCTTCGGGTTCTTCTTTGTCCATCGCCCTCACCTCGGGCGATTCAGAGCCCGAGTTTTCGCTTGATGCTGTTGATGAGCATGTCCCAGAAGCTCGCCTGGACCTCTTTCGGTGTCACTGGGAACGGCAGGAGCTTCTTGCCCAGGTACGGGTCGGTTCCGCTGAGGATTGAGACTCGGCCCGACAGTCTCTCGTCTTCGAGACCTTCTATCGGCATCATCGCTCCCTTTCCAGTTCGCTGATGGTCCCGTCCCACTGGTTCGTCTTGTAGCTCTGTCCCAGTCCGAGAGCGGCCTTGATTTTTTTCATTATGTTTTCGAGCGCTATCCGCCCCCAGGCTGCGAAGAGACTCTCGCCTGGTCTGAGTACGATGCCCTGCTCTCGTGGCGCGTCGATTGGGGCGGCTTCACTAGGCGCAGGGATGTTTGCCGGGACTGTCTTTCCGGTCTCGGGGTTCGTGAGCACCATCTCTCTCGGCGGCACTCCCTGCACGGTCTGGGCCTGTATCTGCTTGCCTGCCTCTTCCTTGCTGATTCCAGCTTGCTGAATCGCCACGAGTCTCGGTCCCAGTCCAACTGGTTTTCCCATGCTCAGTCCCTCCTGCGTAGCCCTCTGAATAGGCCGCCAGCAGCTTCGCCTGCCTGGCCCGCCGGGCTCCTGGTTGCGAAGAAGAAGATGAGGCCGCCGATGACGACGACCGCGCCCACTCCTGCGATGATGTACACGGCGTTCTTGCCGGTCTTGACGAACTCTGTGATGGAGAACGCCTTTTCAGCGGCCATGATTTGCTGCTCGGTCTCGCCTGCTTGGACGGCTGCCTGTGACGCCTTGATGATTTCGGCGCCCTCCTCTTTCTTGATTTCGGGCGACGAGACTTGTGCCGGTGGGGCGCTCTTCGAGACGGGCCCGAGGTCGAACAGGTCCTTCACATGCCAGCGCTCCTGCTTGAACGAGCCGTGCCCCTCTTCGAGGTACTTGTCGGCCTCCTTGATGCTGGTGAATGTCGTCTCCGTGTCGCCCGCCTTGGCGACGCCGTACTCGAACTGCCTGATGACCTGCTCGGGCGTGTCGCCCTTCCACGCTTTCGTCTTCCTGTTCTTGTCGACGACTGGGATGGCGTACTTCGTCGCTCGGACTTTGTCCTTGTACACCAGGGTATATCTGTACAGGTTGCCGAAGCCGGATGCCAGCATCATCGTTCCCTCTTCGTCCCCGGTCATTGCGCCGTAGTCGGAGCTGTCCGCGAAGTCCGCAGCATCATCTTCTTTCGGCCCAGATATTCCTATGGCATCCAATGTTGATTGCCAGTCTCTTAGCACAGATTTCACCCTCGGAGTCACTACTGCAAAGCCTTATATTAAAGCGTGACGGCGGCGGAACTTCCATCATACTGTCGGGGCAAATGCTTAAGTCGTGGGGCGCGAATCAAACTTTATGACTGTGGCTTCGGAAAAGAAGCGCCTATATGATGTCCAGTACAGAATGTCGAACAAAGAAGAAATCGCTCGTGAAAAGAAGGAGTACATCGCCTTGAAGATGACAGACCCAGAGTGGGCTGAAAAGCGCAGAAGTGACATGAGACGATACGGCGCTCGGTATCGCGCAAAACATGCTGGAGATGTAGCGTGGCACAATCGGAGGAACGAACAGGAAAAGGTATTGACCGAGAAAATCCGTCAGAAGCTTTTTTCAATCTATGGTCGCTCCTGTACTTGTTGTGGTGAGTCGAACGAGGTCTTTCTTTCTCTGGAACATCGCAATGGTGATGGCTTTCTCGAAAAAGGAGGTCAGAGGAGGGACTGCTATGCGATTTATCGGCAGGCCACTCTTCATCCCGACCACGACCATTTCGAGATTCTCTGCCGAAATTGTCAGTGGGGTCGGTATCGTAACAGCGGCATCTGTCCGCATGAATTATCTCAGACAAAGAGATAAAACTCACCTTAATAGCCTAGCAAATGCTTACCGCAAAGGCCCGTGCGGGAAGAAAACCTGGATGGCTGACAAACCTGACTTTGTTGGTCCATGCGGTCGCTGTGGACGCCCAGTTAAGAATGTGAAGCTGATAGGCAGCCTCATTGTCGGGCGGGACTGTAGAAAGAAGATGTTGGCTGAGGGATTTTCGGAGACCGTCATGAAGTGTCCGCTGTGTCGCAGCCCGCTTTCCGACAAGCATATACTGTCAGTCAAGGAAGGGCAAGTGGTCCTGGAGCCAACAGTTCAGCGTAGGTCGCTCGACGAGTGGGGCACGCGGTCGAAGTTCATTCCGCCGCCCGAATCAGCGACATTCCAGCTTCTTTCAGTGGAGGTCTTGAGCAAAGACGAAGAGAGGGAAGGGAACGACGATGATGGGGAAACAGTTGACAGTGGAGATGACGAAAGCGGACGGGGAGATAGTCCAGAAGATGTGTCTGGCACTGGCGGGGATGACGGAGAGGCCAAAAGTGCCGAAGAAGTACATCGGGCTGACGAGCACGCCAGAGACTCAACAGAAGATGCTTGAGGTGGACTCGCCGAGGTGTGGTTGGGGGGAGGACTGAGATGCCAGCGATTGTAGTCAAGGGGGACATCATCGGCACATTCGTCGATGGTCTCTCAGCTCTCGGGGACAAGACGACATCGGTCCGGCTTGAAACGGTCGGCAATGCGCTGGTCGGCAACTTCGCCGCCAACAATCACGCATCTCTGAGCGATACCACGCTCATCCTGGACGGCATCGAGAAGGACGGCATGGAGAACCTGGTCCTCGGCGTGGACTTGTCCGACCTCCAGCTCATCCCCAGGCTGGTCGACAAGGAAGACCTGGTGTCTATCAGGTTCGAGGAGGGCAAGTGCAAACTCGCCTTCGGTCCGAGCAGGCGCTCGTTCAAGCTTCTCGCCGACGCCGAGATTCCGCCACCGTTCACCTCGAAACCGACGCTGACCGCGAAGTGGCGTCTGCTGAAGGAGACTATCAAGCCGTTGGTCGACACGCTGGCCTTGGAGGGCGACCCGGTCCTGACCATCAGGAAGGACGGGGACGGCGACACATCCCTCAAGTTCTCGACCAAGGACTACGGCGGCCTCAATACCGCAGAGTATCTCGTCACTGGCGATATACTTAAGGAGTACGAGGGACCGGCCTTCACGAGCATGTTCGACTTCGGGATGTTCTCAACCGTGAAGAAGATTCCGACGGACACACACATCGCATTCCGATGTGACGAGGATTACCCTATCGAGATGATGGGCATCAAGGGTCCCGTTACTAGCCGTATCATGTTGGCGCCGCGCATAGAAGCAAAGTAGGCGACCGGAGTATCCGGCAGAAGGGATGGGACTCGTTTGACTGCTAGACCGAAGGCTCGCGCTCGAAAAAAGCAAAGGGACAAAGTTAGGGACAGGAAAAATGTCCCTAATAGGAGCCCTGCGAAAACGAGAAATCGGATAGTCTCTTACCTTGTCAAGTCCTCCCCGTCAATCATCCAACCGAAGATACTTGCCCTCTACCTGCACCTCCCACATGATGTGGTTAAGAAGCAACTTCTGAGGATACTGGCTGAGCCGAAATCTCCAATCGTCCGGGTTCACCGAGGATGGTATCGCGGCAAGATGCAGGAGGAGTTCCTCGCCGGGCTCGAACTCGAAAAGAAGCTCGGATTGCACGGAATTAAGTTCGAGGGAAAATGTCACCGAGGGAATAGTCCCTATTCTTTTGTGCGTGCTGCGGCGAGGAAATATCGCAAGCGAGGAATATATTATGACTTCTTCGACGAACGCAAGGTCACAATCACTGTCCATTCGATGGGTCTCGTCGAGGTTTTCATCTCCACGAGCGCCGACCCGATGAGCTTCATGGAGTTTGACCGCTTCATCTCCTGGATGCGCGGTCTTCTCGGTTTCGTCGATGACGGCAGTTGGCGTCTGAGGCTCATCGGAGTTGGCGTGGACATCAAGGGGATGCGTATCGAGGGAGCCAAGGCGATGTCGCTCAAGGTCTTCAGGAACGCATGGTTCAGGGCCTACCAGAAGGGCAAGGACACTGTGAGGCTGGAAGTCCATCCGACCGTCGACATCACGCTCCCCGAGGTCTACGATTGGTTGGCCAGGTTCGTCGAGGCCAAGCCTCCGAGCTACGAGTCTAAGCCGAATGAGCAAGGTCAGTTCTGGTATCATTGATAATGCTTAAGTATCCGCAAGTCCATCCGGGTTCCGGACTAAGTATGGCTGAAGAGACGGAAACAGTCCTTCTCGGAACTGTCCCCTTTCGAGATGTGCTTCACAAGAAGGTAGGCTCAGCTAAGAAGGGGAAAGTGGGCATCGTCTATCTGCCGAAGGATTGGGTCAGCTCCGAGGTCACAGTAATCAGGAGGTCCAAGGGATGATGTCAAGAGCTGAAACCACTGCGGAGGTCCATGAGTAATGCCACGGGTCGTCAGCCTCCCAGAACGACTCATCGGAGCGGTCATTCACGGGTGCTGGGACTGTCCCTTCTACGATGGGTCCAGTCCACAGAACGAGCACTGCAACTTAATCCATCACTTCGGCATCGAGAGGGCAACCGCTCTGAACGACGAGTTCGAGATGGACTGTCCTCTGGGGGAGGCTGTCGGAGTTGAATGAGAAGTACCCGACTGGTTGTAAGCGCAGGTGCACACTGAAGCGATGGCTGAAAGAGGGCAAGCTGGCGTTCAAATCTTGCGCGGAGGCTAACAAGCCTGATTACAATCCCTCACCGGGCTCGATTGGAGGAGATGAACCTGATGGCTAGTGAAACAGTCGTCTTGTACATCGCCATCGCTCTTGCGGTCGCGCTGGTCTTCACGACGCTGAAAGCTCTCAGCATCTGGTACGCGCTCAAGCACCAGCACAAGGCTCCGCGAGGTCAGTTCAAGATTACCATGCCAGCCGAGCAGTTCGAGAAGCAAGTCGCACAGGGAGCGTTCGCAGTCGCCATCACAGACGCCAAGGGCCAGGTGTACATGACACTCCTAGTCATCAAGGGGGAGAAGAAGTGAGCAGCACAAGTGAAAAAATCGAGTTCGTAGCGTTCATCGAGATTTTAGTGTTAAGTGCAGTCGGTCTGTATGGGACGGCTCGTCTCAGCGGTCTTGCTGCGGCTGGATACGCGCTCATAGCATATTGGTCGTTGATAGCTGCCGGAGCGGTTCTAAGAGATTTTTTCCGGGGTGAGAAGAAGTGACCAAGCCTCCTGAGAAGTGTCACGACTTTGATGTCAAATCCGAGCGCTGCAAGGGATGCGATAGCTGGGGCGACTGTGCTCTCAGGAATCCATACCAGTTCAAGCGGGGTGGTCACAAGTGACCGAGCAGCAGGGCTTCTGCCCGCGTTGCGGCCAGCACGGACCTCTCCACGAGCTTCACAAGGATGATGGCACCTACAGGCGCTTCAGGAAGACGAACTACAAGCCGGAGCTGTACTGCGAGCGCTGCATCGACCGCATCAAGCATCAGCAAGCCATCGACCGGAGGGACGCCGCCATGAGACGGTTTGACCGAGACAAGAAGTATGGGAGGGCACATCATGCCTGGTGACATGACGAAGGTCGACATGGATGCGGCTGGTCTGGCTTCGGGGTTCGATGCTGTTCACAACTGTCTCGTCTGCAAGGTGAGGGACAAATGCCCGCTGGACCGCTCCTACGCCGAGGAGCAGTATCGGCGCGGCATAATGGTCAGCGCGTGCAGTCTTCACTGGTATGACATGTTCAGGCTCCATCGTATCCTCAGGAAGCTTCAGAGACGGTATGAGTCCTACGAGGATGCCAGGGCTGACCAGAAGTCTGCCAAGCTCTTCCGCGTTCACGACCGCATCATGCACTCAATGTTGGAAGACCTCGATGTCATGGTTGCGGAGCTGGAAGAGTTTAAACGCCAGCGAGGTCATTATCCTGGAATGGATGGAACGGTGTTTCGAGATGACAGACGGACTGAGGCCGATTCGAGTCTATATCGCTGATGACGAGGCCGAGGACCTGGCCATCATCGACCT
>Ga0315296_10001189_pt1 | contig 22766 bp, 20 predicted proteins | sample YL17G14_18_MG_FD_203921 | JGI IMG/M metagenome (GOLD analysis project Ga0315296, IMG submission 203921) | Sediment microbial communities from Yellowstone Lake, YNP, Wyoming, USA - YL17G14_18 | ecosystem: Environmental > Aquatic > Freshwater > Lake > Sediment | place: USA: Wyoming | collected...
TGCCTTCTCCCCAGCGAGGAGAAGTTGCTCGATTCGAGGCTTCGCTCTCCTTCTCCCTGCGGTCGAGGAGCCCTGCCCGCTGCGCCTCTCATACGGCCTTCTTCGTTCATCCAACCCTCGACAGAATTGAAGGCCCTCATGCATTCGCTCTCATCACGGAAAAAGGGATGCTTCCGGCATTCTATCTTTCTTTGACGAAAAAAAGGAGGAGGGTAGCGAACACAGTCAAGGCCAGAGAAAAATAAAATGGGGCAAAGATTCCGAATTCTTCCCAGAGAATTCCTGCCACAAAGGAGGCAGGAAGAGCGCATAAGCCGATAACCATCTGGAATCCTCCAAGGCAACTTGCTCTAAAAGCCAGGGGAGAAAGCTCACAGACAAATGTTCTTTGAACAGGGTCTAGAGCTGCTTTATGGATTCCGTATAAGACGAAAATCAGAATTATTATCAATGAGCTGCGGCTAAAAATAATTCCCATGCAGACTCCTGCCCAGAAGAGGAAGGCCAACAAGAGGACGGATTTCCTGCCGATTTTATCCGAGAGCTTTCCAAAAGGCAAAGAGAAAAGAGAGGCTGATGCAGAGTAGATTAAATAAAGAACAGGGACAAAGGCGACTTTAAACCCAAATTTCTTGGCGTAAATGAGCAGGAAGGAATAGCTGAAAGCACCCAAAGCGTAGAGAGAATTGAGGACAATGAAGAGCCTGAGATTCTTGTCCACATCTTTTAAGGAAATGGCCTTGTAAGTTTTTGGGCCATCTGTCTTTTTTTCTTTAATGAAAGAGAGAATGAGGAGTGTGCTTGCTATGGATGGGAGGGCTGCTAAGGCAAAGAGAAGCCTGTATCCCAAGAGTCTGAAAAAAGCGATGCAGATCAGAATGCCGACTACTGCACCAAGATTATCCATGGCTCTTAAGAGCCCAAAGTTTTTGCCCCTATTTTCATCAGTTGTGATATCAGCAACTAATGCATCCCTGGGTGCGCTCCTTATTTTCCCGATGCGGTCAAGAACTCTAAAGGGAATCAAATGCTGCCAGATTGTGGAGACAGAATATCCCAATCTTGAAAAGGCACCGCAGAGGTAGCCTGCCCAGATAAAAAATTTCCTCTTTTTTATCCTATCTGAGATATAGCCAGAGGTAGCTTGAGAAAGGGAGACAAGCGCATCTCCTAGCCCATCCAAAAAGCCCAGAGCTGCCATGTTGGCTCGAAGGATTGTGGTCACAAAAAATGGCCAGATGGGATAGATAATATCCGAGCCCATATCATTGAGAAATGAGGCCGCGGCAAAAGTTCTGATTGTTTTTATCTCTTCTTCAGGCTTCTTTTTCACCTGCAATTTCTCCAACATGGATCATGAATTTTCAATACTTGATTATATCCCAAAAGGAGATCTTTTTTAATGCGTCTTTGAGGTCAGTCCCTGCCATTGGGGGGAAAATATTCATGTTCTCGAGTATCCGCACTTCCTTATGATAAAATCTGCCCCCAATATTTTTCTTCCCGATGGCAAAACCTGACCCCAAGGATGGACCCCGAAAAATTGACATCAGTGAAAATCTGGAGTAAAAAATACTCATCAAAAATGAATAGAAAGGAGGGTTCGAATGACCAGTAAGTTTTCTTCAAAAAAATTTATGTTTATCTTTTTATTCTTAGTCCTCTTCTCTTTATCTTTAGAGGCAGAAACACTTAAAACGCCTGCTGAAGAAGCAAACTATTTGCAGTACAGCCAGAATGAGGAGATAACACGGTTCCTCAGTGCTCTTGATTTTCTTTCAAAAGAGGTTGTTGTTCAGGTTGTAGGCAAGACAAAAGAAGTTAAAGGATTTCCTTCAAAGGATATCTATCTGTGCATTATAACTGAGGAGGGGGTTTCGAACCCTCAAAATCTCAACCGCACGAAACCGACATTCCTGCTTACAGCCTCCCAACATGGCAATGAACAATCAGCCAAAGAAGCAGCTCTATGGCTGGTAAGAGGCTTGGCTCTGGCCGAGCTAAGACCTCTGCTCGAGAAGGTCAATTTCTTAATCATCCCTCAAGCAAATCCATACGGAAATTGGTTCGACCGGAGGCAGAACGAGCTGGATTTAGATATGAACAGGGACCATGTCAAGCTCGAAGCTGAGGGCGTAGAGGCTATTCATCGAATTTTTAGAATCTGGATGCCCGAGGTGACCATGGATGTCCATGAAAAGGGAGATGATTACTACAGGGTTTCCATTGGCTGTGTATCCAATGTCAACATTCACCCCAGCCTTCAAGAGTTTTCCCGGAAGAAGATATTGACTGAGGTTGAAAAGAATCTCGAGAAAAAGCGCCTGACTTTTTATGAATATCTTGTTACCCAGGAAATGGGAATTGATTCATCAGCAGGGGTGAGCTATCGGCAAGAAGATGTGGCTGAAAGAGAGGAGATGATGCGCTATAGCACCACTGACCTCAATGATGGCCGAAACAGTCTTGGCATTTATGAAACCCTTTCTTTCATTCAGGAAGGAGCTTCCCGCCATGACCTTGAGACTCTCGAAGCGCGGACACGCTGGCAGTATTTCGGGATCAGATATCTTGTTGAGGCTGTTGCCAGGAATGGGGGAGAGGTAGTTGCGCTAGTGCGCAGCCTTCGGCAGGCGCTTTTGGAGAAGGCAAAGGTCTTTTCAGAAGACGATTTAGTCCATTTGAGAATGGATTATGTTCGAGATGAAAGAAATCCGGAATTAACTCTTAAGAAATTTGAGCAAGCAGAGACTCCAATTCGAGGAATCCTTAAGGTGGATAAAAAGGCAGGTGAGCCTCTTGCATCTTCTGACTTGGCTCCTTATTCCTATCCTTCTGAATATAAAGTGGTTACAGAAGTTGTCAAGAATTGGTTTCCCAATGTCGAGCCTAGATTGAGTGTTCCCCGACCTCTTGGATACATCATCCCTGCAAACCATCAGGATGTAGTCGAGACCTTGCTCCGTCATGGCCTGAGCGTTGAGATGTTCAATAAAGACAGTACGCTTGAGGTCGAAGCTTACGAGATCAGTGATATTGTCCCATCAAAATACGATTATCTCCCACCTGATAAGATCGAAGTCGAAAAGAAAAGCTTGCAGACAATCGTAAAAAAAGGTGATTTCTATATTTCCTGTGCCCAGACTGGAGCCAATCTGATTCCCTGTCTCTTTGAACCCCAGTCCCAGTATGGATTCATCCGCTACTGGAAATTCAAGCTAGTTCCTGAAAAAGGTGATATTTTTCCCCTTTACAGATTTGTGAAAGCTGTCAATTTGCCCCTCATCCCTTACAAAAACTTCACAAGGTAAAAAGGTCGGAACCTGCAGTTGCGGGTTTGCCTGAATATAAGGCGAGAGTTATGCTGCCGCAGTCTTGGGCCGAGAGATGACAAAAAGAATCAAGAAAATGAGATCGATTGCGACCATCACCCAGAAAAAAAGAAAAAGTTTGCCTACCATAGCAAACGTGATAAAGTGTGAAATAAAAGCCAAGGCATAGCGAAGGATTCCGATGTCCATAACAAATTTGTTTTTCAAAGGGTCTTTTGATGCGATAACATACATCACTCCAAAAACCAACATCAGCGCACCAAGAGGATGAGCAATTGAGAAAATTGTCACTATCTATGAAACCAAATTCTTATAACTATAATTAAAGATATGTTTTTAAGAATCATATTAACTAATGTCCACTAAAAAAACTACAGAACTACGACGAGCAATTGGTCTGCCACATGCGACAGCAATGGTAGCGGGCACAATAATCGGCGCATCAATTTTTGTACAGCCATCTGAAATAACGGGACAAGTGCCCTCAATAACAGGAGTTTTCCTCGTCTGGCTGATATCTGGTGTGCTGACATTTTTCGGTGCTCTGGTGTGTGCAGAACTGGCGTCAATTTTTACTCAAAGCGGCGGGGTATATGTGTATCTGAAAGAAGCCTATTCGCCTTCGATTGGATTTTTGTGGGGCTGGGCCATGTTCTGGAGCATGCATTCAGGGATTATTGCTGCGATGGCAGTTATTTTTGCGCGCTATGTCGCATATTTTTTTTCTATGAGCGATGCGCTGATCAAGGCTGTGGCCATTGCTGTTATAGTGATACTCTCTGCCATCAATTACATCGGAGTCAAGCAAGGAAGTACTCTGCAGACACTCTTCACTCTTGGGAAAATCGTCGCCATAGCTTTTATTATCTTAGCTGGTTTTATACTTGGTTCACATGTCCCTGAACATTTCGTAGCTGGAAATATCGTGGACAAAGATATATCGCTTAACAGTTTTTTCCTTGCTCTAGTCGCCGCGTTGTTCACATTCGGCGGCTGGCACATGGTCACCTACAGTTCCGAAGAAACGATCGACTCCCAAAAAACAATTCCCCGCGCTTTGATGCTGGGAACGATGATTGTTTGCCTGTGCTATATTGCAATGAATGCTGTTTATATGTATGTCTTACCACTCGATAAGGTCGCATCCTCTACACGAATTGCAGCCGATGCAGCTGATGCTCTTATCGGATTTGGAGGAGGCGCTTTTATGTCCGCCCTGGTTATCTTCTCCACATTTGGCGCTTTAAGCGGAATTATTCTCTGTGGCCCTCGCGTTTATTATTCGATGGCGCGTGATGGGCTGTTGTTCAAATGGGTCGGCGATATCCATACCCGCTACCGAACACCCCACAAAGCAATAGTTATTCAAGCTGTATGGTCTTCTTTACTTGTTGTAACAGGAACTTACCATGCGCTTTTCACTCGAGTCGTCTATACCGAATGGATATTCTTCGGATTAATGGCTATCGGTTTATTCCTATTGAGGCGAAGATCCGGGATTGTTCGCAGTTACCGGATCTGGGGTTATCCTCTAGTTCCGGCTCTTTTTATCATTTCATCATTCGCCATATTTGCAAATCAAGTTATATCTGACCTGAAGGAAAGCCTATTTGGCCTTTCTCTTGTTTTATTTGGTTTACCTGTTTATTTTTTATGGGCAAAAAAGTTTTAAAAATTTACAAAATTTTGTAACCTTTTAGCTGAACCCAAGTCTATAGAGATGGACCCGCTAGAGAAAGGACCGACTGTGGACGAAACGTCAGACAACCACTTGATGGAAGAAGTCAGAGACGGAAAGGTCGAAAGGCTGGCGGTTCTCTTCGAGAGGCACCAGATCATGCTTTACAACTTTTTCCTCTGCCTGACCGGAAACAAGAGTAGCAGCGAGGACCTTGTCCAGGACGTCTTCTTCCGCATCCTCAAATATCGAAAAACCTATCAGGGCCAGAGCAAATTTACTGTCTGGATGTATCAGATCGCCCGCAACGCCCATGTCGACCACCTGAGAAAGCAGAAACAGGAAGTCCCGCTAGAGGGGCAATTCGAAGAAGCCCAAAACCCGGACATCGACGTCGTAGAGAGGATGGTCGCCGAAGTTGATGTCAAGCTCCTGAGAAAGGCCCTTGACAAGCTTCCCCTCAAGAAGAGGGAGATCTTGGTGCTCAGCCGTTTTCAGGAAATGAAATACAAGGACATCGCCGAGCTTCTCGGCTGCAGCATCAGCCCGATCAAGACATCGGTCCACCGGGCAGTCAAAGATTTGGCGAGAATCTACGGCGAGCTTCAGGGAGGAACCCCATGAACTGCGAAAAGACAAGAGAAAAATTCGCCGATTATCTGGTCGGCGATGTGGACGAAAAATCACTGGCTGAGGTGCAGACGCATCTCGCCGCCTGCCCGGCCTGCCGCGGAGAGCTGGAAAGCCTGAGCGCCATCTGGACAAAATTGGGCGTCCTTCCTCGAGAACAGCCGAGCTCCGCCCTGCGCCAGCGCTTTTATGCCATGCTCGAAGCCTACAAAGAAGGCATGGAAAAAGAAAGGACAAGAGCCTCTTTCGGCCAGGCCGTTTCCCGCTGGGTCAAGCGATTCATGCCCCGGCGTCCGGTATATCAATTCGCCCTCTCCATAATTCTTCTTGCCTCGGGACTGGGAGGAGGCTACTGGATGAGCAGCAACCGGCCCGCCGTCAAAAGAGAGATCACCGCGCTCAAGCAGGAAGTCAACGATATGCACGGCCTGGTGGCCGTAACCTTTCTCCAAAAGGCCTCCCCGAGCGATAGGCTCATGGGCGTGAACTGGAGCTCGCGGATCGCTGAGCCTGACGAAAAAATTCTGCAGACCCTGCTGGATACTCTGAATCACGACCTTAACGTCAACGTCCGCCTGGCCGCCGTGGATGCGCTCTATCTCTTCTATAATTACCCCCAGGTGAGAGAGGGGCTCGTCAATTCTCTTGCTCAACAGACGTCTCCCCACGTCCAGCTGGCCCTTATCGACCTCCTGGTGGAAATTCGGGAACGACGCGCCGTCGAAGCTTTAGAAGAGCTCATGCAAAACAAAAAACTTCATTCTCGAGTCAGACAACGCGCTGAGATGGGCCTTGCCCAGCTCAGCTAAAGGAGAATAAAAATGAAAAAAATCCGTCAACTCTTGATCCTGGCCCTGCTTCTGTTTCTGGCAGGATTTTTCGCCAAGGCCCAGGAACCTGCCGCCGAGCGGGCCGTGGTTAGTTTTAGTAATCCCGCCAAGCCTGGCACGCTCGAAGTGGGTCTCCATGGAGGGAGCATTACCGTCAGGGGCTATGAGGGCAAAGAAGTCATCATCGAAGCCCGCTGGAGAGAAAAGCTCTTGACAAGAAAGGAAACAGAACTCGCCGAGATGGCAGAAGAAGAAAAAGACGAAGAAGAAATTGCCAAGGAAAAAGCACAAGCCGCAAGAGCCAAAGGCATGAAAGCGCTCCAGGTGGAGTCCACAGGGCTGACCGTCGAGGAAGAGGAAAACGTCATAAGCGTAGAAGTCGAATTAGGGAAGAGATCTGTTGACCTGACCATTCAGGTTCCCTACTCGACGATTCTCAAGCTCTCCAATTCAGAGGGCGCGATCACCGTGGAAAAAGTGGACGGAGAGATCGACGTGAATAGCAGTGAAGGCCCCATAATCCTCACCGGAGTCGCGGGCCCGATTCTCGCCGATTGCTCAGACGGCGAGATCAAGGCCATCTTCAGCAAGGCCAATCCCGGCAAACCGATGTCACTCAGCGCCATGGACGGTGACATCGACATTACGCTTCCCGCCGATGTCAAGGCCAGCCTGAGGATAAAAGCGGAAGAGGGAAAGGTCTTTACTGACTTCGACACCCAGCTGACGCCAAGTTATCAGAAAAAAGAAGAGGACGAGCGCAAAGGGGGAGGACGATATCGGGTCGCTTTTGAAAGGACATCCCTGGCCCTCATCAACGGCGGCGGAGTCGAGATCAAGCTCAACGCCTATGAAGGCAACATCTACATTCGCAAGGCCAAGTAAGGGAACTTTTTGAATCGATAAAGAGGGGACGGTTTTCGCAGGAACTCTTGATGGCCGCTGAAGTCCCGGCCGAATATTTTTCATGACCTTCTCTTTGCTCGGGAGGAGAGGTCTGGGTGATTTTCGGCACTTTTGGCGCCTCGGATCGCTTTGCGGACATACCCCGCGCCCCCAATGTTACGCCACAATTTCTTAATATGATAATTGCCCAATTATTAATATTCTTTCATTTCAAATTTCGAAAGACATCCTTTTGTGGTTTTTATAATATCTCCCAAGGATTTTTTTATCACCTCTAATTTCAAAGCCTTTTTCGATTTTTCTTTAGCTTTTTTACAAACTATATTGAGAAAAATATTCTTCAAAGTATAGTATTTCTCTCTAATTCTGCAATAATCACAAAAATGCGTCGCGAAGACTATCCCGATAAGCTTTTTAGGATTCATTGCAGTCTCTACCTCAATTATCTGTCTTATCCTTTTATATTTGGAATCAAAAACAACTATATCTGCATCAGATAAGCAATTTTGTCTTTCAACTTTCTCTCTAAAAAGTTCTAGCTTTGAATAATCGCTGTGTGAACTATAAACTTTGAATTTTAATTTTTTTAACTTTTCAACAAACTCTTCTCTGACTTTCTTATGCCATTTGTGTTCAGTCATTTTATTAACCTACTCTTTATTTCAATTATGCTAAGAAAATAGCTCCTTATTTTCGGTTTCTCTTATAAGGCGCTAATTCGCTTTGCTCTCTTTTTCAATCCAGGGAAGCCAAGGCTTTAGGGGAATTGGCTTCCGCTCGCTTCAAATTTTAGAACTAAAAATCGTCCCTTTCTTCTTCAATTTTTGATCTATTTATTGACCAATCTAGCTCTGATACGTACTCGTCTATCCAAAGTTTCACATTTTTATTATCTTCACCTTGTCTGAATTTAAGTAAACGTTCTTTCTTCTCTTGATAATGCAAGCTTGCAGGCCCCCACCACATTTCTGTCGAAAAGTTAGCTCTTAAGGCTCCTCGTACGTCGTCTCTTTCTCCATATCGTATAAGCAATTCTCTTGCTAAACATACTGATTCTTTATCTTTATTAAGAGTCGAGGGAACAAATGATGCAAGGTAACGTGCACGTTTTTCAACATTTTGATCAACCCATGACCAAATCTCTTGCAAAGGGATTAAGGAAAGAAAGTTGGATCGCTTTATCCAATCTTTTATATCATATGCTCTATGATCGATGGGCGGACCTAAATACTTTTTTATTAAATTCCAAATTTCAATAGGATACTTTTTTGCCATTTCCTTAAGCACATCTTCTGAATAAGAATGGAAACGACTGAGAATTGTATCCTCCTTGCCGAAATTTTTAAGTACTATGTCTGCAATATCTATTGCTTTTTCAGGATAGAGATTCAAAAATACTTTTCCGATCTCAGTCCAATGATAATCATCCATTTGATTGCGTGATTTAATATCGACTTTTTGAAATAATGAATCGTGAGTTAATATTTTTAATGTTAATTCTTTTGGCATAGTGTGCTTGGAAGAATAGTGAATATAGTAAAAATAGAATAAATCCATTGCAACAGAGATGGCAGTAATTTCTGGACTTTCAAGTAAAAGTTCAATCCACATGTTAAAGATGTCTTCAGATATGCCTGAAACGATTCCCCCATAAATAAACATTCCAAAGCTATTAGGACCAATAACTTTTTTTCTTGCTAGGTTCAGCACGCAAAATGCAGAATGGTCGGTCATTCCTGAGCGTGCAATCAATTCTGGCACACATTTAGATAATTCACTGTCTTCTATTAATGAGTCTAAATGGTGTTCCCATATTTGTTTGTCTTTCTCAAAAATTGCACGAAAATATCCACCAAGAAAATACACACTTGCATCTTCACCTGCATTTCTTTGAGCTTCTAACAGTGTATGTAATAATGAAAAACTTTCATCTTTTATCCCTAAAGCATATCCAAATTGATATCCATTCTTAGCTTCTTTCGTTACTAGCCAGGTTAATTCTGGATTTAAAAGATCTTTGTTTTCAATAGATTTTCGAGCTAAGTCTTCAATTCGCTTCTGAGTTAGGTCAATCTGTTTACCTTGTTGATCAAATCTATCTTCCCAAATATCCATACTTACATATCGATTCATAAGAGAAGAATAATCATCCCCTTCTAATTTTTCCTTGATTTGGACCCATCTCTTGCGGATATCTTTTTGCATTTCTTCTTTCATATGTCGCAAATATCGAATTGTCTGTGCTAATATTTCTTTTTTATTCGTATAAGGTTTTTGTATTAATTCTTCTATTGTTTCGATAATCATATCAGATAAACTTGGAATAAGGCTTAAAAATCCAGCTCTTTGAAGAAGTATATTAACCGCCTGATTCTGTTCATCTGCAGGCAAATTATCGAGCTTCTCACGCAAAAAATTCCATACCTTCCGGTATGAATCGAATATTTCTCCATATGTCTTAGGCATCCAGAGTTGAGGTCCTTTTTTTAATCCATATCTCTCATCTCCGATAATACGAGAAAAGTGTTGAGATTCTAGGGCTTTATTACAAGCATTTAGTGCAAGGAGTCGTCTTTCTTTTGAATTAGAATCTAAAGCTTCTTTAATTATGAGAAATCTTTCCTGAGGCGAAGCTTCAGTTGGAGCAACTGGTGCTGGAGCAGGAGAAAATAATTCAGCAAAAACACCGGTTGCATTGTTTGCATATGTTTCATTTTCCGCTTCACAAAGGGCAAGTAGTAGTCTAGCTCCATCTGGGAATAAATCTTTCCACATTACTATTTTTTCGAGTGCCCATATAGTTTCTCTGCGACCTGTAGTAAAATTTAAAAGCCTGTTCTTTGGCCAAGTTCCTATTGTGTTTTTTAGGCAAGCTAAAGCTTTATTAGGATTAGCCTCTGTTAGAGCTAAAAAGAATTTAGCATCAAGTGCTGTCTCTAAAACATTAAATTTTAGAAATGGACCTTCATCTCCAAGAAAGTCTTCAACAATATGTAATGCAACCTTTGACTCAGCTGCATATTTAAACATCTCAAAAAACCATTCAATTAATTTTGGTGGCAATTCTTTAGAAAATTCTTCCAGATTGAATGAATTGCCATAATTTTCCCACCATTCTGTCCATAGCTTAATATGAAGTGCTTTTGGTGTGATATACAGAGTAAATTCTCCCTTTAGTATCTTTCTTTCTCTTAAGTTTTTTATTATTTCATGAAATCTTAGCCAAGTTAGATTTGGATCTACTTTTGCTATTTTATTCCAGATTGCTTGGGCTTCAGAAATAATGGGTCGGCCATAACCAAACCGTTTAAAAAGTGCGATATGCTGAAGAACTAGCCGTCTTTGTTGAACTTTTTCACTATCTTTGTCGTCTCCTCCTGTGATATAACGATTCCAAATATCAACTGTATCAGAGGATGTTAAAAGGTCGTCTGGATTATCTTTTAAATTTTGTCCCAATACATGTGCCACTCTAGGCGAGCCACCACAAAACTCAACCCACCTTTCAGCCTGCTCCTTTGGAATACGGTAACTCTGGATGATACTACTTATTTCTTCTTTTTCTAAAGGAGGAACTTCGAAGTATCTTATATTACCTGAAGATTCTTCAAATTCACTGTATATTGAAATAATTTTAATTCTTGGATCAAGATATTTGAGCTTATTCCAAATATAAGACCTGCTATCTTGGTTACATTCGTCAATAACCAAAATAGCAGAAAATGAATTATCTTCTCTCATTATTTCATTCATTAAATTGCTATCTCTAAAATCTCTTGCATTATCACAGTAAATAACAATAGGCTTTAAATCGTCAGCACTAGTTGCCTCTAAAACAAGTCTTGTTTTCCCGATACCCGGTTCACCTAAGATACGAATATGAACGGCTTCATTATGATTTCGTAATTCATTTTGTATATTATTAATTAATTCTTTTTGTGCTTTTCCTACTTGGAATTCTCTTCTCATTTCGGCTTCATTAGACCAACTGTTATAAGTCTGAAATTTAAGTTGCTCTCTCCCAACTACTTTTAAAGCCAATGATGGATAATTTTTAAGAAATCCAATAAGATTGTTTTGCCTAAATATTTCTATTTTAGCTGTTTTGTATTTTTTATTAACAGAGATTAATTTTTTCCTAAATTTATTTTCCAGCTGGTTATCCTCAACTTCGGGATTATCCCACCCAAATAGTACAATAACTAATGTTCCATTTTTATCTAAGCATGATTTGATTCTTTGCTTAAGTTGATTTGATTTATTTTTAAATAAGATGGTTTTTATATTTTGCTCTTTGGTGAGAGAGAATTCACCCGATTTGATTTGATAACGAGCTAATCCATTTTTGATTAATCCTTGACCACCCCTAATTTGAACGTCTTTAACTTCTGCATCAATTCCACCATCTGCTACTGTAATTGCACTTGGCACATTGATGAGATTTTTCCCTATTCCAAGAGCAGTTGCTTCTGCCCAAATTAATTCTCGAAAAAAATCCACTGCCTTTTGAGGGTCCAATTGGCTTAAATCTTCGTTTCTTACTGTGAAAATCGTTTCTATATTCATTACATATTATATTTTATCACTCCTGTTAGCTCTATATAAAGCTTTTAAATTGTTTAATCCTGGGGATTTTTTTGCTCAGACTAGGAACTTTTTTATGTCCATTTTGTATCGTTTTGTCAGGAAAGGCAGGATATTTTTTGGGTATTCATAAGCTGGCTTAAGAAATACAAGAATCTGATCTTTCAGATATATTGACAGATTGAACCTCTCTCTACCCATAAAATTAAACAAAAGTATTCCTTTTGCTTAAGAAATAGGTATTTATAAATTAAAAAATTTTAAAAAACAACCCTCTTAGGCTCCCAACGGAGCTTCGGAAGGCTAGGAGGTAAAGATTATCAGTAAGAAAAGCTATAAGAGATAGGTCAAAATATTAAGGAGGAGGGATATGAGATCTTTAAAAACTGTTTTTGTTTTAACCTTCTTTGTCTTAGTTATTGCAACCTTCATTTTTTCTGATGGTTTACAAGTTCGAGTGACCGCCTCTATATCCACCTCCTGGTGACAGAAGGGGGAGAGGACAAGGATGGCCGCTTCCATAATATCCAGAGTTTTGATGGCGGCCTGATTGCTGAGTTTTTCTCCAGGGAGGTCTTCGCTCTTCTCCTTGGGGAGGAGCTCATCTCTCAGGCTCTGGTGGAGAAGATTGCAGGCTGGCCTCACTCGGGGTTCTCGGTCTACAGCAAGGTCAGGGCTCAGACCAAGCAAGAAGCGGAGCGAGTGGGAAAGTACATACTCTGGCCTCTTTTGTCCCTGGAGCGGCTGTCTTTCTCGGAGATAGAGGGGAACGTAATTCATCAACTACCTCAAGCTGACGTTTGTGGCGGAAAGGCCTCCTCCGCTGCACTTAGTCTATCAGGAATTCCTCATGGCCGCAGAGGCCAGTAGTGAATATTTTTCGTGATTTTCTCTTGTCCCTGGATGAGAGGTCTGTGCACATTCCGGCAATCTCATGACATTCACAAGCTTTCGACCCCTTCATCCCGCCTTCCATGCCGTCTTGACAGTCCTCTTCGTTATAATTTACTATCTTTCACGATGCAATGAAGGGAAAATAGGGAACAGAAACGTGCGCAGTGCTGCCTCTATCGAAAAGGAAACCCTTATCCCTTATGGGCAATATTGATTAAGTTTGGAATTATTGTCATCAAACAAGCCGCTGCACTCGGGCCGCTCGTTTCCTTGCGGCGAGAGAGTCGCGTCGTTAGGTGATATGTGTTAAGAGAAAACCCTTGATGGAATACAGGCTTAGCCCTTCTGATCTCACTTTCTTATACGAGGGCTGCAAGCGCTGTTTTGTCCTGAAGGTCAAACATGGTATTCCTCAACCATCCATCCCAATTCCGGGCGTGTTCAGTATTATTTCCGCCCTCCAAAAAAATTACTACTCGGATAAGCGAACAGAGTCCTTTTGTCCGCCTCTCCCGCCGGGTGTCGTTAGACATGGCGAAAAGTGGGTCAAATCCCGTACAAGATCGATTCCTGGGTCTAATAGCAGCTTTTATATCAACGGTCGGTTTGACATCGTGGCCGAACTAGATGATGGCTCATATGCAGTGATGGATTTCAAGACGGGAAATCCTAGCGAAGAAAGCGCCGTCATGTATAGCCGCCAGTTGCACGCTTACGCAATGGCTTTGGAAGATCCCGCGGAAGGGTCCTTGCACTTGGCCCCAGTTACTCGGCTCGGGTTACTCTATTTCACGCCAGATACCTGTAATCTGGGTGAGACTGCCCGGCAGGCTCTCGAGGGAAATCTAAAATGGATCGAAATCGAACGAGACGACACCGCCTTTCTCAATTTTATATATGATGCTGTCAGCTTGCTGGATGGACCACTGCCCCCAGCAGAACACGAAACTTGCGACTGGTGTCGATATACTGAGAGGATTTCAGTATTAGGCGAAGCTTTTTTGACTTCTGAGAGCGAAGCCAGAACAATCACCCCGCCATGCCCGCAGTGTGGTGCCGCCATGCTCCAGCGAACGGGTAGATACGGGGACTTCTGGTCATGCACAAGGTTTCCTGAGTGCAGGGGGACACGGAAGCTGTGAGGCAGGATGGTAAAAACGTGCGATGAAGCTGCCGCTTGTCTGAAGCGTCCGCAGCTTGTCGGGATTGCGTCATATGAAACTCTAAGATTTATCATTTTAATAAAGGAGGGCAAGCCATGTCTAAAGAAATCAATGTTCGTTGGGGCTGGCTCAAGGGAATGTATATTTACACTATTATTATAGCGGGGGGATTCGGTTTGGGAATAATATTCATCCCTAACCTGATAGAATCTATTTTCCGTATGCCAAGTCAAGACCCAATAGCTATGGGAATTCTTGGCAGCGTCTATTTAGCGTTTGCACTTCTATCTCTATTAGGATTGCGGTCTCCTCTCAAGTTTGTGCCTATTTTGCTGCTGCAACTAGGCTACAAACTCGTCTGGTTTATTGGCATCATCCTTCCTATCCTGGTTGCCGGTAAGTTTCCGGCTTACGCGATATTGTATGTCGTGGTGTTCGCAACCTTTATCATTGGAGATCTTATAGCGATCCCTTTTTCTTACGTCTTTAAGAAACAGGCAGATCGGTAAAGTGACGCCTCAGAACGAGTAATCGAATTAGAGACAGCGATTCGATCAAAGCATATCAAGCACAACTTAGACAGAGAAGAGGCATTTTTATTTAGCCCTGTCAGGCCGAAGCTCAAAAAGTATTTGCTGAACGGACTTTCTGTCAATATACTAATACAAATGCAATTATTGCCATTACATAGTAATGGCGAATGGCCATCGGGAGCGTGGCAATCTCATCCTGCTAAGTAGGGTTTGCTTCGTCAATGACAATTCACTTAACACGTTTGTATTAATAAGAGAAAACGGAGGTACCATGCACAAAGCTTTAACGATGGGATTTTTGCTCATCTTTGTCATGATGATCTTCAGCCTGAGCTGCGTTCCCGGTCCGAATAAACTCGAGAAAACGGCGGACAAGGCCGGGAAAGTGGCCAGCTTCTGGAAAGGAATATGGCACGGGCTTCTTTCGCCCATCACCTTCATCATTTCCATTTTCACTAAGAACATTCGTTTCTATGAAGTCCACAATAACGGCTCCTGGTATAACTTTGGATTCGTCATCGGCGCCGGCCTTTTCCTGAGCGGCGGCATCCTGGGCAAGAAAAAGAAAAGGAAGGTCTAAGGATTTTGAATTTTTCCTGATCGACGGGGCGCAAATGTTATTGGTCTCAGAGGTTTCTACCACTGCCTCTTGGGCATCGGCTTTGGCGATGATATACCAGGTGGCCGCGACTGTGCCCTGCGGGATAGTTATTCGATTATCTTTTCCAGGGAGGATCTGATCCTCAATGTATCCTTAAGGCTTTTGGTTCATTTTTTGAATTCCTCTTCTTGCCATGGCAGAAGTCTACCATCCTCGACATCCGGAGCGCGTGGGATCATCAACCATCTTAAGCTGACCTTTGTCGCAGACAAACCTCTCCCTCCTCGCATGGCTTATCAGGAACTATTGATGGCCGCTGAAGTCCCAGCCGGATATTTTTCTTGATTTTTCTTTTTCCCCTTCTCCATCACGCAAAATCATAGACCGTAACAGAAGAAGTTGTTAAGGCAGGGCCCTGCGTAGCTTGAATTCTTAACAATCCTATGGTAATAGTATGAATTGATCATGAAATCACCGATCCTAGCTCTGTTATTTCCCCTGCTGGCCTTCCCGGCTCTCCAGGATCAAGCGCAGCCTGTTCGGACTCAGCTCATTCCAGAAGTCCTCTCCATCCAGCCCGGGAAGCCTTTCTGTGTCGCTGTGCGGCTTCAGATGGAAGAGGGTTGGCATACCTACTGGAAAAACCCGGGGGATTCTGGCCTAGCGACGACCATTCAGTGGAAACTCTCGCCTGGTTTCTCTGCTGGGGAGATTCAATGGCCTTATCCGGATGCGTTTAGGCTGGGGCCTGAAGTCAATTACGGATATGATGAGGAAGTCTGGCTGCTCACCGAGATCAGGCCTCCGTCCACTCTTAAAACAGGGACCAGCGTTAGCCTTGACGCTACTGTGGAGTGGCTGGCCTGCCTAGAGGAGTGCCTCCCGGGACGTGCAGACATGTTAGTGAAGCTTCCTGTCGAGCAGGAAAAACCAGAGGCAGATCCCCTCTGGGACGAGCAATTTAAAAAAACAAGGGAAAAAATACCCGAGCCTCCGACGGCCTGGAAAGTTAGCGCCTCTGCCGAGGAAGATCTCATTCGACTTTCCCTGAACCCTTCTGCTGAAGTCAAAATAGAGCTCAAAGGTGTCAGCTTCTTCCCGGAGCAGAGCGAGCTCATCGATTATGTTGAACCTCAAGTCTTGAAAGAGACCGATGCCGGGTTCGTTCTTGAGCTCAAAAAGTCAAAATTTTTCAGCAAATGGCCGGCCAGAATTCAAGGAGTTCTCTTTTCCAGCGAGGGCTGGGGGGAGGCCCACAACAAACCGGCCATCCGGATAAATGTGAAATTTGACCGAGTCAATTCTAAACCAAAGGAGTTAAAAAAATGAAAAAGACGACTCTCTCCAAGCTCACCATTTGGGCGTTTGCGGCAGCCCTTATGATCCCACAAATTCATGCCGCCGATGCCGTTATCGCCGAAAAGGCTCCCGACTTTACGGCTACCGATTCAAACGGCAAAAATCACACTCTCGCTTCCTACAAGGGAAAGATCGTTGTCCTCGAATGGCTTAACCATCAGTGTCCCTTCGTCAAGAAGCATTACGGCAGCGAAAACATGCAGAAGCTCCAGAAGGCCTATACGGGAAAAGGAGTCATCTGGCTTTCCATCATTTCTTCAGCGCCCGGAAAACAGGGTTATTGCACGCCCGAGGAGGCGAATTCTTTAACCGGGGAGAAAGGGGCGGCGCCCACAGCTGTCCTTCTTGATCCTCAGGGAACAGTCGGCAAGCTTTACGGTGCCAAAACCACTCCCCATATGTTCATCATCAGTGAAGATGGCGTTCTCGTCTACAATGGCGCCATTGACGACATTCCCTCCACCGACATCGCTGACATAGCCAAGGCGAAGAATTATGTCCAGAGCGCTCTTGATGAATTGCTCGCAGGGAAGGCTGTCTCGGTGGCCACCTCCCAGCCATACGGTTGTTCAGTGAAGTATTAGGCGACGTTTTTCCATCTCCCTCGGCAGAAAAAAAACATTCTCCGGACAATAAGGCTAAGTTTTGCTCAAATTTCCACCCCCATGTCCGGGCCAAGACCAAGCAAGAAGCGGAGCGGCTGTCTTTCTCGGAAATAGAGAAAAGGTGATTCATCAACCACCTCAAGCTGACGTTTTCAGCAGCCAAGCCTCCTCCGCCAAGGATGATTTCGCAGGAACTGTTGATGGCCGCTGAGGTCTCGACCGAATATTTTTCATGACCTTCTCTTTCTCCGGGAGGAGACGTCTGTTTAATTTCCGGCTCATCTGGTGCCGCGGACTGCTTCCGGGCCACATCCCCCGCTCTCCAGAAGTTCTTGACATCTTTTTGAGTCGAGATTTACAATCCTACATGATGATTGGATGGGCAAATGCGTACAAAGATGCTCACTCAGCTAGCGCAGCCGAAAAGGAAATTATTATCCCTTAGCCATTAACAAAATGAGGGGCAAAGGCAGGGTCAGAAGTGGCTCTGCCTTTTTTTTATTTCCTTCGGTAATCATCGACTCTCAGATCATTTCCCCATTGCAGAGTAGTAGGTGTTATTCACACCGCGTTCTCTTGAGGAATCCTTCCGGTAATTTTCTCTTCCCTAATTTTCGAAAACGGTGTATATTACGGTCGCAAATCACCAAACGAAGGGGATTTAAGGGCAGAAGAGCCAGGCCGGCGGGTAAACTCGTTCAGATACAGATGAGACAGAAATGAATTAAAGTAGAGGGGTAGATGAGATAGTGGGGACTAAGGGTCAGGCCTCAACACAAGCAACCCTGGATTTCACAGAATAATTTAAAATAATTAAGTACGTGCCCAAGGCCTTTGAAAGGCTTTAACCTTCTCAGACCTTCATTGGGGATTGCCCCGACCAAACCTCCGCCAAAGAACTTCTTCCTGAAAAGGTGATTTTCATATCTTGTCACGGAATACAACATTTCAACAGTAATCGGTAAAATAAAATTGCACATCTGGATGACGAGGCACTGAAAATAAAGGCGGTTTGTGTTGCTTCCAATACTTGTAAATCTTATTGACATTCTCATTTAAAATTGGTATTTTTTCACCAAAGCAAATCAAATAGACAGGAGGTAATAATCATGTTATCCAAAAGAGGTATTTCTATCTGTGGAATTGTTGTTTGTTTATTCTTCTTCTTCGCTTTAACCACCATACGCGCAGCAGATACTACTGAGCAGATCATTAAGCAAATTGATGAAATTCTTAAAGAGAACCCCTTAAAACCTGGTGAGAAAGCTCAAACGATCAAAATTGCAGAAGACGATACCGCCACTGTCCTTGTGTTGAGATTACTTGAGGGCGTTGAAGTAAAAAGCCATTTCCACAAAACTCATGATGAAATCGTGTATATCATTAAGGGAAGCGGACAAACGACGATTGGTGATAAAAGGATAGATATCAAACAGGGGACCATCCATTTCAACCCGATGGGCAAAGTCCATGCAACAAAAAATATTGGCAACGAGCCATTGGTGGTTATTTCAATCTTCACTCCCGCAATGAGAGAGCCGGATAGACATTTCGTGCAATAAGCAAGCAATAATGCGTCGCAGTGGTTGAAACTTTTGAAATACCGAAATAGGGATCTAAGGGGTGACGCGGAAAGGCAGGGTCAGAAATGGCCCTGCCTTTTTTGTTTCCATATTTCAACCCGAAATCTTCGAGTTTGCCTATTTTGTTGGATTGCAGATAAGTAGGTGCAATAGACACCAACTTGAAGTGCCGATATCGGAGGACGGCGAACAGCGTAGTTGAAAAATAGCACTTCACATATACAGATATGGAAATGTATGGGAATGAATCCTCATGCCTCACCAGGCAAGGTTAGAAGTTCCGGGGACTCTTCATCGTAACATGATTCGAGGGATTAAAAGGTCTCCGATATTTAAGGGTGATCAATACCGGCAAGATTCTATTTCGAAGGCTGAGATCGTCCAGCAATTGGGGTATGTACTTCGGCGATTGCAAAGCAGAGAAGAATAAGTGGCAATTTTCAACTACGTCCTCGCCTTGCGTCTTGGTCCAGCGGTTAGGTAAACACCTAACTTCCCCCGCTTAATAGATGTGATTGCCAAACCCTTCTTCCGTTGCTGAGTTGTCGTAGATCTCATCAATGATAAATATATATGCGGGACGATTAATCCAACTCTCAACATGAGGCTGATGATATACATCATGCTGCGCATTGATCAGACGATGATACATGCTTCCCTCTTCGTGGATCTCCACTCTGCCCCTTATTTCATAGCTGATCTCAGGCGGTTGGTACAACAGCAACGTCACCGTCGGATTGGTCTGCAAGTTTCCCCATGTATGCCCGAGCGCCAATTCTATCTACCGGGTGCTCTTCCATTATTTTGACAGGTTCCTTGGGGAGTATGAAGATCGCTTCGAGAAGGAATACGGGTTCCTCGGACCAGTCATCAAGGAAGTGGTGGAGCGCTACCTGGATTGCGGCAACCCGAAATGCGGTTTTGCCCGCATCCGCTGTCCTTCATGTGGCACGGAGCATCTTCTTTGCTTTTCTTGCCGAACGAGGGGATTCTGTCCCTCATGTCATGCCAAACGGCTTGAGGAGTGGGGCGAGTGGATGCGAGAGGAGCTCGGCTCTCAGGCGTTGGTAGAAAAGATCGCGGGGTGGCGTCATTCCGGCTTCAACGTTCACAGCCGGGTCAGGGCTCAAACCAAGAAGGAAGCGGAGCGAGTGGGCAAGTACATAATCCGGCCTCTGCTGGCTCTGGAGCGCCTGACGGAACACATGGACAAAATGTTGGCAGATCTTTGCAAGTGCCTACAATCTATACAATAATGAACCCGTTGGGATAACAGAAATTATAATTTTCCTCTTGCTTATTAAAGGAAACGGTGTTATCCTTTATTTAGTTTTTCCGTAATTAAAGAAATTTTAATAAGCGCAATGCACTAGAGGGTAACCATGAAGCGCGGATTGACAGGAGAATATGTCGTTAAACAGACAGGAGAGGAAGTCGTTCGAGCTTTTGTTCCCCATCCTCTCCCACCGAAACCTCCTCTGACCATCGATTCTTCCCTCCGGGAAATCCTCGATCAGGCACTTCTGTCGCTGGGGCGGCTGGACAGCATTGCAACGCTTCTGCCAGATATCAATCTTTTCTTGTATATGTACATTCGTAAAGAGGCGGTCCTGTCATCTCAAATCGAGGGGACCCAGCTGACATTATCCGGCCTATTACTTTTCGAATTGAAAGAAGCACCGGGGGCTCCGCTTGATGATGTCGTCGAGGTCTCCAATTATGTTGCCGCAATGAACCATGGCCTGAAAAGACTCAAAGAAGGATTCCCCTTATCCAACCGCCTTATCAAGGAGCTCCATGGGATTTTGCTCGCAAAAGGCCGGGGAAGCAACAAGAACCCGGGCGAATTTCGCCATAACCAGAATTGGATCGGTGGAACTCAGCCTAGGAATGCTCTTTATGTACCTCCTCCACCGGATCGGGTCGCTGAGACTATGAGTTCGTTCGAAAAATTCCTGCACGATAGGCCGGAAAGAACCCCGATCTTGATCAAAGCCGCTTTATCCCACGTTCAATTCGAGACAATCCATCCCTTCAGCGACGGGAACGGCCGGATAGGCCGGCTGTTGATCACTCTCCTTCTTTGTAACGAGGGAGTCCTCCGGGAGCCGCTTCTCTATCTCAGCCTCTATTTCAAACAGCATAGGTCTCAATACTTCGATCTACTGATGAAAGTCCGTCAAGAAGGGGACTGGGAGGAGTGGCTACGCTTTTTCGTCGATGGAGTTAGGGAGATGGCTGAAGGCGCGGTGACTGCAGCCAGGGGGTTGAACGCTATCGCTGAAGAAGACCGCAAGAAGATCAGGGACCTTAGGCGAAAAGCTGGCTCTGCTCTTCGAATACACCAAGTCCTCCAGGGCCGGCCTATTGCTAATATTCCATTTCTATCAAGCAAAACGAAGATATCGCCGCCTACCGTGACCGGCGTCCTCGAAGCGCTCCAGGAGATCGGAATCGTCAAAGAGGTTACGGGACGGAAGAGAAATCGGGTGTATGCCTATGAAAAATGCCTGGATATTCTCAGGCAAGGGACGGAAATCTGAATGTCCGAGATTTCCGAATTGAGCTTTGAAAAAGCGATCGAGTGCGGGCTGCTCCGGTTTTAGCCGGATGCCTGCACCGGGGAGGCAGCGGGTGTGCGCGAGGTGGCGCCGCGGACGGCTTCCGGACCACATCCCCTTTCTCTTTACCCCACTTTTCGTCACAGAGCCAAAGCCTATTTAGTCTCTCTCTTGTTTTATTCGGTTTACCTGTTTATTATTTGTGGGCGAAAAGGATTCAGAGAGGAGTTTGAGATATGGCTATAATTGACTTTCATAATCATTTTTATCCACCGCAATATCTAAAAGCGATACAAGACGGACCGAGCAATATAAAAGTCACCTTTGACGCAGATAATAATCCGCTTCTTCATTATCCTGGAGATTACAATATTGTCGTTCCCGGACACAGGGACATTGATTTCCGAGCCGAGGTTTTAAAAAAAGCTGGTATTGATAAACAAATTCTAAGCTTCACCACACCCGGAACACATGTTGAGTCGCCTGCGCGTTCAGTCGAACTGGCTCGAATAGTAAATGAGAGTTTCGCAAAAATAGTTGATGATCGACCCGACCGCTTTGCTGCCCTGGCAACGCTCCCCTTAAACGATCCTGAGGCCTCAGTAGCCGAACTCAAATACGCTTTTGACGAACTGGGCTTTAGAGGAGTGATGCTTTTCAGTAATATTAATGGGATTTCACTAAGTGACCAACGTTTTTGGCCTTTATATGAAAAAGCAGATCAATTGAATGCAGCGTTTTACATACATCCATCTTTCCCTGTGGGCGTAGAAGCAATGACAGATTACTGGCTGATGCCTTTAATCGGGTTCCCTTTTGATACGACACTAGCTGCGGCAAAACTGGTTTTCAGCGGAGTGGTTGAAAAATTTCCACGAATCAAGTGGGTTCTCGCTCATCTCGGCGGAGCAATTCCGTATCTTGCGGAAAGGCTTGATAGAGGCTATTTCGCTTTCAAAGAATGCAGAGAACATATCAGCGAACCGCCCAGTGAATACCTGAAAAATTTTTATTATGATACGGTCAATTTTGATGCAAGAGCCTTGCAGCTTGCTATTGACTTTGCCGGTGCGCACCATTTAGTGGCTGGAAGCGATTATCCACATCGGATTGGGAGCCTTGAGCAGATGGTGAGCAGTATTGAGAAATTGGATATTTCATCTCATGAGAAAGCGGATATATTCAGCGAAAATGCCACTCGGTTACTGGGACTATAACCAGATAACGAAGAAGTTTTTCAGCTAGAGAACGTAAAGGGTTGATTTATCAGTATTAAATGTAAAATATGAGAGCTCGCCTTTATTGCTTTAATTAGGGTCTGCTGAAAAAGCCAATGCCTTTCCGTAAGCTATTGACATTAATATAATTATATGATATTTTGCGGATCGATTCCATGCCCCAAATGCACGTTTTTCTCGATCACCGCCTCGAAAACCGTGCACTTTCACACGGAGATCCGCGCCATGTACAAGCCCAAAGACCGTAAAACACAGGTTCTTTTTCCCGA
>Ga0315296_10001191_pt1 | contig 22746 bp, 23 predicted proteins | sample YL17G14_18_MG_FD_203921 | JGI IMG/M metagenome (GOLD analysis project Ga0315296, IMG submission 203921) | Sediment microbial communities from Yellowstone Lake, YNP, Wyoming, USA - YL17G14_18 | ecosystem: Environmental > Aquatic > Freshwater > Lake > Sediment | place: USA: Wyoming | collected...
AACATTTCGGCATAAGGTATCGGAAGACCGTTGACTAAGTCGCTGAAAAATGACGACGTAAACGTGATCCATGTGAGACTGTTCACTACCACAATGAAAGCAGGAGCGAATCCTCTCCTAAGGTTGCCCTTGGTTATTTCCTCTCTCCATGGCATCGAGGTCAGCTAACTCAGATATTTATCTTCAACAGATAATAGCGTTACTAATCATGAATTCAGACCTCCGCTCTAACGAAGAACAGCAAATCTTAAGTATCTGTGTTGAACAGATAGACCGGAGGAAGGGTCAAAAATGAAGAAGGCTACGAAAAGAAAAGTCCCGATTAGAATAGCTCCTATAATTTGAGCGCGTGTCCTACAAGTCTTCAGTCAGAGTCTGAACCATCTGAGTAAGTATGTTCAGACTTCCGCGGTTTTCGATCGCCAGAAGTAGAGTGCAAGCTTCCTTCGCCAGGGTCTCCATCTTGTTCTTCAACTTCCTTACCTGCTTGGATTCGAGGACCAAATCAAGAAGTTTCGTGATGTCGGCGTCACCCAGTTCTCTTTTTGATAGTATCCTGCGAATCTCTGTCGAATTTTTGTCCTGCAAAGCATAGAGAACTGGCAGTGGCAGGCACTCATTTTGTATGCGGTTATTCAATTCTTCTGACTCAAAAATGTCGATGAACTCCTCCCTCAATGCTGCCAGCGTTCCGAAGATTCTTCCATATCTGGCCATTGCCTGTATCTCCTTCTCGCTTCCTCCACCCAGCATCGCTCCTAGCTTAATGCTCATAATGGTTGCGGCTCCTTTCATCTCCAGAATCTTCATGTATTCCTTAGGATCAGCATCGAGCTTTCCTCGAAAAGCAAATTCCACCGCGTGAGCATCTCCTGTTTCGAACATCGCCTCCTTTGCGACTTGCAAAACTTCTTCCGTTCGATTTGGGAGCAGTTTACTAGTAGCCCTTCCGAGAAGGGCAAGCCCTTCTACGAAGAAGGCGTCTCCAAGGAGAAGCGCGACGTCATTGCCAAACTTGCCGGCAACAGTTAATGTACCGTGTTTTGTTTTTGATCGGTCGATTATGTCGTCATGAATGTCCACAGCAGCAGCCAACATGACGATTGCTCCTTGTGCCTCATCAGCCTTGTCGGGATTTCCGCCAACTGCTTCATAGGCGATGAGGAACGGTCCAGGATGTGTTAAGATCTGCCAATGAGTAACATAGTATTCAAGCGCTTTCTGGATGATTTCGCTTTCAATTCTCTCCTCCAACATCGTTCTTCTCGCAAAGTCAAGGCCTCTCTGGCTTTTTCGTCTGAGCATCTTCAAAACCATTCTGGACTTTCTTTGGCCGGTACTTGGGTTCATGTTGTTGTTTCTGTGTTAGATGATATTTAAGACTAGCTAAATTTGGCTTTGCCTAGCTGTCCATTGTATAGAAGTGTGCATTATGTTAGAATAAGTCCGAAATGGCTGCCAATGCAACAACATGGCCACCTTTGCTTGAGAAGTCTTGTAGAGTTGGAGGGCTGGCTGTGCCTTACCCTACATGCGCCCAGATCTGACAGCTCGATCTCAGAAACCAGAGGAAAACCCGGGAACCAAAGAAGACCTATGGGCTAGCGTTTCTGCACACGTCTTGAAGCTCTTTCGTCCGCATTTGCGTCGTTCCGTGCATGCTGTAGATTCTTGCCATATGCTGTACTTAAGGACTCCAAAACCACTACATCCGAATGGGCTTACTCAATGTCTGAGTTCTTCATCTGTTCCTCTAGAACACTTCCGTAGACTTCCAAGTATTGTTCGCCTTTCCTTGTTATTGTGTAGACTTTTCGGGTTCTGCCGCCTTTTGGTTGTTCTTCGCTGGTCACGAAGCTTTCGTTCTCCAGTTTGTTGAGAAGAGGATACAAAGCTCCATGTCTGAGTCTTACGCCAAATTTTGCTTCTGCCTGCTTTTTTATCTTGTAGCCCCACATGGGTTCGGCTCGGATTAGCCTTAATATTTGGATGTCGAGCAGGTTTCTGGTGATGCGTTGTACAATTTCTTTTCTGAGGATCTCAGCCACTTTTTCACATTCTGGCTATGCTTCATTCTTTAGTGGTTCATGTGTGAGTTTATTAGACTTACGTGTGAGTTCCGGGTCCGATGTATGCTTTGGTATGCTTCTTTATGTTCTCTGTGCGCATGAATGTTTATATCGGGGTCTATGCACTATAGAGACTCAAGATACGTCTCGTAAGAGACATATTGTATCAACGTCCAACAGCCAAACTGTTGGACAAACATACACAAATCAAACCAAAGGTGTAGACAATGAACAATTCAAGGGAAGTTCAGACCAAGCTGATGAAAGGCCTTCTAGACCTGATAATACTTCAGTTCCTCAACGGTCAACCCATGCACGGTTACCAAATAATAACAAGAATCCGCAAAACCTTCGGCGTCTACTTTGGACCTAGCACCATCTATCCTCTCTTAGGAACTCTAGAAAAGAAAGGCTTCGTCAAAAGCGAATGGGAAATGTCTACTGAGAGACCAAGAAAAGTGTACAGACTTACAACCGAGGGCCAAAACCTACTAAACTTCACTGAAGACTCACTCAACTTCATATGCAGAAAGATAGGATCCTCAGGCATGATCAAGAATGGCCCAACACAAGAGAGTCTCCCGCGCACAGTAATGCGCCCACTTCTAAAGAAAATCGAAGAACCCAGAGCATTGATCTAAATCTCCCTCGCTTCCATTGTCTTCAGTCAAAATCGAGGAGAAGGCCAACAAAGCAAGACGTGCCAAGACGACATCAGGCACAGTTTTATTAATTTCTAGGATCCTTCACATACCAAGGTTGCATTTGTGAAAGTAGACCTCCTAGTACACGGATGCACTTTGATCCCTAAGGTCGGCATGGGTTTCATAGAAGACGGCCTAGTCGCTGTAAAAGATAGGAAAATAGCTTTTGTCGGCAGACGCACGTCTGCACCACATTTTGATGCGGAGGTCGACATAAATGCAAGGGGCAAGGTCGCCGTCCCCGGCCTCATCAACTGCCACACACACTTGCCGATGACACTTTTTCGGGGACTGGCAGAAGATAAGCCATTGGATTCTTGGCTGAAGAAGACCATTTGGCCTCTTGAATCCAAGCTTAAGTCTGGGGACGTCTATGACGGAGCTCTTCTAGGCTGCTTGGAGATCATCAAGAGCGGAACAACATGTTTTGCAGACATGTATTTTCACGAAGATTTGGTTGCCAAAGCTACGAAAGAAAGCGGATTGAGAGCGGTTCTGGCAGAAGGGATCATTGGCCTTGGAAAGGGCCTGTTAGATTGTGTAATGCTGAAGAGAAGTGTTGCTTTTGCCCGGCGTTTCAACAAAAGCTCTGATGGCCGTGTAAACGTTATGCTTGGGCCCCACTCAGTCTACAGTTGCAGCCGAGGACTTCTAGAAAAGGTGGGCGAAGAGGCGTCCAAGCTAGGCATCGGTATCCATATGCACTTGGCTGAATCGAAGTCCATGTTGACGAAGTGTAAACTGCCTGGGCTCAGTGAAGTTGAATTCTTGGACAAGATGGGCTTCTTCAAAGGTCACGTTCTTGCTGCTCACTGCATAAACTTGTCCGCCAAAGACCAGCATATTCTAGCCTCACGTGGAGTGAAAGTTGCGTATGTCCCGGTTGCCAACATGAAACTTGGCCTAGGCGCAGCCAAAGTAGCAGACCTGTTAAGTAATGGGGTCTGTGTGGGTTTCGGAACCGATGGACCCGCAAGCAACAATACCCTCGACATGTTTGAAACCATGAAGACCGGCGCATTGCTTCAGAAACATGCGTACAGAAACCCTAGAGTCGTCCCGGCCTACGAAGTATTGAGAATGGCTACGATAGATGGGGCCAGAGCCTTAGGACTTGAGAACGAGGTCGGCTCGCTTGAAGTTGGCAAGAAGGCCGACATAGTGTTAATTGACTTTTCAAAGCCCCACTTGAAACCACTGCATGATATCCACGCAAGCATTGTTTACTCCGCGCATGGAAGCGACGTAGACACCGTCATAGTTGACGGTAGAATCCTCATGCAGAACAGACAGATCAAGACTCTCAACGAGCAGGCTGTGATAGACAAGGCCGAAAAAACCGCATTCAGATTGGCTTCACGCTGAATGCGCCTGAATTCTCAACTGCGTGGTCAATCGGTTCTTGATCTTCTTCAGCTCAGCGCTGAGTTCTACCGGGTACAAAGGAGCGTTTGTCAATTTCTTGTACTTGTCAGGGAGCCGTGAGAGGTTGAGTGAGGTGGATCTTCTTATTTCATCGAGCGTGGGAAGATCAGAAGCTATCTTTCCGTTCTCCATGACTCTTGCCAAGAGAGGTTCTCCCTTGACTTTTTCATTTTCCAATCCTATAGTGTCTTTAATGCACCTCCCATCCTTGTCCAGTTGTCTGAAGATCTGCTTTTTCCCAGGCAGAGTAATCTTGCCTTTACTCAGCTTCATTGCTGGAGCAAATACTCCTTGCTCAACCTTGCCCGACAACTTGTACACGACATCCACGTATGGTCTATCATAAGACGTGCTCATTCTCGTTCCTACACCAAAAGCGTCGATTTTCGCTCCTTTATTTATGAGGTCTTCAAGTGTATACTCATCCAAGTCTCCACTTGCAAAGATTTTGACATGTTGAAGTCCATGAGAATCTAGGATGTCTCTGACCTTATTGCTCAGATCCATCAGATCGCCGCTGTCGAGTCGGACTGCATTAAGCCTGTACCCCTTCTTCTCCAACTCTTCTGCGACGGTAGCCGCGTTTTCTGCGCCCCTTAGATCATCATAAGTGTCTATGAGTAAGGTCGAGTTTTCAGGAAAAGTTCTCGCGAAGGCTCTGAAAGCCTCGATCTCGCTGTCAAAATACATCACATACGAGTGTGCCATTGTCCCGAATATGGGAATGCCGTATTGCATCCCTGCGAGAACGTTTGAAGTGCCGTTGGCTCCTGCGAGGTAGCTGCATCTCGCTGCTTTCATTCCGGCGTCAGTGCCCTGCGTTCTCCTCAGACCAAACTCTATTACGGGTCTACCTTGTGCCGCACACACAACTCTTGAGGCCTTCGTAGCTATCATTGTCTGCAGGTTTACTGTGTTGAGAATGAACGTTTCGACGAGCTGAGCCTCTATGATCGGAGCAGTTACCCTGATCAAGGGTTCGTCAGGGAAGACTATCGTTCCCTCGGGGACGGACCATACTTGTCCTGTGAACTCGAAGTTTCTTAGGTATTGTAGGAATTCTTTCTTCAGTCTCTGTCTTTTCAAGTAGTTGATTTGTTCTTCAATGAACCTGATGTTTTCTAGAAACAGCAGTACTTGTTCTAGTCCGGCGAAGACGAAGTATGATCTGTTGGGCGGTAGTTTTCTTATGAACAGGTCAAAGGTTGCAGGTTCATTTCTCTTGTTTTGGAAATAGCTGGCACACATTGTCAACTCGTAGAAGTCTGTTAAGAGGCTCATGTTTGTCTCGTTGACAAAGTCGAACCCGAGTCTTTTCATACCTATCCACGTTTACATTATTATTCTTCGATTCTTTTAAGAAAGTTTACATCCCTTCTTTTTGAAGTTTGACTTTTCACTTTAACCTATCTCTCCAAGTTTTGCAGAGTGCTTTTCCAGCGAACGTTTATCTGTCATCTCTGAGGCGTTCAATCTTGGATTGGGGAGCTTTGCATGTCTATTTTGTCAGCCAACAAGCTCAGATGTCTTTCCCTCGGTTTCCCCACGTTAGACAACGTTTTTCCAGGGTTTGAGCTTGGCGACTTTGCTGTCCTGCAGGGTAATGCTGCTTCATTCATGTCTTCTGTTCTGTCGGTTCGAGCTCAATTGCCGCATGAATACGGCGGTTTGGGGTCCTCTACTGTTTTTGTAGACGGTGGCAACTCATTTAGTCCTTATGAGGTTGCAGAGACTGCGCGTCAATATGGTTTGGATTGCAAGGCCGCTTTGGAGAAGGTGTATGTTTCGAGGGCTTTCACTGCGTACCAGTTTTCGTCCCTGATCTTGGAGAAGCTGTATTCTGTTCTGAGAAAAACTCATGCTAGACTGTTAGCTGTTTCAGACATTACTTCCCTGTTCTCAGACCGTGACATGCCCAAAATTGAAGGCAGGGAACTTTTCATGAAAGTCTGCTCTAAACTGTCTGAGATTGCCTCAGAAACCCGTGTGATCGTTGTTGTCAGCTATTTTCCAGGAGGACGATCTAGACAGAGCCTGTTCTTTGAGGCTGTTTTATTCGGAAAATGCAATGTTCTGGTGAGGTTCAAGAGGAAGAGGCAGGTTTTGAGTTTTGTATTGGAAGATCATCCACGCATTAAACCGTTCAGCATGGATTTTACAGCCGATCCATCCTCTAGCCGCGTTTATGGAGGTGTGAGTTTTGGGGAGAACCGTTCCGTCTTATAGACAAGCTTTGGAAACAGAGATCATTCGTTGGGAAGGGTTTCGGAAGGCTTTACGAGACAAAGATATGGAGGCTTTTGATAGGCTGATGAATGAATGCAGGATTTATGCGTCGGCAGGAGGCATGGCAACAAGGCCTATACTGACTGAAGCCATGTTCATGTCCATCTTGTTAAGTCAACGGAGAGAGCTTATGGAGATTAAAGAGAGCCTTGAGCGACTTGAAAAAAAGCTTCGTCAAACTTAACCCCGTTCGAGGGTGGTTGTTTGACGTTTATCCTTCAGGTCCTGATGAGGTGGCAGTTTGGGTTATTGCAGAAAATGGGGAACGGGTTCGGTTCATCGACAAATACACCTATAGGATTTATGTTTCTGGAAGTCTTTCTGCCCTTAATCATTTAGTGGAGAAAGTCAGAGGTAATAAATCAGTTGCAGACTGGCATTTTGTTAAGAAGAACGTTGATTTTATGGAAACTGTCCCACAGAAGGTCTTGGAGATCGGTCTCAAAGATCATACGAAAGCTTCGAGCCTTGCCAGAGAACTGCTTAGGCTTGGAAGCTATGAACGGTTTCGCTTCTACAACGTTGACGTAACAGTTTCGCAAGCATACTTGTATGATAAAGATGTTTTTGCATTCGCGCACGTGATGGCTGTTGATTCTGGAAAACGGCTTTACTGTGATCTGCTCGACTCGGTTGAAAGTGTCGATTATCGTGTTCCGCCTTTACGTTCACTCTGGCTTAGAGTGACCGTTAAGAAAGAAGGGGCTTCGAATAAACTGACTGACAAGATAGACAGCCTTTCGTTGGAGTGCAGTGACAGAACGATGATTATTGATGGAGGAAGCGAAGAGGAGAAAATTCTGGAACTTGTCAAGTGTGTTAGAGAGGAAGACCCCGACCTGATTTTTACCGAAGGCGGAGATTCATTCTGGTTGCCCTATCTAGCTTATCGAGCTTTCATTAACGGCATCTTAGACCGTTTTATCTTGAGTAGGGAAGCTGTTCCTTTAAAAGCTGATAAAGGTAAGGGAACAACATTCTTTTCTTATGGCCGAGTCTATCACAAAGCACCAACGCAAAGACTTCTCGGCAGAGTTCATATTGATGTAAGCAACACGTTCATTTATACCGCTTGCGGTTTGGAAGGACTCATCGAAGTTTCAAGAACCTGCAGGGTTCCTCTTCATCGAGCTGCAAGGGCATCTATCGGAACCATAATGTCCTCTTTGCAGCTCTACACCGCATGGAAAGACAACATTCTTATACCATGGAAAAAGAACGAACCAGAGTCTTTCAAAACCGCGTGGGAACTCCTTGTTGCAGATCGTGGCGGCTTCATTTTTGAACCCAAACTCGGCTTTCACACGGATGTTTTTGAAGTTGATTTTACCTCGATGTTTCCAACGTTGATGCTGACACGGAACATTTCTGCCGAAACCGTTCTCTGCAAGTGTTGTCTAGATTCTAAGCTACGAGTTCCAGAGCTTGGGTATAACATTTGCGAAAAAAGGAAGGGCATAGTGCCTAAAACATTGGATTTACTCTTGAAGAAACGTTTAAAGTATAAGGGTTTGGTGAAGGAAGTTGAAGATGAAAGTTTAAAACACACCTACAACATGCGGCAAGCAGCTCTTAAATGGATTCTAGTAACCTGTTTTGGTTACCTAGGGTATAGAAACGCCCGATTTGGAAAGGTTGACGCGCACATTGCCGTATGCGCCTTTGCCCGCGACTCGTTGTTGAAGACTGCCCGATTAGCTGAACAACATGGTTTCGAGGTTATCCACGGCATTGTCGATTCTTTATGGCTGAAGAAAGTTAATGCTTTTCCAAAAGAGGTTGTGGACTTCTGCCGCGAAGTCTCAAGCGCCATCGGCGTTCCCTTAGGTGTTGAGGGAAAATACCGCTGGATCGTTTTTCTTCCTTCAAAAGTGTTGGAAGGCGTTCCAGTCTTAAACCGATATTACGGCGTTCTCGAAAATGGTGAGATAAAGCTGAGAGGAGTTGAAGCCAGACGCGGGGATACACCCATCTTCATCGTTAAGGCTCAGATGGAGATGATCAGAAAGCTTGCAGGAGCAAATAGCTTGGAAACTTTTAAGGAGAGAATTCCAGAGGCTTTGCGTGTCTTGAAGGATTATGCCAGCAAGCTGGTTGAAGGTGAAGTTGATTTGCAAGAACTGTTGGTTACCAAGAGGATTTCTAAGTCTCCATTAAACTATAATCATGATGTTTTCCAAGCTATTGCTGCAAAACAGTTGGAAAAGGCGGGTTTCGAAGTGCACGCGGGACAAACCGTTCAATACCTGATTGTTAATACCAAATCTAAATGGGTTAACGAGAGAGTTGCTGCTGTGCAGTTGCTAAAGTCTAATACTCGTTATGATGTTAGAGAATATGTTAAGATGTTGATTTCTGCGGGTGAAACCTTACTCAACGTGTTTGGATACACTAGACATGAGATCCAAGCCGAAGCAATGTGCCGCGAACGACAAATAATACTTTGCTAATCACCCCGCACCACAAGAAACCTCAGCGTGCGCCAATAGCATCTTTCTTTTTATTGTCTTCTGAGGACTGTACTGCAATTATGTACAACATAGAAGCCCCAGATGCAATGCAAGCGCATGAAACAGCAAAGGCAGTCAGCGTGCGTCCTCGATCATAGATTTCAATGGGCATATCAGTCATTGAAAGCGTGATTCTCCATACTTCACCATAGACGGTCAGTGTGACGAAACTTCCGACAAGAACAATCAGAAGAATGATCATCAAGACATCAATATTCAGCTTCATATCCTTCCATTGTACTCTACTTCCAAACACCTATTATGCTTTCCTAGCCTACGCCCTAGAAAGTAGCCGCACAGTGTTATGAATATAAAGGAGGCAAACCGACAAAGAAAAATACTCTTTTAGTGGCTAACATAGGTTAATCAGACCGTAGGTTCAAGGTTGCGACGGTGGAATTATGGGACTTAAGGGGCTGATTGCAAGACGCATAATCCTTGCAGTGCCCACTGCACTAGGCGTCGCCACTGTGATCTTTGCGGTGCTGTCAGTCATGTCGCCTATCATGAGGGTAGCATACTTTGTTGGCAGTACTCGTGATTTGAGGCCTGAGAATCTTAACGCTTTGATTCACGCGTATGGACTAGATCAGCCGATTCATGTGCAGTATTTCAATTGGTTGAAGAATGTCATGCGCCTTGACTTTGGCCGTTCATTTTCCAGTGAGGCACCGGCAATGAGCCTAGTGTTTGCCAGTCTCCCCGTAACTTTGGAACTCTTGCTCTACTCCGTACCTTTGATAATAGTATTTGGTGTTTCGCTTGGAACCAAGGCAGCACTTCATCATAACAAGACGTTGGATCACGCCGTTCGAGTCATAGGAACTCTGGGCACATCACTTCCAGTTTTCGTTACAGCTGGTTTGGCAATTTTGATATGCCTAATCGTTCAAAATCCTCGTCAAGTTCGGCTCGACCCTTATTTACAGGTCAGTTATTCCGTGGACTATGATCTTAATTTGAGAATGGCGGCTGGAACCTTCACTGAATACACTCAGATGATCACAATTGACGCACTTCTGAACGGAGACATTCCCCTTTTCTTAGATGCGATGGCGCATTTGATCTTGCCTGTGGGAGTTTTGGTGTTCACTCAGTGTGCGGCATTGATTAGAGTGACACGATCAAGTCTGATAGAAGAATCTGGCAAGTGGTACATTGTGTCTGCAATGAGCAAAGGCCTCTCAAAGAAGGAGGCCATGTACAAACATGCGAGAAGAAACGCTTCGGTCTCTGTTTTAACACTTACAGGTCTGCTCTTGGCAAACATGTTCGTTGGCCTTGTCATCGTGGAAACAGTTTTCCGTAGGCCCGGGTTCGCATATCTCGTTGCTTCTGCTTCTCGAGTGCAGGACACGCCTGTGGTGTTTGCCTGCGCCACGCTTATTGCGCTGTTTTATGTTCTTGTAAATCTCGCAATAGACGTCTCATACGAGTATATTGATCCTAGAATAAGGTTGGGATAATCTCTTAGTCCCATAACATACATTTTGACAGTAGATTGAGGTCTGAAGGTGATCGCTCATCGATCAAGCCTTAAATAAGAAGCAAGCCACGTAATCAGCAGTTGAACTCTAATGGATCAAAGAATGCTGTTATCACTAGTTCTTGGAACATTTATGTTTCTTTCATCGTTTATAGCAGTTCGTGGCATTGACAATCTAGGCGAAACAATTTCCGCAAGTACTGATCTTTTGACACGTTCAGCCAAGCCATGCGTGCATGTAACAAGCCAGGGAGACATAAACGTCAGTGATCACGAGACGCTTACCATACAGAACTGTCAATTCAGCATGACTGGAAGGGTGACTGCGGACGACTATGCGACAATTGCTGTCAGGAATGCAAAACTGACCCTGTCACCAGCAAACAGTGACGGGATCAGCATCGTGTTGAAGGGTCAAGCCCGCCTTCTAGTCATAAACTCGACGGTCACTTTCAATCGTGCGGTAGGTGACTGCGAAATTGTTGTTGAAGCTGAGGCTCAAGCCAACATCACTGAGTCCACGATTTCAAGTCGTGGCTACATAGCCGGACACGATTTGTCGACAATCTGTGTGGTTAATTCAAGCATCCACGACGTTCCTCCTAGCATCCACTCGCCTGGTGTGGTGACCTACGACACCTCTAGGGTGGACGTAGAGAACTCGACGGTTGACGGTGTCTACGTCTGGGGCAATTCCACGGCTATCGTTGATCGGTCGAATGTTGTCACGCTCAGAACTGCGTCGACAGAGTCGGAGAAGACAGTGATCAACATAACAGATTCTCATGTTGATTCTCTTGAAACGTTTGGAGGCTCTGCTGTTTTCTATATCAGTAACTCAGTAGTGGCATATACTTCCTATTTCCATTACGATACTTGTGCTTGGGTTCGAGACAGCTCGATATCAGGAGTTCGGGCTACTGGCAACGCCACTGTGTGGCTCATAGACTGCTCTATAGGCGAAATAAGCACCGATGGAAATGCAAAAGTATTGATCGGCTGGAATTTACCTCTCTTTGGACCTGTAGGTGTGCCGTATTCATGGATTCCTTTCATGCAAGCGGCGAGCATTGCGATGGTAATCATGGGAATGGTTGCTGTTTTGTATTCTCTTTACCGAAGAAAGAGAGCCAAAGAAGAAGACTAAACCAAACAAGCCACGTCGAATGAGAAGAATGCGTCGTAGTACGACCGACGCCTATTTCTGCTCTTCTTTGTTTGTCATCTCGTTTATCTGTTGTTCCATCATGTGACCGTGGCAGTAGATTAGTGCCTTCTTAACACCCGCAACCTTTAGCGCCGCATTCCGTATGTCCTGAGCCAGCTTAAACGCAATTGGGCAGAAAGGACTTGAGGGGACAAACTCAACCTTCACTACACCTGCGCCTTCTTCCTTAACATTGGTTATCATCTGCATGTCCGCAAAAGTCATGCCAGTCTCTGGGTCGACGACCTGACCGACAGCTTCACGAACCTTATTTTCCAAATCTGTCAAGTTTTCGCCACTTCCGTTTACGTTGGTACCGATAAGGGCATGGACATCCTATATACGTGTTGCGTCGACTTCTGTTTTTTGTTCGTTCTTCGTTAGGTACATGCGCCAACTCAAGGTCATAGTCTTTGGGTGAGAAGCCTTGACCTCATCAAGGCGCGAGATAGCAGTGTTGTGTGGAGCTTTCGTTACGACTTCAGGGTTTGTGTATGCTTCTTCACAGATTCTCCGCATTGTATCAGTAAATCTGTCTATTTCTTCCTTCTCAAAGGTCTCCGTTGGTTCAATCATCAAGGCCTCATCAACAATGAGTGGAAAATAGATTGTAGGCGCATGAAGGCCGTAGTCAAGCAGACGCTTTGCTATGTTCAAAGCTGAAACACCTGTCTCGTCCTTTAGAGGCTTGGCGCTAAAGACGCATTCATGCTTTCTCGGTCTTTCACTGTCGTATGGAAGAGTCAGACCCCTAATCTGTCTCAACTTCTTCATCAAGTAATTGGCGTTCAAAACAGAGATTTCAGCCGCTTCCTTCAGTCCTTCAAAGCCCATGCTTAGTATGTAGGCGTAGGCTCTAAGCAAAACGGCCACATTGCCATAGAAATTCTTTATCTTTCCAATGCTCCTTGGCCTGTCATAATCCAAATAATACGTTTTCCCATCATAAGCTATTCGTGGAACCGGCAAGAACTCAGCCAAGTTTCTTGTAACGCCAACAGGGCCAGATCCAGGGCCACCCCCTCCGTGAGGGGTGCTAAAGGTTTTGTGGATGTTGATGTGGACTATGTCAAAACCCATGTCGCCCGGTCTAACCTTTCCAAGCAGAGGGTTTAAGTTTGCCCCATCGTAGTAAAGCAAGCCACCCACTTCATGGACAATCTTGGCTATTTCTCCGATGTTCTTCTCAAAAAGTCCAAGAGTGTTTGGGTTGGTAAGCATCAAGCCAGCTGTCTTCTCCGAGACGGCCGACTTGAGCGCCTCCAAGTCCAAACAGCCATCCGCGCCTGAGGGCAGTACCACAACATCGAATCCAGCCATGGCCGCGCTTGCAGGGTTGGTGCCGTGCGCCGAGTCTGGGACGATGAGCTCAGTCCTCTTTTCGCATTCGCCGTTCGACTTGAGGCAGGCATGCATCAACAAAGTACCTAACAGTTCGCCATGAGCTCCTGCAGCTGGCTGCAAAGAGACTTCATACGTGCCCGTTATCTCGCTAAGCCAACGTTCAAGCTTGAAGAGAATCTCCAATATGCCCTGCACAGTGGTCTCATCCTGATACGGATGAATCATCGCTAATGTTGGCATACTTGCCAGCAGTTCATTAATTTTCGGATTGTACTTCATCGTGCAACTTCCAAGCGGGTAGAATCCTGAATCGACACCATAATTCATCTGGGACAAACGCAAAAAGTGACGATAGACTTCGACTTCCGAAAGCTCTGGAAGTCTAGGCGTGCTCGTTCTTCGCATCTTTTTCGGAAGAAGCGCGTTGAGATCGCCTATTGCCTCCCTTATTTCATCTTCAACACTCGGCAGTGCGTGTCCTCTTCGTCCTTTGCTTCCAAGGTTGAAGATGAGCGGTTCATTCCAGCCTGCTTGTCTATGCACAGTTCGTTCACCTTCCTCCCAGAATCTCTTCCATCACCTGCGCCAGGCGCTGAATCTCTTCTTTTGAATGGATTTCGGTCACGCAATACAACGCGGATTGGCCCAGTTCAGGAAACTCTTTCGAAATGTCTTTTCCTCCCTGAATTCGATGGTTCAGAAGTCTCTTGTTAACCTCTCTTGCGGTCAATTTGGCTTGATCGAAGTTGACTACAAACTCTTTGAAGTGAGGAGCGTTGAAGACAGGCACTTTCACCTTGTCGATTTTCGCAAGCAGTTGCATGGCATAATTGGCCTTGCACATTACTGTTTCTCCGAGTTCACGCAAACCTTCAGGTCCAAGTAACGCCATGTAGACCGCAGAAGCCACGGCACACAACGCTTCGTTTGTACAAATGTTCGACGTTGCTCTTTCACGCCTTATATGCTGCTCGCGCGTTTGCATGGTCATACAGAAACCTTGTCTAGAGCTGTCTTGCGTCGTTGTTAATCCGATTATTCTGCCAGGCATCTGTCTGATCAGGTTCATGTCGTCGCGACAGGCCATGATTCCCAGTAAAGGGCCCCCGAAATTCATGGCGTTCCCAAGAGGCTGAGCTTCGCCAACAACTATATCTGCGCTATATTCGCCGGGAGGCTTCAGAAGTCCAAGGGATGTGGGGTCGACACCTGTCACAAAGAGTGCACCATGAGCATGTACTTCTCTGCTTATCTCTTCAACTTGCGTCTCAATGAATCCTAGGTAAGAAGGGTTTTCAATGTATACGGCTGCAGTCTTGTCTGAGATTTTACTCTTCAAATCTTTGAGGTTTAGTTGCCCGCTTGCGGTTTCATAGTCAACTTTCTCGATCTTGATGCCGACAGGATCAGTGTACACTTTCAAGGTTGAAGCTCTTTCTGGATGGATAATCTTGGGGATCAACACTTCATTTCGTCCTTTGACTCTTGCAGCCATTCGCGCGGCTTCACCTAGAGCAGAAGCCCAATCATACATTGAGCAATTTGCCACAGGCATGCTCGTTACCTCGCAGATCATGCTTTGATATTCGAAAAGTGCTTGAAGCATACCTTGTGAGACTTCAGGCTGATAAGGAGTGTAGGAGGTCAGAAGTTCGCTGCGGCGCACGACATCTTCAACAACTGCTGGCACATAATGGGGCCAACATCCCGCGCCCAAAAAGGCAGTCATTTCACTGCTTGTTCTGTTTTTGGAAAGCAAGGTCTCAATGTGCCTCTTGACCTCGAACTCTGAAGAACCTTCTTCTGGAAGACTTAGCGTCTCTTTCAGGAGGTATTCTTCAGGGATGTCTTTGTACAGTTCAGCGATGGTCTTTATTCCGATTTCGTGCATCATTGCGTTCTTGGTTTCGGGTACAGAATTTGGGATGTATGGATGGTTGTGTCTGCGCATGATGTTCACCGTTGCGAATTAAAGACTAGAATGAGGAAGCTTCTTTAAGCTTTTTCAAATGTCCTTAAGACAACGTGTCTAAAGGAATAAGTGTCATTGAAGCTGAAATCAGCACATCGAACGTGCTCGTGTTGGCGTCATTTTCTGCAGACGATCAAGAAGTGTTCGCTGATTCCGACACTGACGGGGTGCGTACACGTCTTCAGATGAGTTTGCCACCAGATTTTCCAAGCATTCGGATATTTCCTGGCAAGTCTGTTCGTCTCTCTTGGATGCCCGCTTGCAAGTCCTTCTAGGCCGACCATTTCTGAAACTGTCATCCCCCTATTTTCAAACGATCTCTTAAGTTCACTTGGTGTGTAGAAGTGGCAGGGAGCAAACCCGTAACCCCCATCGTAGTCTCCAGTGTCTCTCGCTTTCGGAAAATATTCAAGCTCTATTTCATGAGGAAATCGAACGAGTTCGGTGACAAGCAGAGCAATCCGTCCGATTACAGAGACGAACAGAGGAGCTCCTTCCTTTGCAACTCGGATCAGCTCATCGATTGCCTTTTCTCTCTTGTCTCTGCTGAGAACGTGGCCTAATGGACCGCCTAGGCAAAGTACAGCGTCAAAAGTCTCGTCATCGAACAGTGAAATATCGTAGATCACGCCCTGAATGATCTGTGTCACTTTTGACTGGACCCCTGCTTTCCTGATCTGTCTTCTTGCCATTTGCAGAAGTTCCGGTGTGAGGTCAAGCAAAGCAACATCATAGCCCATTTTTGCAAGTTCGATTGTGTACCTGCCCGGGCCGCCGCCAGCGTCTAGGACGTAACCGTGTTTTGGGAGGTATTTCTTAAGAAAATGCATAGTTGTGTCGAGTTCCAGTTGGTGATAGGCATTTGAAACTAGTCTTCTCCACTCTCTCTTGTCCATCCCACGGTAGTATTCTCTGATCATTCTCTCACTTTTCTGATCAGTGGGACAGACAGGGGTGTTGTTCTTCGTGTTATTCGTCGACGTTTTCTCCTATGCAACTAAAACTGTATTCCTCTTGTTGTGACCATTTTCTTTGGATACTTAACATCAATAACCTCGTTGACAAAGTCTGCTCTGTCTAACAATTCCTTAGGGGCAAATCTCCCAGTTAAGACTACATCGGTGCCTTTTGGAATCTTGTCCAAAACCTCTAGAACCTCTCTTGTATCTAGTAGCTGGCAGTGCAGAGCCAGATTGATCTCGTCTAAAACCAATAAGGCCGGCTTCTTTTCCTTAACCACTTTTTCTGCAAATCGCAGTCCCTTCTGAGCAAGTCTTCTGTCTTCTTCACCCAAGTTGCTCAGACCGATCCATCCTTTTCGTCCGAACTGGTAGATCTCGTAGTAGGGTGCGAGCACCTTCTGAATCTTGTATTCGCCGATGTTTTTCCACCATTTTAGGAACTGTATTATGACAACGTTGTGTTTGTGTCCAACTGAGCGAAGCGCTAAGCCTAGGGCGTTTGTGGTTTTTCCTGCCCCTGTTCCAGTGTAAAGGTATATGTAACCCATCTCGTTTTCCTTCGGATGTTATCTGCTAATGTTTATTTTTATGATTTTCCGAATTCTCGGAATAAAATCTTTAATATTGTGTTGCGTCTTGTCTCTATTGGAGAACTAGTGGATGGAATACGATTACGATAAGCTATTGAAAAGAGCTCAAGAGCAGTGCCCAGCAGTAGTCTCGAAACGCGAACGTCTCGAACTCCCTAGGCTGAGCTACGCGAGGATAGGCATGCGCACAGTGATCTTCAACTTCAACGAAGTTGCCGATGCCTTGAACCGTGACCCTCAACATCTGTTGAAGTTTTTGACAAGAGAGATGGCAACTGCTGCAACCACGCAGGGTTCAAGGGTGATTTTCCAAGGCAAGTTCTCAGAGGACACTCTTGCAAGGCTATTGCAGAGGTACATGGAAACGCTTGTTGTTTGTCCAGTATGCAAACGTCCAGACACGAAAATTGTGAAAGAGAAACGTCTTTCTTTTCTAGTTTGTGACGCGTGCGGAGCGAGGTCTTCTATTAAACAGCTTTGAGTGTCTAGGCTTTGGAAGTCTACATGAACCTTAGGAAAATCGGCAGAAATGTACTTCTCTGTATGTGTGACGTTGAAATACTCGGCAAAACCTTCCGTGAAGGGAAGATAGTTTTCCGTGTCAACGAAGACTTCTACAAGGGCGAAAGAGTCACTGTTGAGGAAGCAGTGTCACTGATTGAAACATCCACTATAGTGAACATGGTGGGCAAGAACATCGTGGAAAAGGCGGTAGAAAGAGGCCATATACATCCAGAGGCAGTGTTGAACATAGAAGGCATTCCTCACGCTCAAATCGTAAAACTCTAGCCTCAAAGAGGCACGAATCTTGTTTCGCGTTTTCAGGACCCAATACGCCATACACCTATCACCTAGGGCTGCAATATGATATGTTAAAATGTCACTAGTTCTCAAGATCTGAAGTTGAAAACCTATCATCGCTAAACATAGTTTTAAAAGTTAGAACCATAATTCTTTGTAGAGTGCCGTGTTTGAGGTGCTTGATTGGGTAAGAAGAAGGTCTTGACAGAAGGGGAGCTAAACAAGTTAGTGCTTCCTTCTCCCAACGACGTGTTGGGAGTAGCTGTCAAGCTGCTTGGTTTCGACCGTGTTCGTGTCAAATCTCAGGATGGTCATGAACGTTTGTGTCGCATCCGCGGTAAGATGAAGAGACGCGTATGGATAAGGGAAGGAGACGTTGTGCTAGTTTCTCCATGGGATTTTCAGAGTGATAAGCGCGGCGATTTGATTTGGCGTTACACAAAGGCACAGGCAGAACAGCTCCGTAGGAACGGTTATATAACAATCTAGTTTTTGCTGGGTATCCTTGGAGAGATTTGCATGACTTTTCGTAAGCGTGTTGACAAGAGGCTGCTGGAGGAGGAAAAAACGTACGAGAAAGACCAGCTCATGAAGGAGAAACGAAGTGAAGAATATGAGGTGTTGGAAGAGGTTTTTGATCGTTCCACACTCATGGTAGTTTATGATTTCATGAACAAGGGGAAGATAAACGAGATTCACGGCGTTGTGAAGGCTGGGAAAGAGTCGCGGGTTTACTGGGGAAAAGACAGAGAAGGAAAAGAGCTGGCAATAAAAATCTACTTAGTCGTATCCTCAGAGTTCCGCAAGGGCCTACTGAAATACATCGAAGGAGATCCGCGCTTCCAAGGTGTCAAGCATGGTACTCGTTCACTGATTTTTGCCTGGGCTCAGAAAGAGTTCAAGAATCTGGAGCTTGCCACGCGCGCCAGAGTGAGGGTGCCAAGACCGATTGCCGTGAAGAATAATGTGCTTATTATGGAGTTCATCGGCGAAAACGGTGAATGCGCACCTTCACTCAAAGAAAAAACGCCTAGAAACCCCGAAAAAGTGTACGAAGAACTCATGATCTTCTTAGAGAGGCTGTACCGCAAAGCTGAACTCGTTCATGGAGATTTGAGCGAGTACAACGTAATGATCTGGAAGGGGCAGACAGTGCTGTTTGACGTGTCGCAAGCTGTTCCTCTCGTGCATCCTATGGCCGATTTTCTGATTCACAGAGACTTGACTAACCTCAACAAGTATTTTAGCCGCTTAGGTGTCAACGTTCCTTCTGTTGATGAATGTTACAAGAGGGTCACCGGTCGTGGCAAGAGCTAGCACTTTTGTAAGAATTCCCAAAGAGCGCATAGGTGTCTTGATTGGTCCTGAAGGAAGGATCAAGAAGAGCATTGAAGAAAGGCTTTCGGTAGAGCTTCAAATTGACAGCGACGCTGGCGATGTCAATATATTGATGGCTGAAAACGCCATCGATCCATCCATGCTTTTCAAGACGAAAGACGTTGTCACTGCTCTCGGAAGAGGTTTTTCGCCGGAGCATGCTTTTCGGTTGATTCGGGACGAGGAAGCTGTCTTGGATATCTTGGACCTCAGAACTGTTTTTGAAAAGTCTGAGGCAGACATAAAACGCATCAAGGGACGAATAATTGGGATGAACGGCAAGACTCGAAGGATAATCGAGGAAATGACAGACGCTAGCGTTGCAGTGTATGGACACACGGTGGGCATAATTGGCACTTTAGAGGAGGTTCAAGTAGCTCGAGAGGCTATAGAAATGCTGATAAGAGGCAGCATGCACGCCACAGTCTACAGGTTTCTGCACCGAAAGCGCAGGCAATTGAAGAAGAAAATGCTCGAAATCTGGAAAAAGCCTCCTGATCAAGAGTAAAGTGTCGAAAAATGAAGTTTTCTGCTTTGAGTGAAGAGTCTACGGTTCATGCTGAACTCATTGATGAGGTCAAGGCGATTCTGAAGAGCGAGCCAGAACGGAAAAAGAAGAAGGTGGACAATGGCGCAGTCGGCCCATGAATGAATAAACACCGTGGGTTAAAAGAGAATGGCCGCGTGGTTTCTTGCGAAGTTGCGCACTAGACTGCTTTGTGCCTGAAATGACCTTTTACGTGAACTGTCCTTCTTTTTTGCCCAGGTTTTCTCCGCATAAATGGTCGTACTTTTGGTGTCACGATTTCACCACCAATCACACTTGAAACAATCTGTTCATAGAAAAGTGTTATGAATTCTTGCTCCACATTCTCATCACGCCCGCTATGTGTTGCTTCATAATGTGCACTATTTCTAATCATCAAGCGGGCTCAGCACTCAAGATCACAATCATTCTTTATTCATGGGGGCCAGAGTCTTCATCGCTCGCTAAGGAAACCTAAAAGTAGCCTAAATAAAAAGGTTATACGTGCCGAATTAGGTCGCTGCGAAGAGTCATGCTACGAAAAATCCGCGTTGTTCCGTTGGCTGCTGAGAGCTTGGGAGTGAGATCTATGTGCACTTATGTTGAGACACCAGACATACGGATTGTTCTAGATGCTGGCGCTTCGCTTTGCCCAAAACGGTTTGGCCTTCCGCCGCATCCTGAGGAGTTCAAGGCCATAATCGAAAGCCGCAGAAAAATCGCAGAAGCTGCGGAGAAAGCTGAGATCGTTACCATCAGCCATTATCACTATGACCATCACACGCCTTCTTTTGAGGACTGGCTGATCAACTGGACAGATGCTGATGAGACAGCTAGACAAATCTATCAGAACAAGATCGTGTTGGCAAAAAACCCTCGGGAACAAGTCAACTATAGCCAACGGGAAAGAGGATGGCTGTTCGGAAAGACAGGCGGGAAATATGCAAGGAAAATCGAGAATGCAGATGGCAGGGCCTTCACTTTCGAAGACACCAAAATCAAGTTTTCGGAACCGGTTTTTCATGGACCTGAAAACTCTGAATTGGGATGGGTCTTGATGGTGACAATCGAGTCTCAAGGCGAGAGATTTCTGTTCGCTCCAGACCTTCAGGGTCCTATGTCAACTCGTTCGCTCCAAACAATTATTGATGAAAACCCTCAATTATTGATGATTGGGGGACCGCCACTCTACCTAGCTCCTTCAAAGGTAGGTGAAAATCAGCTACAGGCAAGCCTTAGGAATTTCGGAGAAGTTGTGCGAAGGCTTAAGCATGTCATCGTTGATCACCACATCTTGAGAGACGAAGACTGGCAAGAAAAAACAGTCGGCGTACTCTACGACAGCTATAGGTCAGGATCTGTTCTGCAGACTGCCGCCGAATTCTTGGGAAAAAGAAACACATTGCTTGAAGCCGTGAGGAAAAAGCTGTTTGCTGAGAGTCCTCCATCGAAAGAGTTTGAGAAATGGATGAAAGTCAGGGATGAGACAAAGAAACATGTGAAGCCTCCCGTCTGAAGAGTCCCAGAACAATGTCAAGACGTTCACAGTTAGATGGAGAGAACTTCTAGAACTAGATTCCACAAGAAATAAAAGCGATCTTCCAGTAGTGTTCTGTGGAGAGTGCCAAAGGAGAAGGGAGAACTAGTTTTGCGTGGAGAGTGCCAAACTAAGGAGAAAGGAGAACTCTAGAATTCCTTTTCAGGAAAGACCTAGAATTCTGTTGGCACTCTCCATTACGCATGTCGTTTAACTTGAACTTAAAAGGTTTACGCAGGTTTAATTAGTAATGGTCACAGTTTTTCTCTTCAAAAAGCCCAATGTAGCGCATGCGTCCATAGTTTGGAGCTGTTTTATAGAAGATGTTGTCGGAGATTATGAATTGTCTATGTTACAGTATTGCGCGTAGGAAACTTAAAATGTCGTACACCGTACTGTGTGATTGGTGGCTGTTTGTCTAGAAGTCTCGGCTTCTACTTCGGAACCGTAATATTCTTTCTTGGTGTCTTAATGGCAGCGGTCGGAGTCGTGAATCTTGTCGTTCAACGCTTGAATTTTATCGTGTTAGCGGCTTTGATCAGCGGAATTGCCCTTATTATAATCGGCTATGTTGTTGGGAAAGGTAAAGGTTGAAGAACATCCTCACCAGTTAGCATGCGCGAAAGATCACGACCTTTACCTCTGATTAGAGTCGGATCTCTGACTCTTCCCAACGTCCATCGTTAAGTAATTGATGCAATTGACTGTTTTTTCCTAATCAAGCGGCAGTATCCAAAATTAAAGAACCTTGAAGCTCAGGAGTTTCTACTTCATGTTCTTTTCAGGAAAATGAGTGGGGCCGGGGCCGGGATTTGAACCCGGGCGCTAGGCTCCACAGGCCTATAGGCTACCAGGCTACCTCACCCCGGCCACTATTTGGATGATCCTGGAGCCTTTTTGCCTTCACTTACGTTTCCTTAGGAATATTAACCCATCCTTTTGACAGACGTATTCAAAGCCCACTTCCAAGAGTTGAACTATTTCTTCTGGTGTTTTGGCTGTCTTCACATGGAAATTGTCGTTAGCGCGCGCGAAAAAGTTATATGAACTGGACCAATCACTAGTGACAACTGATATTGCATGGTTAGAAGTGCAGTTCCAGTTGTGGGTTTGCTTGCAGTTTTGGTGGCGATATGTGTTGCAGTGTCATAGCGCGCGCGCTTGCCAATTATGAACTCGGAATCGGCTATTACCATGTCTTCCCATTTTGCCTTCGTTCTGCTTTCAATCGAAATGTTGGCTTTTCCAATTTTCGTCCAGTCTTCAGCAACGCGCGCGTTCTCACGTGTGAGAAAGTATGAGAGGCTAATGAATCTTTACCTTAACTTGCTTGGTGGGCTTTAACTGCTCCTGTCCGGCTCTCCTCTGTCGTTATTTGGGGGCGTCAACCACTGGCTTCACCACCCTCTAGCGCGCGCGTGTGATGAAACTTGGCGGAGATCCCTTCATTTTTCTCATTTGAATCCAATGGTTACTGTGCGCGAATATGTTTGTAACTCATGGGTCTTGGAGATCTGCTCGGGATGCTCCTTCAAATTGCCTAGATACGCTTTCTCAGCTTCAAAATATGCCTGGATATCATGCCCTTCGAGCCCTCCACGCTGAAGGATGACTTTTGTACGATCCCAGTCTCTTTCGAAAAGAAATACTCGCTTCTTGAGCCAGCCAAGAATTTCCGTAGCATCTCTACGGGGATCGCTTAGTAAGAAGACAGAAAGCAAACCATGTGCCTCTACGTTGCGCAGACCACAATTATTGAAGACCTCTGGGTACCGAGCGTTTTTCTTTTTCAAATCCTTTGAAAAGTCGATAAGTCTGGTCCGCAGGTCCCAGATACCTTTTCCGTATGCCTGCAACACTTTCTCTTCCATCTCATTCAATTTAGGATCAGGTGAATAGTGCATTCGGCTTTCGCCGGGCTCTATCGCAGCGACTATTCCGTCCTTTTTC
>Ga0315296_10001192_pt1 | contig 22744 bp, 61 predicted proteins | sample YL17G14_18_MG_FD_203921 | JGI IMG/M metagenome (GOLD analysis project Ga0315296, IMG submission 203921) | Sediment microbial communities from Yellowstone Lake, YNP, Wyoming, USA - YL17G14_18 | ecosystem: Environmental > Aquatic > Freshwater > Lake > Sediment | place: USA: Wyoming | collected...
GATATGATCACCATCATGGAAACCTGGAACCACCCGGAGGCCGGGGAAGATGAAGTCTTTGTCGGGAACGGCTACAAGAGGTTCTTCGAGAAGGATGTCCGCTGGCGCACGAAGAGGATGGGGGTCCAGGCATACGACCAGAGGACCGGGGAGAAACTCGCCTTCGAGGGCTATTACCCGATATTCGTCAAGAGGAAAGAGTTGGAAGAAAACAACGTCCGGGTCGTCATGCGGGAGATGAAGGTCCAGGTATGAACGGCGATAAAGAAGACGAGCAGGAATGGCGTGAGAGCATCCTGAAACACCTGAAGAGGCGCGAGTCGAAGATGCCCTTCTCATGCCAGTACAAGGGCCTGACCATCAGGGACATCAGGTTCGTCGGGAACGGCTCCATAGTCGTCTCAACAGTGGAAGGGAAACCCCTGATGTTTACCGTGGACAAGGACGCGATGCTGCATGGCCAGAGTGGGGAAACCATCGAAGTCTTGACTGACGAGGAATTCGACTTTAACGGGTGGAAATTCAGGTCCAACGAGGATACCTACCAGTCATACTACCAGCCCATGCTTGACTTCCTGGCCAGGAAGCACTCGGTCTTCACCATCAATACAGAGTACAGGGTCGTGGTCAGGCTGGCCAAGTATATCGAAGAAGCAGACGCGCTCGAATACATCGGCCTGACCGTCCGCGCCTACGAATCCCTGCTGCGCGGCGAGAAGCCGTGCCCGGAGAAGGAGGTCAGGGACGACAGGGTGCATCTCACCATCATGAAGGATGGCGGGGTGGACTACTTCATGGATGCCGGGAGAGAGAAGCCGGATCCTGCCGATCTGCCGGAAGTGGGTGAACTACCATGATCGATTGGAAACTGGTCGGGATAATCATCGCAGCCATCGGAGACTGTGTAATGTATGCAGCAGGGTATTTCGGGCTATCCTATCAGATCCTCTTCGGGGGTGTCGGCATCGTGATGTTCGGCCTGGCGGTCTATGCTTTGGAATCAGCGGGACTTATCCCGCGTCTCGGGGCTGTACCTCCATGAACCTGTCCTGCCCTCACAGGGAGGGACCAACCTCGATGCATATGCAAGGGGGTGTGAGGATCCAGAAGAAGGACTGGAAGAAGTTCGAGGCAGCCTGGCACCGGGCCCTGAAGGAATTCGACCCGGGCCCTGCGGACAAGCTCCACTTGGTCATGACGAATACGCGGACCGCAGGCGACCAGAGATCCAGCCTACCGTACCGGCTCCAGAACATGGTCACTCTCGGCCTGGCGAGTTACATCCCGGACGATGCACTCATCGTCCGCGAATCGGTGGAGACCAGGGAGACCTCGGACGGCGGTATGTATCGGAGGAGGGTCTGGGTCGGTCTCCGGAAGGACGGGCTCATCGAAATGGGAGTGAGGAGCTGACATGGCAGCGAATGAAAAGAAGACCGACGGCCTGATCCTCGTCTGCCCAGCCTGCTATACCATGAACCTGGTGACGACTCCGGAGAATGGATCGGTATATCCACCGTCAGGCACGGTGTACATATGCGCCGCATGCGGGAACGGCAGGATGGAATTCCCTAGCGATACGGCAATCGACCCGCTTGGTGGCGAGGGTCTGGAGGACATCATCCAGAAAAAGATCGATGAGCATGATGGCAACCAGGATCCGGTAGTGACCATCGAAGAGATCAAGCAGCTCATCGATGAAAAGATGAAGGGGGCGACCTGATGGGCACGACGGTCATTACGATAATCGAAAAGAGGGATAAAGGACGGCAGATGCTGAACTTCCTGAAGAGGTTCCACTGGACCTGCCTGGACGGAAAGATGGGGGATCATGTCAGGACGGCGGTGGACGGCCCAATGGACGGGGGCTTCGCTTACGCGGAGCCGAAGAAGGGTGAGTACGCCATCGGCTTCAATTATACCGGCGGTGACTTCCAGTGGCAGTTCACCTGGTCCATCTGCGCCTTCATCGCGTTGCGGATCGGCAAGCACAAGTTCGAGACTTTCAACAGCCCATACCTTATCAACGAGGACGAGGAATTCATCATCTCGTTAACAAAGCGCGAAGATGCAAAGCGAGGCGAGATGGCCACCCACGTCGAGAGTCTCCAGACGGGTTTCATTCAGCCGGATACGAGATATGCACATCTGAACAAGGACGACGAGCTCAGGAAGATGGAGGAGGAATTCTATAGTCTCCTGCGGAATGACCTGTCCCGCGCATACGCAGGATGGAGCCATGTGATCCAACTCTATCACGCCAAGCAGCTCATCGACATCAGGTTCAAGGGGATCCTGAACTCGGAAAGCGAAATGGCCTTCCAGGAATCAAAGGCAGGGCTGTTCGGGCACCTGCACGATATGAAGCAGATCATGGAAGGGATGAAATATAAAGAACTGGGACGAAAGGGAGAGTGAGGAAGCATGGCAAAGAGATCGCAGGCATTGCCGGAGAAAGGCGCGAAGAACTTCAGCGCGAAGAAATACTATGAGGAGACCTACCCGGACCTGTCGGAAGAACAACCGATCCTGGTCATGGACGGCCTCGATGAAGCCTTCATCGGGGTCGGCTTTGTCTTCGATAAGCCGCACGCCGTATATGATAAGGAGAAGCTCATCGAGATCCTGACCGAGAAGAAGAAGATGAAGCCCATCGCGGTCTACGACAGGGAACGAATCATTAAGGTTCTCATGCTCCGGGATGAGATGACCCGCGAGCAGGCCGAGGAATACATCTCCTTCAATATTGAAGGGGCATACGTCGGGGAACTGACCCCCGTAATTCTGGAGCATAGGTGAGGATATGGAATCAAGAACAGCATGCATGACTGCCATGGGTAGGGCCTACTTCCTCCTCAGCAACTTCCCGATGACCATGGGATTCTTCTGCGGGATCGTCATTTCCCTGGGTGTGATAGCCTTCGTCTGGAATGATTTCCATCCCCTCATCCTCCTGTGGGACGCGCTGCTCTTTGTCATCATCTTTATAGTTGACGTGAAGAGGAGGGCGCGGCAGATCCGGCGGGAGGCAGAGGCCGCCGAAATGCAGAAGATCATGAGGAAACCGACATGACGTTCATCAGGTACGGGATCGAATTCGTTGGTGGGATCATCGCGGGGGCCTTGATCTTCTCATCAATGGAAGGGACGCTCGTGAAGCTCGCCATCGGGATGACAGGCGTTCTCACGATCCTGATCGCCCATTCACTCGACCCCTGGAAACAGGACGCGAAGAAATGAGCGGCGAGACGCCAATCGTCCTGGGAATGCTCCTGGGGGCCTGCCTCGGCGGTCTCGCGGGGACCGGTATCGGTGGCACCATCGGGGCCGTCATCGGGCTCGTGATAGGGGGCATCATCGGGGGCTTTGTCGGGCTCATCGTCTCGGAGTACTTCGCAAAATCGAATGGAGCACGGACAAGATGAAACGTGGCAAGAGGGTATCAGCGGCCATGGGGATCCTGGTCCTGTTCTGCGCGATGCTCCTGGGCGGTTTCGCGGGGCAGAGACTCTGGGGCAGCCCGGGCATGCTCGTGGGATTCATGGCGGGGGCGTTTCTGGGTGGGGCAATCGGTCTGTACGTAGCGGAATATTTTCAAACTGGTAGAGAAAAGGAACATATATGAGTAAATGTGAAAAATCAGGGAAAGGGTATGGCATCGCAGGGATATTCATCCCTCTTGCGCTGATCGTCTTCGTCTTATTCTTTGTGATGATCATGGCCACAGGATGTCTCCGTACCGCGTCAAATGAGACGTATCCAAATTATACGCCACCACCAGTACCCCCACCCGGAGCAATCAAACCAATCACACCGACGCATGCAGTCACACCGAAGATCATACCAAAACCAACATTGATGAATCCAATGTTCTGTAACGAGACTATAAAATGCAGATTCAGTAATCAGACCTGCATTGGCAACTTGTGCAGATTGGTGAACAGGACATGAGATCCGAGGAAATATGATCGAGGACTTTATGGACCTGCTCAGGACGTTCCCGGGCACCCTCGGGTTCATCGCAGGGGCCACATTTGGCTGGCTCTCTGCCATGAACGTAGTCAGGGGCAACCCTTACTACCTCCCGCTGGTCCTCGCGCTCATCGTCATCTCTCTCGTCCTGGAGGTCAGGGCGCACAATCGGAAAAATCAGGAAGGGGAATGAGAATGGGTTTCTTTAATCTAACGCCAGAAGCCAATGAAGGACAGATCCCGGAATATAGGGTCTCGTCCAGGTGGCGCGACGAACTTAAAAGTTCAACGAGTCCGCTATATCTCGAAATCGGGGTCGAACACGAAGACTTCTTCATCGCGGTCACATCCATCGAAATGGGCGGCTACTCGGTTGCTGCCATAGAAAGCCACATCAAGGATGGTGTGAAGAAAGCACAGAGTTACTGTGACACGATGAACGGGCGGGTCAGGGCCGCCAACAAACTCATGAAGGAACTGATCCTGGAACCGCAGGACGCGGTTCAGTTCAGTGAGGATTGATATGCCGGTCATGACTGAAGAAGAACTCAAAGAGGCACGGAAAAGAATCAATGCAGGTGTGAAACTCAGGGCAGGAATTGTTGGAACAGGGATCATCGTAATACTTGGGATCCTGCTGATGGCAACCCCTCCAGGTATGCAGCCTCTCTTTCTTGTGCTGGCACTCGCGTCCCTAGCGGCATTGACGTTGCCGCTGATGCTCTCCCTAAGAAAAAAGAAATGCGGTGAGGGACCATGAACAAGTACGGCTACGGTGAAAAATGGCGGAGCATGAGCGATCCGGAAGACGACCCGAAATCATGGCACACAACGTATTACGTCTCCTTCAGGCTGCCGAACTTCGTCCCGAGCTTCATAGGCTGGGGGCTGCTCTGGCTCGTGGTGCATATCCATCATCCGCTCTGGCTCGTGTATCAGATCACGTTCACCGACAGGAACCCGTACCATGACGAGGTACACTGATGCGGAATATCTTCGTCTTCATCGTGCTGCTCATCCTCTTCCTCGGGTCATACGGGGTGGTGCTCATGGATCTACCAATCTACTGGTCTCTCCATCTCCTCACGACCATCTGGGTGGGGGTCATTCTCATCGTAATCGGAAACTACGTCAAGGAGAAGTTCTTTTCCGGCCCTGCAAGGGGTGAGAAACAAAATGCCGGTTGAGGAGACCAGTACTGATATTGACGAATGGACGCGAATCGTCTGTGAAAGGACACGCGAATCCTCTTATTTGCAGGGGTATCAGGCATCTTCTCGGCAGCCTGTATGGTAATATTCTTTGGGAATCTCGGGCTGGCGTTGATTGGCATAGTCGGGGTATTAGCATTCGCCACCAATCCTAATCCCTGGGTTCATATCATTGCGGATCTCCTTGACAGGCTCGATGGAGATATCGATGCCAGGTAAGAAACCGAGACTGAGACAGCAGATATTCATCGGTGAGACCGTGGAGGCCCGGTCCCGCTACTTCATCCCGGTCATCGAATCCCTGGAGCCACTGCTGAAGTATCCCGATTGCCATGACTTCGTGGCGGCCCTGATCATGGCCATGCACAGGGGGCTCGATGGCGGAGTCTTTCACGTCTTTGCGGAGGAGCACGGGAAGACCCCGGGGTACGTGGTCCATAACGACAGGGACTTTGAGGAATACGAGGAAAAACGATGGTGGCTTCGGTGAAGACACCATATTCCTGGAAGAAGGGGATCCGGATCGAGCTGGGCCTGGACCCGTTCCCCATGGATAACCCAGGACCGCATATCGACTGGGAATACCGGGCTGCATCGACTCTCGGGTGGGCCTGCATGTGCGGCGCGATCATGGTATTATGGGTATTGTTGGCGATACAATGACAGGGCATCTCCGCTTCGATGAAGCCTCGTTGATACCGGGGCAGAAGACAAAAAGGTATGTCGTCGTGAGCATGCACGATAATACGAAGCTCGGGGTCATAAAATGGCACGGCCCCTGGCGGCAGTACATCTTCGTGACCTCGAACTTCGCATGCAACTGGTCGAAGGACTGCCTTCGGGATCTCGCGGACTTCATCCAGAAACTCATGGACGAAAGAAAAGAAATCAATAATGGTAATGGGTAAGATGAACCTGGGCATGGCCCTGAAAAAGAAAAGGGAACTGAATCGCGTAGACACGAAAAGGCAACTCATGTTCAAGCGGTTTTCCTATTACTATTTCTTTAAACGGGTGGATTTGGAGATACGGCGGCTCAAGTGTAAGGATATCCTGGGCACCGAATAGGGCGGTAGAATTATATAGACATAACGACATAGAGTTTCTTATCAGGGAGTAGGTAGGCACTATGGACACCAAAGAGATCAAGCAGATCGCTGACGACACCCTCGAAAAGCTCTGCAAAGAGTTCAATCTGCCGGAAGAGGTCCACATGAGAGCAGCCTTCGAGGTCTTCCGAAACGAGATGGTCTTCAGGGTCCGTAACAGGGAGCTCGGGAAAGAGATCGCTGCCGGGCTCACTGCGGGGATGCGAAGGCTGATGTAATGGACGACTACTTCAAGGTCACGGTTCCAGAAGGCAAGTCTGGAGACTGGTCGGTGCGGAAGTACACCGTGACCGAGGAGCAGGCCCGGGCAGAGAAACTACATGCCACCCTCCACCGCGACAGGAGACACGTCGATGCAGGCACGTATACGGCCCTGTACCATCGCGGCAATCTCATCATGTCCGATACTAGGGACGAGTACCGGGATCTCTGGCCGATGCTCTGGGAAGCGAAGGGCCGGATCCTCATCAACGGCCTCGGCCTCGGCTACTGCACCCAGGCGTGCCTCATGATACCGGGGGTCGAGCATGCCACGGTGATTGAGATTTCACCGGATGTGATCGCCCTCGTCGCCCCGCACTACAAGGCGATGTTCGGGGACCGGCTCACCATCATCAATGCAGATGCATATGAGTGGAGTCCTCCCAAGGGCGAAAGTTACGATGCCGTCTGGCACGATATCTGGGGCAACATCAGCTCCGAGAACCTCGAAGGTATGAAGAAGCTCCACCGGAAGTACGGGCGCAAAGCGGACTGGCAGGGCTCATGGTGTCGGGCACGCTGCGCGGCGGGGGCGGCCTATGGCTACTGAAATCTCGACCTGCGAGCATTGCGCCAAGTTCAACGAGAAGACGCAGTGGTGTACTTCGCCAGAACTCTGCCCCACCCAGAACGAGGGGCTCGTCATTCATAAGCGCGGACCTTTCTACCGCGTCGGGGGCACCATATTCAACGATGGTAAAAAAGCCAGGAAACAGCTCGACATGAATAAACGGGAGAGTGAACGGATAATAGCAAACGGGGAAGAAATGGAGATGGCGAGATACGGTATCAGGAAAATACCCCACGGGTATAGGGTCGGGGACCGGGAGTATAGTTCCCTAAAGGCGGCTCAGCTCGCCGCACGGCACCTGGCCGCCCAGATGAATGAGGAGCGTGTGGCCCAGTTAATCGAGGAGGTAAGGAGGGAACTGCCAATGTTCACCCTCAGGGGCGATCTTCACCAGATGTCAGAGCAGAAGGCATTCCTGGAGAAACAGGGCTTCAGGGTCGGCCAGAACGACGTGTATCCTGGCCTCTATACCAGGGAAGACTACGAGAGGGCAATTGTGGCCATCTGGGAGAATGAGGTCGAGGGCTGGTTGAACTACGGCTCCAAGGACTTCCCGCAGCATTACATAGCCATCGGATACGGAAAAAAGAAAAAGCAGGTCATGGGTGGCTGGGAAGACAAGAAGCCGGAGAAACCTGCAAAGCCAGGGAAACGGGACAAGTACGAGGCCATCAAGGTGTGACCATGCCAACCAAGCGCGAACAGGACCGGATCATGATGGTCAAGGTGGGCGAGGACGGGACTGGCTACATCGTCGATGGTCTGTTCTTCGGCACCAGGGAAGCAGCTCAGAAGCACGTCCGCGAGGGCAGCCGCTTCGGTCCCGATGTGTATTCTGGCCACCGCCCGGGCCGACGCGATATCGTCCTCCGCAGTGTGGGAGACACTTTCATCGTGGGGGACGCGATGTTCGAGGACCGGAACGAGGCGATGATCTACGTCCGCGAGCTCGCTAGGAGCCTTAGGGAGATCGAGAAGGTGCCGGAGGGTTGGAGGGCCAGGGGTCGGACCTTTAGCACGAGAGAAGGGGCCGAAAAGCACGTCAGGATGGTGCTGCGGGACTGGCTCATGATGCGCCGGGCCGCGCTGGTCGAGGGCCGGGCAGCAAGGATCCAGGGGGCCTACGTGATGAGGCTGCCGGGTGAGGCGGCGGAGCCCGTGGAGTCGGAGAAGCCGGTGAAGAAAGAGAAACCTGCGAAGCCAGGGAAACGGGACAAGTACGAGGCCATCAAGGTGTGACCATGCCGAAATCAACATTCCCGACAGAAGACGAGGTGGATATGCTGAAGGCCCACCTGAGGGCTTTGGGGTTCGTGGATGGTAGGGTGCTGGCAAAGCACGGGATCCTGAAAACACCTGGCCTGATAAGCGGGTATCAGATAGGGATGACGGAGTACGCCAGCCTCCAGACCCTGCTCGATAATATCTGGACGCACAGGAAAGACGCGGAGGCGCACCCGGAGGACTACCAGATCCAGGAGATGGGACAATTCCTCCTCAAAGGTGGCAACCTGGACCACATTAATGCACAGATGAAATTCCTCGGTGAACGCGGCTTCCAGATCGAGGGGTTCAGGACCGGCCTGAACTCGCTGAACCCAGGCTTAAGCGGGAGGGACGACTACGAGAAGGCGGTCCAGGAAATATTCCTGGCGGAGATCCCCGGCTGGTGGTCTTACAGGCCCGAAGATTTCGGCGTCCTGGGGTTCCTCGATACGATGGCAAAGAAGTACCCAAAGGACAAGGACAAGGAAGGTTCCTGGAAACGGGACAAGTACGAAGCTATCAAGGTGTGACCATGCCGGACGTGCTCGAATCCATGGGATTTCCGTATGAAGTCGATTCCCCTCCAGTGAGACTGCGGTATATCGATTCATTCGGGAAAGAGCAGGTGACGGTCTGCGACAACTGGCGCGAGGCCAGGGACATGGGGATCGGCATCACCGCTACGGGTGGACGGGTGCTCGTCATGGAACTCCTTGGGAGGGAAGACTGATGGCCTGGTCCACGGAATGGCCCGAGAAGAGGGGCTGGTACTGGGGCTATTATGCCTACCAGACGAAGAACAAGAAGGATCTCAATCCGAAGCTGGGACTGATCCAGGTCAGGGGGCCGTTGGCGACGAAGGATTATGCCTACATTGCCAACAATACGTTCATCGGCAAGGGAGAGATGGCCTACGCCTTCTTCCAGGAAGCAATCCTGCCAAAGCCGCCCACGAAGCGGGAGATCAAAGAACTGATGGAGGGGATATAATATGGAAGCCAAAGGGGGGTTCAAGGAAGGGGATCCGGGGGCACCGGAGTTCCTCAAGCACATGAACGCCTACATCAAGCACCCGGAGAAGTACCCGTTCACAGAATGCAAGACGAAGCAGTTTGTGCAGTTCATCGTCCAGATCACGTTCAGGGCGAAGTACAATTTTTCCATCAAGGGAAAGAAGGCCACAAAGCAGGAGCTGGCGCGGTTCCGCAGGGTAATAATCATACGGCAGCAACAGGAACGCGGGAAGGTGTCACTGGACGAATTCTTCACGAACCACAATCTGGATTATCCCGATCTGTCTTCGTACTGCCCTGAAACCAGGGAATGGAGAGAGGATATCTGCAAATGCGTCAAGTGCGAAAAAGTCCAGGTCATCGAGCGGGACAATCTCTCGGAAGATATGGACTACTGGATCTGCGGGAAATGCGGCCAGACGCATTCGGTGCTCCGTGCGGGGCTGGAGAAGTAACATGTCGATGGAAGGATGGTCCACGGAATGGCCCAAGAAGGTTGGGTTCTACTGGTTCTTCGGGTTCTGGTATCTGGATGATAAGGAACCCACCCTGCACTTCATCCCGGTGACTGAGAACCGATACGGTCTGCATTACCACGAAGGCGGGATCGGTGGGCCGACGTTCATCAATAGCGACGTGGGAAAGGGCTTCTGGAAACCAGTTGACCTGCCTGCGGTGCCGAGGATCGATGAGTTCAAAGGAGGCGGAAAATGACCGATACAGCGAGCATTGTCCTCCTGGTAATAATGGCTGCATGGGTAGGATTCATGCTGGGTATACTCATTGGCTATTGGCTCTCTTTTGAAAAGGGCTACAAAGAGGGGTATGAAACCGCGAACTGGGTGCTGGCCCCGATGATCGGGCGGCTCGCGTCATACCTCCAGATCAGAGAGATCGCAGAGCAGGGGCATGGGGACAGCGTTGACCCGGATAGTTTCGCATATATCGAAGCTAGGGTAGCAATGGAGGCACGGGGGATCCATATATGAAAACAGGAGTGAGGGATGCGAAACGGGCACCGAAGGCCCTCTGGGTCTGCCCGGTCTGTGGCGAGAAGCGGGTGCTCCTTGCAGAGTGGCCGACATCAACCTGGCCGGATGTGCCCTGCCCGAATAACTGCGGCGGGAGGATGGCCAGGGTCGGGATCATCATGGTGCGGTCCCTAGACCGGACCAAGATCGTCTGCCAGGTCTGCGGGACCACAATTCAGTTCCGCCCTGGCATGATCCTCTGCCCGAGGGGGTGCGGGAAATGAATGCCTTCGCCTCAAGGGTCCGCGAGGCTGTCTGGATGGAGGGTGGTATCCTCCAGCTCATCAGCTTCTGGGCCGCAACCACAGGGATGTTCGGGATCTGGATGTTCATGTATAACATCAGGGATTTCTGGGCACAGAATGCAGCCATAGGAATCATGAACCCGATATTCCTGCTCATCCTCGGGTACTTCTGGGTCAAGGCCCTGATTGAAACAGGGCAGATCGTGAATGATTGTCTGGAGGAAATGTCATGACACCAACACAGAAACGGTTCGTTACCGTGGTACTTCTCACAGCGGCAGCACTCATCGTGATCTTCGGAGTCGGGGCACTCGTGGGAACATCTCCACCCTCGGCCTGTAAGGAATGCCCCCAGGGGGTCAACGTCTGCCAGAACGGGAACCTGACCGAGATTCAGGTGGACCTGGCCAAGCAGGAGGCCATCACGATATACGTGATCCCGCACCCATCGGACTATGGATCTGAGGCATCCTTAACCGACCTCTCGACCTTCACATCCGAAAATGACAAGTTCATGCGCGTCAAGATCGGGACCATCGACAGGGCCTCGGTGGGCCTCGGGATTTTCAACGCAGCCAACCCGGTGGGGGGAAACCCGGTGGTCACGATCATCGGGGATCTGAACCTTCAGTCCAACCAGGTTATCATGATCGCGCTCGGGAACTCGACGAGAGGGATCCCTATCTACAACTACGGGGGCTGTCCGACATGAAGACCTTATTCAGAATAGGGCACCCGCTCACGGGCATCGTGGGCGACTGGCGATCCGTGGTCGGCAAGATTACCGAGGAATACCTGAACGCCCTCGATGGCGACAGGCGATTCCGCTGGGGCGAAAAGGAAGCAATGCACTTCCTTCGCTCCTGGATGGAATATGAATTCATGACCATCGACAGGAAGAACGAGCTCTACCATGTGGCCTCGGTCCAGCACGCTGCCGAGGAACGCGCAAAGGCCAGGCGGACCCGGGACGAGGTAATCCAGTATGAGAAGTGCATGACCTGCGAAGCCTGGGTTCCTTACGTGGGCGACCCGCCGATGCTGGAATGCTGCTGCTGCGGGGGCCACGTCTTCAGGATGACCTGGAGCATGCACCTCGATGGCGAGGAACTGGAGCGGAGCAACGAGGAAATCGAACAGCGGGTCTACGAGTTCGAGGCCAGGCACAACCTCGACCACACGATGGAACACGCGCAGGGCTTCGGTCTCCTGGAGCGGGGCCTGATGCCCGAGCCGGACCCTGAAGAAGTGGTAATGGGGGAGGTGGAATGCCCATGACAGAAGAAGTAAAAGGAAGAACTTTCCAAATCGGTGAGAAGCTCGACCCGGATCCGGAAGTCCTCAAGGGATACGAGGAGAGGGTAGGCGATAACGAAAAAGCCAGGGAACTCTTCAGGCAGGCAACGGCCCTGGAGATCAGGGACCAGAACCGGCTTGCCAGAGCCCTCATGAACCATGCCAATTACCTGCATGAACTGAAACTCTATGAAAAGATGAAGCCCTGGCCGGACTGGGTTCGGGCGAACTATAACCTCTCATCCATGGAGGAGGACAGGGATGGCAGCTATACCATCTACGCCCGTCCGAAGGACAGCCCGGACTGGGGGATGGTGGTGATGAAGCAAGTCGGGGACCAGGTAAAGATCATCGAGATGTGGCCGCCCTTCAAGGGCACCGACTGGCTCCGGCATTTCACCATCGTCGAGCGCATCACGAAATTCTTCAGGAGGGTGATGCCGTCATGAAAATAATAACTGCGAGGAGGATGGCAGATGCTGTCATTCTCTACATGAGTGAAGTGGTAGGCGCAATGGTGCCTATAGAAGTAGTGACAGATGCAGACCGCGCCAGGTGGAGAAAAGAGATCGCAGAGAAACTCCTGGATGTCGCGGATGCCGAGGGCATATGATGGAATATCCAAAGATCCTGACCCTGTACGAAAGGGACGAGAACTTCCGGGTCGATACCAGCAAGCTCATCAAGCCCCATTTCGACAACATCAAGCGGTGGTACATCACCGAGAAGATCGACGGGACCAATATCCGTGTCGGGCTGCATCCGGACGGTATCATCGAGTTCGGGGGCAGAGGCGAGGAATCACAGATGCCGGTCCCGCTGTACAACTTCCTGACAACCAGGATAACCCCGGGCATCGTCCAGGCGGCCTTCAAGAAGGAGAAGGATACCAACCTCTGGCCCGAGGTCGCCATCTTCGGGGAAGGCTACGGCCCGGGCATCGGGAAAGGCGGAAAATACCGTGAGGACATATCGTTCATCATCTTCGATGTGATCGTGGACGGCTGGTGGCTCTCCAGGGCGAATGTCATGGATGTCGCACGTAAGCTCGGGTTCCCGAACACGGTCCCGGATCTCCGCATCATCACCGGCCTTCCAAAAACCGAGGAAGACCTGCGCGACATCATCGGCTGTGACGGGGAGAGCATGCTGGGGCGTTCCCTGGGCAAGAGCTGTCTGGCCGAGGGCATCGTAGCCAGGGCCGACCCGCATCTCTTCTTCAACAATGGAAATCCCATCATGTGGAAGCTGAAGTTCAGGGACTTCAGGGGCAAGGGAAAAAAGGATCCGGCCAAGGAAGAAATTACTGGAGATGGTAATGAAAAAACTTAGATGCATACTTGGATTTCACCGCTGGGGTGAGGCTACCGTACAACAGATCGAGTCCACCTCACCAGGATCACTTACCATAAAATTCGAGTCCGACCATACCTGTCTCGACTGTGGGCAAACCGGTCATTTCGATGGAATGGAGATGTGACATGCCGCTGCCTGAAAAACCAGAGTTCACGAAGGAGCAGTTGAAATATCTCCGGAACCTGCTCGCCATCGAGCCCTGCCACATCACGGGCGAACATGAACCGAATCATCACCTGAAGGGCCGCATCTGCAATTACCAGCGCGGGGATGCATGGAGACGCGCTATGGTTGCGCTCGGTTTAGACCCGGAGAACCCGGCCAGAAAACTCCATGACGACTGCTTCTGGTGTCACAACGAGGAATCGGGCCATCTCCTAGAGCACCAGAAATGGGCGGAGGAGAATCCATGCCACTGATCTGGACAAAAGAGGTAGATATGAAGCACCCGGTCTTCCAGTCGTACCGCCTCATCCGGGCAGGCCGCTCCAAGGGGGCCATCATCTTCATGGTCTACGAGACCGGGAATGACCGTGGGAAAAAAAAGAAGTTCATGATGCGGTCCTTCCTGGATGGGTTCAAGAATAACTACTGGGCCGCCACGGAACAGGAGATCCGGGACATGGCCAGGGAGATGTGGATGAAGTGGCTGGACTTCGCGGGGCTCATGCCGGTGGAGGAATCTTGAATGGGTAGGCCCAGGGGTTCCAGGGTATTCCTCATCGATACCGCCCAGAGCGACGGTACCCTGACAAAAGAGCGGGTATTCGCACGTCCGGTCATGGTGGACGGGAAGATCCGCTGGCATGCCAAAGGCGGGGTCGATATCACCAACCAGATCCAGGACCAGCTTCCTGAGGAACCTCAAGAGGGGGGCCAGGGTCCACCAGCAGATGCCCAGGAGAGCCCTAGAGCAGCCCCGCCAGCGGCCCCGGCAGGCCAGGGCCAGGGTCAGGTGCCAGACATCACCCAGGCAGCCCAGGGAGCTCAGGAAGTGGGGTCAGAAGGGGAACCTGAGGAGGAACCGGAACCCACCCTCACTGAAGCCCTGCAAGGCCAGCTCCGCGAAATTAATTCAGCGGCCCAGGTAGCCAAGGAGACCCTGAAGGGGATCGAAGTCCAGCTCACCGCCATCAAGCGAAAGCTGAACGAGCCCGATATCCAGCACCGGATCGCGGTGGAGGCGGAACGGAAACGGCTCGGGTTTACGGGTCGCAGGCCGATGGTGACAACCGAGAGGCTGGCCACCAGGAAGGAGACTGGCGGATGAAACCCAGTTATGCATTCTCATACCAGTTGATGCACGAGGCAAGGATGCATCCGGACCTCGAACTGGACGTGCTGATGAAGAGGATTGAATCCCTCTCCATGGAGACGGTCAGCGCGACCCTTCCTCACTATATCGTGGAAGCCTTGAACGAGGCTGCCATCGACAAGCGGGACAATTTCCATACCATGGACGAGACTAAGGAAGGCATCGTCATCGAGGCCCTGGAAGTGTGGCTCGCCAAGCAGGGCTTCATCGGGCTGGAGAAAAAAATAGAGAGGTGACGTGATCATGCAGTTCGACGGCAAGGAATTCATTTACATCGGATCGCATCCTAAATCAGAGGCCGACGGCATCGCGGAGAATCTCTGCAAGGCCGGGTATGAGGTCAGGATGAAAAAGCTCGTAGTGGATGGGCCGGACATAATCAGCCTGTTCACCAGGCTGGAAAAGAAGGGATGACGATGCCGACTCCATTGACTAATGAAGAGGAAGCGAGGCGTGCCAGGCTGGTCGCAAAGATCAAGAAATGGGAACAGATAGAGAAGACCGAGACGGATCCGAAAGCCCTTGCCATGGCCCAGGAGGTAATCGTTCAGCTCAGGAAATTGTTGGAAGAGGGGGACCAGGTATGATTGTCTCAGTCTCCAACTTCCTGACCCTGCTGCCGGAATATTACCTGGCCGCAGCCAAGGTGCTTGGCAGCCCAGGGGCCTACCAGTATGGCACCCACATGGCGGGAGACCAGCCCCAGCCCCTCCTGCTCATCATAGAAGAGGCTACAGCGGCATCTGGTGAGGCAGACCAGCAGATACTCTCAGGGAAAGCCCAGATCCAGCTCTTCCGGATGGAGAAGCATACTGAGCGGGTGGGGGGGAATCTGGTTGAAACAGAGGTCGGGGTGACAGACTGGCATCCGGTGAGTTATGGGATCACGCCAGTAATCGATGGAACTGAAGTCAAAGAGTACACCCTGATCGTAGTGGCGAAATCGAGAATAATCAAGCACTTCACCGATGCCGTCACCGCCATCATGGGCAACCCATCTGCACGCATCAGCGATTACCCGGGCCCGGACAAGGGGGCGGAGGTATGAGCGGGATATTCGGGCCAAGCATCTTCAGGCCAGGGATCTTTGCCGAATGCGATCCGCCGGGAACCGGCCTGTGGAAGAAGTACAGGGAGATGATCCTGTTCAAATATCTGTTTAATCGGCGCACAAAACAGAAGGGACAGGATAGACATGAGCGGCATCGCAGACCCACTCCTGGAGAACTGATATATCACCGGCCTCGGGTTCGGTGGGGATCGACATGATCGGAGAGATTGTCTTCCTGGCAGGAACGATACTCGGGTATGCGTTCCCGGCCCTGGTACTAAAATCACGGTGCAAACTCGCGTTCCTGTCCGCCGGCATCGCAATCGGAATGGTTGTCTTTGGGGGAATTACCTGGGGGGTAGGAATATGAAGGAAACGGTAAAAGAGGCAACGGTCCAGAAGATGGTCAACGAGGAGCTGGCCGACAATCAGAAATGGGTCGATGACTTCAAAGGGAAGCACGGGCGGTTTCCGAACAGGTCAGAGTTCTTCGCGCACAGGAAGGCACAGTTCGAGCGCGGAGAAACACTTGTCGGGCCTGAAGACTTCATGAAGATCCTGGATGACATGGGGGTGGAATGGTCATGAAGGCCAGGAAAGTCATATTCTTCGAGGATGACGACGTAATCGAGAAGGAAGGCAAGGAAATCTTCCTGGCGACAGGGGAAAATCCAATTAATAACAATAACATGGTCGCCCACTTTCTTTACGACGATCAGACAAAGCCCAACGTGCTCTCGATCATAAATCGGAAATCCATGACAGACATCTTCGGGCCGCCCCATATGACAACGCCCTTCATAGAGGGAACGATTCGGACCTGGCACTTCTTCTTCAAGGGCACGCTGTTCAATATGAACGTCTGGCGGGAGGGGGCACAAATCGCAGCCGACTCCTGGGACGACGACAACAGGGAATTCGGCAAGCTCGCCATCGAGTTCATCGAGTGGCTGGTCGGGGAAGTATCAGGAGAAAGGAAGACCAGGAAGAGGTCGGCATCATGAGCGAGAAACCAACTGAATGGCAGGTCTTCAGATTCTACCTGCGGAGGGTCGCACTCATGCCGGGGTTCTGCTTCGCCTGGGCGATGCCACTCCTGGTAGTAGCGGTTTTCACCGGGAACGGATTCGCGGCGACGCTCATAGCCTTCATCGGCTTCGTCTATATCCCGGCCCTGGTGCTGGTGATGTACGTCTGGAAGAAGGACCGGATACGGACCTTCTACAAGGACCAGTTGGCCCTCGCCGCGCTCAAGGCCCAGATCAACGCGGAGCTGGACGAGAATACAAGGAAAGCCCTGGAGGAAAAGAATGGCACAAAAACCGACTGAATGGGAAGTCTTCAAGTATTTCATGCACAAGGCGGCCATCCCGACGGTGTTCCTGGAGGGGATCTTCGTCCCGCTCCTGGGCCTCGCGGCCTGGAATGGCAGCGTCTTCGGGATAGAGATGATGGCCTTCTTCGTCTTCGTCTATATCCCGGCCCTCATCCTGGGGGCCTATTATTTCAAGCGCGGCGAGATGCGGATGAGGCTCGAATCCGAGCCGATGATCAGGCAGATCCAGGATGTCGTCACGAAGTCCCTGGATGAAAGCGTCCTGAACCCGGCCAACCGGAGGGAACCATGATCGGAGACACAGGCAGGCTTCCTCTCGACAGGAAGAAGGCAATCGCCTGGAACGCGGCATATCCATATTGCGACATGCTCGATAACATGATCCTCGCATACCAGGAGATTTACGGGCTTGTCCCGGACGGAAAAGAGGACGAGTTCTGGGACTTGCTGGTGAATGAGATCGTGGACGAGCACCATAGTCTCCTCAAGCGCATCCTCGAACACCCGAGCTTGCGTGAAGAGGCGAAACGAGCAGGGGCCAACATTCTCTTCGGCACCGAGCAGCAGACCGTGCATATCCACAGGTACGAAGGGAAGGCGATGCTCGATTTCCTGGAGATCGGGAACAGGCTGCCGAATGGCACGGTGAGAGTCCACTTTGATTCTACCGATCCGGAAGATGCCAAAAAGCGGATCCTGAATGCGAAGATGCTCCGCAACTTCGGCAAGAAGGAGCTCGGTGACTGACCATGGCCCAGCCGACGGATTTCCAGCTCTTCAAGTGGTTCATCTGGCACTACAAGGAAGTCCCGATCATATCTACCGGGGTCTTCGGGACATGCGTGGCCATCGCCCTCTATCACGGCAGCCAGTCAATGGCAGTCTTCTTCAGTTCGTTATTGTTCGGCATTATCCCGACATCATTCTTCGTCTTTCGGGGACAAAAGAAGTCTATCAATATCCTCTACCAGTATGAGCAGGAGAGGAAGGCAATCCTGGGTGAGCGGAGATGAAAGCCATGGTGAAGGAACCGTCGGAATGGGCGGTGCTGAAGGCGTTCCTCGGGTCCATCAGGTATTTCCTGCTCGTGGTGGCCGTGGTCTTCGCCCCGAGCATCGTGGCGGCTATCATCAGGAAGAACCTCGCGGCCCTGGTCATCCTCGCGGCCCTCCCCATCATCCTGATCCCAGTCCTCATGGGGATCCTCTACAGCCTGCGGAGAAAGGAGATAAAGATCCAGGTCATGCTGGGCAGGGAGATTGAACGCATCGGCCCGAGGAGAGGATGAGCATGCCCTGGGGCCTCCTGCCCATCATCCCGCAGAGCATCGGCTGGGAGTTCCTGGCCTTCGGGCTGGGGATCGTCGCCTACCTTTGGGTCTACTCCATCGTGAAGCTCAGGATCTTCATGACCGTCATGATCTCGACCACCATGGTCCCGGTAGCCCTGATCATCATCGTCCTGCACAGGTTCATCTTCGTGGAACCCGTCCTCACGGATGCCATCGCGTTCCAGTTCTGCTTCCTGGGGGCGGCCACGGGAGTCGTGGTAGAATTCATGGCAGAGATCCTCTACGGCCTCGAAGTGATGAGGGACGAGAAGAGAAAAGCACGGGGTAGGGTAGCCTTGGGAAGACGGTCATGAAGCAGGTCATCCCGATCCCGGACGAAGAAGGCTTCGTCAGTTACATGACGACTATAAACTTCTCCAAGTCCTATCGGGACGATATCCTCTACTACCTCAAATATATCATCAGGGAAACGGGCGCGATCCCGACGGACCTCAACAGGTTCAACGAGGATTACCTGGACCGGAACAGGTTCAGCAAGAACAAGAAGACCGGCCTCCGGGTCGCGGTCAGGAAATACCGGGAATACCGGAAGGCGAAGTTCGGGGAGGAGTTCATCGACACATGAGCGGGAAACCTATCGGCACCCAGATCCCGGAGGAAGATGAGTTTGTCAAATTCCTCGCCAGGGGTCAACTATCGCCAGTGTACATAGATAGGCAACATCCTCAGAGACCTCCGGCGGATCATCCACGAGTACGGATCAATCCCGACGGACCTGAAAAAGTTCACTGACAAATTCATCATTCCCCGCAAGTTCGGGATCGTGAAGAGGGTACATCTGAAGATCGCAGCCAGGCGTTATTGCGAATAGGCCGAAGCTGACCTTCTGGGTCGGAGATAAAGAGATCCTCCAGTACCAAAGGCAGAAACTCGTCAAGCTCACCACCATCTTTGCGGTGGGGAACGGCCTTGATGGGGTGGAGCTCGTCAGGGCCTTGTATGAGGCCGAATACTGACCTGTAAACTTTTCAGGAATTTATAGTTCTTGATAGAATGGTACGGTTATATAGGCGCAGCGACATACCGACACATACAAGTTAGGAGTAGTTAGCATGGGCAAGAAAGAACATTTACAGCTCCGATACCCGATGCATACCGGGAGGTTCCTGGGTGGCAGGAGTGCCCCTGGTGTCACAAGCTCAAGGAAGGGCTCCTGGAGCACAAGGGCAGCAAGATATGCCGTGAATGCCTCAAGGAAGAGGCCAAGTTGGATCGCTGCCGGTTCGGGGAACCGGGGGAACTACGGAAGACCAAGGTTCAGATCGGGCGATGCCTGCGAAAAGTCAGGGAGAGGAAGCCATAAACTGGCGGAGAAGTATTCGGCGCACAGAACGGCATCCTTATATAGTCGTAGCGACATAACGACACTTACAGTAATTAGTCAGGAGTAGATTGTGGATGATACAGAGCGATCTGTCAGAACGGAATGATTTAGCCATTGCCAAAAGTTTTATCACTGAAGCACACGGAAGAATCTGCCCGGGCAAATGGAGGGCCTATGGCTCCTGATTCAAAGTACCTGACCCTGAATGGGGATGCAATTCTCAGGTTATACGGGATTGGATCAGATAATCAGCCATTCCTCGATACCAGCCCCTCCGCATTCGAGGGCGACCTGAAGGAAAAAATCGAGAAGGCCACCCAGAAGATCGTAGTGGACCAGGGGGCCGTGGAACAGATCGTCATCAGGCAGGTGAAATCCCGCTTCTTCTCGAAGGTCAAAACCTTCTTCCGGTCCCTGTTCAACCGCATGACACCGAATGATCAGTTCGGCTTTGAGGATGTGGGCCTCGACACGATCCCGGTGAGCACCATCGATGAACTCCTGCCCCCTCCTCCACGGACGACCAAGCCCGTCCAGGTCAGAGTAAAGCCTTACCAGGAGGCCAGGGAGACCATCTGGACCCCTGGCAACGGGAATGGCCGGAAGCCTGCAATCCCTCGGGATAGGGCGCACGATCCTCTCAGAATCGAAACCATCGATGAAGAGGTCCGCGCAATCATCAGGGCGGTATAGATTATGGCATGTAAAATTAAAAATGGAATTATCAATATGGAATTGACCAAGAGACAGATCAATCTCATGTTCAAACAGGCAGAAAAATTCAGGGTGATCGATTACTGGAAGAAGCTGGAAGAGGACCGAAATCTGAACGATGTGAAACAGGCAAGAGGGGTGGGGAACTGATTATGGATTTCACAAGAAAGTTCATAATCGTCATTGCATCACTCATCGTGATTGGCGCGTACCTTTACGGGACTGGACTGGTGGGAATTGCATCAGCATGCATGGTCGATGGTGATTGCAGCGGAGTAAAAGAATGCATCACCGGCATATGTCAGTCTCCCCCAGTTGTAAATCCAGGCTTCAGTGCAACGCCAGACAAGGGTGATGCCCCGCTTCATGTCCAATTCATCGACATAACAAGTTACCAGCCAGGAGTGACTCCTACCACATTTAGTTGGATGTATAAGAATTTGTCTGGTGTATGGGTGAATATGGGTACTGGGCAAAATCCAGTCCATACCTTCGACCAGGGTGTGTATGACATTCAGTTTACGGTAACTTACGATTACCCAGGTAATCCGCCACACACCAGATTTGCGACCAAGGAACAACAGAATGCGATCACCGTTCCAAACACTGCCCCGATTGCTTGCTCGCAAGCGGTGATTACCATTGCGAATATGTCAATTAGCATCAAAATGAATGCAACCGATGCAAACGGCGACGCTCTGACATTTTCCATTTGGAAATCTCCATCATATGGGTCGCTGGGAACAATTAATGGGTCAACAGTTGTTTACACTCCGAATATGGGATTCGTGGGTGGCGATTCATTCCAATTCAAGGCGAGCGACGGGGATAAATATGATACTGCCACCGTTACGATAGCGGTGAATCTCCCGACATGCACTTGCAGGCCCGACCAAATTTGCGTATTGGGTGATTGCAGATGTAAGGACGGTTATCACGAAGAATCTGGGGCATGCGTTCCGAATCAGTGCAGCAACTGTCGCGCAGATCAGGTCTGTGAAATGGGAGTATGCGTCTGCCCCGCCGGACAAAAGGAACAGGGGGGGCAGTGCGTTGTTGAATCAGGCACTCAATGTGGGGGAGGGCAAATCCAACTGAATTTAAACATATGCGACGATTTCAACATCAACGGAGAATGCATTAATGCATTACCAAATGCAGATGGCGTGATTTCAATTAATGTGACATTCGTAACCGAAATCAAAGATGAGGACGGAAATATAATATCTTCAGCAACTACTACACAATTGGTGGGGGTTTATGAAAAATCCCAACAAGATACACCGTTCTGCATTGATGCGATTTATGGGCCACCTCAAGAGGAAAAGAGATATGGATTCTGCATTCCTTTCCTGGATTGGTGTTTCTACCCAACCACCAAGACAACCTATTACATGATTTATTATGATGCCTGGCCGGACGGGTACTGTCCACAGGACTGTGGAGGGCATACACTAAAATCTGGGGGTGATTTTGCTGAGCCCCATAAATTCGCAGATAATGGACGAACTTGCCAATGCAAACCCCACATCCCATGGGTAACTGAAGGCAGGGGTTGTGGGATGTACCACACCAAGTATTGCATCCGGATCCAGTGAGGTGATGACACATGATACCAATTTTTGACATAATCGGATCCTTCCTCGCTTCGTTCTCGCTCTTAGCCATAGAGCTTCCAACGAGCGACATGTTCGCAGACGGCAACATCTCTCTCTATGCCACGCTTGGCATAGTAATCACCCTGATCGTTGTGGGCATCGTCCTGGCCTTCATTATCTATCCGCGATATGTGCGGAAGAAGGCTCTCAAGATTAAGACGGGTGAAGGGTCTGCAATGCCAACGGCGCATATGAATCCAAAAACTAACCCCTGGTACACACGGGAGGATTCATACGTGGATTCGAGCGAACCGAATCCATTCTTAAAGAAGTAGGTATGGATCCGTGATGCAAATGCCCCTCTACGACATCTTCAAGGAGGAGAAATTCGGGAAAAATGCATATACTCATATAGCCAGGCGGGAATTCAAAAACGACGAAGCCGTAATCGCATTCTGTTACAAACACCAAATGGCAAGATTCAGGTGGTTGAAAGCAGAGGAGACCGAGAAGAGAATCCGGGCGATGAAAGATATCGAGGCCCCCCCAATAGAGGCCCCCCCAATAGTGAAGGTCATCAGGGCAGTCAAGCTCCAGACTCAGCCCCAGGCCGCAATAGCGGTGCCTGCCTGCCAGCCTTCTGCCCTTTCACCAGCCCCCGCCCAGGAACCCAACTCCGCCCCCCTTCCAGAGCCCATGGCGAGCGCACCGAAGGAACAAAAGC
>Ga0315296_10001193_pt1 | contig 22722 bp, 23 predicted proteins | sample YL17G14_18_MG_FD_203921 | JGI IMG/M metagenome (GOLD analysis project Ga0315296, IMG submission 203921) | Sediment microbial communities from Yellowstone Lake, YNP, Wyoming, USA - YL17G14_18 | ecosystem: Environmental > Aquatic > Freshwater > Lake > Sediment | place: USA: Wyoming | collected...
GATCATCGAGGAAAAGGGCCTTGGACCGGCCTTCGGGCACGGGTTAGGGCACGGAGTCGGGCTAGAGGTTCATGAGGCCCCCGGGCTGAACAGCAAGAGCAAGGACCGCCTAGAGACCGGCATGGTGGTCACGGTGGAGCCCGGCATTTATCTGGCGAACTGGGGAGGCATCCGGATCGAAGATCTGGTGGTGGTCCGGAACGGGAGACCCGAAATCCTCACCCGGACCCCCAAAGAGCTGATCGTGATTTAGGAGGATCGGGTGGCCACGACCGCGGATTTCAGGAACGGGATGGTGCTGGAGATGGAGGGCAAGCTCTTCACCCTGGTGGAATTCCAGCACGTAAAACCCGGGAAGGGGGGGGCTTTCGTGCGCACCCGACTGAAGAACGCGAAGACGGGCGCGGTCCTGGAGCGCACCTTTCGTTCCGGGGAGGCAATCACCGAGGTCCGCTTGGAGAGAAGGAAGATGCAGTACCTCTACGCCTCCGGGGATCTCCACACCGTGATGGACCAAGAGACCTTCGAGCAGATCACCCTCTCGGAGCAGGTCCTTTCCGAGGCCCTGCCCTATGTCAAGGAAAACGGCGAAGTCACCCTTCTGGTGCGCGGCGAGGAGGTGGTGGGCGTGGAGGTTCCGCTCTTCGTGGACCTGGTAGTGGCCGACACCGAGCCCGGGTTTAAGGGCGACACGGCCTCCGCGGCCACCAAGCCCGCCAAGCTGGAGACAGGCCACACGGTCAAGGTCCCTCTATTCATCAATCGCGGGGACGTGGTCCGGGTGGACACCCGAAGCGGGGAATACCTGGGGCGAGCGTAGGCCTTGCAGATCTCCAAGCTTCGCCAGCTGATTCAGTTCATGGAGGAGGCCAAGCTCGTCGAACTGGAGATCTCCGGCCCCTTCCAGAAAGTGCGGCTCCGGCGGGAGGGCGAGACGATCATCTCCTCCACGGTGAGCACTCCGCTTCTCACCGCCCGGCCGGAGGCCGCCTTCGAGATCCCCCGCCTGGAGAACACCGAGGCGGCGAGGATCGAAGCGCCCCCGGCCCATCAGGACGCCACCCTGGTGACCGTGAAATCTCCGATGGTGGGCACATTCTACCGGGCCCCGGCCCCGGATGCTCCACCCTATGTGGAGGGGGGAGACCGGGTGAGCCGGGGCCAAACGGTGTGCATCATCGAGGCCATGAAACTGATGAACGAGATCGAGGCCGAGGTCTCTGGCGTGGTCGCCAGGATCTTAGTCGAAAACGCCCAACCGGTGGAGTTCGGACAAGAGCTTCTGCTGATCCGACCGGAATAATTCAGAACGGACGTAACTTGAGATTCTAAGGAGCGACGATGGATCTGAAACGGATTTTGGAACGGATGGTGAAGGAGGGATCCTCGGACCTGCACGCCAAAGCGGGCAGCCCTCCGGTGTTCCGGGTGGACGGCCGGTTGATCCCCCTGAAGGAGCCCCCGCTCTCCCCGGAGGAGCTCAAGCAGGTGGCCTTCCAGATCATGACCCAGGAGCAGCAGCAGATTTTCGCAGCCAAAAAGGAGATCGACTTCGCTATCGGCGTGGCCGGCCTGGGCCGGTTCCGCGTGAACGTCTATATGCAGCGGGGAAGCTGCGCCCTGGCCATGCGGACGATCCCGATCACGGTGCCCCACCTGGATGAGTTGAACCTTCCGGCGGTCCTGAAGACCCTGACCCTCAGGCAGCGGGGGATCTTCTTCTGCACCGGGACCACGGGGAGCGGGAAGTCCACGACCCTGGCCGCGATGGTCGACTACCTTAACGAAAACGACGCCCGCAACGTGATCACGATCGAGGACCCGATCGAGTTCCTGTTCCGGGACAAGAAGTCGCTCATCTCCCAGCGGGAGCTGGGCGCCGACACGGAGTCCTTCGCCTCGGCCCTGAAGCACGCCATGCGCGAGGATCCGGACGTGCTCCTGATCGGGGAGGTCCGGGATAAGGCCACCATCGACACCGCGATCCAGGCCGCGGACACCGGCCACCTGGTGATGTCAACCCTGCACACCCTGAACGCCACGGAGACGATGAACCGGATCATCTCCTTCTACCCTCCCCACCAGCACGAGCACATCCGCGTGATGTTGGCCGCGACCTTTGTGGGATCGGTGTCCCTGCGGCTGCTTCCTCGCGCGGACGGCAAGGGACGCGTGCCGGCGGCCGAGGTGCTTCTGGCCACACCCACAGTGCGGGAATACCTTCTGGATCCGGTGAAGACCCTGATGATCCCGACCCTGATCGCCGAGGGCTTCGCCCAGTACGGGATGCAGACCTTCGACCAGTCCATCATGAGGCACTACAAGGACGGCCTAATCAGCTACGACGTGGCGATGCAGAACTGCACCAACCCGGACGAGTTCAACCTCAAGCTGAAGGGCATCGAGGCCTCTGCGGACCGCTCCTGGGAGGCCGTGGAGCAGATGGGCAGCAAGCCGGGATCGTAGGCGAGGGTGTTCAAGAAGATCCTGGTGGCCAACCGCGGGGAGATCGCCCTGCGGGTCATCCGGGCAGGAAAGGAGCTGGGCGTGCGCACCGTGGCGGCGTATTCCGAGGCGGACCGGGATACCCTGGCGGTGCGCTTTGCGGACGAGGCGGTGTGCATCGGCAAGGCCCCGGCCGCGGAGAGCTACCTGGCGATGTCCCGCCTGATCAGCGCCGCCGAGGTGACGGGGTGCGATGCCGTGCATCCGGGCTACGGGTTCCTGGCCGAGAACGCGGAGTTCGCCGAGGCCTGCCGGGGGTCGGGCCTTGTTTTCATCGGCCCCCCGCCCGAGGCGATCCGGAAGATGGGAGACAAAGCCAGCGCCAAACAGATCATGAAGCAGGCGGGCGTCCCGGTGGTGGAGGGCAGCGAAGGCATCCTGAACTCCCCGGCCGAGGCGGCTCAGAAGGCCAGGGCCATCGGCTACCCGGTGATGATCAAAGCCGCGGCCGGCGGAGGCGGCAAGGGCATGCGGATCGTGCGGGAGGAAGAAGGGATGGAAGCGGGATTTCGCACGGCCCAGGCCGAGGCGCAGGCGGCCTTCGGAAACGGAGATTTGTACCTTGAAAAGTATGTAGACAGGCCCAGGCATATAGAAATCCAGATCCTCGGAGATCGGGAGGGGCAGTTCGTCTACCTGGGAGAGAGGGACTGCTCGATCCAGCGGAGGCATCAGAAGCTCATCGAGGAGGCGCCCTCCCCCCGGATCTCCGGGGCGATGCGGAAGAAGATGGGCGAGGCGGCTGTGAAAGGCGCCAAGGCAGCAGGATACGTCAATGCCGGGACCATCGAGTTCCTGGTGGATCAAAAGGGACGCTTCTATTTCATGGAGATGAACACCCGGATCCAGGTGGAGCACCCGGTGACCGAGATGGTGACGGGCTTGGACCTGGTCAAGGCGCAGATCGGGATTGCGGCGGGAGAGCTCCTGCCCTGGAAACAGGAGCAGATCAAGCTTGAAGGGCATGCCCTGGAGTGCCGAATCAATGCCGAGGACCCGGCGAACGGGTTCATCCCCCAGCCGGGCAAGATCACAAGCCTGCACTTCCCCGGGGGGCCGGGGGTGAGGGTGGACACCCATGTCTATCAGGGCTATGACGTGCCCCCGAACTACGATTCGCTCCTGGCCAAGCTCGTATCCTACGGAGGAGACCGGGCGGAGGCTGTGGCCCGGATGAAACGGGCCCTGGATGAGTGCGTCATCGAAGGGATCAAGACCACGATTCCGTTCCACCAAAAGGTGATGAGGGATCCCCGTTTTCTTGGAGGAGACGTGGACACGGGATACGTTGAGGCTTTATTGAACGGAGGGGGAGGATGAGCGAGCCCGCGAAAGACCTGCTCTGGGCCCTGTACCGCGAGAACCGGGGCAAGGCCTGGGGCTTGGGCGCCGGGCTCCTGGCCGGGCTCATCGTGGGGTTCCTGGGCTGGAAGGTCCTCCTGCTCCTCGTCCTGGGGGCCGCCGGATTCCTGGTGGGTAAGTACGTGGACGACCGGAAGAAGATGGAGGGGCCGGGGGGGCCCGAGGATGAGAAGGGCGAGCCTCTTCCTTAGTCCCGGCGAAATCTCGGAGAGCATGCTGCCAGGCCACCTCTTGGTGGCCATTGACGTCTTACGAGCCTCCTCCACCATATGCCAGGCCCTGGTCTCCGGGGCCAGGGACATCCTGCCCGTGGCGGAGATCGAGGAGGCCAAGCGTTTGGCCGAGAGCCTGGGACGGGAGAACACCCTCCTGTGCGGGGAGCGGGAGGGGAGGATCATCCCAGGATTCGATTTGGGGAACTCTCCTCTGGAGTACACGCCGGATGGGGTGAAGGACAAGACCCTGGTGATGTGCACGACCAACGGCACGGCGCTGCTCGCCAGGCTCGGAAGCGGCGGGGAAGCGTTGATCGCGGGGTTCGTGAATGCCGGGACAGTAACCCGCTATTTGCTCCGGAGCAAGGATGACGTGGCCATCTTCTGCGCCGGGCTCTTAAGCCAGTTCTCCTTAGAGGACGCGGTCTGCGGGGGGATGCTCGTGGCGGGTCTGGGGGGCCGGGGGCGGAGGCGCAAGGTCAGCCTGTCGGACGGGGCAGTTGCGGGAAAGCTCTTGTATAAACGCTTTGCCAAGAACCTCCTCGGGATGCTTCAGTCCACCCACCACGGGGCCTACCTCGCGGGGCTGGGGTTCGGCCAGGACCTTGAGTTCGCTTCATGGACGGACTCACTTCCGGTCCTGCCAGTCGCGAGGGAGGGGCGGATCACGCTAGTGAAATTTTAAAAAGGGGATTAAAGGGGTGGAAAAGAAAAAGACCAAAGTGAATTACAGCATCTCAGAGGATTTGAATATCAAGCCCTGGGGCGAATTCAGCGTTGAATTCCAAAGCCGGGAAGAGGCGGAGGAAGGCGGGGATTCCGAGAAAGATTGGAACCAGGAAATGGTCAATCGCTTCAAAGCAGCCCTGGATGAGCATTTCACGCCCGCCCTTTTGATCCCGGGCAACCTGGGGACCATAAAATACATCCTCCATAAGGGGGAGGAGGCGAAATTGTACTTCCGATTGATGGCGGAGACGATGAGCGCCCTGACCGCGGAAATGGAGCGGGATACCGCCCGGTTTAAAAAGCAGACGGAGGATGACATCCGGGAAGCGCGAAAATTCGAGAATTTTTTAGGCGCCATGAAAAAGTTTAACAACCAGTGAGCAGCGGATCCAGTGCGCGCCCCCGGCCCCCGCGGCCCCCGCGGAGCCGCCTCGCGGATCCGGACTGAGGGGCCCCGATAAATCCGGGGCAGGCCGGGAGGGCGGCGCAGGCGGCATAGGCCTCTTCCGTATGCGACATACGCCTTTCCGTATGCGGCATAGCCCCTTCCCTATGCGACATACCCTCAAGCGTATGTGACATACCCCCAAGCGTATGCGGCATACCCCTAAGCGTATGTGACATACCCCCAGGAGTATGCGACATACCCCCAGGAGTATGCGACGTACTCCCAGGAGTATGCGACGTACTCCACAGGGTATAAAACAGGGTAAGGCTAAATAGGGCAGTAACTTAGGCCCTAAAAGGAACACTCGACCAAGATTTGGCCGGGTGGGTTGAAACCCCCAATTAGGGAGGTGTTTCATCGCAGTGACGGCGTAGGGAAACAAACCAACAAACAACAAACCAAGAGGGGGCGGGGCGAAGCCCCGCCCCCCGACGGGCAACCCGGAGCCGGGTTTGGGCATCATAACGGATAGCCGGGGTCTTTATCCTTCCTTGAAATCTTCCAGAAAGGAGGAACCATGAAGAAGCTCGCCCTTATCCTCGTCCTCGCCCCGCTCCTTTTGGGGTGCTCCAGGAAAAGCCCAGCGACCCCACCCCCTGTTTTCCGATCTGGGTTCATCATCGGCGAAGTCTATTACACGGGGTGGGGCCAGTGCAGCCAAACGGCCGAGATTTACTCTGACCCTGTCTCAGTCGCCAGCCAATGCTCGGCGTATATCCGGTGGGGCTACCGTACGTATCCGCTGACCGAGACGGAACAGCAGCCCACGGGGGTCCGGCTGAGCGGAAGCTCCCAGATTCCAAATCCGACGACGGACTGCTCACTTTTTGTGGTCACTAACCTCGGCTCCAGCCGGGGGGGCGGGGTCAATATGCCGGGCTCGTATTCCTTCATCTCCCCGGTGCCCTACGACACGCTTCCCTGGGGGGACGCCGGGGTGTTCTGGACAAGGTCGGCTTACGCCACGTGGTATGAGATCGAGCTATATTACACCGCGGACAGCGCGGGCCGATACCTCGGAACCGTGGACTCGGTCTTCTTTCTATCAGATACCTCGATGGTTCTCCCGCAGGCGTTCTTCAAGAAATATCCCGCCACGACCTGGGCGGCGGTCACGGGCTATCTCTATGCTCACGGAGGAAACCTGCCCAGCCCGGGGGCCCGTGGGAACATGATCGGGGACTTCGGAGGGTTCTTCTACAGCACCTACGTGCATCCGGGGTACAACACCCTGCGATTCTACATCGGCACACCCCGGCCAGCTGCGGAGCCTCCCTTCCCTACCCGGATGACCGAAGAGAGGAGGAGGAAGATGCTCCTGCGGGCGTTGGGGGTGTCGTAGCCGCATCCGTTTCGCCAAGATGAAAAGGGCCGCCTGGGGGCGGCCCTTTGGGTTCGGGGCGGGTTGACACGGGGAGGGGCGTCCTGCTATAATTATCCTGCCGCTGGGAGAGTCCCTTTCCCCGGGGGAAGGGGCTGAGAGTCCTTTTTCAGGAGATCCCCTGTACCTGTATGGATCATACCAGCGTAGGAAAGCGGCGACTTAAATTTTTAAATCAAGAGAGCCGCATTCTAAGGGGATGCGGTTTTCGTCTCTTTAAAGAGGAGAGTCAAAAGCGATGGGCGCGGAACTGCCGGAGATCGGGAAGATCTCGCCGGAGATCTTCGAGGAGCTGATCTTCCCGCAACTGGGAAAGAAGGACCGCAGGGTCCTGGTCGGGCCGCAGCACGGGGTGGACGTTGGGATCGTGGACCTGGGCGGGGGAAAGGTGATGGCCACGACCACCGACCCGGTGTTCATCGTCCCGCAGTACGGCTGGGAGCGGGCGGCCTGGTTCGCCATCCACATCCTGGTCTCGGACGCGGTCACGAGCGGCCTGCCGCCCAAATATCTGACGATCGACCTGAACCTTCCCCGGTCCATGACCAAGGAGGCCCTGGAGACGGTCTGGAGCACCATCCACCGGGAGTGCAAGCAGATGGGCATCGCCGTGGTCTCCGGGCACACCGCGCGCTACGACGGTTGCAACTACCCCATGGTCGGTGGGGCCACGGTGATCTGCATCGGCAAGAAGAAGGACTACGTCGCCCCGACCATGGCCGGGGTCGGGGACCTGGTGATCGTGACCAAGGGCGCGGCCATCGAGGCCACCGGCCTGTTCGCGGCCACGTTCCGCTCCCTGATCGCGGAGAAGTTCGGGGAGGAGTTCGCGAAGTCCGCGGAGAAGATCTTCTACCAGATGTCCGTGGTCGAGGACGCCCAGACCGCGGTCTCGGTGGGCGTGCGCAAGAAGGGGGTCACAGCGATGCACGACGCCACGGAGTGCGGGGTCTGGGGCGGGCTCTTCGAGATCGCCCAGGCCAGCGGGGTCGGGATGCGGATCGAGAAGGAGAAGATCGTGGTCCTCCCCGAGGTGGAGAAGATCTGCGCGGAGTTCGGGATGGACCCCTATACTTCCATCTCGGAGGGAACCTTGATCATCACCTGCAAGGAGAAGAAGGCCGAGGCTGTGATCGAGGCTCTGGTGAAAAAGGGCATCCGCTCCTCCATCGTGGGCGAGGTCGTGGGCAAGAGAAAAGGGATCAAGCTCGTCGAGAAAGGGATCGAGAGACCCCTGGAGCACCCGAGGGTGGACCCCTTCTGGACGGCCTTCGGACGGACGATGGAGCAGGTGACGAAGAAGTGAGATAGGGAAAGGACAGCGGTCAAAAGGAAAGGGCGGCCCCGAGGGGCCGCCCTTTCCCGTCCGGTCGGGTCATGAGCTTCGGGTCGTCCGGTTGATGATCGGGTTCCGCTTGCCGGTCCTGGTCTTCTCGCATTCCGCGACAGGCTGGACGCGGAACGACACCCCGGGCTCCAGGAACTCCGCGAAGCGCCGGGAGATCTTCCCCGCGACCTCATCGCTCCAGCCGCTCCCCGGGATGACCTGGAGGACCACCCCGGCCCGGGACTCCTGGATCAGGCAGAAGTCGCGGACCGCGGCGCGGTAGGCGAGGAGGAACTCGTAGGTCGCGTCCAGCAGGAACCCCGAGGAGAGGACTTTTCCCGAGGGCAGGACGAAGCTGTCGTTCCTCCGCCCCTCCAGGTGGGTCAGCCTGCGGAAGGCCCAGCCGCAGGCGCACCCTGGGGCCTCGATCCGGCCGAGGTCGTTCTGCTGGTAGCGGATCATGGGCATGGCGAAGTTGTGCAGGTTCGTCCCCACCAGGGTTCCCAGCTCCGTTGTGGGCCGTCCGGCTTCGTCCAGGACCTCCAGGTAGTTGACGTCCTCGAAGACGTGGTAGGTCCGCCGGAGGCACTGCGCCGCGATCCGGGTCAGCTCCTCGGAGGAGTACTCGTCCAGGACCGGGCAGCCCCAGAACGCGGAGAGCTCGTCGCGCTCGACCTGGGCCGACATCTCGGAATTCACCGAGATCGCCCGGAGGCGGATCTTTCCCCGCTGCTCCGGCGTGGCCAGCTGGGTGAGCTGCTTGAGGTGCGAGGGATAGCAGATCAGGAGGTCCGGCCGGAGGGTTACCAGGGCCTTCAGGATCTCCTCCGGCGGGGTCAGGGTGGAGAGGAAATGCAGGGGATAGGCCCCGAACAGGGAGTCAAGGGGGTAGGGCGAGGTGTAGATGTACACCTGCCGGTGCCAGGGGCGGTAGGGAAAGCCCATGCGGTAAAGCCGGAGCCCGGCCAGGATGTAAGTGGTCATGGCCCGGGGGTCGTAGGCGATGTCCAGGACCTTGCCGCTGGACCCGCTGCTCCGGGACACGGTCAAGTCCTCCAGCCGGTACCCCCGGGCGAGCATCTCCTCCGGGAAGTTGGCGATCACCTGGTCCTTGGTGACCACGGGGATGCGGAGGAAGTCCCCCCAGCCCTTCATGTCCTCGGGGCGGAAGGAGGCCGAGTCGTAGAGGCGGCGGTAGAAGGGGACCTTGTCGTAGGCATGGGCGACCAGGGCCCGGAGGCGGGCGAACTGCCAGGCGCGCATCTCCTCCGGGGACAGGAAGGGGGTCCTCTTGAAGAACCGCTGGATCGAGAGGAGGCCGGCGGCCAGGCCGAGCTTCTCCCTCCAGCTGAGGTCTCTCACGCCTCAGGCCTCCGGGATGCGCAGGACGCTCGAGGCCATGAGCAGGGCGAGGAGCAAGAAGAGCCCCCCGAAGATGAAGGGCGTGGCCCGGGGGGACAGGTAATGGGAGGCCAGGGCCGCGAGGGGAAAGAGGTAACCGTTGTAGGTCACCGGCAGACCGCGGTAGCGGCCCCCCACCAGACCCTCGACGTTAAACCGGGCCAGCCGGAAAGCCCCGGCCAGGATGAACACCGGGACCAGGGCCCAGAGGGCCGGATGGGGACAAAGCGCGACGGCGAACTGGACCGGGGCCCAGAGGAAGCAAAGGAAATCCACGAACCCCTCGATCTGCTTCTGGCTGTTCCCCTTCTCCCACTTCCGACGCGAGGCGAGCCAGCCGAGGGCGACATCGGCCCACACCGCGAGGACCAGAAAAGCCCCGGCGGCCCAAAGCCGTCCCTGCAGGGACAGCGCGATAGCGGCCAGGCCGGGAAGGCTTCTGAGGAGAATCAGCCCGCCGAAGATCCCCGGCCGAAAGGCTTCGGGGTCAGCGGATGACGGACCAGTAGTAGGCGTAGACAACGATCCAGTAGAGGCCATGTCCCAGAACCGCCCATCCCGGACATCGGGCGATGCGTTTCCTCAAAGCCAGTCCCACCCCGGCGAACAGGACCCAGGTGATCGCCAGCCGCTCCAGGCGTCCCGGGATGCTCACCAGGAGGAAGGGGAGGAGCGAGACGTGCCCCGGGGCCTCGACGGCGTAGACCTTGTAGGGGATGCCGGAGAGGGGCCCCTTGCAGAGGGCCCAGACCCCGGAGGTTTCGTAGTCGCTCCGGGTGGCCTGGAACATCCGCTGGGCGACGAAGGGGACTCCGGCCACAGCCTTCCGGGCCGCGGGATAGTCCCGGGCGGCCAGGGAGAACAGGACCCAGCCTCCCAGGAGGGACCCGGCGAGGACCGCGCCGAGCTGCTTCAGGGATTGCTTGAAAGAGAAAAGGGCCGCGAAGGTGATGACGAGGTCCGGGATGATGAAAAACAGGGTGCCCTCGGCGAAGCCCCACAGGAGCCCCAGCCCGAGCCCGGGCCCCTGGAGGATCCAGGAGGCTTTGCCCAGCGGGGAGGGTCCCTGGCTCACGTCTTGAGCTTCCTGGGCTTGATGCCCTTCTCGGTCGCTTCGGAGAGGGCCGGCCAGGCCAGGGGGTTCAGGCGCAGGATGCGCTTTCCGGGATCCCGGTCCCAGGGGCTGTAGACGTTCTGCCAGTCGTCCAGGAACTCCGGCTGGACCCGGCCCAGGGCTTGGACCAGCCGGTCGAAGACCCGGTCGAGAGCCTTCCCTTCCGTGGCCGCGCCCTGGCGGAACTCCAGGTCGAATTCCAGGTACTGCCGCTCCTCCTCGTACAGGATCCTCGCCCGGTAGGCCCCGGTCAGCACGCCCTCCAGCTCCCTGTCCCTGACCGCGGCGTCGAGCATGGCCTCGGTGAGGTTTGTCCCACACAGGATCAGGCAGCGGTCCGCCCGCCCGGAGATGGCCAGGAGGTCGGGAAGGGCCTCACCGGCTGCCGAGAGCATCCCGGCATAGCGTTTATCTTCGGGACGGAGCAGGGAGGAGGACAGGACCGCCTGGCGGAATTCCCTCCAGCCGATCAGTTGGACGCTGTCGTGGAGGTTGTAGCGCAGGAGGGGGATCCCCTGCCAGCGGGTCACGCAGAGCTCCCCGTCCACGGCCTCGAGATAGGAGTCCGGGGAGGTGAGGTGGAATAGATGGGGGACGGGGGCTTCGAACCCCAGGGCCCGGGACAGCCCTTCGTTCTCGGTGAGCATTTTCCGGGCGGCCACCGAAGCCGGGGACTCGGCCCCCAGCACCCCGGTGTCCGCGCTGCCGTAGACCGAGAACAGGAAGGGCTGGCAGGGGTCCAGGCCGGACTTCGCCTGAAGGGAGCTCCGCAGGGCCTCCGGGAAAGGCTCGCCCAGGACCACGTACCGCATCTTTGACAGAGGCAGGCTACGCTTGATCATCTCGGCCCGCAGGAGCAGGTGGGCGATGGCCGAGGGGCAGAGGAAAAGGATGAACTGGTCCGCGAACCGCTCGGTGAGCCGGATCATCTCGATGATCTCGCGGTGCCGGCTCCCGGGGGAGAAGACCGAAAAGGGATAGGGGGTCTCCACGGCCATGCTCTTCAGGGCCCAGGAGAAGTGTTCCCCGCCGATCCAGCTTCCCAGGGCCAGCCCCACGATGGCCAGGGTCTTCTTCTCATGGACCGCGAACCCGGCCTCCAGGAACCCCCGCAGGGCCGCGGCCGTGGTGCGGTGGGCCTCCTTCAGCTGGGGCCAGTAGTAGGTCTGGCCCGAGGAGCCCGAGGAGCGGAAGATGGTGAAGGTTTGCTGGTAGTCCTCGGCGAGGAGGTCGGTGAAGTTCTCGGCGGTGACGTAGTTCTTCTTGTCGGTGAGCGGCCGGGATTCGAAGGGGCCTCCGGGGAGGAATCCCTGCCCCTTCAAAAGGCGGCGGTACGCCGGAACGCCCTTTTCCGCCCGGGAGGCCAGGGCCTCGGCCAGATCCCGGGAACCGAGGCTGGGCTTGAGGAAGGCAGGGTCGTTCATGGCGGGTTCTCCGATGGGGATGCAGGCTATCTCAGCTTCACGAGCCTCTGGGGATATGCGTCGCGGGATAGAGGCCGGAGGAAGTAGATCCCTGCTGGGAGTCCTTCTCCGACTCTGTCTCCGCGAAAGCATCCCACCCGCTTCCCCGCGATGTCATAGAGTTCAAACCTCTCCTTCTCCTGCCCTCGCACCTTCGTGAAAGACGTGAAGGGGTTCGGGGTGGGCTTTATCCCAACCTCCAGCCTCGGACCTCTATCTTCTGCCGTTTCTTCAATCCCCACGTTGATGTATTCATAGGCTCCGATGTCGAGGATCCCTTGAACCGGCCTGGGCTCCCGGCTCGCGGGATGGACGTACTGATAAACCGGTCGCAGGTTACCCCCCGGGTCTGCTCCGGAGTCGATGCAGGCCGAGGTTGCCTGAAGGTGATAGTCGTAGATCGAGAGGTTGACCAAACGAGGGTCCGTGCCGACCACGCTGTTTTGCAGGCTGTCGTCGCCCCGGTGTCCGGTTGGAACCCAATTGTTGCTGCCGCTGTGCCGACCTCCGCTCACGATCTGATTGCCCCCGTAAAATATGTTGTTGATAAGTACGGCCCGGGTTCCGGACTGCAGGGCGAGGAACGCGCCGAACGGGCTGCGGTCGTTCACGAAGGTGTTGTTGATGCAGGAGAGGGTCGTGTCGTAGCCCGCGCCGATGCCCTCCCGGCCGTAGCTCACGACCGAGCTGTTGGAGGTCGTGCTCGACTGGTGGATGAGGTTCCCGATGAGCCTGCTGGCCCCAGCATTGGGCAGGTCCACCTCGTAGGACTGCGTTCCCCCGGACTCTCCGGTAAGACGGTTGTACAGGATGTCGTTCGTCCTGGCCCGGGATTTGACCAGATGGCCGACGAGGGCATGGTGGGAGTAGCAGTGCTGGAGGGTGAACTGGCGGATGCCCCCGATGTACATGTTGTGGGAGTACCCGTCCCCGTAGCCGTTGTAGCCGAACTCGGTGTATTCGATGAGGATGTTGCTCGTGGAGTCCGCCCCGGTGAGTATGCCGTCCTCGTTGTTGTGGAAATACGAAGAGCGGATGACGAGGCCCGGGCCCTCCTGACGGATGCCGGCCCCGTTCTGGTCCACGCAGGAAGCATTGGAGAACTCCACGTTCTCTACGGTGGTATTAGCACCCTTAATGACCCAGATGGCCTTGCCTTCGTAGAGTGACATCCCGGTAGCATCCAGGTGGGGTTGGCCTCCAACTCCCTGGAGGAGCAAGTTGTTGGCCCGCCAGCCGCAGACGTCCGCGTAGGTCGCGGGGTCGATCTCCACGGTATCCCCGTTTCCCGCGAGAGACGACACGGCGCTGGGCCGGGTGTAGGTCCGGCTGGGACCAACTTGCCAGACCCTGGCCGGGACAGAGGAGGCAGACGGCAAGAGCAAAAAAATAAACATAAAAGAGTTTCTCATGGCTCACTCCGTCTTATTTATAGGGCCAAGGAATTTTCTTGGTTTTCATTTTGAAGTGCTAAATGCTGATTTTACATTTTACAATGATTTGTTAACCTACCTTACCTTCACAACCCGGATCGGCTGGTCGTTTTGGTTCCGGCCTCTCAGGAAGTAGACCCCCGGGGGTAGGTTTTCCCCGATGCGGTCTCCCTGGCAGATTCCTACTTGTCGTCCAGAGATGTCGTAGAGGCTAAAGCGCTCCGCCTCGTGGCCGGGGATCCTGGCCTGAGAGGTGAAAGGATTCGGGATTGGCCTCAACCCTGCTGCCACCCTCCGCCCAGCGCCCCCTGCCGTTTCCCTGCCGACATTCCCGGTGGGGTTGCGTTTGTAGAAAATTTCCCAGTAGCCGACTCTCACATCAAACCAGACGACGTGTATCTTCGCTCCCGACACCGCGATCGAGGGATAGTCGGAATAGAACGGGCCATTGGACAGACGGGCCTCCGGGCCCCAGCTGGAACCATCGTCGGTCGAAGGAAGGTAATAGATCTCCGTGTTATACGATCCCAGGCGTTCGTCCTCATAGACCAGATGGACCCTTGGGCCGGAAACCGCGATCGAAGGCGAGCCCGACCAGGCTGCATCGTTGGTCATGTTGGTATCCGAGCTCCACGCCCCGCCTCCGTCCGTGGAGCGTTTATAATACACCTCCCCATTCCCATCCCGCTGGTCATTCCAGACGACATGGACGTTCCGGCCCGAGACGGCGAGACAGGGGAACCAGGAATCCTCGGGGGCATAGGTGAGGCGGGAGTCCTGGCTCCAGGTTGATCCTCCATCGGTGGAGCGCTTATGGTAGATCTCCGCATTCCCATCCCGGTTATCATACCAGACCAAATGGACGTTGAGGTCGGAGACCGCCACCGCAGGCAACCCCGAAGAGGCCGGGCCGTCTGATAGGCGGGAATCCGGTCCCCAGGTCGTCCCCCCGTCGGTGGAGCGTTTGTAAAAAATGGCTGGAAATAGGCGGCCGCGGTAGTCCTCCCAGACGGCATGGAGAACGGAGTCGGCGGCGGCCAGGGAGGGGTGCTGGGAATCGGCAGAGTCGCTGCTGGTCAGGCGGACGTCAGGCTCCCAGGTCGTCCCGCCATCGGTGGAGCGTTTGTAGTAGATCTCGTAGTTCCCGTCCCGCTGGTCATCCCAGACGATATGCACCGTGGAACCCCTCGCCGCGACCGACGGGTCATAGGATACGCTCGAGCTGTCTCCGAAGCAGGTATCCGGGCCCCAGCCCGATCCTCCATCCGTGGACCGTTTGTAATAGAGATGAGGGCGGTTGTTCCGGTAGTCCCGCCAAACGACATGAACCGTATCCCCGCTGGCAGCCACGCACCAGGCATTGTTGTACGAGGTGTAGGATTCCGCCCGATTATACGTCAGCCTCACGTCCGGCTCCCACTGGGCGGGGAGGGGTGGGGTCATTGTGAGTATGAGGAGCAGGGCATAAGGCGTGAGGTGGCACATCCTACTGAGACCTTTGATCATAAAACCTCCTATTTTACCTTCACGATCCTGGCAGGAGGGTCATTTTGGTTCCGGCCCCTCAGGAAGTAGACCCCCGGCGGGAGGTCTCCTCCGATATGGTCACCTCGGTAGGTTCCGGCCAGGCGGCCGGAGATGTCGTAGAGTGCGAAATTCTCTGCCTCGTGACCAGGGATAGTAGCGAAAAAGACGAACGGATTCGGAATAGGCTTAATTCTAACTTCTAACCTCTGCCCTCTGACCTCTGCCGTTTCCGTTCCGGAGTTCCCGGTAATATTACGGGTGTAATAAATCTCCCAATTATCCTTCCGTAGGTCTTCCCAGAGAACATGCACCTTAGTCTCCGAAACCGCCACGGAGGCATAATGGGAACGCCCTATCCCAAAGGAGATCCGGGTGTCCGGTTCCCAAGTGGTTCCCCAGTTTGTGGAACGCTTGTAGTAAATTTCCTGAAGATAGGGATTTCCATCCCGGTCATCGTCCCAGGTTACATGAACATTCGGTTCTGAAACCGCAATGGAAGGACCGAGGGCTGAAGCCGCGTTTTGATTGAGTCGAGTGTCTGGACCCCAGGTTACGCCTCCATCCGTAGATCGTTTATAGAAAATGGCATAATTAACAGACCGGGTATCATACCAGACAACATGGACATATGGTCCAGTCGCGGCAATAGAGGGTCCCCATGACCACTCCGGATTGTAGGTCAGACGAGTATCAGGCCCCCAAGTTGCCCCGCCGTCCGAGGAGCGTTTGTAATAAATCTCCCAATTTGCCCCACCGCTTCTAGCATCCCTCCAGACGACATGGACATCCGAGCCCGAAGCCGCTACGGATGGAAAGTCCGAGCTGTCGGGATCAAAAGTAAGGCGGCTATCGGATTGCCAAGTTAAGCCCCCGTCCGTAGAACGTTTATAGTAAATTTCATTATTTCCATCACGACGGTCGTGCCAAACCACATGAACATACGATTCCGAAACGGAAAGCGACGGACAGCAGGAGGTATCCGGGGCGCTGGTCAGGCGGGTTTCCGTACCCCAACTGGATCCTCCATCCGAAGACCTCCGATAATAAATCTCGTAGTTTCCATCCCGGGTGTCGGACCAGACCACATGAACAGTGGAGCCATTGACCCCGATTGAGGGTAAAGCTGAGAAGGTGGGGCTATTGGTGATTGAAGTGTCCGGTCCCCAAGTTGTCCCCCCATCGGTAGACCGCGTGTAGTATATTTCGCCGTTTCCCTGCCGGTTATCGTGCCAGACGACATGAACCGTATCCTTGCTGGCGGCAATGCACCAGGCATTATTATAAGACGTTAAGGAAATCCTGTCGTTGAAGGTAAGACGCTGTTCCGGCTCCCACTGGGCGTGGAGGGGCGGGGGGAGCAGAAGAGCAAAAAGGAAGGTGAACAGAGGCAGGTGCTTCATGGCGATCCTCCCAGGCTAAGGATTGAAGCTGAAACTCCAACCTTAGGATTGTAGCGCATTTCGCCGGTTTTGTCAAGCCGGAAAAATAAAAAAGAGGCTCGCGGAGGCGAACCTCTTTGGGATGACGGCGAAATCACTTCTTCAGCGTGGCTTCCATCTTTTCGACCAACACCTTCTTGGGCACGGCCCCGATGACCTGCTCCACGACCTTGCCGCCCTTGAAGAATAGGACGGTGGGGATGGAGCGGATGGAATACTGGGCGGCGACCTTGGGGCAGGAGTCCACGTCCACCTTGGCGAACACGGCCCTGCCGGCGTAGTCCCGGGAGAGCTCGTCCACCAGCGGGGCGATCATCTTGCACGGCCCGCACCACACGGCCCAGAAGTCCACCACCGCGGGCAGGGGGGAGTTCGCGACCTCGGCCTGGAAGGTTTCGTCGGTGGCTGCGGGGATGGCTTCAGACAAGAATGTACCTCCTTTTTGGATTTTAGATTTCGGATTTTGGAATGCGGAGCAAATCACACCTCATTACGACTCGTTACCATTCGTTACTCCGTCACTTCTCCGGTCGTTCCATCGTCTTTTGGTTCTTCCTCAAAGAGATCTGGCGGGTGGCCTCGCGGGCGATGTCGTTCACGAAGGTGAAGGCCATCAGGGCCAGAATCAGGGCAAAGCCCACGCGCTGGAAATTGATCTGCCACTTGAGCGAGAGCCGCTTTCGCCGGAGCCATTCCACGAGGGAGAACAAAATCAGCGCCCCGTCCAGGATAGGGATGGGTAGGAGGTTGAACACGGCCAGGGCCACGGAGAGCCAGGCGGCGAGCCACAGGAGGTCGGTGAACCCCTTCCGGGCCTGCTGGCCGGAGGCCGAGGCGATGGCGATCGGCCCGCCCAGGGCCGTGCGGAGCTTGCTCGGCTGGAGGGCCAGGCGGTAGAGATAGGCGTAGGTCATGGCCACGAACCCGACGGTGTTCACCGCGCCCATCTGGATGGCTTCCAGGGCGCTGAACCGGAGGACGTAGGTCTTGCTCGCAGCCGGAGATACGCCGATCAGGCCCACCCTGCCCAGGCCCGGGAGGTCCTCTTCGAAGGTCCTGACCCTGATCTCGAGGGGCTTGCCCCTGCGCATCAGGCTCAGGGCGAGCTCCTGGTTGGGGTGGGAGTGGATCATGTCGCTGACTTCGCTCCACTTCTCCATCCTCTGGCCGTTGATGGCCACGATGCTGTCCCCGGGTTGGATCCCGGCCTGATAGGCCGGAAGGCCCGTGTTGACCTCCCCGATCCTGGTGGCGAACCCGTGCTCCACGTCCTTGAGCCAGTCCTTGTCTTGGGGCAGCGTAAGCAGGACCTCCCGCGTCTCCTGGTCGCGGCGGATACGGACCGTGACCTGCCCGGCTTTGCGGTCGTTCAGGCTGTCCCAGGAGGCGAAGAGCTCGCGCCAGGTGGCCACGGGCTTGTCGGCGAGGGCCACGATCCAGTCCCCCTCTCGGATGTCCTTCTGCGCGGCCGGGGAATCGGGCTTGACCCCACCGACGAGCGAGGGGTAATCCGGGAGCTTGATGCCCAGGAGGTAGACGGCGACCAGGAGGAGGAAGGCGAGGACGATGTTCATGACCGGCCCGGCCAGGGCGACCAGGGCCTTCACCCACCAGGGGCGGAACAGGAAGGAGTTGGGGTCGGCGTGCTCGTCGTCCATGGCCTCGGGGTTGTCGCCCTCGGGCTTGACGTACCCGCCCAGAGGGACGGCGGAGATGAGATACTCGGTCCCGCCCTTGGTGAAGCCGACCAGTTTGGGGCCGAAGCCGAAGGAGAACTTGAGCACCCGGATGCCGAGGAGCTTGGAGGCCAGGAAGTGCCCGAACTCGTGGAACAGGACCAGGAGGCCGAGGACGAAGAGAAAGGCGATGAGGGTGAGGATCATAACTTGATATTAAACAAGAAGAAGAACGAAGGGGTTCCTTTTTATCAGTCGCTACACTTCACCCTAGGCGGGCGGGTAAATGTTTCCGAATAGATAATTAGTATACCCCTTCTCGCCTAGCTTAAAACCGCCTTGAATACAATGAGTTACGCCTGTTATGTCCCTGTATAATAAAAAAGTAAATGACAACTCATCATTCAGTAGATGTGTATCATTATCAATAGCTAACATAGGCGAAACTGATCTGGCAGGTATCTTATACAATTCCTGAATAAATAAATCTACAGATTTATTATCCTGGTCGGCTCCTGACGTGACAAGTAGTTCATAGCCATTATCACCTATGACATTTTTCATGTTTGAACAAATATTGAATGTTAGTTCTTTTGGGTTAAAAACTATAATACTAACATGTGTTGCAATCCTGGGGGTATGGTTGTGTATTAGAAAGCAGTGTTTCGGATTGCTACCTTTCATTTGAATTTGTCTTAGTTCAAATTTAATTTTATCGGAAGTTATTGGGTCAAAACCCCTCTGTGGTCCTATTAAATCAATATCGGTATTTCTCGCAGGGGTAGCCGTTAAATAAGGCGTTACAGCAAGCATTGCTTGTTGTTTTTCTATTTCAGTCTGCGCTTTGACGAGCTTGATTTGTTCTTCGGTTCTTATTTTTAGCATGAAAGTTTCAAAAGCTAACCATAATGCGCCAGCTAATAAAAGTAATTGTATAATTAAAGTAACCCCATCTTTAAAAAGATATAATTGAAGCCTTATACCATTTAGATTTGTGATCAAGATTAATATTAAAATAAGACCTATCGCTGAAAATACAAATGATAAGTATTTAACTATATTGTAAACGAAAAACCTAACAATTGGTTTATCTTGAATATTTTCCATTGTTCCTCGTGTTTGTTTTCATCTAAGCATACCACCGCCGGGGGCTTTATGTCAACCCCCGCAAAGGGGGATTTAGGGCAAGCGAAGCGGCCCCGTGCCGGGTTGGCAGGGGGCCGCAGCTTTAAGCGTTCAGACGCTCAGCCTAAAGGGGCTTGACTTGGTCGGCCCTTGGGCCTTTGGCGTCCTGGGTGATCTCGAACTCCACCTCCTGACCCTCGCGAAGGGACTTGAACCCCTCGGCCTGGATCGCGGAATGGTGCACGAAGACGTCCGGACCGCCCTCGCGGGCGATGAAGCCGTAGCCCTTGGAATCGCTGAACCACTTGACTGTACCTTTGATCGGCATAATTAAGAAAACACCTCCTTCTGTTATTGAGATCCCAAGGGTTTCCGACGGAACGACCTTGAGCCAGACGGCGAAAAACGACTTGACCTCATCTCACGGGCCCGAACGGACCACGCCGCCTGATGTGAAAAAAAATGCCGCACCTGCTCCGTTGAGCGGGATGCGACCGTCAGTTACGACAGGGTACATACGCTAACGAACGTGAGTATGATACCATATTCCGGAATCTTTGTCAAGAGGGTAATCGAAAAATCTTTGTCCGGGCCGGCCTAAGGCCGTGAGGCGATTCCCAGGCCGAATTCCTGGGCGAGGTTTCCCGGCCGGGAGTCCGGGCCGGTGCCCATGATGGCCTGATGGTAGTAATAGGTGTTGGCGTAGCGGAGGGAGCAGGTGAGGTAACGCAGTAAGTTTCCCTCCAGATACAGCGCGGCCTTCCGCCCCCGGCCGTAGAGCGCGGAATTGGTAAGGACCCCGGGCAGGTCCTCCTCCCACTGGTACAGCCGGGAATCATAGGAGTCGGTGTGGAACACGGAGAGCGTGGTGGCGAGGCGCCAGGTTTTGCCGAGCTTCTGCCGGATTGCGAAACCCAGGCTCGTTCCGCGGGAGGTTGGTTCGCCAGTCTTGGACCGGACTTGCTCGTAGCGGAGCCGGAGCGATGTCCGGGGAGAGGCGTGCCAGAGGCCCTCGTAGCGCATCAGGTAGCGCGCCGAGGGCTGGAGGAAGGAGGTTCCGTCTTCGCGGGAAACGTTTTCCTCGGATTGGGAAACCTTACGCCTCAGAGACACTTCGAGGCTTCTCCCCAGGGTTTGCGAGACCTCCCCGCCGGCCTCAGATCCCGCGGTGGGGAAAGCTTCGTAGTAACGGCGCCAGGGATGGCGGTATCCTTCGTAGTATCCGAAGAGGCGGGTCCTCGTGGGCAATCTTCCCTTGCCCATAAGGAGCGCGCCGGTCTCGTTGCGGGGCTCGCTGTGGCAGGGGCCGTAGGAGTATCGGTTGTGGAAGTCCGGGTCGTAATGCCAGGCGGTCAGGGAGAAGGCCCAGGGCCGATGCGCCCAGAGCCCTCCCAGAACTCCTGCGTTTCCCCCTCCGTAGCTTTGGCCTGCCTCTGCGAAGAACCTGCTTTTCCCCAGGGTGATCTCTCCATCCGCAGCAAGGACCGAATTCCGCGCTCCGCGGAAATCATAGACCTTTCTCTCGTTCCGCTCCGGGGACAGGGTGGGATTGTCCCTTGAGGCGTAGCCTGTCACGCCCAGGGAGAGTCGCTCTCTCCGGGCCCATTCCAACCTTCCTCCCCCCATCTCCTCTCTTAGAACGGCCTGCTTGGCCTTTTCGTCCAAAGAGCGGTGCTCGCCTGTCGTGAGGATCGTCCTCACCAAACCGGTTTGAGGGTCCCTGGTCGCGTCCAGGACCTGGCGTGAGCCGAAGGCCGTAAAGGTTAAAGAACCCATGCTTGCCTGTCCAGCCAGGCCAAAGAAGGCTGTGCCCGGGGCGCTGGCCTGGTAGAGCTTCAACGCCTGGGCCGACTGCCCAGAGGAAGCGAGCTTGCCGCTGAACCGGCTGAACCCGTGGAGCCGGCCAAAGGCCAGGCCCTGGGCGAAGCCGAGGACATAGTTTCCGAGGAGGAGGTGCGTGCTCCCTGTCTTCCACTCGGCCCCGGTCACCACCGCATCGGCATAGTCCTCCTCTCCGGGGCTTTTGGATGTGCCCAGGACCAGGCGGTAGGTCTCGCCGTAGGTGACCCGGATTCCGTTGCGCAGCCAAAGGTCGTTGCCCAGGTAGCGGGAAGAGTCTTCCAGGGCACTGAAGCCCGTCGGCCTGGGGGTCTGGCGCTTGAGCTTGAGTATGGCCTCGGCATGGAGCGAGGGTGGGGAGAGGGGCGCGACTGTAAGGTAGCGCTTGAGAAGATTCACCTGGTCTGCGTCCAGGCCTTCAACCTTTAGGAGGTCGTCCGTCTTTTCAAACTTTCCGATTCTCTCTCTGTAGGTCACGATGGCTGTGGCCTCCTCGGAGGAGAGATAGGGGAGGGCGGTAAGCTCAGGGACAGTTGCCTGGTTCATGTCCAGGGGATGCTTCTCCAGAAAGAGTAGCCATTCCAGGTGGTCCGAGTCCGAGCTGCCTTCGGCGTCCTGCTCAAACTGGGATTCCAGGTCCTCGGCTTCGACGGCGCTTAAAGGGAGGGCGCCCAGGAGAGCCAAGAGAGCGGTGATCGAAAATATAAGCAGGCGGGACATCGCGAGGGCTTACCGGCGGTACCCCAGGCCGAACCCGTGGGTCGCGCCCAGGGTGGGATGCGTCCTCAGGCTGTAATCAAAAGCCAGTCCGCGGAGGGCGACACCGAACCCGGCGGTGAGGGCGTTGGGGTTGGTGCGCATCCCGCCGCGCAGGAGAAGATAGCGCCCCACGCCGACTTCGCTCCCCGCCCGGAAGGAGGTCCCGTAGCGCGGGTCTTCTTCGAGGATTGCCCCGATGGCGAGCATGGTGAGCGGACGGTACACGGCCCCGGCGGAAAGCGACTGGGGAAGCTCTTCCCCGGCCTGGCCGATCTTGGGGCGGTTCAGGTTCATGGCGCAGGCCCCGAAGGTGAGGTCGTGTCGGATCCATCCCGCCACGCCAAGGTCCACTCCCCAGGCATTGGCTTCGCCGTAGCCGGATATCCTCGTCCGGAAGCCCTTGAGGGCCAGCCCGAGACGGGCCCTCGGGCCAAGAGGCGCGCTGGCCCCCAGGGAAAGCGTCTGCTCCCGGTAAAGAGGGTTCCCGAAGTCGGTGGCTCCCAGGCCCCATCCGAATTCTTTGAGCGAGCCTTCCAGGGAAACGGTCTGATAGGAGAGGTCGGTGAGGTTGAATAGGCGGGTGTAAAAGACTGAGGCGGAGAGCCGGTTAGAGCTTCCCAGCCAGGCCGGGTTTTCCAACCAAGAGGAGGAGGGCTGGGGACAGGCAAGCCCCAGACCTGCCAAGGCGCTCGAGGCCGCGTTCGTCTCCTGCTTCTCAAAGGCGGCCCCGGCCGGGTTACTCATGGCCAGAACAAGCAAAGCCCAAACGAAACGCCTTGCCCCTCCCATCTTCGCTCTCCTCTTCTGCTCAGAAATGGCTACTAAGCATACCACTCCCTGGGCCGGCTTGTCAACGCCCTAAACGGGCATCGCCCGTGCCCGGATTGACTGCGGGAACAGGGCAGGAAGAGGGCGAGAAGAGGGCGAGAAAAGGGCGAGAAAAGGGCGAGAATAGGGCGGGAACAGGGCGAGAATAGGG
>Ga0315296_10001195_pt1 | contig 22696 bp, 20 predicted proteins | sample YL17G14_18_MG_FD_203921 | JGI IMG/M metagenome (GOLD analysis project Ga0315296, IMG submission 203921) | Sediment microbial communities from Yellowstone Lake, YNP, Wyoming, USA - YL17G14_18 | ecosystem: Environmental > Aquatic > Freshwater > Lake > Sediment | place: USA: Wyoming | collected...
AGACTTACCTATTACAGTACCGAATCCAGCAAATCACCTATCTGCTTCTTTGTCAACTGGGTCGTGTCTCTAGAAGTATACTTCTTGGAAGGAGCTTTCTTGAAGCCATTTCTGGGACTTGGAACCGTCTGCAGAGTCTGAGGCAATACCAGCAGCATATCTTCAGTTTCGTAAGCGTTCATCGCCTCCTCCTCAGTCATCAACTCTTCATACAATTTCTCACCCTTCCTCTTCCCAATCAACCTTGTCTCGATATCTTTTGGTTTGTAGTCATACTTTGGTGCAAGTTTCTCGATCATCACTTCTGCAAGCTGCTTAATCTGCAAGGCTGGCATCTTGAAGATGAATATTTCTTCACCCCTAGCCATTAGAGCAGCTTTGAGCACCAAGTCAACCGCCTTGTCCATGCTCATAACAAACCTCACCATCTGAGGGTCGGTAAGCGTCACTGGTCCACCATTTTGTATCTGCTTCTCAAACAGTTGAACGACAGACCCCCTCGAAGCTAATACGTTCCCAAACCTGACGCACGAAAAAACAGTCTTCTTAACGCCCCTGTAATAGTTGGCGGCTATAGTCAACCTCTCAGCCAGCAACTTCGTGGCTCCCATGACGTTTGCCGGATTCACAGCTTTGTCAGTGCTGATGGTGATTACTTTCTCCACGTTTTCGTCTATCGCCACCTCCAGGAGATTCTGGGTTCCGATCACGTTTGTTTTTATGGCTTCAAACGGGTTGTACTCGCATAGTGGAACATGTTTTAATGCAGCGGCATGAAAGACGATTTCTATATTCTCAGTGGCTCTCTTGAGGCGCTCTTTGTCCCTGACATCGCCGACAAGAAACCGAAGACAGCTAGCGTGATCCTTCAACTCCTGCTCCAACTCGAACTGTGCATTCTCGTCGTTGCCAAACACTCTTACTACGGCGGGATCATAACGCAGAAGCCTTCTCACCAGTTCGCTGCCTATCGATCCTGTTCCGCCCGTTACAAGAATGCTTCTGCTTTTGAACACTTTTTCCAAGCTGGTCTGCTTCATTTCATGTCAACCTTTTGAAAAGATTCTACCTCATCAACAATATAATCAATCTCTTTCGTGGTCATTGATGGATAAATGGGGAGACTTAAGACTTGCTGAGAAACTCTCTCCGTCACCGGCAGCTTGCAGCGGCATTTAAGGACGTTTCTGTAGAAATGAGTCAGATGAACAGGGTAGAAATACACTTTCGCAGAGATCCCCATTTCTCCCAAGTACTTTGCCAGATTGTCCCTTGCTTCTCTTCCCTTCTTCACGCTTACTGTGTACATTTGGTAAATGTGGTAGTAGCCTTGAGGCGGGTTGGGAGGAACTATTCCCCTTGCCCTTGAGAGGCTCTCGGTCATTTGCGCCGCGTTTTTCCTTCTCATTTGAATAAGCTTGTCTACTTTCCGAAGCTGTGAAATGCCTAACGCGGCCGTGATGTCCGACATCCTATAATTGTACCCCAGAACCACGTAGTCCATTTCTTTCCAAGTCGAGAAGTAGTCTGTGTTCTCCAGTCTGCCGTGCGACCTTATCAGCTTCAGCCTCTCATAGACTTCCCGCGAATCCGTGACAACAGCTCCGCCTTCTCCTGTCGTGACCACTTTGTTCTGGCAAAAACTGATCATAGCGGAGTCGCCGAAACTTCCCACCTTATCTTTTTGGATTCTAGCGCCAAAGGATTCAGCTGCATCCTCTATAAGAAGTAGATTGTGTTCCGCGGCAATTTCCTTCAGTTCTCTTATCAAACATGGAGAGCCACCATAATGCATTGGGATTATTGCTTTGGTCTTGCTGGTTACCTTCTCTTCCACGTCTTCTGGATCCAAGCCGAAAGTTTCGGTCTCAATGTCCGCGAAAACAGGCTTAACCCCTGCCATAAGAAGCACGTTTGCCGTAGCAATGAACGTGAAGGAGGGAACGATGACTTCTGCTCCTCGCTTGATGCGATGTGCAAGAACGACAGCGTGCAGAGCGCTTGTCCCGGAGTTGAAAACAACAGCATACTTGGCTCCGAGGTACTTGGCAATTATCTTCTCAAATTCTTTGCTCTTGGACCCTGTGGTCCAGTACATTCCACTTTTGATCACTTCGCTTACTGCACGAACGTCATCTTCATCCCAATATATCTTGAACAAGGGGACTTTCACCGGCTTTTTCTCCTTGAGGTTTTCAGACTTTTTACAATCTTCGCTGGCACACCGGCAGCAACAACGTCCGGTGGAATGTCCATCGTGACGAAGCTGCAGGCCCCAATAACAGAGTTCTCGCCAACAGTCACGCCTGGCATTATCACGCTATGACTTCCTATCCTGCAGTTCTTCTTTAACCTGACTGCCCCTTCCTTTTCGTCAATTGTTGAGATTGAATATATAGCGCAGTGAGAACCTATCTGTACATAGTCTTCAATGGTTACGCCGTTCTTGGCGTTGATGTATGTGAAGACCCCAATGTCAGTCTTGTACCCGAGCTTTAGCTTGTCCTTGTGCTGAACCATCCAGTTGTACTTTGTGAGTTTTCCTTCTTCGATCTGGGGATATTCCCATTTTTTGAATCTCATCTAGTAAGTCATCCTCTTCTCCAACAATCTTTTGCCTAAGTCTACCTCACTCAAAACCTTTGCAATCCTCTTTCCTGCTTTTCCATCTCCATAAGGATTTTTGCAGTGTTTCACTTTCTCTCTGAAGTCTTGGTCCCAAATCGCTTTCTTGACGGCTTTGACGATTTCTTCTCTGTCATAGTCCACATCAATCACGTTTCCTGCTCTTTGTCTTCCCATTTGCCTCGTTCCAATATTAACAACTGGCAAGCCAATAGAAGGGGCTTCAATGATTCCACTGCTTGAGTTTCCAACCAAGGCACTGGCAAGCCTCATTAAACTCAAGTAGTCCTCATGCCCAACACTCTTGAAGGTTTTGATGAAAGAGTATTTCTGATATTTCTCTATCACTTTTATCATCCTTCTACCGCCGGCATCCGCATTTGGATATATCAGAACTGTTTGTTGCTTCAGCTCTTTGATTGCTTCTAGCGTCTCTCGGATTTGATTTGCCGCTTCGTCAGCTTCAGTAACGACTGAATGCTGCAAAACAAGGACGATCGGTTTGGACAAATCGAGTCCATATTTAGCAGCCCGTTTCTTAGGCTCGGGCACTTTCTTGCTCAGAATGAAATCTAAACCCGGAGCACCAACAACGTGTACTCTCCAAGGCTCTTCTCCCATTCTTATGATTCTTTTTGCGCTTTGTTTCGTGGCTGGAAAGTGTATGTGAGCCAATTTTGTGATGGCGTGCCTGACAGGCTCGTCAACATTGCCTGAGACTTCTCCACCGTGAATGTGCGCTATCGGTATACTCATGTAGGTGGCTGCGACCGCTCCTACTAGCATTTCACTTCGGTCTCCTAAAACAAGCAGAATATCTGGGACCATCCTATCTAGCACTTCAGCGGCTCTCGACAGACACTCACCAATGCTTTTTGCCATCGAAGCTTCAGTATCCTCACGGTGCAACACATCTATTTTAGCTGCAATTTTAAAACCGTCTTTCTCGACTTCGCTTACAGTGTAACCAAACTCGGTCGAAAGATGCATCCCCATGACGATTAACGAGAGTTGCAGCTCAGCGTTGGCTCTTATTTCCTTCAAGACTGATTTGAATATGCCATATTCCGCTCGAGTTCCTGTTATAACGGCTATTCTTCTCATTCAACTACCACAAGATTTTCTCAAAGGTAATCAATTCATCAACTTCGATATCCTTTTTTGCCTTTTTTCCTACTATCTTATTCGAGTCTTTCGGTTCAAGTCCTGTGCCCGGTCTCTTGTAGTCCAGCATATCTTCTCGTATGATCGTTCCTTTTGGAATCCTGACCTTCGCCACTATGCTTCTCCTAGCGACCTTCTTGATCTCTTCTTCCGTAGCAGTAAGCTTCTTCACTCCGTTACCTAACGCTCTTTCCACTTCTCTGATGGCCGTTACCATCTGTTCAAACTCAATTGGCTCAAGAGAAGCATGATGGTCTGGGCCTGGCAGGTTTCTATCTAGAGTGAAATGCTTCTCGATCAGCACAGCGCCCAAGACAGTGGCCGCCACTGGCACTGCAATTCCAAGAGTGTGATCGGACAACCCCACTGGAAAGCCGAAACTGCGCCTCAAAAGATTCATAACCTTCAGGTTGACCTCTTCAGCTTTCGCGGGATAGCTGGTCACACAATGGAGAAGAATCACGTCTTCAACACCTTTTTCCCTGATAACGTTCAAAGCTTCCTGTATCTCGTCTAACATGCTTAGCCCCGTTGAAAGAATTATAGGTCTCTTCTTTTCGGCTATGTGTCGTAGCAGTGGAAAGTTGGTTATCTCTCCAGACGCGACCTTGAAGGCTGGAACGTCAAGGCTGTCCAGCAGGTCTACGCTTTCTTTGTCAAAGGCTGAGGACAGAAAAATGATGTTTCTTTTCTTTGCATACCGGTGCAGCTCTCTTATGTCCTCGGCTTTAAGTTCTAGCTTTTTCAACATGTTGTATTGCGATTTTCTGGGGTCGGTGGCTTCTTTCTGGTACCTTGCCTTCTCTGCATATTTTGTTACTATTCTTTCCGTTCTATATGCTTGAAACTTTACTGCCTCCGCATCAGACTCCTTTGCGGCGTCTATGAGCTTCTTCGCCACACGGAGGTTGCCATTGTGGTTCACGCCGATTTCGGCAACTATGAAAGTAGGTTCGTCTTCACCCAGTAGTCTGTCGCCAATTCTTATCTTTTTCACTTGGTCTTTTTCACGCCCACATGAAGGGTGGTTTTCTTACGTGATTTCCCTGAAGACAGGCTGAACTGGCTTTCCTTCCAAGAACTTTTCAATCTTGCCCTTTTGAATGGCTTTGGCCAAGATCTTCAGTGCGTTATCGAAAGCCTCAAGGGTTCGGTCTATCTCCTTGTCCTTATGAGAATAGCTGATTGCGTGATAGGCCGCCCACAATATTCCCTTCTTCAGCAGTTCTTGTTGGACAAGGCTTTTCATCAGCAGTGATTCGTTAGCCGTCTTCCCGATGAATTTCGTTAGTGTGCTAGGAGGATACCCTGCGCATTGAGTGTATTTTTCAACACGGTGCTCTTTTGCCAGTTTATCATAGCCGTCTTGAAGCTTTCTTCCTTGTGTCCAAACGAAATCTATGACTTTCTTAGCTTTTAGCTCTTTGAGTGTTGCTATTGCTGCCGCTAAAGAGAGACATTCTCCGCCGAACGTGATCGAGCAGAACGTTTCGTTGAAAACGTTCATTATTTCCTGCTTGCCTACAACCGCAGCGATGGGCATGCCGTTGGCCATTGCCTTTCCAAATGCTGCCAAATCAGGTGTTACATTGAAGTACTCTTGAGCCCCACCTAAAGAGAATCTGAAGCCAGTGATTATTTCGTCAAATATAAGAACTGCCCCGTTGTCGTGTACAACTTTTTGCACTTGTTTCAGGAAATTGTCTTGTGGAGGAGTGATCCCTACTGGCTCCATTATAACTGCAGCAAACTGATCTGGGTACGTGTCGAACAGTTCTTTGAGGCTCTCGATGTTGTTGTATTTGAAGGTGAAGCTCAATTCTTTCATGAGTCGGGGGATACCCTTGTTTCTCTCGGTTGTTATAACGTACCAATCGTGCCACCCATGGTAGCCGCAGATCGCGATTTTGTCCCTTCCAGTATAGGCCCTTGCAGCTCTGACTGCGGCTGTTGTTGCGTCTGAACCGTTCTTCCCGTATCTCACGGCTTCAGCGCAAGGTATTGTCTTTATCAGCAATTCAGCAAGGTCTAACTCAAGAGGATGCATCAGCGTGAACGTTGTGCCGTCTCTGAGCTGCTTCCTAATGGCTTCATTCACGACAGGGTAAGAGTAGCCCAGAATCAGTGCACGAAGCCCCATTCCATAATCTATGTATCTATTTCCGTCAACGTCCCAGACGTAGCATCCTTTACCTCTCTTGAGGTATTTGGGAGCCACCCCGTCAACATACTGTGTCGGTCCCTTGCTCAAACATTGAGTTCCGGCGGGGATTATCTTTCGGGCTTTGCTCCATGTTTTCTCTGATTTGGCCAAGACCCTCTTGGTTTTCACGTTCTCATTCTACCTGTAATCTTAACGGTTGACTTGGTACTCATTAAGTTATAGCCATAACCTGTGTTTTGCTGTCCGAACTCTTTTCAATAGCTTTCAACAGATCAAGTATCTGTCTGTCCTCTTCTAGAGTGTAGGGATATTTTGTCTCTCCCTTGATGGCCTTCACAAAGGTTTCTATCTCTTCAATGTAAGGTTCTTCCTTGATTTTTTCGTCGTATCCCTCTACTCTAGTACCCGTCTTCTCAGCATATTCTCTCCACTGCTTGTCCTCTGCCGTATAGACTTTGACGCCTGCACCCCATTCCCAACGGATCACTCCGTTTTCTCCATAGATCTCGCAGGTGCGCTCTGCTACTCTTGAGATCACGTCCACAAGCATGTTGCCGAGAATCCCTTCCTTGAATTTCATTATGATTTGGTAGGCGTCATCGATGTCTACTTCCAAGTTTGACAGTTTCCCTTTGAAACAGGAAACAGTCTCTACCTTCCCGAAAACCCACGTTAACCAGACTAACTCAAACGCAACGATCTCTCTTGCAGCTCCAGTCACCCTTTTTGCGACGTAGAACTTGCGATAGTCTTCCCATGGATGCCAATCTGGCAGATACTGACCAGAGTGATGCATGAAAAGTAAGACTTTTCCAATGGTCTTCGCATCCACGACTTCTTTCATCTTTCTTATTGACGGTTGAAAGCGCATCGTGCAAGAGGGCGCCGCGACTATGTTCTTCTTTCGACATTCAGCGATGAGCTCGTCCATTCCTTCGTCGACAATGCTTGCCTCGACAAAGAAATGTCTGTTATACTTTGCAGCTTCCAACGCGTATTTCATGTGCAAGTCAGGTGGTGTCGATACTATGATCGCGTCAGGCCGTTCCTGCATCGCCCTATCGAACGCATCGAAGGTCTTTAAGCCATACCTTTCCTCCGCTTCCTTCCTTCTTGCTTCTAACGTGTCGAATCCTATGATTTCCCCAGCCTCGAGGTATTTCAAGTTGCGGATCCTTCGTTTTCCCATCGATCCCAAACCGACGATAAGGAACTTCATGTTCTACCCTCTATCATTTCTTTGATCAATTCCACCACATTCTCTGTCGCTTTGCCGTGAAGGAGATGATACTCGAGGAATCTCTCTCTTTTTGCCTCAAATTCCTTTTGGATTTTCTCATCAAAAAGTACATTCTTAATGGTCGGTTCTACATCATTTTCCTTATACACACCAATTGCTCCTCCACCCTCAACGTACGGGGTAGGGTCGCGCGCCCCGAGCAGATTAATAACGATCACAAATTTCTTCATAAGCATAGCTTCTATCGCAACCGTGGAGGTTACAGTCATCATCACATCACAAGCAAACAAAAGCTCAAAGGTGTCGGAGGAGGGCTCAGCAACTGCTGCGGCATAACCCTCATTCTCCAGTATTGTTCTGTGCCACTCGTAGTGGACATCATTTGGGTGTGGTTTTATTACAGCCTGAACAGAGGGTATGTTCTTCAACGCGCTGGCCACAACTCTTAGGAAAAGATGCGACCTAGAATAACTCTCCGTGATCAAAAGAACAGTCTTCTTCTCAGGTGAAAACCCAAAGCGCTTCAGCGTTCGCTCCCTGTTGAACACTCTGTCAGCGTGCTCCAACGGGTCATATCTCATTTGTCCGGTCACGACAACGGCGTCTGCGGGGTAGCCGCAAGAATCGACGAGCACATCTCTAGTATACAATCCATATACCGAGGTCTTGTCTGCGACTAGAGTGTGATCTGGCGTGATTTTGTCAGAGATTTCCCCCGGCAGATGGAAGTAGCCAGAGTGCATCGGCGTGATTATGCCATGCTGGAACGCGATTGTCGGCACCTTTTCTAGTTTACTGGCAATGACGGCGGCCATACCTTGGCCAGTGAATTCCTGGGAGATCAAGATCAAGTCCGGCTTCTCAACACGCACGGCTCGTTTCATAAGCTCTATGTACAAGACCTGCTGGAACAAAACAAATCTGAAGAAGAAGTCCATCCTGAGTATGTGACTTCTGTCCACATTCCAATGTTTGAAAAACCTTCTGAATCCATCTTCCCTCTTGGCTCGATTCCAATGCCGCTCAAGCTTTCTAGAGTACCTCCAAGCTGAAAAAGCCACTCTAGGAGTCAGAAAACGTTCAAGAGGCTTCCAGACACAGTCTGGATCATGCCTTTTCTCTAAGAATGTTCTGAAGTCGCCTAGCAACAACCATTGACTATCATTCAATCCAATAAAACTAGCCTCACCCTCCATCATGCTCATCACGTCATGGAAGTTGTGGTCAATTTTTAGCATCTTCACCCGAGGATCCAGAGAGCGCATCTTGCGCCAGCCGTTTTGAGGACTAATGACAAACAGTCTTGGACTGTGTCGATTGTTTCTAGGCTTGACCAGGAAGCAAGATAATACGAACACAAAGAGAGCGTTGATGAGAAGATAGAATCTGCCAATCAGGATGTTCAGCATCTTCGGCTTATTGTCAACTTCATAGTCCCTCAATATGTTGTAGCAGAATTGTCTGAAAAACCACCAGAACGAAATGCTCTGATAAGCAAGAGCCTTCTTGAAAGATTCCCCACTTTCCAGTTTCAAAGACAAGAGCTTGTTCATATGCATGAAAAGACGATCATCCTTCAAAGAGTAGCTGCTAAATCCCTTCATCCTCCATGATCTTCGGCATAAGCCACTCTAGATGACGAAAAAGGACACCTGCCTTCTCTGAAACCACATACTCCACATAGGTTTGGGGTGCAGATTCTCCTTACGGACATGCAGGCTTCAACTTCTCGGGCTTTCCGTGCTGTCATTCGGTTGAAAAACTCCTAAGCATTCCAGTTGGTATATAGCTTTCCATAACGGGAACGCCTATTCAAGTTCAAGAGAATTCTTGCTGAAAAGTACTCTTCGCCACCAATGCATGCAGGAGACAAATAGTATAATAGGGAATGTGGCATTATGAGAATAACCGTGTAAAAATTCGTTGCCACAGCATCCTTTGGGAATCTAACAAGGGGGATTTCTATGGCAGGCAAATATCGAATATGTTCCAGATGCATAATGGATACAACAGACCCAGAGATCACGTTTGACAACAATGGATTCTGCAATCATTGCACAGAAGCGCTAGAAAAGTTGCGAGCCCTGCCTTCCAGCGAGGAGAAATCAAAAAGACTTGTAGAACTTGTTCAACAGATCAAGGAAAAAGGCACGAACAAAAAATATGATTGCATTATCGGTGTCAGCGGCGGAGTTGACAGCTCTTATGTTGCGTATACAGTCAAGAAATTAGGACTTAGGCCTCTAGCTGTTCATTTGGACAACGGATGGGACTCGGAGCTGGCAGTCAAAAACATCGAGAACATCTGCAAGAAACTCAACATAGATCTTTTCACCTACGTGATTGATTGGGAAGAGTTCAAAGACCTGCAATTGTCTCTCTTGAAGTCTTCCACCCCAGATTCTGAAATACCTTCAGACCACGCGATTACAGCGATCTTGTTTCAGACAGCCCTGAAAGAAGATGTGAAATACATTCTTATAGGAACGAACATCGCAACCGAGTCGATCGGCGTCAACGCGTGGTCACAAGGACACGCAGACTGGAAATACATTGAAAGTATCCAGAAGCAATTTGGTTCAAAGCAACTGAAAACATTTCCCCACTACAGCATATTCAGCTTGATGAAGTGGAAAATCTTCGATGGAATAAAACTGATCCAGCTGCTGGACTACATCGATTACAACAAACTAGAGGCTAAGAAAACTCTGCAAAAAGAAATCTGTTGGAAAGACTACGGCGATAAGCATCATGAGTCAGTTTATACAAAGTTCTTCCAAGCATACATATTGCCCACCAAATTTGGTTTCGACAAGAGAAGAAACCATTTATCCAGCTTAATCTGTGCAGACCAGATAACCAGAGACCAAGCATTGGAAGAGATGAAAAAAGAGCTTTACCCACCCCAAGAGCTGAAGGAACACATAGACTACGTCATCAACAAGTTCGGCCTTAGTGCAGAGGAGTTCGATTCAATAATGAAAACGCAACCCAAAACCTACTGGCACTACCCTAACTACAAGAAAACATGGTATTACAAGACTGGAAAAGCAGTCTACAGGACGATAAGGTGGCTACGCGGCATTTGAGGACATGTTGGCGATCAACATGATCGTTATCATCGATTACAACATGGGGAACATAGGCTCCATAGCTAACATGATCAAGAAGGCCGGTGGCGTTGCTACACTTTCGTCAGATCCAAATCAAATCGAACAAGCTGAGAAGCTTATTCTGCCAGGCGTAGGCGCCTTCGATGTTGGCATGCAAAATCTTGCAGAGTTGGGTTTCATTGAAATCCTTCGGAAAAAAGCGATTGAAAAACGGACCCCGATTCTTGGCATATGCTTAGGCATGCAATTGCTCACCGAGAGAAGCGAGGAGGGCGTCTTGCCCGGTCTAGGGCTAGTCAATGCATCTACTGTGAGATTCAGATTTGACAGTAACAGCAATCTCAGAATCCCGCATATGGGGTGGAACAGTGTGACCGTTAGAAAGGAAAGCCAGCTTTTCCACGACATGTACCCAGACCCTGTCTTCTATTTTGTCCACTCCTATTATGTCGTGTGCCACAGTGCGGAGGATGTCCTGTCAACAACGAATTATGGATATGACTTCGTCTCCTCTCTACAAAAAGGAAACATTCTTGGAACACAGTTTCATCCAGAAAAAAGCCACAAGTACGGGTTGAAGCTGATAAAGAACTTTGTGGAGCTGGTTCATTAACGCTAGTCGTGAGAGTCATTCCCGCGCTTTTGCTCAAAAACGGGGGCTTGGTAAAGACAGTCCGGTTCAAGGACCCAACTTATGTTGGAGATCCCATCAACGCCGTCAAAATTTTCAACGACAAGGAAGTAGACGAACTGCTGTTCATCGACATTCAAGCCACAAAGGAAAAAAGAAGACCGAACTTCGAACTTGTTTCAAGAATAAGCCGAGAAGCCTTCATGCCATTTGGATACGGTGGCGGCGTTAGAGATCTCGAGGACATGTCCAAATTGTTCAGGCTCGGCGTTGAGAAAGTTTCCTTAAATTCCCACGCAATTGAAAACCCGGATTTCGTTGAGGAAGCTGCACACAGTTTTGGCAGTCAAAGCGTTGTTGCGTCAATCGACATCAAAAAAGACGCGTTTGGCAAACACTGGGTATTTGACTACCGCAGCAATTTAACGACCAAACTTGACCCCGTGGAATTTGCTGTCCTCATGGAAAGAAAAGGTGCCGGTGAGATACTCCTCAACTCCGTCGACAAAGACGGCACATTTGACGGTTATGACATCGACATGATCAGGAAGGTTACTCAATCAGTGAAAATCCCCGTCATTGCACTTGGAGGAGCAGGAAAACTGGAAGATTTCAGGGACGCAGTAAAGATAGGCGGAGTCTCTGCGGTAGCTGCAGGAAGTCTCTTCGTGTTCCACGGCAAGCACAGAGCTGTTCTGATAACCTACCCAGACAAGAGTGAGCTGAAAAAAATCCTTTCGTACTAACCTCTACTGGAACAGCAGTTTGCGTTTCGTTCGAATGAGGAATCTCGATTGCTGTTCATCAGAGAATCTCTCTCATTCTCTTCACGAACATGACTTTTTGGAATCTGGGCACGAAGCTCTTGAGATCATCATAGCGATTTGAAACGCTAGATGCATATCCCCTCAACATTGCAATGCCGTTCGAAGGGTTCCGAATACCAGCCAGAACGCACCTCCCAAAAGCATACAGCCACCAGTAGTAGAGAACCCTCATGCCCTTACCCCACAAGTACGACTTGTCTGCGGAGACTCCTGTTCCCCTCGACAACTTGAACCTTAAATCTGGAAAGACTGCCACCTTTCTACCTTCTGAAAGCGCTTTGTAAACGAGATAAACTTCAAAACCATAGTTTTCTGGATATTTGAAACCCTCGCTCCGAAACCATTGTGCATTCAAGACTCGACCAGAGCCACGAGGAGAAAGAGAACGAGAGACTTCACCTTCAGCTATTCCAGACGCCAAAACCACACCCTCCTTCTCCATTCTATTGATGACTTCTTCAACGTAGTTCACAGGGTAAACACTATCAGCTCCACTGATCAAAACATACTGAACACCCTTGTTCTTGAGAACAGCGAATCCGACGTTGAAGACTGTGGCAAGCTGAGGCAGCCCGACCCAGCTTTCTCCGTGGCCCCGCAAGCTGACTACGGCATCCACATGCTCAGAGGCTATTGTACCGGTTGCGTCTCGGCTGCCGTCATCAACCACAACCAGAAAGAGCTCAACGGTCTGGCTTCTTAGACTTTTGAGGCAGTCTGCAATTTTCTTCTCCTCGTTGCGTGCGACGACAACGGCTCCACAACGCAAGTAAACCATTTCTCCTATTCGGTAAACATGATATTAGCACATATTTAAGAACTTGAGAAACCTGCCAACTCTGCGACCCTGTCGGCTGTCGCGACTCCCAGATTGTTAAACCCACGCCTGAAGCCTAGAGCCATAGATACTTTATATAGACAAGATTAATGTTTTTTAAAGGGCGTACGTGGAGACACCTTTGATTAAAATAAGGTTAGATGTTGACTATCCGTATCCTTCGAGAATCAGGAGCTTCTTCTACACGACTTTAGGGCTCAAAATGGGTAGTGATTATCTGAAGAATTCGAAAGCAGTTGCGAGAATGATCAACGAGTCAAAGAAGGATGTAAAAGCGTACTGGTTCTTCACTTTCAAAACTATTCCTGACAAAAACCTACTGGGAATGATTGACAACAGTAAACATGAGGTCGCACTTCACGTGGTAAACGACCCAGAAAAGGAATTGACTTTTCTGGAGAGAGCAACAGGCAAGAAAGTTAGCTACTATACAGTTCACGGAACCGCGCGCTTTCTTGCAAGAATAATGTGGGGTCGATGGAAGACAAAGGCGCCGAGGATTCGAAGTGACTTCCCCCTCAAGTCCTTTCACAAACTGCCAACTGTCGGAATAGACAGCCTCTGCTATTCGTGTCCACCAGATGAGGCTCTGAAAACGGTTGAAGAACGTTTGAAAGAAGAGTACGTAATGTATTTCCATCCAATCTGGCTTTTTCAGAGAGGGGCACTCAACCACAGAGGACCTTGCTACCAAGTGTTCAAGAGAATTCTAGATGTGGATGCTGAGGTTGAAACCTTGGTGCCCCGTAAGAAACTGTTTTTCATGCTTGGTAGAGACGCAACCGAGTATGAAAGAGACATTGCACCCACAGAGAGATTTATTCAGAAACTAGGGGAAAGAGGACTCGATATTTTCACATTTATCGAGAGACGATGGTGCTTTAAAGTCTCAAATCCTTCAAGGTTGTGGGGAAAAACACCTGACAACATTGGATTGTTGAAGTTGACTAGCTACGATGAATGGTGGCGGAAAGTAGGCAAGAAGACGCGCAACATGGTTCGCAAGGCGGAAAAAAGCGGGATAAAGGTACAGGTTGCTGAACCAAATGAAGAATTCGGTGAAGGCGTTTGGAAAATCTACAACGAAACACCCATACGACAGGAGAGAGGTTTTCCACACTACGGGGTTTCTTTACGAGAAGTGATGAAGAATCTGCAATCGGCACAGAATTGCATGTATATTGGAGCTTGCTTGCAGCACGAGTTGGTCGGGTTCGTACAGCTTGTCCAAGGCGAAAACATTGTTCTCATATCTCAGATCCTCTCGGTACAGAAACACTGGGACAAGGCAATAAACAATGCTTTAGTTGCAAAGGCAATCGAAATCTGCGCCAACAAACATACAGAATGGATCATGTATGGCAGGATGGGAAACCACCCGTCGCTGGACAACTTCAAGCAAAACAATGGGTTCGAGAAGTTTATGTTGACACGTTACTATGTTCCGCTGACAAGGAAAGGCATGGTAGCTATGAAGTTGGGGCTTCACAGAGAGTTGAAGGACGCTATCCCCCAACCAATAAAATACCCACTCATCCCGCTCTACAGTTGGATTAGCAGAACTAAAATTAAAATCAGACTTCGCTTGGCCCAGTGAAAGCGTACTTGATTCTTGTATCTTTCCTGTCCTCTGCACATTCTTGGACTTCTAGCTTTCTTCAAAAAAGGTTTTCGGAGCTTCAGCCAAGTTACGCTGCCAAAAGCGGGCAGAGAACAACAAAGCAAGATTAAATAGTCTCATGGCAATATGCAATGAGCAAAAGCGAGGAAAACGCTTGAGTACTAAGGACATCAGGCTGCAATACTCGGGTTTTGTGATTTTTGCAGCCAAGATCGTCAGCGTGGTAACAGGTTTAATCTTTCAATTCACCGTAGCCCGCGCGTTGAGTAAGACTGAATATGACCTGTGGTTCAACATCAACGATGTAACCGCATATTTTGTGCTTTTAGCTGGAGTACTTCCATTCTGGACAATGCGGTATGTCACACGCGATAAAGAAGGAGCTATCAAGACAGGGTTTTTCGCAAACTTGGCGATTTCAGGGGTAGCCACCCTGATCTATCTACTGACTATCCCCACGGTTATGTCGGCGCTCCACATCAGCACAGCTTACCTTGTAACATACTTGTTTGTCTCTATCCAGATACTGGAGCTTTACTCTCTCGGCGTACTAGAGTCGTGCTTACAGGCAAGAATCCCCCAAGCTGTAGGCTATGGGCTACTTGTGCAGCAGTTCTGCAAAGTTGTGCTAGGCTACGTACTTATCGTTCAACTTGGTCAACTGCTTCTAGGAGCGGTCGTCACAACCATAGTGGCATTCGCCCTTCAAACATCCTACTACCTCAAACTCCTAGCACAAGAAATGAGAAAAAGAATCAAAATTGAATACATAAGCGAATGGCTCAAAGGTTCCATAGTAAACATCTATAACGTCATAGGCAATCAGATAGCGGCGTATGCAGTCATCATGCTGTTCGCCTACGGCGGCGAAGGAGCCCGGGGCATATTGGGTGCAGCCGCAACCGTGGTGAACGTTGTTACATACTCTTCGTTTTTATCCTACGCCCTGTACCCAAAGCTTTTGGCTGAGAAGAAGAGCGAACATGTAACAAGCAGTCTAAGAATGGTTTTGATGTTTGCCATACCAATGACCACGGGTGCCATTGCACTGGCAGACTCGTACATGGTGCTTCTGAGGACAGAGATCGCAGGTGCAGGGCCTGTACTGGTTGTCTTAGCACTAGACGCTTTCATTGCAGTTATATCAGGAATCTACAATGCGGTGCTTTTTGGATTCGAAACAGTTGATGAAGAACCAAAACTGTCGTTGCGACGATTAGCCAAGAGCCGAATGTTCGTGGCTTTCTCCCTGCCATATGTGCACTCTTGCATCACACTTCCAACAGCATTTTACGTTTTGACAAATTACGCCCAAAACCAGCCTTTTGAAGCCGCACTCTACGTGAGCATAATTAACTCGTCAGCCCGTTTTGCAATGTTCTTGGTTCTGTACATCATCGTCCGTCAGATTATGAAAGTGAGCATCCCATGGAGAAGCATAGCAAAGTATGTATTCGCTTCAACTGTTATGGGAGTTATACTATACGTAATTCCACACCCAACAAGAATAACCTTGATTGTCGCCGAGACAGCGGTCGGAGGCCTCATCTACATTGCTTTGCTTATGGCAATCGATAAGGAAGCAAGGAGATTGCCGAGAGATATAATTCAAGAATTCAGACACAAATAGACAAGAAGTAGGTCTCTACTATAGTCTCTCTATTAGTGCAGGCATCAAAACAAGAGCTCAGACAAGAGAGCATTCAGCTCTTGCTTGTCCTTCAAGTCTCGAAGAATTGCCTTACCACTTCCGTAAAGTCGGAAGGAATGATTCTTGAAAGTCAACTCAAAGACTATTCCTGCGACGGATTTCTTTAGCGAGGCTTTCTCCAGAATCTTCTTGACCGCCTCATCCTTTTTCTCATACCTGAATGTAACTATGACGTCTTTATCCTTACCGCATGTTCCGTCAATTCTAGCCACATAATCGTCAATGCTTGTCATAGCGATTGACCGATCTCCTTCAAGACTTCTATGAACCTGTCAATTTCTTCTCGGGTGTTATATATGTAGAAGCTTGCTCTTGCGGAAGAGTTTAATTTGAAAATTTCATGCAAAGGCTGTGCACAGTGAAAACCGCTTCTCACCATTATTCCATAATTGTCAAGGAACAGCGCAATATCATGCGAACTCAGACCTTCAACACCAAAGGGAACTATCCCACATTTGGCCGACGTGTCTTTGGTACCGTAAACCTCGAGTTTCTCGCAGCAATTCTCCATGCGCGGCAGAGCATACTTTGTCAACGTCTCTTCATGCTCCTTCACGTTCTCCATGCCGATGCGCTTGAGATATCTCACTGCCTCCATCAACCCAACTGCTCCGCCGATGTCAGGTGTTCCTGCCTCGAACTTCCAAGGCAAGACATTCCAAGTTATGGAACAACGCTTTGTCTGCTTGTTGAAGGACACCTCCCGTATCATTTCCCCCCCGCCGTGAAACGGGTCCATGCCTTCGAGAACTTCACGCCTACCATACAACACACCTATGCCTGTTGGACCCAACATCTTGTGACCTGAAAAACCAAAAAAGTCCACATCTAATTCTTTGACGTTTACGGGCATGTGAGGAACGGATTGAGCTCCATCGACAAGCATCAGGGCTCCAAAGTCATGTGCAGTCCTCGCAACTTTCTTTACATCGTTAATAATGCCTGTGACATTTGAAACGTGAGATAAGCAGACTACCTTAGTCTTCTTGGATATCAGATTCTCAAAAGACTTGTAATTCAGGGTACCGTCGCCATTTACTTCGATATATTTGATTTTGAAGCCATTAAGTTTTGAAAGTATTTCCCATGGAACTATGTTACTGTGGTGCTCCATCAACGACGCGATAACTTCGTCTTCTTTTTTCAGGTTCCGAAGCCCCCAAGCGTACGCAACCAAGTTTACGGCTTCAGTCGTGCCTCTCACGAAGACTATCTCTTCCATCCCTCTTGCGTCTATGAACTCAGCAACTTCTTCGTGCGCTGTTTCATAGAGTTCTGAAGCCTCTTGAGAAAGTGTGTGCACGGCTCGGTGGACGTTTGCGTTGTGGTTTTCGTAGAAGTCTGTCATTGCATCGATCACTTGCCTCGGTTTTTGAGAAGTCGCCGCGTTGTCAAAGTAGATGAGTGGATGATTGTTTACTTTACGCTTCAGAATAGGAAAGTCCTTTCTGATTTCGTAAGGGTCTAGCATTATCTTCCTTCTGCCAACTTCATCCTTTTCTCAAGCATTTTTGCCAATTGTTCCTCTTCCAAGGCTTGTTTTTCCTCGAAGCTGGGCTCTTTTTCAAGCCAATCCAGACATTTCCCCTTCGTTTCACAATATTTTCTTAAAGCTCTCTTGAGTGCTCCCACGGCCAAGATGCCGCAGTGAAACTTTACGCTTGGCAATCCGCCTACTGCTTCAGCAACGCTCTTGTAGGATATCCTCCATGCATCTTCAAGCTTCATGCCCTTTATCATCTCAGTGACTATGCTTGAAGTGGCTATGTTTGCGGCACAGCCGTAACTTTCAAACGATGCCTTTTCAACAGTGTCGTCCTCGGTGATTTTCAGGTAGAAGGTTATCATGTCGCCACACATAGGGTTGCCTGCCACGGCAGACACGCTTGCATCATCCATTTTTCCGAGGTTCTTCGGGTTCTTGAACAATTCCAGTATTTTTGGATTGTAGGGCAACGGCGCACGAGACAACACTATTCCCCTCCTGTCGAACCGGTGATTCCCCTTATTCGTTCAACAGCCTTGGGAATTACGCCCAAAGCATAATTTATGTCTTCTTCCGTGTGAACTCTTGAAACCTTCATCAGTATACTTCCGTGAGCCTGATCAAACTTCTTGCCTATCGCCACTAGAACGTGGCTTGGCTGCAGCAGCCTTCTAGAACACGCGCTTCCGCTTGAGACGTAGACGCCACTCAAGCTCAGCTCGATCGTCAGAGACTCGCCTTCACATTTTAGGAAGCTTAAATTCGCATTGTCAGGAGCCCGAAGCATCCCTTTAGGCCCATTAACCTCCACATCTGATATTGCGCTGAGTATTCCTTCGACAAGCTTGTCTCGCAGCTTTCGCATTTCTGCTACGTTTTCTTGAAAGTTCTGGAAGGCTAGCTCAGACGCTTTCGTGAAGCCTACAATCAGCGGTGTGTTTTCTACTCCCGGCCAAAGTCTCTGCGTCCCTATCTGGCCCTCTAAGATCCTTTCCAGGTCGATACCTTCCTTCACGTACAGGCATCCTATTCCTCGCGGTCCTAAGATCTTGTAGCTGCTGACCGTTGCCAAATCTACTCCCAAGTCTTTCAAGGCAAATGGAATCTTGCCGTATGCGTCTGAAGCGTCCGTGTGAAAGACTGCCTCTTCATTCTTGTCCAAGACTGTTTCTACTGCTTCTTTTATCGGCTGTATTGTGCCTATTTCATGGTTTACCATCGATAAGCTTACGATAGCGGTATCGTGATCTACTGTTTCACTCAATTTTTCAAGGTTCAAGAAGCCTTCACTATCCACGGGTATTTTCGTTGCCGTGAAACCGTCTTTTTGAAGCAGTTCAACAACATGTAGCACGTTTATAGGCTCAACCTCTGAAACCACGATCTTTCTGGCTTTTTCCTTAAGGGAATGAGCTATTCCCATTATCGCCAAGTTGTTCGCTTCAGTTTCTCCCGGAGTGAAGTTTACTTCCTCAGCTGCTTTGCATCCTAGGAAAGACGCTATCTTTTGGGACGATTCCATTATCGTCTCGAAGGCCTCCCAGCCAGGTTTGTGCGTGAGTGTGGGATTACCGTAAGCAAGCTCGCTGTAATATGGCAACATTGCATCAACAATTTCTTTCGGGACAGGACTTGAGTTCTCGATGTCTAAATATACTTCACGTTTCAAACCTTCGTGTGCCCTCAATAATTCTTTGACGTTTTCAACCATGCACAGTTCAGCTCTTCTATCCTATTCACCTTCTAGTATTCGTTGTTTCTAATAGAAAAACGTAGCCCAGAAAAGCAAATTCTCGCCGCACGTAATGCTTTAAGCTGTCTTAGCGGTAATGCTGTTGTAGAAGAAAAAACGGGCGCATCAGAGTGAAAGTAGCCGACTTAGCTATACCAGAGCCTGTTAAGGAGCTGATAATCAGATCGGGAATCGCGGAGCTTTATCCTCCGCAGGAAGAAGCCATAAAAGCTGGAGCTCTTGAAGGAAAGAACCTTGTCTTGGCAAGTCCGACGGCTTCAGGAAAAACTCTAATAGCTGAGTTTTGCGCCCTCAAACATGTGCTAGAGAAAAATGGTAAAACAGTCTACCTGACCCCGCTTAGGGCTTTGGCGAACGAGAAGTTTGATGAATTCAGAAAGTACGCGACGATCGTAAAGAAGGATGGAAAAAGGGTTAGAATAGGCATCAGCACCGGCGACTTTGACAGCACCGACCCATGGTTGGAAAGGTTTGACATTGTAATTTGTACAAACGAAAAGGCAGATTCGCTCCTGAGACACAGGGCTAAGTGGATGGACGAGATTTCTCTCGTGGTTGCTGATGAGGTGCACTTGCTGAATGAAGCTGAGCGTGGGCCAACTCTCGAAGTTGTTTTGGCGAGACTCTTGCAGGTCAGCCCGGATGTTCAGATTTTGGCTTTGAGTGCAACGATAAACAACGTTGACGAAATTGCTGGATGGCTTAAGGCTGGATACGTTACGACTGAGTGGCGTCCCGTAGCTTTGAAAGAAGGGGTGTTGCTGCATGAGGAGATTCAGTACAGAGATGGAGATGCTCGCAAGATAGAGAAGAAATCGAGGGATACGGCCATAAATCTGGCATTGAACACCGTCATGACAGGTGGTCAAGCGCTAATTTTTGCATCAACACGAAAGAATGCAGTGACGCTGGCAAAGAAGACTGCAGACGAAGTTGTTGGACTCTTGTCTAAGCCTGTAAAGCGTTCTCTAGAACACGAAGCGGACAGAATTTTGTCAACGGGTGAAAGAACGCGGCTCGGCGAATCGCTTGCAGAACTGGTCAAGTGTGGAGCAGCCTTTCATCATGCAGGCCTAGGCGGTGGACACCGAAAAATAATAGAGGATTCTTTCCGTCAGGGAAAAATCAAGGTACTAACGGCCACGCCTACGTTGGCTTTCGGAGTGAACCTCCCCGCCAGAACGGTTATCATTCAAGATTACAGGCGCTATGAAGCTGGTTATGGTTACTACCCCATCAGCGTTCTAGAGTACAAGCAGATGGCAGGCAGGGCTGGAAGGCCTAAATATGACAAGACCGGAGAAGCCATACTCGTAGCCAAGACCAGCGACGAAGCAGACTACCTTATCCAAAGCTACATTCTCGCACGGCCAGAGCGCATTTGGTCACGGCTTGCAGTCGAGAGGATAATGCGGTCTCACGTGCTTGCAACGATTGCTGCAGACTTCGCCCACACAGAAAACGGAATCTACGAATTTTTCAGCAAAACCTTCTACGCTCACCAATACGACATAGACGCCATTAAGAGCATAGTCGCAAAGATCCTCAAGTATTTGTACGACGAGGAAATGATTGAAGTCTTCGGCGAAAACATCAACGCAACAAAGTTTGGAAAACGGGTCAGCGAGCTTTACATAGACCCTGTTTCAGCCGTTATAATCCGCGATGCATTGAACCGCAAACTTGCAGACCTAACAGACGTGAGCCTCCTGCACATGATCGCCCACACACCTGACATGGGTCCTGTTTTGCGACCCTATACGAGCGAAATGGACCAAGTAGCATTATTCATGGAAGAACACAGAGCAGAGTTTCTGACTGCCCCACCAGAGGAATGGGAAGACAGAATAGGCTACGAAGAATTTCTCGGGGAAGTGAAGACAGCCATGACTCTGAAGGCATGGATTGAAGAAATGGGCGAAGACTGGTTGATTGAAAAATTTCGGGTGCAGCCAGGCGACCTCTACAGAATCCTTGAAAGCGCAAAATGGTTACTCCACGCCACACATGAATTAGCCATGCTGTTTGGTGACAAACAGGTTCTGCCACTGACTCTTGAAGTGCAGCAGAGAGTCGAGAAAGGAGTGAAGAGAGAGCTGTTGCCACTTGCAAAGCTAGAAGGAGTCGGCAGAGTTCGCGGACGCATACTCTTCAGCTCGGGATACAAGACTATTGATGACATCAAAAGCGCACCGATTGAGAACTTGGCGAATCTGCCGCTGATCGGACCGAAGTTGGCGAAGAAGATAAAGGAACAAGTCGGTGGTTTCATGAAAAAGGAAACATGGGAAAAGCTCGAAAGAGAAGATGAATGGAAACAAAAAGCACTGACAGAATATTAACCCCTCAAGCTTTAGAACGGCTGTCAAAGATCCCAAAACACATGGAACGCTATTGGGGAAAATCATTTCTTTATTCGCGTTTTCATTGGCCAATAGCACCTACCCTCTTTTTCCAGGTTGGTAAAGCTAGCTTGTATGACCGCACTTTAGCCTGTCTATGTCTTTTGGGCAATAAGTATCCAGCATTCACCGACAGGCTTCGTATCTTCTTTCTCAACTTGAGCAATCTTAAACCCTGCCCTTTCAAACTCGGCTGCATACTGCTCCTTGGATTTAGGCCAAGCAGCTATGATCGGTAGAACCATCTCCTCTTCCTTTCCGCGAACCACTACTTTTCTCGGCGTCAAAGTTCCTGGCTGTTTTCCAAGCTTTCTGTAGAACTCTTCAACGGACGTTGGCTGATCCGCAGCAAGGTTGCATGAAAAGCACTTGCAGCCGTTCTTGAGCACCCTATGGGATTCGTGCAGGTGTCTGTCTCTCACATCCTGAACGATCATCATGTTTAGACAGCCGATGTTCACAGCCATATCGAAAGTTCCGTCCCTCAGCGCAAGGTTGATAACATCAGCGAGAAGCAAGTCTACGTCTACGTTCTCTTTTTTGAAGCGCTGTTTAGCACGCGTCAGGGCAGGTCGCGACGTGTCAACGCCAATAACGTTGAACCCCGCTTTCGCCAAGAAAACCAAGTCCCTTCCTTCACCACAACCGAATTCGACTGCCTTCAAGCCCTTAACTGATTCGTGTTTGGAAAGAAATTTCACAAGAGCCTCGGTCGGTATGGGTTCTTCCCAGAATTCAGCGCCGAATTCGCAGACTCTGCGGTATCTCTTCTCGTATGCAAATGCGTCGTACGCGTACTGGGGCATTCCTACCCTCTTGTCTTGCGCTCCATCTTCGTTTTTTCAACCATAAGATCGGCCTGTTCTATCGCAGTGCCTAAATAGTTCCTTGGATTCAAGGCTACTTCGATTTCTCTTCTGGTCAGTTTCTCACTGACTCTCTTGTCTTCGAGTAGCACCTGCTTGAACTCTTTCTTCTCAAGTTCGCTTTTTAGGGTCAACTTCCTGAGGAGCTCATGAGCTGTCTGTCGGTTCATACCTTTCTTCGTTAAGGCGATCATGACGGACTCAGACATGAAGCGTCCTTGAGTCACCTCGATGTTTTTGAGCATGTGGTTCTCA
>Ga0315296_10001196_pt1 | contig 22683 bp, 20 predicted proteins | sample YL17G14_18_MG_FD_203921 | JGI IMG/M metagenome (GOLD analysis project Ga0315296, IMG submission 203921) | Sediment microbial communities from Yellowstone Lake, YNP, Wyoming, USA - YL17G14_18 | ecosystem: Environmental > Aquatic > Freshwater > Lake > Sediment | place: USA: Wyoming | collected...
CTCGGGCCCAGAGCTTCCAGGGGTCCAGGCCGAGCGCGCCGCGCTCGTTCAGTGGAGGTGGCCGCCGGCGCTAGGTGTTTGATTCGATGGAGAGCTAGGCGCAGCCTGGAGAAGGCGACAGATGAAGAGTGATCTGAGGTTCGGTAAGAGCCATTTTGCTGCGGCGGTCGCAATGACCATCGCGGTCGGCGTGCTTGTCGCAGCGGTGGCGAGCCGGGCCGCCGATGCGCCCAAGCCGTGCTGCTTCACCAACGAGCGCTACTCGGGGACGTGCAGGGTGGTGCCGGGCAACGATGAAACCTGCGGGGGCATCCTGGCCTACCTCAACAATCCCAGCAGCACCGGCAGATCCTATTGCGGCGGCACCACCGTACGCGGCGGCTGGAGCCAGGTGGACTGCAATGCCGGGAAGACGGCGGCTCAGAAGAGCACTGCAGGCTCCACCGCCCATCGTCAGAAGGACAAACCGGCGCAAACCCAGGGGACGGCCAGGTGAGGCGAGCCCGTGCGATCGGGGTCGTTCTTGCGGTTGCTGCAGCTCTCGTCCTCGGCAGCGCGTGGGTGCGGGCCGGGTGGGGTGACGACTCCGGCGGCCCGGAGGATTTCAAGGCCACCGTGCAGACGGAGGGCGGCCGGATCCCGGGGACGCACCAGATCCAGGTCACCATCCACCTCGAGACAACGACGCCTCTCGAGGTCGCGAAGCAACTCGCCGCCCTGGCGTCGTCCGGGGGCCAACCCGTGCTGCAGGCGGCGCTCGACCCGTACTCCAACGGGGTCGTGGGCTTCGGGGCTCTCCAGTACCCGCTCAACGTGGTGGTGAAGAAGCCCAGCGACCGCGGGCAGCGCTACGTGATCGTGGCCAACCGCCCGTTCGGTGCCTACGAGGTGAACACGGACCAGGACTCGGTGAACTACCCCTTCGGCGTGGTCGTCTTCGACGTGGACGACCGCGGCAGGGGCGAGGGCAAGGTTTTCCAGAGGGCGCAGATCACGGTCAACGACGACGGCACGGTGGACGTCAACGGCTACGGGCAACCGGCCCGGTTGCTGAACGTCTCGCACCAGTAGCAGCGGCCCCCGGCCGGTCAAGGGTGGTACGCTCGGCACAGGGGGATCCGTCGAAGTTGCGTTCGGAAGAGGGGCACGAGGGAGCGAGGGCCCGGGCACCGAAGCGCCGCCTATTGGAACGGCAGAGAAAGAAAGAGGGCGCCGCGCGTCCTGCGGCGCCCGCAAGGTGGAGGGAAGAAGGGCCGCGTGCTTACTTGCCGGCTCCCGGTGGGTACTTCGCGAACATCTTGTTCATCGCGTCGTTGAGCGCCTCCTGCTTCTCCTCGCCGCTCTTGTTCTGCCCGATCGTGTCGCTGGCCGTGCCCCGCCAGACGAGCTTGTTCGTGGAGGCATCCACGAGGTCCACGACCAGGGTGCCGACGTCAACGTTCTGGATGGTCGCGGTGCCGCCGCCGCCTCTCCAGCCGCGCCCCCAACCGTAGCCCATCCCCGTCGAACTGACCTGCGTCTCCTGGGAGAGCTTGGCGAAAACGGTGATCTGAAGGTCAGCCGTGCCCGAGGCCTGTGAAAGCTCCCTGGCCTGCAGTGCCTGGGTGATCGCGGCCTTGATCCGGTCCGCCGCGAGTGTGTTGGTCTGGAACTGGGCCAGCGGCATGATCGTGAAAGTCTTGTACTGCGAGAAGTTAGCAGTTGGATCGTAATCCGTGTTCACGGTCACGGTCGAGCACGCGACCAGGCCGGCCGCGAAGCCCAGCGTCGCGGCGATGACGAGAAACCGCTTGGCATTGTTCATCCGAACCCTCCATTCCTGTCTCACCGGACGAATCCTGCCCCGCCCGCGGTGGGCCGTCAATTGGCCTTTGGTCCAATACGGGCATGGACTTGGGATCCCCAGCGATGGGCGCCGTCTCGGTGTGAACGGATGATACCGATTCACCGTCTGTCTATAGGGGAATTGTTGTCACTGCGAGGCCCCAAAGGGCCGAAGCAGTCCCGTCCCCACCCCTTGTCATTGCGAGCCCCGCCGCAGGCGGGGCGAAGCAATCTCGTCGATTTCGGCGAGATCCCGCCACGCGGCCTTGCCAGGCCGCTCGCGGCTTCGGCGTCGGCCCCCTCGCTGCGCTCGGGGCCTCGCGATCCCGCAGCGTTTTGTTGTCATCGCGAGGAGTCCCGTCCTGCCCCGCAGGACGGGACGACGCGGCGATCCCGTCGAGATTGCTTCGTCGTCCCGCCGGAGGTGGGACTCCTCGCAATGACAGGAGGGGGCGCACCAGCGCTTCGTCGTCCCGCCGGAGGCGGGACTCCTCGCAATGACAGCGATTCCCCTACGACGGACCGTGAATTGGGATCAGAGTGGAGAACTCCAGGCAGGACGCTCAGCGGCCGGTCGGGGCTGGCGGCGAGGCGCCGAGGCGCGCCGCGATGCGGGTCCGGTAGGAATCCGGAAGGTCCTTCGCCTCGAGAGCCTGCCTCAGAACCGCCTCGGCCTCGGCCCGCTTACCCTCGCGCTCGAGGATGTCGCCGAGGAGCAGGGCGGCGTCTCCGTGCCCGGGGTGGCGGCGGAGCAGCTCGTCGAGCGTCCGCGCGGCGCCGGCCCGGTCGCCGGCGCGGTCCTGGAAGTAGGCCAGCGTCCAGGCGTACCTCGGCTCCTCCGGCCGCGCCGCCGCCGCCTTGCGGGACAGCTCCACCGCCTCGGACGGCTGGCGCGGGGCCACGAGCACCGCGAGGTTGTAGGCGGCCGCGGCCAGCGTCGGGTCCGCCTTCAGCGCCGAGCGCAGCGCCTTCTCGGCCTCGGCGATGTTGCCCTCCTCGGCGAGGAGCAGGCCGAGGTTGAACGCCGCCCCGGCGTTGTTCGGCTGCAACGCGACGGCCTCGCGCAGGAGTTGCTCGGCCTCGGTGTTGCGGCCCAGTTGGGCGAGCAGCAGGGCGAGGTTGGTCTTGGCGAGGAAGAACTGGTCGTCGATCTCGATCGCCCGGCGGTAGTGCTTCTCCGCCTCGGCGTAGCGGCCCTGGATCGCCTCGAGGTTGGCGAGGTTGTAGGGCCCGGACGGCATGTCCGACGTGTAGAGCTGGATCGCGACGTACTCCTCGAGGGCTCCGGCCTGCGTCTTGCGCCGCGCCTCGGTGAGGAGCTGCTGTGGGAGCTCTGCGAGGCGTGCTGCGGCCTCCGTGCGCACGGTGCGCACAGGGTCCTTGAGGAGCGGCACGAGCGCCTTTGCGAGGCGTGTCGGGTCGGGAGGCCGCAGGTGGCTCGCGGCCGTGTGGCGGATGAGGGCGTCGTCGTCGGCGAGCGTCTTCTCGAGCGTGGCCGTGGTTTCCTCTCCCGGGTAGCGGCTCAGAAGTTCGAGCGCCGTGGCCCGAGCGATCGCGGGCCGGAGCTGATCCTGTGCGAGCTGCACCAGCTCGAGCCCCGCCCCGGGCCGCCCCTCGCGCCCGGCCGCGAGCACGGTCCCGTAGTGAGGCTTGCGTTTCTTGCCGTACCACGTGTCGTACTTCTCCACCGCCCACGCGACGGTTTTGTCGGCGTGGCAGCCGGCGGCGCTGCAGGCGTTGGGCGTTCCGATCGAGGCGGAGAGGTCGGGGCGTGGCACGCGCATCGAGTGATCGAGGCGGAAGTGAACCACCATGTAGTACTGGCCGGGCATGTGGCACGAGGTGCAGAGCGCGCCCGCGCTCGCCGCGCCTTTGTAGACCTTCTTGTGGAAGTGATGGGTCTCGGTGTCGTAGGTGTCGGCGCGGTGGCAGCGCGTGCACAGTTCGTTGCCGTCCTTGTACCGCTTGGCCCTGTGCACGTCGTGGCAGTCTCGGCACGAGACGTTGTTCGCGTACATCTTGCTCTGGATGAAGGAGTGGTACTCGTAGTCCTCGTCGAGGATCTGGCCATCCGGCCAGAACGTGCCCGGACTCAGTAGCGTCGGGATGTAGCGGTCGAGCAGGGGCGCGCCAGGCAAACCCTGGTCCGCGATCTGGGCGCGGCGCGCGTGGCAGGGGGCGCACAGGTCGACGACCTCGCGGTTCGAGAGGCGTGACGTCCGCGTGAGCAGGGCGAAGTTCTCCACCTGCGGCCGGGCCATGGCGGGCTGGTCCGCCCAGGCCGCGTGGCGCGAGCCCGGCCCGTGGCAGGCCTCGCAGCCGACCATGATCTCCGACCACGTCGTGTGAAAGGTGTCGGTCGGCACGTCGTAGCGCTTGCGGACGGCGGTGGAGTGGCAGTCCGCGCACATCGTGTTCCAGTTCTGCGCCTGCCGCGTCCAGTGCAGCCAGTCGGTCGGCGGGATGTCCTTCCCCGGGTAGAGGAAGAACCAGCGCCTGACGCGGGTGTCCCACGCCACCGAGAGGCACTGCAGCCGCCCGCCGGGGAAAGCGATCAGGTACTGCTGCAGGGGATCGACGCCGAAGGTGTAGGCGACCTCGTACTCGTGCAGCGCATCGTCCGGGCCCTCGGCCAGGACCATGAACTTCTCGCCGCGCCGGAAGAACCGCCAGGTCTTGCCGCGGAGCGCGAAGGTCGTGTCGTTGAAGTCGCCGAGCACCGTGCCCTCGCGGGCGGCCTGCATTGCGAGCTCGTGGTGGGATCCCTTCCACTTGTCGTAGGCCGCCCTGTGGCAGGGGGCGCAACGCTCGCTGCCGACGTAGAGCGCCTCCGGCGGCCCCGTGGCGCGCGGCCCCCGCAGCGAGCGCACGGCGAGGTAGAGCGGCACAGACAGCACGATGGCGAACGTGGCCGCCACGCCGACCAGACGCCACCGCCAGAGCGGATCGCGCTCCTGTACGGCCGTAGTCGGCGTGGGGACCTCGGGCCCGCTCATTCGCTCGGCCCACCCAAGAGCACGGGTTTCGAAGAGCCAAATGTGGGGCCGGCGCTCCGCGCTGGCCGGGCACCCGCGGAGCGCGTGCGCCACAGCTTCTCGCCCAAACGATGAGGGCGTCTCACAGGTACGCCACCTGGCTGTCGTCGAACCGCTCGCGCTGGATGCGGCGGCCGGTGTCGACCTTCACGACCCCGCTCTCGATGGTGATCGGAAACAGATCGAGCGCACGCGGGGCGGGCGGTGAGAGAACGTTCCCCCGCATATCGAACACCGACGCGTGGCACGGGCACGGGAACGTCTTGTCCTTCTCGTTCCACGGCACCGTGCAGCCGAGGTGGGAGCACTTGGAGGAGAGCGCGAGGAAACCTCCATCGGTGAGCCGGACCAGGTAGAAACGTCCCTGCGGGAACGGGGTCACCGAAGCGGGGGTGAACTCGCCCACTGGCCCGGCCTCGACGATGCCGCGGCCTCCCTCGCCCTCGCCCCTGCGCGGCCAGAGATACGCCGCGACGACGCCGAGGAACTCGGCCGCCGCGACCAACCCGAGCACCTTCCACGCCAACGACAGGAAGCCGCGCCGGTCCGGCTGCGGGGGACCCTTTTTCGTGTCGAGCGGCACATCCGTCACGGGCCCTCCTCCTCAACGCACCGCGGCCACCGCCCAAGGCCAGGCGAGAGCCATCGCCTGGCCGCGGAAGAGCGAGCCGGTCACCGTGAGCACCACGAACGCAACGATCAGAAAGGTGAGCAGGGCCTGCACCGCCTCGAGCCGCGACGCGGACAACAGCCTGCGCACCGCGAAATACAGCACAGCGAGGACAGCACAGACGAGGACCAAGGGGACGAGACCCGTACGAACCACCGCCGGCAGGGAAGGCAGCCACGGCGGCGTGCGGCGGATCGTCTCGTCCGCGAGCACGTAGAGCGGCGTGAGCACGAGCGCTGCCACTGCCGCAGCGAGGGCGGTTCGCGAACCTGTCCGCGAGTGGAAGTACGCCCCGCTCGGCGCCTCGCCGTAGCGCAGGTAGGGCAGGGCCAGGAGCAGCGCGGCCGCCAGCAGCGGCACAACGAAGACGGTAAACGCGGGGTGGAGGTGGACGAGCAGCTCCTGCAGCCCCATGAAGTACCAGGGGGCCTTGGCCGGGTTTGGGCTCATCCCGGGGTTGGCCTGCGCCAGCAGCGGCGCCTCGAGGACGGCCGCGAGGAGCAGCACGACGGCCAGAGTCACCAGAGCCGCCGCGCCCTCACGCGCCACGAGGTTCGGTGACGTCGGAACCAGGGTGCGGCGCGGCGCATCCTCGCCCTCGTGGCGGGGCAGGATCACACCCCCGCCCTTGCGCACCAGCCAGAAGTGGAACGCGGTCAGGACGAACAGCAGGATCGGCAGGATCGCCACGTGCAACACGAAAAACAGCGCGAGCGTCTTCGACCCGACCTCGCTGCCTCCCCGTGCCGCCCGCAGCAGCGTGCCGCCGACGAGCGGCACGTACTCGAGCATCCCGGTGGCGATCGTCACCGCCCAGTAGGCGAGCTGGTCCCACGGGAGCAGGTAACCGGTGAAGTTGGACCCGACCACCAGCAGCAGCAACGCCAGCCCGACGATCCAGTTGGCGCGGCGCGGCGGGTGGTGGGCGCCAGTGTAGAACACCCGCAGCAGGTGCAGGAAGGCCACGAGGAGGAAGCCGTTGGCCGCCCAGTGGTGGACGTTGCGCACGAACGCCCCAAACGGCGCCTGGTCGGTGATCTCCCGCACCGAGCCGTAGGCCCGCTCGGGGGAGGGCTCGTAGCCGAACAGCAGCAGCGACCCGGTGACCGCGAGCAGGACGAAGAGCACGACCGCGATGCCGCCGAGCGCGAAGGTTCGGGGGAAGGCGAGCGCCTCGGCCGGCACCGCCCTCGGGTGAAGGTGGAGCAGCAGCATCGAGAAACCCGAGGGCTTGCGCTCGGGCGACTTCACAGCGACCGCATCAGGAGGTTGCGTCGTGCCTGTTTGGGCCGGCCTGGGCGCTCCAGGCGTGGGCGGGGATGCAGGGGCGACGGCGTGCGCCTCGGCACGCCTGGAATCACCGGATCTCTTCCTGCGGCCCATCCTGCGGACCTGCCTCCCCCGGCCGTTTGGTTTCACGCGCCGGGCGTTCCGATTCTACACGGTCGTCGCAGCGTGTTTGCCTTGACGGAATGGGCCAGCGGCTGAACGATCGGGGAATTCTTTTCACTGGGGCCGAGGGTAGTGCTGCTCTGAGGGGTGTCAGGGGGCGCCTGGGTGGTCTTATACCGCTTTTCGTTCAAACGTAGCGTTTTCGTTGTCTTCGCGAGGCCCCCGAGCGCCGCGAGGGGGCCGTGGGGAACACTGTCATCGCGAGGAGTCCTGCCGGAGGCAGGGCGACGTGGCGATCCCGTCGAGATTGCTTCGTCGTCCCTCGCTGCGCTCGGGCCTCCTCGCAATGACGGCAAGGGGGGGATTGCTTTGTCGCCCCGCCTGCGGCGGGGCTCGCAATGACAAGGGGTGGGGACGGGACTGCTTCGGCCCCTTCGGGGCCTCGCAGTGACAGCCATTCCTCTACGACGGACCGTGAATTGGTCTCAGGGACCGGTGGGTGGGGACGGCAGTGCTGGTGGTGGCGGAGAAGGCTTGCGGTTGGGTGCAGCGAGACATTGTGTCCTGTCCTGCAGGTCTGCAGGGCACGTCTCCGCCTGGCGCCAGATCACCGACACCCCGCTCGAGGTTCGCGCGCATGTCCTCGCCTGTCGCACCAGGCGCTCCCTAGATTTTCTTGGCCGGTTTGACCCGGTCAAACCAGATCCACTGCCACGCGACTCCGACGGTCCGGAACTTCGACCCGATGCGGGCGGTGACCCCGTTTGACCAGGTGAGCTTGAACGACTGGCCAGGCGCGACCGGCACCGCGACCGTGAAACCGCCGCGGGTGTTGTTCTGCCTGTCCTGATTGTCCCGGCCTCCAACCGTGGTCTGCCCGCCGGTGTAGTACGTGAAGTCGAAGGCGGCCCACAGCCGAGGGTTGAAGCTGTACACGACGTGCCCCTGGTAGGACGCGAGCGGGCTCTGCGTGCGGACCTGCCCGCCGTAGAAATCGGCGTTTTCGGTGAAAAACCAGACCCCGGCGTAGACCTCGAACGCCCACTTCCCGGCTGGATGCGAGAGCCCCAGCTCTGGCTTGAACGCCCAGCGGTTGGTGCCGAGGTTGACGAGCTTCGAGGGGAAGTACTGCCCGTAGGGACACACGGCGGTGAGGCTCACGCCCAGCGTGGTCTCCGGCGTGCGCGCGCGAAACTCCTGCACGGTCAACGCCGACCCGCCGAGCAGGTTCACGGCGAAACGAAGCTGCGGGTCGGCAACACCTGAGCGGGTGACGCTCTGGCGAACCTCCATGACGTCGCCGCTGGCGCTGCCCCACGCGTACGGTGCCACGACCGTGACGCTGGCGAGGCGGCCGAAGAGCCCGAACGTGCGCCCGTAGTACGGCGCCACGAGGTTGAACCGCGCGCGCACGTTCTCGACCGGCAGCGACGGGTCGAGGAGGACGCCGCCGTGCGAGTACCCGTAGCCCAAGCCGAAGAAGTTCGTGTCGATCGGGGACGGAGAGTAGGCCCGCGGCTCGAGCTGCTGCGCCCCCACCGTACGGGCGCCGCCGAGAAGCAGCCCAAACGCGGCCACCGCCACGCCACCCAGGACCCACCTTCCGGCGCGCCGACAGGTGGTAGTACGCGTCTGTGTCCGACCCAAACGCTCGGCAGTGCTCACTTCGGTAGCCTCACGAAGGTAACGTCGAAGCTCTGGCCGAGCATGGCCTGATAGTAGACCCCCTCGAGGACGTCTCGCCGGGGGTCGTAGGTGAGCGTGTAGGTGCTGCCGGGGTAGTTGACGTCCTGCAGCTCGACGAAAACGGTCGCGGACGAGGCATCTCCGGTGGCGGTGGCCTTCGCCACCCGGATCGGGTTCGGGTTGAAATACGCCACGTCGGCGGTGCCGCTCGGGTAGACCTTCCGGATCTCGAGCACGTAACCCCCGTCCGGGCGCTGCCAGCGGCCTTCCAGCCCCGCCAGGCCCGCGCCGGGGCCCGCCTCCTGCACTGCCGGGGATGAGGTCCCCGCAGGCCGGTGACCGCGGAGGAGCAAGAACCCGGCGACTGCACCCCCACCGATCACGGCGAGGGCCGCCACGGTCAATACAACCCGGCGTGGCCGGCGAACCGGGCGCTGCTGCTTTGTTCCCTTCGGCATGCACGTTCCTCCTAGTCAACCCTGCCGGTTCACCTCGAGACAGGATCCTCCTTCGGGGGTTCAGCCGCGCCTGGCCGTGATCCCCCGGCGTGACGACGGGAACCCCGTTCGGCGCCGGGGGCTCGGGACGGCCCCTGTGTCGCGCGCGTCGTGCTACTTGGTCGCCTCCGACCTGACGTTGAGGACTCGGAGCGGCTGGGTCCCGAGGTTCTCGAGCTCTAGCTTTCCGTCCTTGTCAAAGCTGGCCTTGATCGTGGGGAGGAGCTGCCCCGTGCTCGTCCCCTCCTTGTTCACATCGAGCACGATCATTCCGACCGGGTAGTCGAGCGAGCGGGTGCTCCTCCACAGCTCGAAGAGCTGGATGGGACGGTCGGCGATGACGACGATCCGATACCCGGTGGGGGTAGGGATGTAGCGAATGACGGGGACCTCGTAGCCGAGGGAGTCGCCGATTCGGACATAACCGCGTCCTGACATCTTGAGCATCGCTTCGACGACCGCTCCCTGCCCCTTGTCCCTGAGTATCGCGGCAAGGTTCAGGACCTCCTCGGGCGGCGAGAAGCTGTCCGCGTGGACGATGAGCCGGGCCGTGCCTCCACCCTGCATGTTGACCACATTGGCGACCCACTGCTGGGGGCCCGCTGGGACGCCGGCCGGCGCCTGTGCGGCCGCCGTCGCGGCGCAGGCCAACACGATCAAAACTGCGAGCGTTGCGTTGGTACGGATGTTCTTGAACATGGTGTCTTCCTCCCTTTCACTCTTTCGCGTGCCGGCGCCGGTGTGGGGCACACTGCAGCTCAGAACCATTTTCTGAGTACGATCTCGTCTCGCTCGGAAATGCTCGTACGTCCCATGCGATGGCGTCAATTGGCCTTTGGGCCAATGGCGGCACTGCAGGAAACGGGCGGGCCGGCATCGTTCACGCCCCGAGGGGCACCGCGGGGGAGGCGTCGATCCCGGCTGCCCGGCGAACCGCGTCCAGCAGGATCTGTGCGTCCACGGGCTTACGGAGGTAGGCGGAGACCCCGACCCGCTGCGCCCGCTCGCGGATGCCCTCGTCGTCGTGTGCGGTGATCAGGACGATCGGCAGACGGTGACCCTCGTCGGCGAGGCGCTCCGCCAGGTCGAGACCCGACATCCTCCCCAAGTAGACGTCCAGGACCAGGCAGGCGAAAACCTGCCGCCGCATCGCTTCGAGGAACTCGTGGGCGGACGCGAAGGTCGCGACCGCAAGGCCGGCGGTCCTGAGCAGCCGGTAGAGCGCGCGACGGATGGACTCGTCGTCGTCCACCACGGCAATGGTCGGGGCGGTCGACAGCACGCGCTCTTCGGTCTTCGTTCCGGTCATCGGCTGCCCGGCCTTTCCAGGGCTCGTCGGCACGGCCCCTGACGACGCGGCCGTGCGACCCACTGCCAGTGTGGGGGGGGAACCGTGACCTGTCTATTGGGCTTTGGGCCAATACGGGGAGGGTTTGGGTCAAAGCTTCGGCGGCCCGAGCCCGGCCTTCTCGGCCAGGCGGACCAGCTCGGCGACGGAGCCAGCCCCGAGCTTGTGCATGGCCCGCGAGCGGTGCACCTTGACGGTCTTCTCGGTGGTGCCGAGCTCCTGGCCAATCTGCTTGTTGAGCTTGCCCGTGACGACCAGCGCAACCACCTCGCGCTCACGCGGGGTGAGCAGGCTGAAACGGGCCGCGACGGCATCGGTCGCCTCGCGGTGCTGCCGTGCCTCGCCGTCTCGTGCGATCGCCTGGCGAACCGCGTCCAGGAGCACCTTGGCCTGCACGGGCTTGGGCAGGAAGTCCACGGCGCCGCCCTTCATGGCCTTGACGCTCGAGGGGATGTCCCCGTGCCCGGTGATGAACACGATCGGGATTGTCCGTCCCGCTGCGGCGAGCTCGGCCTGCAGGTCCAGGCCCGAAAGGCCGGGGAGCTGGAGGTCGAGCACCAGGCAGCCGGGCCCGTAGTCGCCCTCATGCCGGAGGAACTCCTGGGCCGAGGCGAAGACCGCGACCTCGTGCCCGGCGGACTTGAGCAGCCGTGCCAAGCTGCGTCGCACGGAACTGTCGTCGTCCACGACGAACACGATGGGGGAGCGCCCCGACATCGCGTCCGATTGTCTCACCGCGTTGCCGGCAGGGCCAGGGTGAACGTCGTCCCGCCGCCGGGCGCGTTCTCCGCCCACAGACGGCCTCCGTGGGAGTGCAGGATGGAGCGCGCGATGGCGAGACCCATGCCCATGCCGTCCGTCTTGGTGGTGAAGAAGGGCTCGAAGATCCGCTCCAGCTTGTCCGGCGGGATCCCCGGGCCCGAATCGTGCACGGCGACCTTGACGGTGTCGTCCGTGCCGGCCTCGGTGTGGATGAGGAGCTTGCGGTCGGCTCCCGGGCGGCTCATGAGGGCATCGATACCATTGAGTAAGAGATTCAAGATCACCTGCTGCAGCTGACCCCGGTCCGCTCGCACGCGCGGCGCGTCGGACGCGAGGTCGAGCGTGACCGAGACGTTCTTGATGATCGTGTCGCTGCGGACGAGACTCGCCACCTCGCGGACCAGCTCGTTGACGTCCAGGTCACGGAACTCCAGCTCCCCCTTCCTGAGGAGCGTGCGCAAGCGCCGGATGATCCCGCCCGCACGTTGGTCGTCAGCCACGATGTCGGCGAGGATCTCGCGGAACTCCTCCAGGTCCGGCTCGCCGTCTCCGAGGAGGCGCTGCGCCGCCTGCGCATTGCTGAGTATGGCGGTAAGCGGTTGGTTCAGCTCGTGGGCGAGCGAGGAGGTCAGCTCGCCCATCATCGTCACGCGCGCGACGTGGGAGAGCTCCTGGTGGAGGCGCTGGGTCTCGAGCTCCGCGTGCTTGTGGGCGGTGATGTCAGTCTGGACGGACGTCGAGCGCAGGATATTCCCGTTGTGATCCCTCTCCGCGCCTACGTTGAGGATGACCGCTCGCCGCTCGCCGGTCTTGGTGATGATGACCATCTCCTCGTCCACGATGAGCCCGGTGCGCTGCCACTGGGCAAACAACTCCTTCATCCCGGCCTGGGACTCCGGGGCGTAGATCGTGGCAAGGGGTTTGCCGACGATCTCCTCCCTCTCGTAGCCTAGCGCAGCCAGGGCGGCGCTGTTGATATCCAGGATCTCTCCCTGCGGCGAAACGATGTAGCAGTAGTCCGGCACCTCCTTGAAGAACTGCCGGAACTTCTCCTCGGAAGCCCGCACCTCCTGCTCCGCCCTTTTCCGATCCGTGATCTCGCGCTGGGTCGAGGAGATTCCCCTGATCCTGCCTTTCTGGTCGTGGATCGGTGAGTCGTTGATCGAGAGGTCCGCCAGCGTCCCGTCTTTCCTCAAGCGGACGGTCTCGAAGGGTGTGATCGCGCCGCCCGCCATCACTTCGTCGAAGGCCGAGTGCGCTTCCCCCAGGCGGTCGAGGGGCACGAGGATATCAACGTTGCGCCCCATGACCTCCTCCACGGCATATCCGAAGATCGCCTGGGCTCCCTTGTTCCAGCTGGTGATGCGCCTGTCGGGGGCGATACCGATGACGGCATCGTTGGACGACTCCACGATCGCGGAGAGAAGCGAGTGGCGCTCTTCGGCACTCCGGCGCCGTCGCCGTTCCACAACGAGGCCGACGACAAGACCCGTCTCGGCGAGGAAGAACAGCAAGGTTCCGAGGACGAGCCAGGGGTGCTCGCGCCACAGGGAGGGTTGCCTGAAGCGCACCACGCTGCCGGCGGGGAGGGCGCTCTCGCGGATCCCCCAGCGCTTGAGCTCGCGCGCGTCGAACATCCATGTGGACAGATCATCAACGGAACGCGGGACGTCCCGGGTCCGCTCGCCGTGGAGCACCCGGAGGCCATACTCTGCCGCCCGGACTCCGGCCTTCTCGAAACTGTCGAGGTGCCCGCCCACGATGCCGTGGCCCAGGAACGACTGCGCCGTGCTAAACACAGGTACGGCAGAGTGTCCTGCGACAAGCTCCACGGCCTCTCTTGGTATGAACAGCTTGCCTGTCCCGTCGCGGAATACGGTCCCGCAGAAGACAACGGTGTTGTCCGGGAGCGCCGCCACGCGCTGGAGGAGCTCCCGCATCGGGAGGCCCACCCAGTACTCCAGGCTCAACCTGTGGTCGAGGCCGGCGACGTCCATCCGGAGATTCTCCAGATAGTCCCCGTCGGCGTCGGAAGCTCCGGCGACCACAACGGCTCTGGTTGTGCCGGGACGCAGGTGAAGCGCCATCTCCAGCGTCAGGCGCATGTCGTAGCGGGCGGGAACGCCTGTCGCCTGAAACCCGGACGGCAACCGGGCCAACTGATGGTCGAGCACGCTCGAGTAAACCACCGGCACTCCGGGGAAGGCGATCGCGCCCCACCTGGCTATGAAATACAGCGCGCGCGGCCCCACAGAGACGATGAGGTCGGGGTGCCGGCCTGCGTATTTCTCGCTGAGCACGGTTGCGAGGCGTTGCTCGTAGGCTTCGCTGCCGAACCGCGAGAGGTCGAGATACTCGGTGTAGTATTCGAACTCGAACGACGGATCCTTTGCGAATCCGGCCCGCAGCCCACGGTCGGCGTCGAGGTTGGCGGGGAGGGCGGATTCGTCGGAGAACAGGAAGGCGATGCGCTTGGTTGGCCGAATCTCCTCGGTGGCCGGCTCCGCGAGGGCCGTTCGCGCCGGAGCGAGGGTGATTGCGAGGCCGAACGACGCGAGCGTCACGACGAGCAGGCAGCGCCACACCGAAAGCGGGGTCTCCGCTGTGTCGGCGGCACCCCCGTTCCGCTTCGGCCTCACCAACGAAGTGGCCCGGCCCGGTCGAAGTCGCCAGTGCATCATCCTCACCATGGCCTCGGTGGTGCCGTCAGGGGCATTCTCTGGGCAACAACTCCGCCGGAGAGCAGGGCCCCTAGCTGACACCTTCCGCGACCGAAGCGCCGAGAGGATACCACACAGGGCTGACGCTGGTGTGCCACGCGTTACGGCCGCACTCCTGTGGAGAGCAAAGTGCCATGAGAACGACGGGACCTTGATGGAGACGGCACACAGGCGGACCTCAACTGGGGCAGGGCTTCGCCCGCCATCTCACCAGCCCGGTGGCGCTCGGCGTCGTCCTCGGTCCCGTGCTCGGGAAGCACACCCAGCCCACGCATGACGGGTTCGATCCCCGGTATTGGACCAAAGGCCAATAGACGGCGCCGGGAAAAGGGGCACAATGCCAGCATGATCTGGGGTAGACTCCCTTCAAGCAAGGCAGCACGCACAGACGCGGCTTGAAGCACGGCACCGGGATTGCGGTGAGCTGGTCAGGGGTCGCACGATGCGGGCTTGCAGAGGAGCGGGCCACAAGCGGCAGGCCCCGGGAAAGGAGAGTCGCGAGATGAAAAGGACGGTTCTATTGCTGGTTGCCCTTATCATGCTGGCCGCCATGCCAGCGCTGGCACAGTCGGTGGTCGGTGACGCGGATCGCGAAGCGATGCGGGGGATCCCGGACACGTGGGGCTTCAGCATCGGGAGCTTCTGGCAGACGTTCGACACCAAGGTCCGGCTCAACGGCAGGAACAACGAGACCGGCGACTGGATCAACCTCGAAAAGGACCTCGGCCTCAAGCGGAATCTGACCGACGTCCAATTCGCGGCCTTCTACCGTTTTTCCCCCCACAGCCGACTCGACATCAGTTACGTCAATTGGAAACGCTCGCACTCCAAGACCCTCGACAGGGAGATCAACTGGGGCGACGCGATCTACGATGTCGGCGCCACGCTGACCACTTCCAACAAGGCCCACTTGCTCAACCTGATCTACAAGTACTCGTTCTTCAATAACGGGAAGGTGAACTTCGGCCTCAACGGCGGGATAAGCGCCCTCTGGATGGACACCAAGCTCTCCGGAGAGGGCACCGTCTCGGGAGGAGGAAACGTTGCGGGGACGCTGGCGGAGAGCAAAAGCTTTATCGCCCCGATCCCGGTGCTCGGCCTGCACTTCGAGATGACCCTTACGAAGCGGCTTTTCTGGCGCGCCGAAGGCAACTTTTTCGCCGCCAACGTCGCAGGCATCAACGGCAACCTTACCGAGTACGGCACCTCGGTCGACTACTTCTTCACGAAGAACTTCGGGTTGGGCGGTGGGTTCGCCGGCACCTATTACGGGATCGCCAAGAAAGACACCAAGGCTGGGGACTTCCGCTTCAAATACGGTTTCGACGGAGTGGTCGCCTACGCGAAGTTCGCGTTCTGATCACACCCGCACCGGGCAGGACCACGGGCCGGCCGCCCGCGGGGAGCCAGGCCACCGTCGGCAACGATTACACGGGCCAGAAGACCACGGTAGGTCACGCTACGGTGAGCGCGCCGGGCGGTCAGGCGGCCCACGTCGCATAGGTGAACGACAACTACTACGCCGGGAAGGTAGTGACCAACGAGGACACGCATGAGAAGGTCGGGTGCGAGGGCCGGGTGAGGAAGATCATGGAAGAGCGCGGAGGTTCTGAGGGATTCTCGCTGCTGGGCGGCCCGCTTCACCGGCTGGGTTGCCGTCTGGGCCTGGTCCGCGGAGGCACGAACACCGTTGCGCTCGGGCTGGCGCTCGGCGCGCTCTTGTGGACCGTTCTGGTGGCGCTGGCGCTCATCGAGGGGGTCAGCCACCGGCTCTTCTCCCTCTCGGCGATCGGCGCGCACGTTCGCCTGCTGGTGGTCATCCCGTTGTTCTTTCTGTGCGAATCGGGGCTGGATCCGCGGCTGACGACGTTTGTCAGCACGATCGTGCGTGCGGGGGTCGTTCCCAGAGACGGGTTACCCATCCTGGAGTCTGAAATCGCACGCATCGCTCGATGGAAGGACTCCTGGCTGCCGGAAGTCCTCTGCCTCCTAGCGGCGGTGCTGGTGTCGCCCATCGGGTTGCAGTTGGGCCTGTCGGGGGAGACGGCGACCTGGGACCCGAGCCGCGCCCCGGCCGGCGTGACCCTGACGGGGCTGTGGTACTGGGCCGTCTGCCTGACGCTCTTCCGCTTCCTGATCCTCCGCTGGTTCTGGCGCCTCGGACTTTGGTCGTACTTCCTGTGGCGGGTCGCGAAGCAGGACCTGCACCTGGTGCCCACGCATCCCGACGGCGCCGGCGGGGTGGGGTACCTGGAGGTTGTGCACAACCGTTTTATTCCGCTGGTTGTGTCGCTCTCGGCCGTGCAGGCTGCCTCGTTCGCGGAGGAAATCTCCGCGGGCACGATGACATTCGGGGCGATCTACCCGGCGCTCGCCCTTGTTCTGGTCGTGGACGCGGTGCTGTTTCTCGGGCCCCTGCTCGTGTTCACGCCCAAGCTCGGGGCCTGCCGGGTGAAGGGCTTGAGCGATTACATGGAATTCGCGGCGAGCTACGTGAGCGGCTTCGACAGGAAATGGCTGGGTGCAGGCACTGCCAACGAGGAGCAACTCTTGGGCACACCTGACTTGCAGTCGCTGGCGGACCTGGCCAACAGCGTCAATGTCGTGCGCAACATGCGCCTGGTCCCCGTGACCGTGCGCACCGTGACGGGTTTCGCGATAGCGGCGCTGCTGCCGGTGTTGCCGCTGCTCCTGCTGAAGTATCCCATCGCAGAACTGGCTGAGAAGTTCTTCTCGAGGTTGACCGGCATCTGACCGAGGAAGGAGCGAGCGCTGATGGGAGATGAGGTCATCAATCTCGATGAACTGAAGCTGAGCGACAGGCTGGCGGTCGCGCGGACAGTTCTCGCAGCGGACCGGACCTTGCTGGCCTGGGTGAGGACATCGGTGTCCCTCATCACTTTTGGTTTCACGATCTACAAGGTTCTTGACGCCCTGCAGAAGGCGGGTGTCGTCAAGCTCTTCAGGGCACAGACTCCGAGGAACATCGGGATCTTCCTGATCCTGGTTGGCACCGTTTCGCTGGGGCTCTCGATGTTCCAGTACAAGCAGGGTGTCAAGCGCATGGGCGGCAAGAAGAACGTCTACGTGAATCCCAGCATGGTTGCCGCAGGAGCGATACTCCTGCTCGGTCTCATGCTGCTGGTCATGGTCGTGACGAACATCGACCTGTTCTAGGGCCTGGCGCAGCGGGTCGAGAAAGGGAACACGAAATGGGCGATCTCCTCACCCGATTCATGGAAAACATCGTGGGCCGGGTGCACGGGCCGATGAACCTTCGCTTGCTGCTGCAGCCGCTCATGGCGACGATCTTCGCCTTCCGCGACGGGCGCAGGGATGCCCGGGAGGGCAAGGCGCCCTACTTCTGGGCCCTGTTCACTAGCGCCGACCACCGGAGCGACATGCTCCGCGACGGCTGGAAGTCGGTGGGCAAGATCTTCATCATCGCCCTCGTTCTCGACGCCGTCTACCAGTTCATCGCCGTAAAGTGGTTCTACCCGGGCGAGGCCCTGGTGGTCGCCTTCATTTTGGCCCTCGTGCCCTACATGCTGCTGCGCGGCCCGATCAGCCGCGTGTTTCGCGTGAAGACGAAACACTAGGGGTCACGTTGGGAGCCGGCGCGGGGAGGGGGTCTCGGAGGGGCTAGCCCCTTCGCAGCACGAGCAGGCGCGGCTCCGTCATCTCCTCGACCGCCCAGCGAGGTCCCTCGCGGCCGACGCCTGACTGCTTGACGCCGCCGTACGGCATCGGGTCGGTGCGCCAGGAGGGGATGTCCCCCTGGATGACCGCCCCGACCTCGAGACTCGCAAAAGCCTTCTGGATCTTCTCCACATCCCGACTGAAGATCCCAGCCTGCAGGCCGTACCGCGAATCGTTGACCCGCTCGAGCGCCTCGTCGAAGGTGCGGTAGGTCGCGAGGAGCGCGACTGGAGCGAACGCCTCGTCCGCCCAGATGCTGGCGTCCTCGGGGACGCGGTCGAGCAGCGTCGGGAAGACCAGGGAGCCGTCACGCCGCCCCTCGGCGAGGGGGCGGGAGCCCGCGGCCCGGGCCTCGGAGATCCACCCCTGGATGCGATCGGCATCCCCCGCGGTGATCATCGGCCCGCACATGACCGCCTCCAACGTGGGGTCCCCGGTTGGAAAGGCTCGGGTCGCGGCTGCGAGCGCCTCGGTGAGCCGGTCCGCGATCGTCTCGTGTACCAACACCCGCTGCACCGAGATGCACGACTGCCCGGCGTACGAGTAGGCGCCCGTGGCGATCCGCTTTGCCACGACTTCCAGGTCGCCCGCGTCCGGCTCTACGATCACCGCCGCGTTGCCGCCGAGCTCGAGGGAGACCCTGCGGTCCCACAGCCGCTGCTTCAACCCCCAGCCGACCTGGGCCGAGCCCGTGAAGCTGAGCAACCTGACGCGGGGATCTTCCAGGAGGGTTCCGGCCTCCGCACCCCCGCACGGCACCACGTTGACCCCGCCTGGGGGCAACCCGGCACGGTGCAGGGCCTCGGCGAGCAGCAGCGCCGGCGAGGGGGTCTGGGAGGCCGGCTTGAGTACGATCGGGCAGCCGGCGGCCACGGCCGGGGCGAGCTTGTGCGCCACCAGGTTGAGGGGAAAGTTGAAGGGCGTGATCCCCACAACGACCCCCACGGGGAAGCGGCGCAGCAGCCCCAGGCGGCCGGCACCCGACGGGAACCCCTCCAGGTCGAGGAGCTCAGCGTGGGGCGAGCGCGCGACCCGCGCCGCCTCGCCGAGCGTCTCGCAGCAGCGCTCGGCCTCGGCTCGGGCGAGGGTCAGAGGCTTGCCGGCCTCCTCGACAAGCACCTGCGCCAGCTCCTCGCGTCGCCCCGCGACCTCGGCCGCCGCCCGCTCCAGGATCGCGGCCCTTTGGTGCGGCGACAGGGCGGCCATGGCCCCCCGTGCTTCTGCCGCGGCGTCGAGCGCTGCGCGCAGCTGCCCGGCGCCGGCGCGCCCCACGCGCGCGACCTCGCGGCCGTCGTACGGGGAGCGCACCGTGATGGTCCCCGAGCCTTCGTGCCAAAGGCCGGCGATGAAGAGCCCGTGTTCTCGCATGTCGTCCTCCCGGGGGCAACCATGCTAACGCACCAACAAGGGCGGCAGGTGGAAGGCAATGCGCGAGGAAAAGAGAGCCTGCTGGCGGTGTGCCGGAAGCCGGCGTCACTCAGCAAGAAAACAGGGGCCGCCTCCCCCCCAGTCAGCGGCCCCTACCCTGCTGAAGCAGGGTGGAGGTTGCCCTCCAACTCCCCAAACGTCCCCACCCCGGTGGTTTCTTCCCGCGGCTCTCCTGCAGCGTCCGGGAGGCTCGATCTCTCTCCAGCGTAAAGAGAAACCCCCGGCCGAGGCCGGGGGTGGGGAACCGCACCCTACATTGGCAGGGCGGGCCGAGCCTAGAAGGCGATCTGAGTCAGGAAGACGACCTGGTGGTACTTCTCGGTGAGAACGTTGTTGGCCTTGCGCCCCTGCTCGTCTACGTCGTAGTAGTCGAGAGAGAGCTTGACGTTGTTGCCCTTGATCAGGTAGTTGAAGCCTCCCGTCCAGGTCTTGACCTGGTTTCCAGCGATGTCTTTGTTGCGGTCGATGAAGTCGTAGCGCACGGCGACCTGGTACTTCGTGGCGATCGTGTAGTTGACCGTCGCGTAGTAGCCGTCACCCTTGACCGTCGGCTTGCCGGTCTGGCCGGTGGTGGCGGAGAGGTACTCCGCCTCGAAGCCGAGAGGCAATCCGGCGATGTTGCCGTACTTCACGAAACCGTTGAGGATGTCGCGCTGGATCTTGTTCACGCTGCCACCGACCGTCGCACCCCCCGATGCGCCCACGAGGAGGCCGGTCATCGGTTTGATGTCGACCCGGGCGGCGCCGAAGAGAGCCTTGTCGTAGTTCACCACGTTGGACGGGGTGCCGTTGGTGAGGGAGGCGTAGGCGCCGAGGTGCTTGCCGAACTCACCCTTGTAGAAGAAGCCGGTTTCGCGGCGGTCGGAAAACGCGCGCGTGATGCGCGCCCTCTCCACAAAGTCGAGCTGGGAGGAGCCGCGGTAGCCCTCCTCGGTGATCGGGATCTTCTTCTGCCCGAGGGAGAGCTCCTGGCCCTTCACGCCCAGAAACGTGACCGCCAGATCCTGCAGGATCTTGTCGTCGGTAACCGGGACGCCAGCGGCCGTGAGGAGCTGACTCTTGGCAGGATCCACCATCACCTCAAAACCCCAGCTCGGCGTGATCTTGCCCGAGAGCTTGATCTCCGCCCGGCGGAGCAGGAAGGTGCTGTAGCCTGTCACGTTGCGGAGGTAGCTCGTGGATGTGCCTGTCGGCGAGCTGTCGTACACGTACCAGGGCTGGAGCAGCAGGCCGAACTTGAGCTCCCCGTCGCCCACCTTGAGCGTGGTCGGTGGTGCGGGAGGGGGCGGTGCCTGCGGCTTCGGGGTGGGGCGGTCGTAGGCCGGCAGGTTGTGCTTGAACAGGAACAGATCGACGGCCGTGTCGTTCTCCGCGACCACTGTCTCGCCGTTGGGGCCGCGCCCGATCAGCGTGATCGAGGTCCCCATCTCGCCCGTCTTCTGGAAGGCCTGGTAGCGCTCGAACGTGTTGAAGACGTAGATGCGGCCGTCCTTGGTGACCTCCTGGTGGTAGAGGCCGACGACCTGGGCGGTGGCCGACGCGGAGAGCATGAGGGCGACAAGGACTGCGGCCACCGCAAGCCCGTTTGCGAAGTTTTTCTGCATTCTTCTTCTCTCCTCCTCGGGGCCTCGCCCCCATCGCGGACGGTTGTAGGCGCCTATTGTGACCCTGACGCGGGGGCCGCGTGAAGACCCGGTGAAATCGCGCCGACCGCGACCCACTACGTAGCCTCCGGGGGAGCCGGCCGCTCGAGAAGGCTCACGTCCTCGTGCCCGACCGTGCCCCTGCGGGTGAGCGCGATCCCGACGAGGACCGCTGCGGCCCCGACCGCCTGGGCGATGGTCCACCGCTCCCCGAGCGTGACCCACGCGAGTGCCGCGGCGACCACCGGCGTGAGGTTCGAGTACACCGCGGTCCGGGTTCCGCCGAGCTCGCCCAGCCCGGTGTTCCAGATCAGGTAGCCGAGGCCGATGGCGAGGATCCCGGAGAAGGTGACCCCGAGCCAGCCCGTGGCCCCGATTCCTCGCCAGTCCTGAGTGACGAAGGAGGGCACCGCCATCAGCAGGAGCACGGGGGTGCCCGAGAGGAACGTCACCATGGTTGCGGAGAGCGATGAAGTGCGTTTCATCACGTCGCTGGCGAGCACGGTGTAGAGCGCCCAGGTGGCGGCGGCCGCGAGGACGAGGAGATCGCCCACAAGGTTGCCGACGGCGAACCCGCCCGGCCTCTGCACCGAGAGCACCAGTGCGAGGCCGGTCACGGCCAGCATCACCCCCAGCCACGCGTATCCCTGGAGCCTGTCCCGACCCAGTGCAGTCGCAAGGAGTGCCACGATCATCGGAGAGGAGGCCATGATCAGCGAGGCGTTTGCCGCCGTCGTGCGCGCAATGCCCTCGATGAACAGGAGCTGGTAGATCGCGTTGCCGAGCACGCCAAGCAGGGCCAGGCGCCAAAGCCCCTCGCGGGGCATGCGCGGCGATGTCCCCCGGTGGCGGAGCAGCAGGGCAATGGTCGCGGTCGCGAGGGCGAAGCGGAGACCGTTGAAGGCCATCGGCTGGAACTCGCGCAGCGCCGCCTTGATGACCGCGTAGTTCACACCCCACAGGACCGGGATCCCGAGCATGGTCAGGTCAACGGTGGTGAAGCCGAACCGTCTCGGTTGTGCCGGCACCGTTCTCAGCCCCCGGGCGCGTGGGTCTTGAGCCTGGTTTGCACCGTGGCGAGGAAGTGCCGGACCGCGTCGCGGGCGTACCGAGCATCTGTGTAGGCGAACGCCTCGACCCCCGGCAGGCCGAGCAGCAGTCGCGAGACCGGCGTGCCGCGTCGGTACGTGAGAAGGACCGGCTTGCCGCCGGCGAGGGCGGCCGCCACCTCGACCCCGACGCCGTGGGAGGGGGTGGACACCTCGGCCACCAGCGCGTCGCAGCCCGCGACCCATCCGAGGTCGCGCCGAGCGACGTCCGCGTCGGCGAGCTCCCCCTCGACTTCGCGGCCCAGTGGATCGGCGACGTGCCGGGTCGGCACGTCGTGGCCGTCAGCCTCGAGACACCCGAGCAGCGTCTTGATGGCCTCGAGATCGCGCCCCGCGTTGGTCATTGCGGCGGCCAGGTAGATGCGCATGGCGTGGAGTGTACCGCTTGCGAGGAGGGTGGGGCGTGCATGCGAGATGCCCACGGTGGAGCTCTCGCGTGGATGCTGCTATCCGGGGAGAGTCACGCCGTTTCGTCGGCGTGCGGAGCGGCGAGCCCGGGACCGGGCACGCGGGGGGATAGAGATGGCGCACAGCAGACTCGGACCACTTGCACTGGTGGCTGCGCTGGGTCTGGTCGCTTGCTCAACCCTGGAGGTGAGCACCGACTACGACAAGGCTGCAGACTTCTCGAAGTACTCCACGTTCAAGTTTCTGCCGTCGAAGGAGATCAAGAGCGACCTGGTCATCGACCGGATCGAGGGCGCCATAACGACGCAGCTCACGGCCAAGGGGCTCAAGCTCGTATCGGAGAATGCCGACCTGTGGGTCGCGTACCACGCCCGCCTGGACAAGCAGACACAGTTGGACACCACGTCGTTCGGGTACGGTTGGGGCGGCGGCTGGGGCGGCTACTACAGCCCGATGGCCTAT
>Ga0315296_10001198_pt1 | contig 22674 bp, 14 predicted proteins | sample YL17G14_18_MG_FD_203921 | JGI IMG/M metagenome (GOLD analysis project Ga0315296, IMG submission 203921) | Sediment microbial communities from Yellowstone Lake, YNP, Wyoming, USA - YL17G14_18 | ecosystem: Environmental > Aquatic > Freshwater > Lake > Sediment | place: USA: Wyoming | collected...
GGGGGAGGAGCCGTTGGAGGATGAGGATTTGGGTACGCTTCTGACAAGGTTTCCTAAGAAGATGCAGAGGGCGGTTGTGAGGGAAGTACGGCTTTGGAGAAGCAAGAGTTTGCGGCTCGCTTGTTAGATGATTTGGGTTTTGTGGCTCAGTTTTCTGAGCAGTTGATTGCTCGTCCAAAGGCGCTCCGGGAAGTCTTGCATGATGAGCGGGTTGCGCGTAGGCTGGTTGAGGATCCTGTGTTTTTTTCGGTTTTGATGTGTAATGACAAGTGGCTTGTTGGGGCTCCGGATCATCAGCGGCTTTTGAGGGATATGAGTCCGCAGCAGGTTGCGGTTTGTGGTCGTGGTTGGGGGAAGTCTTTGGTTTTTAGCCGTAAGAATTTGTGGCTTGTTTTTACCAAGCCTAAGGTTGAGTGTCTGATTGTTTCTAGCACTCAGCGTCAGAGCATGATTATGTTCGACTATTGCTATCATACGGTTCAGTCTAATCCTCTTATGAGGGAGATGATTAAGCATCCGGGTACGACTCGTACGACTATTCGTTTGAAGCAGCCGTTGGGCGGAAAGCTTGTGGCTCTGCCTTGTTCTCCTGACAGGCTTCGGGGTTTTCATCCAGACTGGGTTTTCTGTGATGAAGCTTCTATTGTGCCTAGCGAGATGATTACTTCGGAGATTATGATGATGCTTACGAAGCCTGATGGCCATTTTGTTTTAAGCGGGACTCCTAAGGGCTTGGACCATTTTTTTCATCATGCGTTTTCAGATCCGAAGCGATACAGTGTGCATCATTATCCGTCTCATTCCAGCCCGCTGGTTAGCAAGGAAAGGCTTGATCAATGGAAGCTGGACATGACGCAGGATGAGTGGACAAGGGAAGTTGAAGCCCAGTGGACGCAGTTGACAAACGTGTTTTTCCCAATGGACTTGATCATAGGCTGCGTGGATTCGGAGCTCGGTGACCCGGATTCATCAAATCGCTCTTTTGAGGACTTGGAGACGATTGAGAAAAGCCGGCTTCGTGGATCATTTTACGCTGGGTTAGATATTGGGAAGCAGATAGATCACAGCGTCCTAGCTGTGGTTCAGAAAGCTGATGATAAGCGCCGGCTTGTCTATAAGTATGAGTTTCCGTTGGGGACGCCTTACCCCGATGTCATAGGTCATGTGGCTAGGGCGGATCAAGTGTTTGGTTTTGTGAGCATCTTGGTGGATAAGACTGGGGTTGGAGACGTGATTGTTGACGAGATGGAGGAACGCGGTCTTTCTAATGTCAAGGGTTTGGTGTTTACGGATCGTTGGAAGGAAGAGATACTAACATACGTGAAGTTGTTGATGGAGCAGAAGAAACTTGGAATATCATCCGATGATTCTGCATTGATTGCGCAGATGAATGAGCAGCAGTTTGAGTATTTGCAGCCCAAGACAGCGCGCGAACACATCCACATGAAATTTTGGCATCCGCTACGCAGGCACGATGATCAACTGTTCGCTTTAGCGCTCGCATGCTACGCAAGCAAAGAAGAAGAACCCTTCATAGCAGTACTGTCCACCAACTAGAGAGCGCGCTACAACTTGTTTATCATAGGAGACTGAACGGTGGGCTACTTGCCAGTGATAAGTTTTATGAAGCTGCTGAAATCCAGCCCATTCTGCCAGACAGTTTGATTTACTCTAATCCGTATCTGGATGTCACTGACTATATCAACTTGCATATCCTGATTCTGCCGGACCATGAGTTGTTTCTCTCCGCTTTGAAACGCGTCCACTTCCTCAATCATATCGCCCAGTCTATCTCCAATAGGAAAGACGAAACGCGCATTCTGCATCACTGTTGTCGCAGCCTGCTCGTCACTCATTTCGCGGATGTCTGCCGTAACCTCGACAACACAAAGAGTAAATGCGCTACTTGCGTTATGTGCTTGTCTTGCCTGAGGAATCGTCATTCTTACACTATTTGTTCTTGCTGATTTAATTTCGATAAGGTGCTCCTTTTGGGCACCGGTTATTCTGACGAAGAGTTCTCTTCCATCGCTATCTAGATAGTCGTTGGTAGGTTCCACTTCTCCAATAAGAGTGATCTTGGCATCACTTCCACTTCTAACTTTTTCAACCTTGTAATCGTCTTTAGAAAGCTTATCGCCAATCAGCTTTCTGATCAGTGTCTCGACGAGGTCGCCCACCTTTTGGTTGTTACGCACTAGTTCCTTTTCTGCTACAGCTTCCCATAATTTCTTGCGGAGATCCTGATCGGAATAAGCATCTGCGAGCTGGATGAGTTGCTGCGAACTCATGCTCGTAGCTGTTAACAGTTTGCTGAAAGCTTGATCGAATCTCCTTCTGTCTTCGCTTGATTTATTCGCGGTCATCAACACACTGACGTTGACTCCAAGAATTCCCAGAAACTGCCTAGCCTCATCAAGCCTTAAGAAATCCATTAACTCATTTTGAGCGAATAGGGGCGCGAGGTTTTCCGAAGATGGTTTCTCCCCTTTGCCTCCGCTTACTGGAATCCACTGGCGAGTGCGGAGTGCTTCTAGCCAAATGGACGGATATACGTGATGTGGGGAGCCACAACTACATTCTGTTTTTCTTGGTTCTTTCCAGTTGCTGTCAGTCCTGATTAGATTGCCCAAGATGAAAGACAGGAACTTGATGGTTCTTTCTTTGCCGCTCAGTCTATCCATGATTCCCCAGTCTTTATCCTCAAGAAATGGTACTGATGAAACTCGGATTTTTTCGCTTGACTTGTGGTCTTTCGTGTCGTCTTCTGGGATTTCGTCCAATGAGAGTGCTCTTAGCTGTTTGTTGTTCAGTACCATTGTTTGAGTAAACGACAGATCTTGGAACACAAGATTGTTTTCTGCGAGCAGCTTCCATTTATCCGGGGTCAGATCAGAGTAGATGCTCGAAAGAATCGCTCTTGGCGGGAACACGTCGATGCACTTTCGGTTCTCCTCGCCCCAAGCTGCCTCAGGGATTAAGAATCTGTTTTCGGCTGTGAACGAGTACACATATTGTTCCTCGCCTATTTCCTTTCCACGAGAAAATACAGGAAAAGAATCGCGTATCTCTTCGAACAGTTTATTGTCAACTAGCCAATTAAGGAGTCTGACGTTTGCTCTCTGATAGTTTTCTTGGTGATAGTGTGTTTTTGCCTGATCCTTTATCCTCCTCAATGTGTCGAGACGGATTTCCTGTTCTGTGCGGGAATTCGTGAGGGCATTGGTGACAATTTCGGTCATTAGCAATTCTTTACGCACATCACGTCCTAGCATTGAAGCGATGTCTTTCAGATCTTCTGAAATTCCGGAGTCGCAATACATTCCTTCTCTAGTATGGAAGGTTCCATTTTGATCAGGCAGAATGCTTTCTGCGTCAAACAGCAAGTCTTTTTTCGTTGCTTGAATCAGTGCAAGCAGATCGTTTAACCATGATATTGCAGAAACTCCGATAACTGATGATTGTAGGTCATCGAGGTTACCTTTCTCCTCTACGATCTGGCAGAGCTTATCGATCGTTAGTGATTCAGCATAGGATTCTGGTTCTTCCTCTGTAGGAGTGTAATGGGTGAGCCATTCCAAGAGGATGTCCCGCCAACTTTCGTAAGATTCCTCCGTCGGTGTAAATTTGGGAAATTCTTTCGTTGCGAGCTTCCAGAGCTCTCTCAAGTTGTCCTTCGCTTTGACGTCATTTTTGTTATCTGTAAGAACCGGAATTCTAGAATCCTTTGGCTGTAGCAAACCGTCCATAGTTAGCAAAACAGGGCTATTCCTGACCTTCTGGATGAGAGATCTAACAAATGGCTCTACCCAGTTTTGATCTAACCATTTTGAGCAGTTGTTCCGGATTTCTTCGAGTCCAGGTAATCTCGTTATGTTATGAATATCGCCGTAGTCGCCTTTGCACAGAAGATCAACAACACTGTGAAATAGCTCGAAGGCTGTTTCCACTATTTGCCTGTTCCTCGCCACATCCTTCTCCTCGATGCCGCTGGTGAGAAGGGCGCCTTCTCGATCGAGCGTTGGCACAAAATCGCGATTTGATATTAGAGCAGGGAAAGGAAAGGCTGTAGACCCTATTAATGGAAGCGGGTAATACAGCTTAGGCATGTCAGAGGTGTTGAAGAGCGCTAGTTTTCCATTCTTCCGTGTCAGTGGAACAGCTATAGCTGTATCGTTACAAGAAACTACAATTATGGAACAAATGGTTTCTTCCTGAGGTTTGCCATCATGAACGAGACTGATATCAACAAGGTGAGAATCTGGCTTCTCTTTCTTGCTCCAGACAAATTCTTCGTCTCCTTCGCTCATTGTTACAGACTTGAGCCTTTTGTCAAGAGCCAGTAGGATTGGAGCTGATTCTTTTAGTATGTCTATTCCTCTGCGAAGAATCTTGATCTTCTCAGGGTTATCGACGAGATACTCATAGGTAGTGTATGTTTGCGCGTGGCCTTCTATAGGGCGCATTGATTGAAGTAGTTGATCCCATGTCTTCCTCATTTTCGCTGTTAGCTCTTCGATGCTTTCAGCTTGTCTATCAAGGGTAAAATCGAAGGTCTGTTTGTCGCACAAGGTGCCTCTGACTGTGACTTGTGGTGAGAGGAGGTGGCTTGCAAGGAATCCTGTGCCCAATTTTCCACTGGATCCTTCGGAGTCGACCTTGGTTGTTCCGTGATATATGAGGTGAATGAGCTCTTTTTCAATGAATGAACGCCCATTATGCGAGAAAAGCAATCTATCTCCATTGAAGTCTATTCTTACGTCTACGCCTTGTTCCTTTGAAACATCCAAAGCATTCTGTATTAGTTCTAGCACCCATCGTTTACCGTGAGTGTCAGCATAGGCGCGTAGATCTTTCAGCTCGCGAAAGATGTCTTGTGCTACTGTTTCATTGAGCACATTGTCTTTGTGATTTGAGCGTATCAATCGACAACGTGGTCACCTCTTTGCTAGTTTGTGTTGGACGGTTAAAGCCTTGCGGCTTATGTTCAATTCAAAAAAATAAGCAGCTCAGATGCATTTCGTCCTGCGCGCGTTCATTCTGGGTAATCAAAGAACCTTCTATAGTAAGGCTGCACATCTGGATGTTTTTCTCGAAGATGCCGAGTATCAGCGTCTTTCACCAGCGCGTTCCATCCCACAAAGCAATATGTGTTCAAGCCGATTTCCTTTCTTGCGCGCGCGTCTCGCAGTCAACTCTTGCTTTAGGATCTTTGCTCAAGATAGTATCCAGCACAGCATCTGATATTTGGTCTGCAACTTTGTCCGGATGACCTTCTGCGACGGATTCTGAAGTAATAAGATATTCTCCTTTGTTTATCATGACAATCCTTCAATCTGAATTGCAGCACGGAGTCTTAATGATTGCGCGCGCTCAGATTCCAAACACTATGACTGATGTTTGGCCTCAGTTGATTTGCTCTTCATTGCGTTTATCAGGTTGCAGGCAACGGTTCCATAATTCTTGAGGTCGTCATCACTGATTCTTCCGAATATCTCTTGGATTCTTCGAAAATCAGTTCTTGGGTCGTATTGTTCCTTGATACCTAGCTTGGCTATCTCTTGTGCGTAAAACACATTCTCAAATGGCAATACTATGACTAGAACTGCGTCATTCCAGAACTGCTTGTAGGTTTCAATCAGGGTTGACTTGAATCGAGGAGATGTATATGACGACATTTTAACTTCGACGAGTCTCACGTCTCCATATTGTTCGTCATAGATCAGTAGATCGGGAGAGGATCTTATTCTAAATGCCGTTCGCGAGCGTGCGCCTGAAAGTTTCTTCTTCAGGTTCGCCGACAGATTTTCATAACCATAGGGAATGACTAGATAGTCTGATTTCTCAAGCAGTACCTTGACAAGTTCTTTGAAGATGTTTCCTTTGAACAGGGTATCGTGGAAGTCGCTCAACAGGAGTTCACTTGATTGTTGTTTTCTTTTGGGCCTGCGTGTTTAAGAGTATGTAAATATCAAGAAGAGATATACTTTGGTCTGCAGCAGATCACGCGCGTTGTTAGTGTTGACAACAAGGCTTGACAAGGTTGTTTATGGTTACGTTCCATGTGGTTTGGTTTGCTGAAGGAACAGGTTTCCTTAGCTTTGAGCAAGGATCTCATCAGGCTTGTTGATCGGAGTAGGGGCAGGGTTTCTCGTTCAGCTGAAGTTGAATATTTGATCCGGCTGGGTCTTGAACACGACAACGACACTGAAGACGATAGTGGCAGGGAGGTGAAGGCACGGGGTTCCAGTTTAAGCCGAAGTTAGCCGCTGTGTTAGCTGTTCTTAACGGGGTTTCAGCGGGCTTAGCTTACGTAGTTATTCAGGGAAACGTAACGGCAACAATCATATAGTTCGGCATAGTCACAGGCGCCACAGCAGTATTAAGCTACAACAAAGAAGAACAATAGTGGTTCATCGGTTTGTTTCTGATTGAGGCTTTGACGCATGCACGCGTGCTAGCAATGCATCGTATCTTTCTTTGGTCAAGTATTCACCTGCCATTGTCATCCGCCTTTCATACTTGATTCCTGGCGGATATCGTCGCAGTTTGGACAAAGTCACAACGAGCACTCTTTTCGACAACGTTCTCGTTGGCTGATGCATGGTATATTTTGTGAGCTCATCCTTGTCTAGAAACAGTCTATCTCCGAATTTTTCCAGAGCTTCATTTGGTGTCAGGAATTCCAATGCATCAATGGTGCCTTCCCCAACCACCTCTCCTGAACCCTTAGACCCGTAAAAAACGACTTTATGCTTGGGAGCTATCTTAAGGCCAGTTGTACGTGCCACATACTTTACGATGACTCCTCTATGCTCAACGAATAACCTGTCCACAAATCCTATAGGGACTGGATAAACAACGCCGACGATTTTGGTCAAAGTCACCTTATGCCTTGTCTGATAGCTTAAATCACGCTTCAAAAGGCTCAGCCTCTATTAAGCACGAGCCTCACGCACGTTCGAAAGTCAAATAGTTTCTGAAGCTTTTAAGACTTCAGGTTGTTATCGTTGTCTGATTCGAGCTGAGGCGTGTTTCAATAGTATTGATGCACACCAATTAAAAAAGCGCGCGCAAACGAATTAAGGAACAGGCATGCGTTACCTAGAGAAGTCTTAAGTGTTCTTTCTCCGAAACGTTCTTTGACATTCCGAGCACATGGAGGAACTGGCGAATGGAAACAAGGAGCAGCCATGAGGTACCAGATGACAATGCCTTGAGGTGTGCTCTGAGATCATTGAAACTGATAAGAGACAACTCCTTGTTTTCAGCTCGGAATAGTTCAAAAGGGGCACTGGTCAAGGAAACCTTTGCGGTCTTTCAAGCTATAGCCAATGGACTACCTGTAGAGAATGTACGTCGAGCAGTTCTTGAAGGAAGACTCCTTTTGCATCGCTCATATGAAACTAGAAGGTCAATCTGGAATCATGTCAATCGGAGATATTTTACGTTTAGCGACAATTGGATAACCATGAGTCTAGCTGATGCAAGCAAGGAAGGTATGAGCTCTCCAAACTTTCTCTCACTCTCATATCTTTATTATGTGCTGCGAGACAGACTTACATTCAGATTTGTGACTGGGCCTTTATGGGAACTATGGAAGAGGCAGGTCACGGCAATTGAAAAAAGCGATGTTGTCTCTTTTCTTAGTAGGGAGTCGCAGGAAAATCCGATTATTGACAAATGGTATGATAGTACAAGAATGAAGTTGGCAAATAACATGCTTTCGGCTTTGAGGGACTTCGGCGTCTTGACGGGAGTGAGGAGAAAGAGAATTCGGTCTCCGACAATCGCTCCTGAAACCGTTTTCCATCTAGTCAGTATATTGACAGCTGAGGATTTGAAGGGCCAAAGAGTTGTCGACGCGCCTGATTGGCGGATGTTTTTATGGGATGCAGCTGATGTCGCTCGTGCTCTGAACGATCTGTCTTTTCGTGGCTGGATTGCTTTTGAAAAGACGGGACGGACTGTCATTCTGGAATTAAAGAGATTGCCGGGATCTGAGAATGAATCAGCCAATTGATTGGAAACAGAAACTAAATCTGGCCATAGAGCGAATTACAACTCGCTATGAGCAAATCGGTAGAAAGACCGGCGCTCCTTTCTTGGCAGTCGTTTATCCGCCAGATTCGGAGGAGGAAGTAATATCGGAATGGAGGATCTTGACGGGCACCCTCCATTCTGATTATGATTTCAGAGAAATAGATCTCATTTCCTTGATCATCGCAGAGACAGAAAAGCTTGGAGTTGGAAATGTGGTCAAGTTGATTCACGATCCGATGCCAGGCTCTAATGCTGAATTGGAACTGGGCCAAATGTGGGTTAGAGCAGTGGCCGATGCAGTTAGAGAAAAGTCCCAGAAATCAGACAAAGGGAAAAGAATTGTTCTGGTGCTTGTAGGACTGGCGGCATTATACCCCGTAGCTAGCCCCCGAGATATAATGCAGACTTTGTGGGATAAACCGGGCATCCTAGACAGTCCTGTGGTTGTCTTCATTCCAGGCTCTTTTTCTGAACCAAGAGTCTATTCTTTTCTGAACATGAAAGAGGAGTTTATGTATCGCGGAGACATTCTGTGAAATGGGAGTTGTATGACATGAAAATTGGTGACCTTTTCGATACAAAGATCGAGGAAAAGATTGAACCAGTAATCAAAGTCGCTGATATTCTTGATGATCATAAACTGGCTGAAGAAATCAGCAACTATGTTGTGACACCCACGATCGAGCGTTATCTTGACGACTTCTTGGAGCATTACACCGACTCGATACAGAAGCCTACGACTGAGATCGGTATATGGATCTCTGGTTACTTCGGATCTGGCAAGTCTTATCTTGCAAAGATACTTGCACTTCTCGTTGAGAACCGTGAGATTGATAGTATCACAGCTTCCAAACGTTTCGAAAGCCGCATTCCTTCGGATGCTCCGCGCCGCGAATCAATTCTCAGGAGCCTGTATCGGATCCCACAGTGTTATGCGCAAGTTTTGGCTTTCAACATCAATACGCTAACTGATAGCAAGACAACTCCCTTGCCCAAAATCTTGATATCTCAATATCTACAACTGAGGGGTTACAGCTCCAACATATTGTATGCGAACGTGATAGAAGCTGAGCTAGACAAGCTTGGTAAGCTTGAACAACTGCACAGAATTGTGGAAGCCAGTACAAAGAAACCTTGGAAAGAAATACAAAAAAACCCAGGCTTCTACAGAAAACAGCTTTATGATGCAGTCTGCAAAGTAGCTCCTCAAAGATTTTCCTCACCGGAGGAAGTCGATATGGCCCTTAAGAATGCAGAAAAGGGCGAACTGTTTAATGTGCAATTCTTCATTCGGAAAGTTCTTGATGATTTGAAGAGTCTTGAGAAGAAAGTCAACAAACCCTGTCGTACTGTGCTTGTGCTCGATGAATCTGGGCAATGGATAGAGGATGACGCAGGGCGATTGTATCAGTTGCAGGCTCTAGTCGAAGAGGCAGCAAAGGAGGGAAATGGGAGGATTTGGATTGCGATAACAACGCACGAAGACATAGGCTCAATATATCAGAATGCTCGAGCCCTAGCTGCCGACATGAAAAAAATCGAGACGAGGTTCCGGTTCAAGTTCAGTTTGACCACCGAGAACATAGAGCTTGTGTTGAAAGATCGCATCTTCAAGAAGAAACTCGCTGGGCGTGATGAAGTTTCCAAGACTTATGAAAGTGTTTCCGGCGAGCTTAGAGGACTGGGAGAACTCAGTAATTCAGGACAGAGACTTCCATCATGCACAAAAGAGAGCTTCTTGACATTCTACCCGTTTTTCCCATATCAAATTCACCTCATACCCGAGATTGTAAAGAGCCTTAGAAGTCAGGGTGGAAAAGGAGAACAGCTTTCAGGCTCAACAAGAACTCTTCTTGCCATTACTCAAGACATACTTAGAGCTGGAAGAAGACCTTACTTGAGATTAGCAGTAGGTGAGATTGTCTCCTTTGATGAGATATACGACAACCTCGCCGGGGGAGCAGAGATCCATCCAGATATTAGGCGGGAATTGAGTCGCATTGAACAAGTCGTTCCTGACGCTACGCCTTTGACTCGAAGAGTTGCTGAGGTGCTTTATTTGATAGGGGAGATCCCTTACATCCCACGCACAGTCGACAACATAGCAAGGCTTCTGGTGGAATCGGCATCTGATGATTTGCCTTCTATTGTCTCCAGGATTGAACCTGAACTGGGGAGATTGATGGGTGCAAAACTAGTCGCGCACGTGGGAGAAGAATACGAGTTTCTGACTGGAGAACGCAGGAACCTCGAGGAAGCTGTAAGAACAGTTGAAGCACAGCTGAAACAGCAGGACCGAGAAAGAGGAATCTCAAATTTTGCCACGACGGAAGTTCTAGGTTTCAGTGCCATACCTTACCATGGCAATGAGTTTCCTGTCAATATTTACTTTGACGAGACAACAGTCGTCCGGAAGGGCTTCATTGAAATTCGCATGTATTCACCTCTCTGTGCTTTGTCGGGATTGAAGGTTGCTGATCTGGAAAATAGAAGCCTGCAAAAGGATGAAGCACAGACCATCTTCATCTTGAGCGATAGAATACCTGGGTTTGACAAGGATCTCGACAGATATCTTGCGATGCAGGAGGTTGTAAATGAATGGAAAGGTGACCCATATAAGTCTGAAGAAGCGCGGAAGCTTGCAGCTGAACGAGAATCTAATGACCTTCGCAAGCTTCGGGAAAAAGTGTGCTCAAGGATTGATGAAGGCCTAAGGCATGGGCACATAATCTTCCATGGCAGCAGTCGAGCTATCACACCTAGGACTGGCCAGACACTTGGAGAAACACTTAGAACTGAAATAGCGGCGTTCTGGCCAACTCTTTATTCTAAATACGAGAAGGTTCCTGTAAGGATAACTAATGACCAACGTGCAGTTGCTGATGTTCTTACAGGTTCTAAAACACTATCCCCTGAAGTTCTACAGCTAAAGCTCTTTGACAAGACTGGGCAGTTGAACCCTCAGTCTCCACTCCTCGACGCGATCAGAATCTTCCTTACAACCCGTCAAAATAGACAGTTAAGAACGCTGGGGGAAGATCTAATTGACGAATTTACGAAACCTTCTTATGGATGGGATCCAGGCGCAATTCGTGTAGGCGTTGCGGCATTTGTTCGGTCAGGAGCAATCTGCACGTTGATTAACAAGAAGGCCTACAGAAACCCAGCCGACCTTGAGCTTGAAGCTGCATTGCGGGCAAGCCGCATTTTCAGCAAGGTTGAGCTTGTTCTTGAAGAGACCAAGATCAACCCTGACGTATTGGTGGAAGTTCGCAAACTGCTTATCGAGTTGACTGGAGTAAGAAAAATAGATGAAACACCAGCAGCGCTATCCCTATGTTCTGAGGATTTGGCGAAGGAGCTGCTCGCAAAGGCATCTAAAGTCTCCCTATGGGCTCTTCCGGCAGATTTTCCGTTGCCCAAGAGCTTCCGTGAAGGAACAGAGAAGTTTGAAGAGATTCTTGCGCTGGTGAATCCGGCAAACCGTGTAAATGAGATTCATGCCCATAGAGCTCTTCTTCAATCAGGATCCGAAGCCATCTCTGCTCTCTCAGCCTTCTACGAAAAATGGGGCGCAGCCTACATCGAGATGAATATGTTCTCACTAGATCTTAGCGGAGTGGAACACCGACTTGTCAGTGGAGGCGATTGTTTGAGTTTCCTCGCTGAGTTCAGGACGGCTAAGAACAGCGCTCGAATCGCGGAGATCCAGGTGTGGAAAGATCTGCAAAGCCGCAAAGCACAAGCAAATCTCGAACTAGTGAAATCAATAGACAAATGGCGCAACGGGGCAAGGAAAGCAATTAGTGACATGCTTGATCAGCTTCCTGACTTGCTAAGAGCGAATGGATTAGATCTCAAACTTGTTTCGAAGTTCTCCGAGCCTCTGATCACTTTTCGCGATAGCCTTGATGACGAAACTGCACCAATTCGCGTCGATGCACTAGGAGATCGCGCAGCGTTTCTAATCGATGAGACACGGAAGGCCTTACTGCGCGAGGTAGAAAAAAAGCAGAAACCACCCAAGGGCCCTGAAGGAACTATGCCTCAGAAGCTTGTTGAGAAAGTCCGTATAGCGGACATATCGCTTGTTCTGAGAATAAGAAAAATCGAGGAATGGGATCGGATTCGGGACAAGCTAGATGAGAAAGTAAAAAGCGTCCTCAGGAAAGGAAAGGAAGTAGAACTTGCATAATGAAGCCAGAACAGAGGAGTGTCCTGAAAGGACTGAGCCTTAGCCTCAGACATCTGCTTGAAGGATACTATGATGAAAAAGGGATTTGGCACTCCGGAGATCTTGAAAGACGCTTGAATGAGATGGGTATATGGAAAGACCGTGACTGTAAGCCAATCGAGGAGATGCGCCCTCTATCAAAAGAAGACTTGAGTGCTCGCGAGATTGTGGACGCATATCTTCAGTATCGAGAAGAAGCAGGAGTACCCAAAGAGGATGCGGTCGCAGAGTTTGTAAACGAATCTGCGTATACTTGGGTGAACCGATTATTCGCGCTCCGTTGTATGGAGGCCCGCGGCCTAATCGACCCAGTCATTCTCCAGGAAGAAGTCTACGGCTGGCGTTCTTTGCAGCATAACCGTCTCGCCACAAAGCACCCTGAACTGTGCTCCAGTGAAGATGAAGGGTTATTCATAGTCATATTTGGAGAATTCGAAAGAAGAGCAGAAGAGCTGCCGCAATTGTTTAATCCGAAGGCACCTGCAGTATCTCTGCGCCCATCAGCGGCAACATTGAAAAAATGTATCGCATTACTTTCAGGAAGAGAACCAGCTACCGGCCAAGAATTTTCCTCAGATGATATTTTTACGGCTCCTGACGCTTTCGGGTGGGCATATCAGTACTGGAGTGCAGAAGAAAAGGACCGCGTCTTTGAAAAAGTTCGGACAGAGAAAGGGGCGAAGATTGAAGGTGCTGAAATAATCCCAGCTACCTGTATATACACAGAAAACTACATTGTGAGATTTTTAGTCCAAAACGCTTTAGGACAAATCTGGTTAGGAATGAATCCGCAAACCCATCTCGTAGAAAAATGGGAGTACTATGTTCCAGATACAGCGCATGGTTCTTTTGAGAAGAAACGTGTGCGCGAAATTGCTTTTCTTGATCCTGCGTGTGGTAGTGGACATTTTCTAATTGAGGCATTCGATCATTTCTATGACATGTATCTTGAAGAAGGTGAGATTACAGACCCTGAAGAGATATGTGCATCAATTCTAGAACGTAACCTCTACGGCATCGATATCGACGAACGAGCGGTGCAGATAGCCACTCTTGCCTTGATTATGAAAGCGAAAGAGAAGGTTAAGGATTTTGTGCCTCATCAAGCTAATCTAGTGGCTACGAATATTCGGCTTTCCCTCACGAAAGATCACTTGGAGACTTTCTTGCGGAAGCATCCCGAAGATGTTCAACTTAAGCTAGCATTGGACACCATATTCGAAGGACTTGCACGCGCGGACGAGCTTGGTTCCCTGCTCCAAATTGAAGAACCCGTTGAAAGGGAATTTCGCCGGATTCGAGAAAAGCTTAGAGGACAGCTTATGCTGGGCAGTTCCAATGTAGAAGAAAACTGGGCATCATGGAAGCTTCAAGTAATAAGGAGGCTCCGAGAGCATTTTCAAGCAGAAGCCGAAGCGTCGGACTCTACCGCTGCATTCTTCGCAAAAGCAGGCGTGAAAGGGCTTTCATTGGTCGATCTTCTGACTCGTCAATATGACGTTGTAGCAACGAATCCTCCATACATGGGTTATCGGAATATGGGCTTACGACTCAAAAATCAGCTCCAAGGGCGTTACCCGCAAGGTGGAAATGACCTCTATGGCTGTTTCATCGTCCGGTGTGGTGAACTCGGAAGAGTGGTCGCCATGGTGACCATGAACAGCTTCATGTACATAAGCCACTTCTTGGAACTTAGGTCGTATATCTTGGAAAAGCAGCGCCCTCTAATTGTAGCTGAGCTTGGTACTGGTGCATTTGCTGAAATCGGTGGAGAGGTAGTGAATGTTGTGATGACGATTTCCGATAAGAGTCGACAGGCCACCTTCGCCATGGTGTGTGATGCAACGCGAGCTGCGTACTCTGAAAAGGACAAGCTCCTTCATGATGTGAAGCGTTTTAACTCGGTTCGCTATGATTTGATGAAAGAGATTCCAGGTAAGCCCTTTGTCTTCAGAGTTGTCCCAAAGTTTCTCGAATGGTTTGACCAAAAAGCTCTACTTGGGTCAACTGCGGACTGCATTGTAGCTTGCAAGACATCTAGCAACATCAGGTTTTTGCGATATTGGTGGGAGCCAGCAATGATAGGTCAAAGATGGCGCTTGTATGAGAAGGAGTCAATCGGCTACCGCTTTCACAGCAGCCCACTATTTGTCGTTGATTGGTCTAGTGCTGCTCAAATGTTCTATAGAAGTCATTTCTCCGCTCAACTTCCCAATGAAAAATACCTTTTTCGTGAGATAATTGTAACGAGCAAGATAACGGGTCCAAATGCAACCGCTAGAGTACTACATTCAGATGCACTGGCAGACATGGCTGTGAACGAGGTCCTTCCTAAGAACAATAATCCCAAGTTCTTGAGAGTGGTTTGCGCTTTGTTGAACAGTGCTGTTTGTGTTTACTGCTTGCGTCAGCTGAACCCGACAGTGAACTGCCAACCTGCTGATCTCCAGCGGATTCCACTAGCTTTTCTTCTGAAAGATCCTGAAATCGAGCAGCGATTGGAGAATTTTTGGTTTCAAGGGAGTCAGCTAGTAATAGACCTTCTGAACAGGGCCCCAAATCGGATTGAATTCTCAGCGTTGGGCAAACAGAGTTTTGGATCTCTTAGAGAGTACGTCGAATTTCATTTAGTTCAAGAGCAGAGGGTAAGCCGAGCTTTGATTGATCTAAAAACGGAACTGGACAATTATCTTGAGGACGCATTGGTTCTCAGTTCTGATGAGAGGGGCAGAATTCACGCAGAGCTTAACGCCCCTTTACCACAAGATGATCAAGTGCATACAGACACAGAATATGCGGATATGAATGAGGTTGCAGATAATCTTCACGACAAGCGATATTTCGCCGCTATATGGCTTGAAGTAACATTGCTACGGCTTTTGGGTCACAGATGGCCGAAAGACACTCAAAAAAGTGAATCAATATTCAATAGCGATGCCTCTGAAGGAATTATTCCAATTAAGGCAGATTATGGTGGGCCTTCACTTATGGACCGAATACAACAGCACATCAAGACCGAGTTCAAAGACGTCGCCAAGATAATAGAGTCTCAATTTGCCGAAACTGTTGGAAAACCCATTGACGAATGGCTCACAACTGAGTTTTTCAAGCATCACATTAAGCACTTCAAAAGGCGTCCATTAATTTGGCAGATCGAGAGCAGGCCAACTAATGGAGCGAAGCACGCCATCGGAAGAAAAGGAAACTCGAAATCACTCTCAAGACCGGCCTTCTCATGCATTGTATATTATCATAAACTAAATTCTGATATGCTATCCAAGGTTCGTAGTCAGTATGTTGAGCCGCTTCGAATTCGCTATGAGACAGAATTGCGGACCATGGAGAACATTCGCACGCCATCTGCTGATCAGAGCGAACGGCATTTAGTCCTTGAAAGTATGATAGAGGAACTAAAAGCATTTGGCGCTAGGCTCGAAGATGTTATTGCCAATGGCTTTGACAGTCCACTGCTGAAACACGAGGTCTCTCAAGAAGACCTAGATAAATGGACATCTATTGACGGGAAAGATCCGCCACCTTCAGCTCGAGATTTGTTTTATATTCAGGAAAAGAGCTACAATCCTGATCTAGATGATGGAATTCGTGTTAATGTTGCTCCTCTTCAGAAAGCGGGTTTACTAGCTGCTGATGTTTTACCAAATAAGGATGTGGACAAAGCAATAAGAGAACGGGCTGAATGGCGACGCGATGAGCGTAGATGGTGCAGAGAAGGAAGGCTTCAAAGACCAAACTGGTGGAAACCAGAGGAAGGAAATTGATGACTTCCGTTGCTGACAGTTTCAGATCTTGGTTAAGTCAAGAAATAGTTAAGGTGTTGGAAAGGAAGAAGAGCCCACCTCCTTTTATTGTCTGGTGTGACCCGGAACACGCATGGAAAGAGATACTCAAAACAACCGCAGACAGCGCATTTGAGCTCTGGACAGAGGAGGAACACGAACTTGTGCTACGGCATCGGTTCCATCAGATTCCTCGTTCGCCGAGAGTGGTCTATCTGCCCGTCAGTCGAGAAGATATTACGTACTTCAAGGTCTTTGAGATCCAAGCTGAAGAAATCATAGAGACTAGCATACTTGAGGCACTCTCTAGGTACGGGGTGTATATTCCGTCGGATATGCAGATTGACATAAGACCACTGTTACCAGCGCACCTGAAGGAGTGGATAGATCAACCGAAGTCCAAATGGAAGGAGCTGACAGAAGGCAACGTCAAAGAAACGCTAGTGGACGATGAGAGGATACTCAAAGTATTAGCCTCCGTTGGGACAGACTTCGCTTGCCTAATAGACGAAAGCAGATTCCCAATATTCGTCCGTCGCATCGTAGAAGATTTCGGCTTACCCGATCCAAGAGGGACGAAAGCAGAAACTTGGCGTGCCAGCGCACTTGCATCCCTTATTTGTACTGAGGCTGCCGAACTATGCCCCGAAAGTCCTCCGAAGGAATTAGGAAGGGTCATCCTTCCCCGTCCAGCTCGAGAAAATGCTCTTAGAATGTTGTGGCAATGGAAAAATCGAGTCGATTTGTTCGATAGTTTCGAGGCGCTCATTGATAAAGCCGAAAGCATGACATCTCTTCGTTTCTGGGCAAGTGAACTGACGAACACACCTCCGCCTCTCTCTTCTAAGACAGTTGAGAAAGCTGTCTTGCAGAAGGAAATTCGAAGACTAGCTCAAATCGAAAGCACTGGAGATCTAGTTGACTACCTAAAGGACCGCCAGACGAAATACGGAGAGCATTCTGAGGCGTTCTGGGGAAAACTGGCCAGGGAAAAGGTTTCGTGGTCCTTTTTGGCAGAACTCTCAGAAATATCCTGTCTTCTTTTCGGAAACAGCCAAGTAGAGAAAGCATGGAAATCGCCGGAGGACGCCATCGTCTGGTATACCTCTACAGGATGGAAGATAGACCGAGCAGGAGAGATACTCTTTGAGGAGGCAGAAGACCCTGTTGGCGGGCTTGGCCCAATCATAGCAAGACTGCGTAGAACTTATCTGCGCTGTGTTGATCAAACGAACTCGATGTTCTCTGAACTGCTTTCTCGTTCAGGTATTGACGGGCTGCAATTACCGTATGCAGGGGACTTAATCGAACCATATATCAAGAAAACCGAACCTACTGCCTTCTTTTTCGTTGATGCCTTCAGATACGACCTGGGTTGTAGGTTGGCTGAAATGCTCAATCAAGGCGAACCTGTTGAAAGAGCGACAGTTCAAAACGGACGGGCTCCCCTGCCATCAATTACTGCACTAGGAATGCCCTATGCCCTCCCAGGTGCGCCTTCCTCTCTCGAAACAAACCTTACAGATGGGACACTCAAAAAATGGCTTGTTACGTCTAAGAAAATGCCCGGGGATCTGACAATAGCTGACAACAGACGTGAGTGGCTGAAAGCAACATACAAAGTAACCGAAAAAGCATTCTTGACAGTCTCCGAAGTCATCGACCTACAAACTAGAAGGGAAATGAGTGCAAGAACCTTGGGCAAGCACATATTCGTTTTCGGATCCGAATTTGACCTCGAGGGGCACGAAGGACAGCTTCACCTAGACAGAACCAAAGGGCACCTAGAGAGGTACTGTAGAGCCATACGCAAACTTCGCGATGCGGGATACTCCACAATCGTGATAGCCACCGATCATGGATTCTTCAATTGGGAACCCGAGAAGGACGAAATAGAGCCAAAGCCTGCTGGCGATATAATGTGGGTATCACGAAGAGCTATTGTGGGCGAAAGCATGGAACACCAAACAGCTCTATCACTGCCTGTAACAGGAAGCAGCCTCACCTGCCGTATCCCCCGCAGCGTCAATGCCTTCAAAGCGTACGGTGGGCTTGGCTTTTTTCACGGAGGCGCAACACTCCAAGAACTCATAATCCCAATAGTTGTAGCACATTGGCCCAAGCTAGCTCGGAAAACTCGAGTAGTGCTAAAGCCAATAACAGAGATTACGTCACTGACTCCGCGCATTGAAATCGGACCAGGAACAGCAGTCCAAGTCGATCTAAGCGGTGCCCTCGATGCAAGTCTTCTGTCGCGCGATGTCTTCGTGAAAGTTATAGATCCAAACACAGGGAAAATCATTTTCAAATCCGAGAAAGCTCACATCGAACCCGGAGGTGAACCGGTAACTGCCGAACTAAGCAAACTAGAAGGCGCCGAAGCCTCTTTTGGAGCCGTGCTGCAAATCTTGGTATGTGATCTGGATGATGAGGAAATCCTTGACCAAGCCAACGTTGTGCTGAAAGTTGGGTTGGATGAATGGTTCTAGGAGGAAGATCAAATGAGCGAGAAACAAGAACCGGACGAACTCGATGAGAAACTATCTAAGTTGTTCCCAGGGCGCGTCGTACGAAAAGATCTAGTGAAAAACCTGAAAGTTGGATTCACAATACCGGTTTTCGTCTTGGAATATCTCTTGGGAAAATATTGCTCGACGACGAATGATGATGAAATCCAGTCCGGGCTTGTACATGTGAAGAGTGCAATATCAGAACGAATAGTCCGCGGTGACGAGTCTGAGCTGGTGAAAGCTAGGTTGGAGAGACTTGGCTCAGCAAAACTCATTGATCTTGTTACGGTGACATTTGATGAGAAGTACGGAAAATACTGGGCCCATTTTGCCACATGTGGTTTGTCTCAAGTGAATATCGACCCGAATCTTGTCTACCAAAACGAGCGACTATTGACTGGAGGCATTTGGTCCAATGTCGAAGTCATCTATGACGAGTCTTTAGTCTCCCATGGTGTACTTCGGCCATTTGTGATAAACAAGTTGTCCCCAATTCAAGTTGCGAGTGCGAACTTGCAGGAATACATCAAGGGACGCGAGCATTTCACGCGAGACGAATGGATTAACGTATTGCTGCGGTCTCTTGGATACGAACCCACGCATCCAGATTTCACATTCCGGCGTAAGCTCTTATTTCTTCTCCGTCTTGTTCCCTTCGTAGAGAAGAATTACAACCTTATTGAACTTGGCCCACGCGGTACAGGGAAATCCTATATCTACAGAGAGATTTCCCCGTACGTCCTTCTGTTAAGTGGAGGCCAGGGAACTATACCAGACCTTTTTGGTTGGAAGAACCGAAAGGACAAGCCAGGGCTTGTTCTCAAAAATGATATCGTGGCTTTTGATGAAGTTGCAGGCCCAAGTTTCAAGGATGAGAGTGCCAAACAGATGCTCAAGGGCTACATGGAGCAGGGGTCATTTTCAAGAGGGGATGACAAAGGAGTTCTATCGGCCGATTCGGGAATCGTTTTCATCGGGAATTTGGACAATGACATCGAGACAACGACGAGATTATCTCACCTGTTCAGCGTTCTTCCTGAAACCATTAACAATGATATGGCCTTCCATGATCGTTGGCACGCATATCTTCCTGGATGGGAATTCCTTTACGTGAAACCTTCTCACTTCACGTCTCACATGGGACTTGTTTCGGACTATCTCGCAGAAATCTTCCATAGTGAACTCAGGCGTCTAAACTATACCGACATATTTCGAAGATATTTTACCTTGGGAAGCCAGGTTGAAGAGCGGGACCGCAGAGCCATAATACGTACAGTTTCTGGCCTGATCAAGCTGATTCATCCTGATGAAAACTGCTCGAAAGAGGAAATCAAACAGTATCTGTCTTTCGCTATCGAACATAGAAGACGAGTAAAGGAACAGCTAAAGAGAATGGGTGGACTTGAATATGCGAAAGTTGATCTATCCTTCATCGACAAAGACTCAGGAGAAGAGACAATAGTTTACTGCCGTGAGCCAGCTTTTGCCGGGTTTATTCCTGAAGAGCCTATGATGTCAGGAGATGTCTTCACCGTAGGATTCGATCATGATGAACGTCGGTACGCGCTATTTCGTATTCAAACTTCACTGTTTCCAGGCAAGGGAGGCCTAAGTCTGATCGGAATACAATCCAAGAGCCTAAAGGAAAGCGCCATAATGGCGTATGATTTGCTAAGAACGACAGCAAAGGACATTGGCATAGATCAAGATATTTCAGAATACGGCATAAAAGTCCAAGTGACCAGCCCAATGCAGGGCAAAGACTCGGATGAACTTGGAGTTGCCTTTTACACGAGTTTGTCATCGGCCTTCCTTAGCAAGCCAATTGGTTCTAAAGTTGTTGTTCTAGGTCATATGAACATCCACGGAGAACTCAGAACCGTGGAGGGGTTAGAGTCGAAATGTCGCATAGCCTACGACTCAGGTGCTAGAAAGCTACTTCTGCCAACGAATAGTCAAAGGCAAGCGGAAAGTCTGCCCTCTGAGCTTCTGGAAAGCTTGAAACTAGTCAACTACGGCAATCTGAAGGAAGCAGTCGCAAAGGCCCTACAAACAAGATCTGCTAATTAGCGCGCATGCCTGTTCCTAAATTGGTTTGCGAAGTATCTCATGCTTCTTTCTTCTTGGTGCAAGTGCGCGCGCTTGAGTAAAGACCCATAACCGCCCTCAAGACACGCTCAAACTCTGCAACCACAATAATGTCTTATCGCTAACTTCCTTCTCCTTGCCTTGGAATACGTGGTTGGCTATTGCGTCTTCCATCCGCTTTGGGATCTTCGTGGACCGACTCGATAACAATCTGCTCTTTCGGTCCTTGAGCGGCTTGCTTCGTAATTCCATTTTGCTTCTTCTAAACCTGCAAGCGTATCTCCACTACCATTAACAATCAATACTGGCAGGTGCTCCAACCGCTTCAACACCTCAGCTTCTCTAAGCTTCATAAGCCGCTTCCTAACATCACGTGGCCTCAAACTGAAACCCCAAACCCTCAAACTCCACGACAACGCAAACCAAGTCGCTTCTGCCACACCAACGAAATCTATGGCCTCAACGCTAGCTTAGACTGCTCAAACCGGTTTCCTTTAAGACATAGGCAACACTGTGATGAATGGTTCTTCTTCTTTGCTGGCGTAGCAGGCAAGAGCCAAAGCAAACAATTGGTCATCATGCCTACGCAGCGGATGCCGAAACTTCATGTAAACATGCTCTCGAGCAGTCTTAGGCTGCGTATATTCAAACTGTTGCTCATTCATCTGCGAAATCAACGCAGAATCATCCGGTAAGATACCGAGTTTCCTCTGCTCCATCAACAACCTCAAGCACCGTTAAGAATAGCCAAGATCGAAGACATGAATGTTAAAATCCATAGAGGGGTAGGGGGTAGGTCTTGAGGTATTACGGAAGCCTAATTAAAACTGCACAGCAAACCTGCATATTGCAGAGGTACATTGCTGAATGTTGAAAAAAAAGATAGTTTTTTTCTGCAGAATTTCTTCTATCAAGCAACTTTGTATCTTCCATGGGTTAATCCTAGAGTTTCTTTTTCCCTAGATTCAGTGAAGCTATGTATATTGCCAGAAGCCCCCTAACCGAGTCGATTGGAGGACCCCCAGCATAATTCAACACCCTCACAGAAAGCTACCATCGAAGAACGAGACCGAAAAAAAGCCCCGAATCATCAACCAACCGCCCGCCTCTCCTCAGAAGTCGTCAACGGATCAGCCATGTAAGACTTAGCCTCATCAATAACCCAAAAACGCGCGCGTTACGGTTTGTTGTTGAGCATTGTTGCGTTAAGCTTAAGTGCCTGTCCTTCTCAGTATTCTTATATAAGTTTCCCAAAGGGAAACTAAATGTCTTTAGAGCAAAAATCCCGGATTCTTCAAGTCGCCTCGTCAGGCGCATGTGGCATCAGAGATCTGACCCACAAACTGAGATGGAAAACATCGACAGTAGTGTCCTTGACAAAGAAGATGAATGAAGAGAAACTCATCGAGTTTAAAGCTGTCAGACATACAGGCCGAGGAAGACCTAAGAAAGGCGTAGCCTGCACACCTTTGGGCTTGGAGTTTCTCAAGAACTATAGAAAGCTCAATATGACGCCTCTCAAAGCCACAAAAGCAGACTTGGAACATGCAGCAAGAGACGCATCATATACGCAGAGACTGGTTGAAAACGGGCATTCCCCGTTCGAGTTGTTCATGGAGTTGAACTCAATTGTCCGCAATATTAGGAACTCTTCAGAAACTCATCAAACTGTTTGAAAACAGAAGCATCCCTTACATGATCATCGGCGGCTACGCTCTGCCATTCTACGGAAGAGTGCGAACCACACTCGACATCGCCATCGCAGTCGCAATAAAGACCGAACGGGAACACGAGCAGCTTCGCAAATGGCTCCACGATATAGATGTGGAAGTCACCCTCTATGCGCCCGACAACCCGGTGATGGTAATCGTAGATCGCAGAGAGAAGGTGGAAGCCGAACTCTGGCTGAAACCCGACGGAATAACATTCGACAACGAAACCCTCAAACGAAGAAGAAAAGCCAAACTCAGCGACAACATAAGAGCTTGGATCATCTCACCCG
>Ga0315296_10001199_pt1 | contig 22674 bp, 23 predicted proteins | sample YL17G14_18_MG_FD_203921 | JGI IMG/M metagenome (GOLD analysis project Ga0315296, IMG submission 203921) | Sediment microbial communities from Yellowstone Lake, YNP, Wyoming, USA - YL17G14_18 | ecosystem: Environmental > Aquatic > Freshwater > Lake > Sediment | place: USA: Wyoming | collected...
TATCTGGAGAAAGCAAGGACAAAGTCGAAAGGCTTCTTAAGAGTTTGGAATCTGAAAAGGAACTAGCGTATTTTGAAAAAAGACCTGTAGGTTCCTGCTCTATCTTCAGGGGTAAGAGGTTAAGAGAGTTCTTGCCAAAATACTCAAGCCTTGAGTTCTTTTTCACTGGAATGTTTGTCAAGAATCTCCTTTGGAAAAGAATAGCGGTTAAAGAGAAGCCTAAGAATGAAACATATGATTTTGAAGTTGAGTTCTATTAGAGTGTCCTATTGTGCCCTGAGCTGACCCTCCATGTCTTTTTTGTAGTCATTCAAATTCGGGAATCATATTTCAAGCAGAGATAACAAGGCTAAGGAATCTTCAGCACTTATAGAGCACATTTTCTGTTAGTCTGTCAGGTTTGAAAAGCAGAATAAGGCATATGACCTTTGAAGAATGATCTTTAATGGTCTATTTATGTCTGACCAGCTCCAAGGCTTTTGGATAAGCTAAATGGAGGTGATAGAGAATGATAGAGAGAAAACATAAGAGTAGATTCGTAAGAGGTATAAAATGTCAAGTATGCCATAACGTAGGCTCCTTACAAATCTTGGGTAATTACTATCGAATACGACACTATGAGAAGTTAGTTAATGGTAAGCCATTATTCACATATCATAGAAATGACAAAGACTACATTGAAAGAATCTTAGCTAATCTTAAGGCTAATCCTAACCAGTCCGACCTCAATAAACCTGACCAGAATGTTAAAGCTAATGCTGACCAAACCAATAGTAAACCTGACCAGGATACTATTATCCATGACTTAAATCTTAAGGATTCAAGCCTTAAATCCGATAAAGATTACCTGTTTTTGAGAGCCTTAGCTATTCGGTCTAGAGCCTTCTTGATGTTTTCAACCGAATTAGCGAAGGACAAACGCAGGTAGCCCTCACCGTATTTCCCGAAGGATGTTCCAGGCAGAACCGCCACGCCTGCCGTATTAAGCAAGTAATCGCCGAGCTTGCGGCAATCCATGCCTGTTCTTGTTATGTTTGGAAACACATAGAAAGCTCCACGCGGTTTCTTGCACGTGATGCCCTCAATGTTGTTCAAGCCTGAGACTATGACTTCTCTCCGCTTCTTGAACTCGGCATCCATCTTCTCCGGCTCTGTTTGCGGTCCCTTCAGTGCTTCGACGCCGGCCATCTGGGTAAAGGCGCATGTGCACGAGTTCGAGTTAGTCATCAGCTGCGCAACTTTCAAGGCTAAGTCTTTCTGCATCACGCCATAGCCGAGTCTCCAGCCGGTCATGGCGTAAGTTTTCGAGAAACCGTCCAGCAGTATCGTTTTCTCCTTCATTCCGCTGAACTGAGTGATGCTTTCATGTTTGCCCTCGTAGATTATTCTGCTGTAAATCTCGTCCGCAAGCACAAAAACATCGTCCCTGTCTGTGATGCAGTCGGCAATGACTTTCAATTGCTCCCTTGTTATTACTCCGCCCGTCGGGTTCTCAGGGGAGTTGATGATTATCATCTTAGTCTTCTTGGTTATTTTCTGTTTAACGTATTCAGGGTCAAGACTGAAGTCGTTCTCCTCTTTAAGGGGTATGGGCACGGGTTTGGCGCCGACAAAGTTTATCAAAGACTCGTAGATTGGAAAGCCCGGGTTCGGGTAGAGCACTTCGTCACCGGGATTCACCAAGGCCAGTATGCTGAAGAACATTATCGGCTTGGCGCCAGGCGTCACGACAACCTCGTCTGCGCTGACGCTTATGTTTCGTGTTTTGGAAATGTATTCTGCGATGGCTTGCCTTAGTTCTGGAATGCCTGCGGATGGAACGTAGTGAGTGTAGCCTGAATTCATGGCCTTTGTGGCAGCTTCTTTGATGTTTCTTGGTGTGTCAAAATCTGGTTCGCCGATTTCCAAGTGCACAACATCTTTCCCTTGTTTCTCAAGTGCTTTCGCCTTGGCGAGCACCTCAAAGGCTGTTTCGGTTCCTAGAGTTTCCATTCTCTTTGCAAAGATGGAGCCCACTCAAATCACCTTTATGTGAAAGGAAATTAGAGGTAGGAAGACAGGGTATTTAACTATTGCAGTTTGGTCAACCGCAAAACGATGTTTAAAACTGCTTTGTTAACGGTCGCACCTTTAGCACGTCTGGGTTGACGAGGTTTGGCGGTTTCTTCCCTTCAAAGAACGCTACGAGATTGTCGGCAACCATCTCTGCCATCTTGGAGCGGGTTTCGTAGCTAGCGCTTGATATGTGTGGAGCAACAACCACATTGTCAAGCTTAAGTAGAGGATTGTCCAGCGGCGCAGGTTCTTGTTCGAAAACGTCAAGTCCAGCACCTGCTATTCTGCCTTCATTGAGAGCGTCGTACAGGGCTTTTTCGTCAACAACGGGTCCTCGAGAATTGTTTATCAGGTAAGCAGTCTTCTTCATTAGCCTGAGCTTTTCAGCGTTTATCAGATGATGCGTCTCCTTCATAAGTGGAACGTGAATGCTTACAAAGTCTGACTGTTTCAAAAGCGTGTCTAAGTCGACTTTCTTTGCGCCGAAGTCCTTCTCCATCTCTGGTCTCGGTATCACGTCGTAGAAGAGAATTTTCATGCTGAACCCTGTTGCTCTTTTCGCCACTGCGTAGCCTATTCTTCCTGCGCCCACGATGCCTATGGTCGCGCCGTAAACGTCTCTGCCCTGCAGCATGGCGGGGTGCCAGCCGACTTTCCATCTTCCCGTGCGCACATATTTGTCAGCTTCAACGACCCGCCTTGCAAGAGTCATCAGAAGCGCCCACGCGAAATCAGCTGTAGTGTCTGTCAAAACCTCAGGCGTGTTAGAAACGTAAATACCTCTTTTCGTTGCTTCCTGCACGTCTACGTTGTCAAAGCCCACAGCCAACTGTGCAATCATCTTCAGTTTAGGTGCTGCATCAAAGACTTCAGCGTCTATCTTGTCGGACAGCAGCGTGGCAAGAGCATCAACATCTTTGACCTTCTCTATGATGGTCTTCTTTGGCGGTGGAGCATACTCAGGCCAGACATCGGCGTCGAATCTTTCCTTGATTATCTTTAGCCCTCTTTCGGGAAGTTCACGAGTGACATAAACCTTAGGTTTCGGCACAATGTCCACCAAGCTTTGATTCTGCAAAATTCTTTATTAGCATTAACTTATTACACTTACGCATCAACCCTTAGAAAATCAGCAACAGGCAACCCAAATGACGACGATAAAGAACAAAGAGCAACTCATAAGCAACGGTGAAACTCGTTCTGACCGAAAAGCCAGAGCCTTAGCACTGGAAAGCCTTGAGGTCGCGTTGAAAGCCGCTGACCCCATTCAGATAATAAAATCGAAACTCTCACTCAAAAACTCAACTCTGCGTGTTAACAGCCATTCCTTCAACCTAGCAAAATTCAAGAACATCTACGTTGTAGGCGGAGGCAAAGCAACTGGCGCGATGGCCTACGCCCTAGAACAAGTCGTGGGTAAACGGATAACGAAGGGACTTGTTAACGTGCCGCACGGAACCAAGTCAAAAACAGCCACAATTGAGCTTCATGAAGCAAGACACCCAGTCCCAGACGAGTCTGGCGTAGAAGGAACGCGCCGCATGCTGGAAATCGCAGAACAAGCAGAAAAAGACGACCTTGTGATATGCTTGATCTCAGGAGGCGGCTCCAGCCTCATGCCACTGCCACGAAACGGTATTTCAATCAATGACAAGAAAGAAATAACGAACGCCCTACTCAAGTGCGGCGCAACCATAAACGAATTCAACACCGTCCGAAAACACACTTCAGATTTCAAGGGAGGCTGGCTCGCAAAGAAAGCGTACCCCGCCACAATTCTGAACCTCATCCTTTCTGACGTTGTAGGTGACCCGCTGGATTCCATTGCATCCGGCCCAACCGTGCCAGATCCAACAACCTTCGGAGACGCGGTAAAGGTTCTAGAAAAATACAAACTATGGGATAAAACGCCAGCATCCATTCAGAAAGTCTTGTGCGACGGCGAGAAAGGCCTAATCCCAGAAACCCCCAAGGCTGGTGATGAAGCATTTAAGAAAGTTCACAATGTCGTCGTTGGGAACAACAGGCTTGCAAGCCTCGCCTCATGCAAACACGGCAAAGTGAAGGGCTTGAACACTCTCCTGTTGACGGCAACCCTAGAAGGTGAAGCCAGACACGTTGGAACCGTTCTTGCCACGATAGCCCGTGAAATTGTGACATCTGGAAACCCTGTCAGAAAACCAGCCTGCATAGTCGCCGGGGGAGAAATGACAGTGACAGTCACTGGGAAAGGCAAAGGCGGAAGAAACCAGGAAATGGCTCTGGCAGCCGCAATGAAAATCGGCGGCACGGACGGAGTGGTCATAGCTTCGCTGAGCACGGATGGCGTAGACGGCCCAACAGATGCTGCTGGAGCAGTAATGGATGGGAAAACCTTGGCAAAAGCTTCACAGTTGAGGTTGGCTCCCCAGAGGTTTTTGGCTGATAATGATTCGTACAATTTCTTCTCGAAGCTCGGCGACCTCGTGCTGACTGGCCCTACGGGCACGAACGTTAATGACGTATCTGTCATAATAGTCCTGTAAAAGCCAAGAGAGGTAGAAAGGATGGCTGTGACCTTCAGGTTTATCGGAAGCCTTCGGAGTATGGCTGGGAAAAGCAAATTCGCACTCGATCTCGAAAACGGCGTCCCTCTAAGTGGAGCCATAAAAAAGATTGTTGACAAACTGCCTAAGCTTATGCGGGTGCTGATCGATTCAGAGCACGAGAGTACAGCATCAAACACGCTCATGCTCGTTAACGGAAAGGACATCAGCGTCCTAGATGGTTTAGAAACCCTGCTCAAAGATGGGGATGAAGTGACTCTTGTTCCAATCCTTCATGGAGGATAAAGCTGCATGAGACTGTATGCTGTCAAAACACGAATTGTGAAAACAGGCGACAACCTCTCTGAAGTCATTCTGGGATCATTGAAAAAACAAAAACTACAGCTAAAGAACAATGATGTACTCGCGGTGACGTCAAAAATCGTGTCACAAGCAGAGGGACGCACAGCCAAACTGAAAGATATCAAACCTTCAAAACAAGCAAGAAGACTTGCCGAAAGATTCTCGTTGCAAGCCAAGTTTGCAGAATTGGTCTTGCGTGAGGCCGACAAGATTTATGGAGGAGTGGATAAGGCAGTCTTAACGCTCAAGAACGGGATCGTGGCTCCAAACGCCGGCATAGACAACAAGAACGCACCCGCAGGCTTTGCCATTCTATGGCCTAGCAGTCCCGAGAAATCCGCCGAGAGCATTAGAGAGGAAATAAAAAGCAAGACTGGCAAACAGATTGCCGTGCTGATCGTTGACAGCGGCCTAGCTCCGCTCAGAAGAGGCACGGCAGGTTTCGCCTTGGCTGTGGCTGGCTTCAAGCCCATAGAAGATCGCCGAGGAGACAACGACCTCTACGGAAAGAAAATAGTCATCACAACACATGCCGTTGCAGATGACCTGGCTTCAGCTGCGCATTTGCTGATGGGTGAAGCCGCTGAGAGAACTTCTGTTGTATTGATCAGAGACGCTCCAGTTGAGTTTGACGAAGGAGTCTATGGTTCTGCAGACATGATGATGCCCTTCAAGGAATGTGTTTTCATGAACACTTTCACAAGCGCCTAAGTCACACATGCAGGTATGAAAATGATTATTGCCCTTCAAGCAGATCCAAAAGACTTCTTCGGAACAAAATCGATGCCGAGCAATGCTGAGCTTCTTAAGCTTGTAGAAAAAGCCGCTTCCATGGGTTTCAAAGCCATTCAGATTGGCCCTATGACAGGTTACGTTGGCATTGGAGGCGAACGTCTCAGAAAGACTCTGGGCAGTTTAAAAACGGAGAGAAACGTGCATGTCGGAGGAATTTTCGACGTTGAAAGCTTCGTAACAACAGAGCAGGAATATCAAATTGCAGAAGCATATTCGCGGCGCAGTGACTCTTTGCAATGAGATAGGGGCAACACTAGTTTCGGTTCATCCTCCTTTCTTTCAGAGAACAATCAAAGTAGATGATGCATTCCTGCAAAAGGCAAGAACACGATTTCAGAAACTGCTGGAAAGTGAAGTGGATTTCGCAACTCGAAAGAATGTCAAAGTGGCTTTAGAATCGTTTTGTTATCCGCCGTTCATATTTCACGGTTTAGACGAATTCTCACAGTTCATCGAACAGTTTCCGCCTGAAAAACTTGGCATCTTGATGGATGCAGGTCACCTGTACCAAGCCGGGATAGACTTGGACGAGGCTGTTCATCTATTCAAACGGCGGCTGCCAGACATCCACGTTCACGATGCAATGCGAGACAAAGACTATCGGGAGGCAACCCACTTGTCCATTGGAAAGGGAACGATTGATTTTCCAAGATTGATAGACCTTCTGCGTCAAGTGAGTTATGACGGGTGGCTTACGCTTGAGGTCAGAGGCAATGAACAGGAAATTGTCAGAAGCAGGGAATATTTAGAGAGCTTGGTTGGCAGTTCCTCTATGTCCTAGTTGCTGTCCTGACCGCTCCGTAGATTAAGCCAAGGCGAGAGTTTAGTGGACTTCAAAACCCTGAACAGTGCAACGCCGATGACAGCTGCCGCCGCAGCAATGACTATTCTTTCTACTGGGTAGATCCATGCGATCAGTTGCCAGTTCAGCCTCCACACGTTGACATCTGCAATAAACACTGGCCAAGCGAGAATTTCAAACACTAACGAGCCGGCGATTTGGCCAGCCAAGGTAGACGTTAAAGAAGTTGTAAAGAACGCGAGCGACAGCCTGATGCTGGTTTTTGGTTTCCACATGTTTCTCACCGCAAACGACTGCAAAGGTGAAGCCAAAACCAGAAGTCCGATTAACTGGAACCACAACAACGGCGGATAGAGCCAGACTGGACCAATGAATGGATAAAACGCAAAGAAAAATAAAAGTGAGAAATACGTGAAGGCACATATGCCCCGTTTGCCCTCATACAGTGCGCCAGCCACACCCGATGTGACAATGCCTGACAAGAAGCTTGGAGGCGAGAAGACACCTAGGAAAAAGCCGATGGCGCCGCCCAAGAGTGTGGATAACATGCCTAAGTATGATCCAAGCACAACACCGACTAATGGTGCAGTGATCGCTGCCGCGGTTATGGCTCTGCCTGGCAAGCCTATTATTGGAGAGATCGGCATAAACCCGAAAATCGCATACAACGCCGTGAAACATACTGTTAGAGCGACGCTTCTTGTGCTGAGCGCTCGTTTGTTAGACATCTGAGCAATCCTTCCAGCTTGTTGTGGAAACTTAATTATTTGACATCATTTATAAATGGTAACGTGCGCCGACCGATAATCACCTTAACAACAGATTTCGGAGGGAAAGACCCCTACGTTGCCGAGATGAAAGCAACAATCCTAAACATAAGCCCAAACGCAACAATCGTCGACATAACTCATCAGATAGAGAAATTCAACGTGAGAATGGGCGCATATGTTCTGGCTTCAGCTTCGTCATATTTTCCAAAAGGCACAATTCACGTGGCGGTCGTGGACCCAGGCGTGGGCACAAGAAGAGAACCTATACTCATACAAACCAAACATTCCTATTTTGTTGGACCAGACAACGGCGTCTTGGCACTTGCTGTAAGAAAAGAGCAGATAAAGCATGTTTACAGGATAATCAACCGAAAACTTATGCTGGCAAAAGTGTCCAACACGTTTCATGGTAGAGACATTTTCGCACCCGCAGCCGCCCACCTAGCAAACAAGACGCCACCAGCGGAGTTCGGACCGGAAATAGACAAGATCATTATTCCGAGATTCGCGAAAATTGTCAGAAGAGGAAACATCCTCATCGGCGAGGTCATCCACGTGGACGACTTCGGAAACATCATCACGAATCTTGGAGAGAAAGAACTCGAACTAATGGAAATCGGCCACACGGTTAACGTCAAGCTAGGAAACGCCAAGCTAGCGCTTAAGCTTTGCAGAACCTATTCGGAAGTTCAGCTGCACAAACCGCTAGCCCTGATAGGAAGCCACAACCTCTTGGAGATTTCGATAAATCAAGGCAACGCTTCAGAAACCTTCAAAGTTGAGGGCGGAAGCAAAGTCACACTTCACTCCCCCTAAAATTGTTTGCTACTCTAGATGTCTGCCTTTGAGCATCACGATTTGAGGGAAGAAAGGCAGGAATCGCTTATTATGGAGTGCAATAAATAGCAGTAAGCAATCCGAAAGACCATCTCCAAAAGTGGTGAGTCAGTGTCGATCAAGTATTTCGAGGCGCCTGACGTTAAGAACCTCGTTAACGAGATTGCAGATTGCTTGGACTTTTTCCACATTGTTCCGCAATTCGTCTTCTGCTACAGAAGCAAGGGCTCCACATCTAGAAGAACGATAGCCCGCATCCACGGTCTGGGAAAGATCTGGCAAGAAGCTCTCAATCTTCCACCTTCCTACGTGATTGAAGTCATTTCTGAACGGTATGACAGACTCTCCGAAACAGACCGAGAAAAAACCATAATACATGAGCTCCTGCACATCCCACACGGCTTCGCAGGCGGTTTCCGCCCCCACAAAGGCTACATTGACCACGAAACGGTTGAACGCTTGCATAGAATGCTGCTGAAGCAGAGAGCAGCTAGAAAGGCAAGTTTTTAAGCATGAAGTTGAAAAGAAAGCTAAACACCACGTTTCACGCCAAGCTCAGAAGTTCATTAGCATTGGAAGACGTGTAAAGGACATATGCCTTCAAGAAGAAAGGCGCACTCCCTGAACATGTAGTGAGAAGAGGTGTCTTGCGAGACGGTCTAGATGAAATACACGATGAAAAGTCTCAAACACAACGGAATCTATGTTCCTCCATATGACTTCAAAGGTTTCTCCGTAAGAATTCAGGAGCAACCTGTAAAACTGAGCCGGAAAATTGAACAAATGGCCCTGGCATGGGTTAGAAAGAAAATATCGCTAACGTCTCCGCCTGACACGGTTTATTTTAGAAACTTCATCCAAGAATTCCTTGAACAGCTAAAGCAAGAGAACCCTACCATCAGCTTCCTAGACCCTTTCTGCAAAGAATACCTGAAAAGCATCAACAATAACGGTTTCGAATGGAGGGCAAACTCGAAACAGCCAATTGATTTCTCCGAGATTGAACGATACGTCGTGCAAGAACAGCAGAAGAAGCTGAACATGGACAAGACTGAGAAAAGGAAACTTGCCAATGAAAGAAAAGCAAAAAGAGAAGCACTGAGAGAAAAGTATGGCTATGCGTTCATTGACGGACAGAGGATAGAAATCGCCAACTGGACAGCCGAACCATCATGCATTTTCGCAGGGAGAGGAGATCACCCCAAACGAGGAAAGTGGAAAGAAGGACCCCACGAGGAGGACATAATTCTTGACCTTTCTCCTGACAGCACTAGGCCGGAGGGCAGATGGAAGGACATTGTTTGGGAGCCCGAGAAAATGTATCTTGCTAAGTGGGTTGACAAGCTGTCTGGAAAAGTCAAATATGTTTGGTTCTCGGATTCCGCATTTCTCAAACAGAACAGAGAAAAGGAAAAATTTGACAAAGCTGAAAAGCTGGATAAGAAGATTCCAATCGTTGAAAAGCACATCCTTGAAAGTTTGAATTCTGAGGACAGTGAACAGAGAAAAATAGCCACAGTGTGTTGGCTCATCCTCGAACAAAACATCAGAGTTGGGGATGAAAAAGACCTTGATGAAGCAGACACCGTCGGCGCAATAACCCTTAGACCTGAACACATCAAGATCGAAGGAAGCACGCTTCACTTCGATTTTCTGGGCAAAGATTCGGTGAGATGGGTCAGCCAAGTAAAGGCATCACCATCCGTCACCAGAAATATTGAGAGCTGCTCCAAAACGTGCAAAGAGTACCTCTTCGAGGGAATAGACTCCAAGAAAGTGACAAGGTTTCTGTCACAGAAAATGCCAGGATTGACTGCCAAAGTTTTCAGAACGTGGAGAACCACGAAAACCGTCCAGGAATACTTGGACAGATCCAAAGCCAGGAAAGAACATCCAGAATACGTGAAGAAATACGAGGCCAAAATGGCCAACTTGGAAGGAGCAAAGGTCGCCAACCATAAGCGGAAAGTCCCTGCAAACTTCAATGAAAGGCTAGCCAGGGCAGAAGCAGCGCTGAAAGAGCTTGAAGCCACATTGAAAGAAAAAACTGCACAGGGAAAGAAAACAGACGCTCTTGTCAAGAGAATAGACAAGGCTAGACTTGACATAGGTTTAACGAGAAAGACAGAAGAATACAACTTGGGAACATCGCTGAAATCGTATATTGATCCAATGGTGTATGTGAAGTGGGCTAACAAGGTGGACTTTGATTTGGAAAAGTTTTATTCTAAGACTCTGAGAAAAAAGTTCAGCTGGGCCTTGGAAAGAAAAGGCTGAGAACCTTCCTCAACGCAAGATTGACCATGGGTTGACTGTGGCAAGACCGAGGGCTTAGATAGGTATCTGAAGGAATTGTCATTAAACGGCTACTCGAGTAAACAGTTTGATTGAGAATACGTAAGACTAAAATAAAGACATAAGCCTTAAAGACGTCAGGAAAGAACGGTATTGCGGTGTCTGCGTGTCGTTTTTCAAGGCCATTAAGGACAAATTGACCTCGCCTGAGGCAGGCATCTCATTGAGACTCAACAAGACCAGCTTCGCTCTGGGCGAGAACATTGAGGGCACGTTGACCGTTTCTTCAAGCGAGGATTTCGAAGTCACAGAGATAAGATGCGAGATTGAATGTATCGAGGAAGCAAAAAGGCTGAAACGCGTTTACGACGAGCGTTTCCACACTTACACTGAGAAGGAGTTCAACGAGTCAGCAACACTTTACTCGGCTAGACCTGCCGTGAGCGGTCCATTGAAGATGAACAATGGCTACGCTGGAACTTTCCCATTCAGCGTGAACATCCCAGCAGGTGGAAGACCAGCATACAAGAGCGTTGAGGATAACGTCACATGGCTCATCAAAGGCGTGATCGTTATAGACGGAAGACCAGACATCACAAGCATGAAAACCGAGATCCAAGTGCTGCAGCCGAGTGCTGCACCAGCTGGAGCAGTCGTGAAGGAAGTCATCCGCGAAGTCGTCATGATACCGTGTAAGTATTGTGGAGCTCTCATGCAGCAAACAGAAACAGTATGCCCGAACTGCGGCGCGAAAAGGACAGTCTAGGTTTTTCCTACCCTCTAGGATACGCGGCGCTTCCTACATGTCAAGTTCCTTGTGGATGATGTTCTGACAATTTCACTTTGCAGGTACCAGATAGCAGGGTAATGGAAAAGAAACTCGAGAAGATGCCGTTCATGCGGATAGGTAGAGCTCAATAACTGAAGGCATCTTATTCTCGACTTGAAAGGATCACAATGTAGTCCGCCGTGTCAGCACACATGTCAGCGGCCTGCTCAATGAACTCAACCAGATCATCAAAGATAACCATTGCACCGCAATTCATCTTGTCTCCATATTTGACAAACGAAGCCTTAGTCTTGAGATAAGTGACATCGATGTCATGCTCAATCTCGTCAACCTTCTCAGCACCCGCCACAGCTTCTGCTGAATTCACCGCTAGCTTCTCTATGCTACCGCGCAGGGCCTGGGCGCAATCAACAAGCCTGCCAGTCATGCTTGCCGTGTTCTCACAAAGCTCTCTGGGAAGCTCAGCGTCTGCGAGCATCTCCATGCATCTGGCCGCGTCCTTAACGTGGTCAGCAAGAGTGTCGAGCCTCTTCACGAGGTGCAGCAAATCCTCACGGTAGTCAGCAAATAATGCGGCTCCTTTCGTGAGTTCTTTGAAAACGTCCATCCGCAGTCTGTCCACGTCCTCCTCTACTTTGAAGAGGCTTTCGATGCGCTGGGTCGCCTCTTTTTTCTTGCCTTCCAAAATGCTCTTCGTAGCTTGATGAAGCAACGTCACCGTGTCAAGCGCTTTCGATATCTGTTCCTGAGCCAAGTCCAACGCTTTTGTTCTTCGGCGTCTTTCAAACCACGCGTAACTTCTCTTTTCCAACCTATATGTCTCCTTTTAACAGTACTTTAGCCCATGTACGCTTATAACTCTTAAACCTCAGAGGCACTGCCTTGCTCAGCCACCCAATACGTCTTGTCTTCGCCCTTTCTCGTCGTAACATATTCCTTCTTGAAAATAGGCGCTTCCTTCTTGTACCTTTCAACAGCCTCTTCCAAAACAGAGAACACCTGCTTTCGGTGGGAGCCCGCGACCAAAACGTACACGAGGTCTTCGCCAACGCTGAATTCCCCGAGCAAATGATGAATCTGAACATCTGTCACGCCTGGCTTCTTCTTCAAGTCCTCACAAATGCTTCCGAACGTTTCATTTGCCTTCTCTTCGTAGGCCTCTAACTCCAACTTCCGAACCTTTTCACCTTTTAGGTTCTCTCCGCGAACGACACCGACAAACACAGCAATCGCACCTGCTTTTCTGAAGTTTGGCCTATCTTTCGCGTTTCTGATTATGTCTAAAAGGGACACGGCACCTTTTTCGTGGACTCCAGCACTCGTCCGCATGATCCCGCCACTTATGCAAAGAACCGACGCACAGACTTAAACTTTACAGAGCTATACTGCTTTGACCAGCATGCGGCTTAAACCGTTGAAGAATCTGGAAAATTCGCGCAACCTCTCCTGAGCCTGACTCACCGTGACTTCAGAAAACTCGATCACGTCATTCGGTTTAGCCTGCCCGAGAAGCGAAACGTCAGGAGTCACTATCACCGCGATCTTCGGATAACCACCAGTTGTCTGAGCATCCCGCATTATCACAATAGGCTTTCCATTCTTCGGAACCTGAACTGAACCATGCAAGAGCGCGTCAGACACAATGTCTGCCTTTCCCTTGTGCTCTATCAGCGGACCCTCGAGTCGGTACCCCATGCGGTCTGCTTCAGGCGTGACCCTGTATTCGCTGGAGAAGAAAGTGTCGATACCCTCTTCAGTGAACATGTCAGCCTGCGGCCCGAGCACGGCATGCACTTGAAAGCGGTGTGTAAATTTGGGCACTAATTCTTCCGGCATCTTGTACAAAGCATCAAGAGGTTCCGCCTCAAACCCTTCAACGATGTCTCCGGTTCTCAATTGTCTGCCATTGATTCCTCCAAACCCGCCTCGAACATAAGTCGACCTGCTTCCAAGCACCAACGGCGCCTCTATTCCTCCTCTAACTGCAATGTAGACTCTGCAGCCGCTCTCCATTCTACTGAAGGAAACAACATCCCTCTCTTCTAAATTCAAGGTTTGCCACATTGGAACGTCTTGACCGTCTATCTTCGGAGAAACAGCCGCCCCAGTTATGGCAACCTGCACTTTGGTCAAGACCAAAAGTTCAGGACCGATCAGAGTTATTTCCAAACCTGCATCGCCCGGTTTGTTTCTAACTAGAACGTTTGCAGCAGCCAGCGAGAATGCGTCCATTGCGCCGGAAATTGGAACCCCGTATTTGAGGTAGCCATATCTTCCCAAGTCCTGAACGGTAGTGAAGAACCCGGGTTTTGTTACATTGAAGACTTTCATCTTCGTTATTCCTTCCAAAAGGCACCAGAGGTTCCGTTCAGAATGGCTTCTTCGATCTTCTTGTATTCCTTCTCTGAAACTTGCTGGAACTCTACAGAGTCTCCCGGTTTAAGAAGTGCCGGCGGGTCCATCTGTGGATTGAAAAGCCTCAAAGGTGTTCTCCCGATTATCTGCCAGCCGCCAGGCGCTTCACATGGGTATATGCCTGTCTGCTTCTCTGCTATGCCGACCGAGCCCGCTGCCACCTTGAGTCGCGGCGTTTCAAGACGTGCTGTCGCTATTTCACCTGCAACTTCCCCGAGGTAAGGAAAGCCTGCGACGAAGCCTAGCATGTACACTTGATATTCTCTACCGGAATGAATCTGGATAACTTGCTCCTCAGTCAAGCCATGAAATTGGGCAACGTAAGAGAGGTCTGGTCCGTACTGTCCCCCATAAACTACAGGAACAACGATTCTTCGAACAGCTTCAAGCTTCGATTCTTTCAACTCGCTTTCAATATCTTTAACGCGCAGCACAAGCTGTTTATAACCTATCTTTGCCAGGTCATATCGGATAAGTAAGGATCGATAGGTTGGAACAAGCTCTTCTACCCCCTGAATCCGCGCCTTCAGGATTGCTTTGCTCAGAGCTATGACCTTGCGGTTAACATCAAGGTCTATCGTATCGCCGAATTCGACGAGAAGGGCGCTGTCGCCAAAGGGCAAGTATCGCCCCGATGTGTATTTTCCAGTTCCCATCACAAAGCCCAATGTGTAATTAAAGGAAGTTGCCTACTGGAATCACTTCAATCCCTTTCTCAATCAATCCCCTTTTTAGTGCCTGTGCAAGTCTCACAGCCGCAGGAGTGTCGCCATGTACACAGATTGTGTGCACTTCACCCAAGCTCGCAACTTCGCCGTCCACAGCAATTACGGTTCCGTCTTTGGTTACTCTGACAGCTCTTTCGACCACTTTGCGAGGGTCCTGAATCACTGCGTTCGGCTGTTTTCTTGAAACTAGACTTCCATCCGAATTATAGGCTCTGTCGGCGAAAAACTCGTGGGCGACTTTCAGTCCCTTTCTGGTTGCAGTTTTGGCTAAAACAGAGTTTGGAGGTGCGAAGACTATCAGACCTTCGTCTAATGCGCGGACGGCTTCCACGATAGCCTTGGACAGGTTTTCGTCTTTTGCCGCAGTATTGTATAGGGCTCCATGAGGTTTTACATGTTGGAGTTTTACGTTGACTGCTTTTGCGAACCCATGAAGGGCACTTACTTGGTAGACGGTGTAGTTCATGGCCTCTTCCGAGGTTAGCTGCATTTCTCTTCTTCCGAAACCCATAATGTCCGGATACCCTGGGTGTGCTCCGACCGCGACTCTGTGCTTCTTGGCAAGATTGATTGTTCGCGCCATTGTGACCGGGTCTCCAGCGTGGAATCCGCATGCGACGTTTACCGAAGTTATGTAGGGCATTGTTTTTGCGTCGTTCCCGACGGTGAATTCTCCGTAGCTCTCGCCTAAGTCGCAGTTGATGTCGATTTTGGGTTTCATAGACATCTCCAAGGTAGAAGATAGTTTTATGTGGAAATGTATTTTGCCATGTTTTCAACTGCGGCTGATGGGACAGGTAAGTCCTTCATGGTAAGTAAGCCTGGCGGCGCGTTAATGACTTTGGGAATCGAGTTGACAACCATCGCGACTGTTCCTATGTCTCCGTGAATGCAGGGCTGAATCTTCTGCTTAATGTTGGGAACACCTTTAATGGTTATGGCATCATACTCATCTTCAGCTCCTATGTACGCCTGGAAATCAAGTACTATTACCTCTTTGCCTTTCATGATGCCTTTTGCCTTTTGTCTCAAACCTGCTGCTTGTCCCGCCTTGACCTTTATATCCTTGCCTTCAACTGGTTTCTCGGCGACAACTGGCTCAGCATGCTCGATCACTATCTCGTCCAGCTTCCAAGCCAATGCGCCTGCAATCATTGCGATGGACTGTTCAAGTCCAACGTGTCCTGTAATCTGCTTCTTCTCAATTTTCTGCTGGAATTCCTCAACTGTCAGACCTGCTCCTATCTTTTTCTGGAATGGCACACGCCTGGTTGCGGCGTTCATGACTCTGACCGCTTCGATTTTCTCTATTTTTTGGCAAGGTGCAGTGAGTGCTATTACAAGCGTGTCCATCAGGAAGCCGGGGTTTATGCCCGTGCCCAAGACCGTTACGTCATGCTTTTTGGCCAGAGCGTCAAGCTTTTTGGCGAACTCCGGCTCAGACGTGCATGGGTATGAAAGTTCTTCACACGTTGACACTACGTTAACACCGTGCTCCACGATTGAGGCGATCTGAGGATACGTGTCTCTAAGGTAGGAGGATGTTGCGTGAACTGCAATGTCTGCATCTGCCTTCGAAAGCACAGCGCCCAAGTCGTCTGAAACCTTTACTGCAAGCTTTTTCTCAAGCCCGAGGACTTCGCCTAAGTCTTTGTTGACCTTGTTCTTGTCAACGTCCACTGCTCCCACGATGTCTATATCTTCTTTTTCAAGCAAGAACTTCGCAATCATACTGCCGACGGCACCGACGCCGTATGAAATGACTCTCACCTTTCTCATCGCGACCTTCCTTTGGTTTAGATTCTTTATTGTGCTTGACCTAGATAAAAATAAGACGCCTGAATCGTCGTCATTTTTGAACGCATGGCCAAAACCTTTACGTTTGTAAAGTTTTATATCTGTCTGAAACTTTTCTACTTAGGAGGGCTGCCAGCTTGGAGACGACAAAAACCACAAACCTCAAAGCGACTCTCGAGCAAATACTGGACACTGAAAAACTCAAATACTGCTTTGATTGCGGTATCTGCACGGCCAGTTGTTCAATGGCTGAGCTGCTGGGGAAGGACTACAACCCGAGAAGACTCTTGGAAAGGATCGTCCTAGATCCTGACAGTGTGTTGTCTTCGGAAGAACTTTGGCTCTGCGCTTGGTGCTATCGCTGTTATAAACGATGTCCCCAAGCTTTGAAGGTGCCCGAAATATTCTTGTTAATGCGCACGATCAGCGCAAAACGAGGAAATTTTCAAGCATCTGAAAAGGCGTTCAAAATAATCGTGGAAAAGATTCCTCTACCGTTCGTTACAACTTTGGTCTGTTTTCATCCCGAGCGCGCTGGATTGGATAGGAAGAAAGTGATGGAAAAGATCGAAGAGCTTTCGAGGGAAGATTCAAAACGTAGGAAGAAAAGGAAGGCAGCAGGCGCTTCGGGCGAAAAGGTTGCGGTTGTAGGTTCTGGACCTGCGGGTCTCACAGTTGCGTCTGAGCTCAGTCGCAGAGGATTTCACGTCACGGTTTTTGAATCGCTTCCAGAACCGGGCGGGATGTTGAGGAAATGCATACCTGAAAATCGTTTGCCGAGGCAGGTCTTGGACAAGGAGATTCAGCTTGTAGAAGACGTGGGCGTGGAAATAAGAACCGGCGTAGTTGTCGGCAAAGACTTGAGTTTTGAGGATTTGTGGAAGGATGGATTCCACGCCATATTTATCGGGACAGGTGCTCACAAGAGCCAGAAACTGAAGATGGAAGGAGTAGATCTGAAAGGCGTAGTTCACGCGCTTGGCTTCTTGTGGAGTGTTCATTCTGATAATAAGGTGGAAGTTGGCAAGAATATTGTTGTGATTGGATGTGGGAATGTTGCAGTGGACGCTGCAAGAACCGCCTTGAATCTTGGAGCAAAAGATGTAACCATTCTCTATCGACGGTCAAGGGACGAGATGCCTGCGAACCCATGGGAAGTCAAAGAGGCTGAAGAAGCTGGCGTGAAAATCGAGTTTCTGGTCGCGCCTGTGAGGATATTGGGAGAGGGGACAGTTTCGGCGATAGAATGCGTTCGCACACAGTTGGGCGAACCAGACGAAACAGGCAGAAGGAAAGCCGTTCCGATTGAGGGGTCAGCGTTTAAGCGCGAAGCAGACATGGTGATTCTGGCAATCGGCGAAGCCCCAGACCTAGAATTCCTGCCGAAGGAAATAGAACTGAATGAAGATGGCTCGCTCTGGGTTAACCCGGTTACTATGGAAACGAGTATGCAAGGCGTTTTTGCCGGCGGAGACGCTGTAACTGGGCCCGCGTCGGTGATTGAGGCCATTTGCGCTGGAAAACAGGCTGCAGAATCAATTGTGAGCTACCTGAAATCTCGCGAGGGATAAGCGAATGACCGAAAGAAAAGAGCCTGAATCTAAGAAAGCTGCCGAAGAGGTTCGCATCGGAGTCTATGTTTGCCACTGCGGTTTAAACATCGCAGGTTCTGTAGACTGCGCCGAAGTTGCCAAGTTCGCAGCAACTCTCCCGCATGTTGTCTTGGCCAAAGACAACCTGTACACATGCTCAGACCAAGGACAAGACCAGATAAAGAAGGACATCAAGGAAAGCAAACTTAACCGTGTCGTCGTAGCGTCATGCTCACCTCGTCTCCACGAACCAACATTCAGAAAAGCGTGTGAAGAAGCCGGGCTGAACAAGTACCTTTTCGAGATGGCCAACATACGCGAACAATGCAGCTGGGTTCACCTATACGACAGGAAAGAAGCTACGGAGAAGGCCAAAGACCTCGTGAAAATGGCTGTTGCCAAGGCTGCATTGCTTGAGCCTGCGGAAGAGGCTGAAGTGCCGATAACAAGGAAAGCCTTGATCATCGGCGGCGGCGTGGCTGGCATTCAGGCTGCTTTGGATCTTGCAGACACTGGTTACAACGTGTATCTAGTTGAGAAAGAACCGAGCATCGGCGGGATGATGGCAAGGATAGATAAAACCTTCCCAACAATGGACTGCTCAATCTGCATTCTTGCACCAAAAATGTCTGATGTTGGCCACCATCCGAACATTGAGCTGTTAACCAACAGTGAAGTCACTGAGGTTAAAGGGTACATCGGCAACTTCCACGTCAAGGTGTTGAAGAAACCGCGATACGTCACAAAGGATTGTTCGGCCTGCGGAGAATGCGTAAAGGTCTGTCCCATTGTTGCCCCTAACGAGTTCGACGTGGGACTCGCCATAAGACACGGCATCTACACACCTTTTGCGCAAGCAGTCCCGTCTACGTATATAATTGACATGAACGTCTGCCTCAACAAGGACGGCGTCGTCGTCTGCGACAGGTGCATGAAAGCCTGCGAAAGACAAGCTGTAACATACGAAATGAAGGCAGAAACTGCAGACCTTGAGGTCGGCACAATAATAGTGGCAACAGGCGCAGACGTATTTGACCCGACAGCCCTGCCTAACTACGGCTACGGCAAATACCAAAATGTAATCACGTCGCTTGAGTTTGAAAGACTAATCAACGCAGGCGGCCCCTCTGGAGGACGCTTGCTGAGACCAAGCGACAAGCAGATTCCCAAGCGCGTGGCTTTCGTCCAATGTGTTGGCTCACGATCCGACAAAAGCGGAAAACTGTACTGCAGCAACGTTTGCTGCATGAACACGATCAAAGACAGTTTGCTGATCAAGGAGCATTGGCCGGAAACCGAAATCTACGTCTTTTACGTTGACATACGCGCGTACGGAAAGGGTTTTGAAGACCTCTATAAACGAGCAAGGAAAGCTGGAGCCATCTTCATCCGCGGACTGCCGGCAGAGATAGTTGAGGACAAGAAAAACAGGAGCTTGTGGCTAATGGGAGAGAATTCGCTGCAAAGCGAACTGTACAAGATAAAAGTTGACATGGCAGTGCTCTCCATTGGGCTAGAGCCGAGAAAAGACAGCGAATTTATACAGCGCTTGCTGACGCTTTCAAGAACCCAGGACGGATTTTTCATGGAAGCCCATCCGAAACTGAGACCTGTGGATGCTGCCACGGGCGGAATATTTTTTGCGGGTTGCGCTGAGGCGCCTAAGGACATAAAGGACAGCGTGACGCAGGCCAGTGCTGCCGCAGCACGAGCGGGAATACTGATGGCTAAGGGAAAGGTGACGGTTGAGGCAATCACGCCGATTTCTTACCCTGAAAAGTGCAATGCCTGCGGGCTATGCGTGAAAGTCTGTCCCTACAATGCTATAACCTTGAACAAAGCCTTGAAGCGAATTGAGCTAATCGAAGCCGCATGCGGAGGATGCGGGACCTGCGCGGCTGAATGCCCCTTTGGCGCGCTCACACAGAAGCACTTCACTGACGAGCAGATCATTGCACAGATAGACGCTGTGACTGAAAATAGTCCTGAGAAGAAGATCGTCGCATTCTGCTGTAACTGGTGCGCCTATGCAGGCGCCGACTTTGCCGGTGTTAGCAGAATGCAGTATCCGCCAAACGTGCGCATCATCAGAACCATGTGCTCAGGGCGTGTAGCTCCGAAATTCGTTGAAAGAGCATTTGCAAGAGGCGCCGCAGCAGTCTTGGTGGCAGGCTGCCACCCTGGAGACTGCCACTACATAAACGCCAATTATCAAACACAGAAGCGTGTGGAACGCCTGCAGAAGAAGATGGAGCAGAGTGGGTTGAACAAGGAAAGACTACAGCTACTGTGGGCTTCGGCGGCTGAAGGAGAAAGGTTTGCTTCAAAAATCCGCGAAATGAAAACCTTTGTGGAAAGTGTCACGCCGAAAGAGACAGAAGCTTCCCAAAAGGTTTTTGAAAAGGCTCTAACGGGTGTTTAGCTATGCCGGAAAGAATTAAACACAAACCCCTCGACATTGACAAGGTAAAACCTCTAAAAGCTGAAATCCACATAATCACGGATCAATGCAAAGGATGCGGATACTGCATACAGTTTTGTCCAAAACAAGTTTTGGAAGAGTCGGAGGAAACAAACGCTAGAGGGGTTCATCCTCCAAAGATTGTGGACGAAGGTAAATGCATAATCTGCAGTTTCTGCACCGCCGTTTGCCCAGATTTTGCGATTTATACAACTGAGAAGAAATGCGCGGAGGGATGTTAAAAATGCCAAGCAAGAGAAGTCTACTGACCGGCGCGCACTTTATGAATGGTGACGTGGCCTGCGCAGAAGGGGCAATAGCAGCAGGATGCAGATTCTTCGCAGGTTACCCGATCACACCTGCAACGGAGATTGCAGAGCACCTTTCTCAGAGAATGCCCGAGTTTGGCGGAATCTACATTCAGATGGAAGACGAGATTGCATCGATAGCAGCTGTGCTCGGCGCCTCTTACGCTGGTTTGAAAGCCATGACTGCCACTTCCGGGCCGGGATTCAGCCTCATGCAAGAGAATATCGGGTTGGCTGTAATGACGGAGACGCCGTGCGTGATCGTAGACATCATGCGTGGCGGACCGAGCACTGGACAGCCCACGTTGCCGGGTCAGCAGGACGTGATGCAGGCACGTTGGGGCTCTCACGGGGACTATGCAACCGTCGCTTTGGCACCTTCATCTGTCCAAGAAATGTTTGACCTAACTCTTGAAGCCTTCAACCTCGCTGAGACTTACAGGGTTCCAGCCATGCTGTTGGGCGACGAGATCGTAGCGCACATGTATGAAAAACTGGTGATACCGCCACCTGACAAGTTGAAAATCGTTAACCGCAAGAGGCCCAATGTTCCGCGAGAAGAATACGTGCCTTTCAAGCCTGACGAGGACTTGGTTCCACCCATGGCTTGCTTTGGGGAGGGTTACCATTTTCACGCCACGGGTCTGACACATGATGAACGCGGTTACCCACAGACGTCAAGCTCAGAAGCCCAGCAAAAACTGGTTACGAGGCTCTGCAACAAGATACGCAAGAATGAGGACAAGATAATTAGAGTTGAAGAAACCATGCTGGATGATGCGGACGTGGCGGTCGTTGCATACGGGATAGTTGCCAGATCGGCATTGAGCGCTGTCAGAAAAGCCAGAGAAAAGGGAATAAAGGCTGGGCTCTTGCGATTGATTACGTTGTGGCCGTTCCCAGAGAAACGGGTTGCACAAGTCGCGAAGCAGGTCAAGGCGATTGTTGTTCCGGAGATGAACTGCGGGCAGATGGTGCTGGAAGTTGAGAGGGCAGCGAAAGAAACCCCAGTGGCTTTTCTTTCCAAGTTAGGCGAAGAACCTCACACACCGTTAGAGATTCTTGAGGAGATAAGGAGGAACAGCTGATGGTTGAACAAGTGACACATCCGCTCTCGAAGTATTTGCGAGCAGATATGATGCCGCACATATGGTGTCCAGGCTGTGGCAACGGTATCGTGCTCAACTGCTTTGTTCACGCACTGGACGAATTGAAGACTGATTTGGACAAGCTTGTCGTGGTTTCAGGCATCGGCTGCATCGGGCGCACAGCAGGGTACACAAACACGGACTCGTTCCATACCACGCATGGACGCGCAATAGCCTTCGCAACAGGCGTAAAGTTGGCGAATCCAGAGCTTGAAGTCGTCATCGTAAGTGGCGACGGCGACCTGTTCGCCATAGGTGGAAACCACTTCATACATGCAGCAAGAAGAAACATCGGAGTCAAGGTGATATGTGCAAACAACTTCAACTATGGAATGACAGGAGGCCAACTTGGTCCCACAACGCCGCTTGAATCGGTGACAACGACGAGCCCATATGGAAACATCGAGCACCCGTTCAACTTGGTTCATCTAGCAGCGGCAGCAGGCGCGATATACGTTGCTAGGTGGACAACATTACACGTGCGAAGGCTGACGCAATCGATAGAAAAGATGATGCGGAAGGAAGGGTTCTGTTTCATCGAAGTGATTTCACCTTGTCCTGAAATCTACGGACGCTACAATAAGATGCGGACGGGACTTGAAATGATGGAGTGGTTCAAAAAGGCGTCAGTGGTCGAAAGTTTTTCAGACCCTGCAAAGGCAGAGATAACGAAGGAAAAAATCGTGGTAGGCGAGTTCGTCGACATAGAAAAGCTGAGCTATGAGAAACTGTTCCATGAGAAGATAGCTCAGATTAACGAGAGATCGATATAGTAGGTGAACTAGTGTGCGAGTGGAAATCAAGTTTGCGGGTTTCGGCGGGCAAGGGATAATCAAATCCGGCATAATCATAGCTGCAGCCGCATGTATCCACGGCGGAAAAAACGCAGTTCAAACCCAGTCTTACGGTCCAGAGTCAAGAGGCGGCGCATGCAAGTCTGAGGTTGTGATATCCGAAGAGGACATAGATTTTCCTAAAGTCGTTGAACCTGAC
>Ga0315296_10001200_pt1 | contig 22673 bp, 16 predicted proteins | sample YL17G14_18_MG_FD_203921 | JGI IMG/M metagenome (GOLD analysis project Ga0315296, IMG submission 203921) | Sediment microbial communities from Yellowstone Lake, YNP, Wyoming, USA - YL17G14_18 | ecosystem: Environmental > Aquatic > Freshwater > Lake > Sediment | place: USA: Wyoming | collected...
GAGGTGCGACGATGATCTTCTATGCCGAGACACATCTGAGCGACCTGATGCGCATGAACGTTGCTGACCGTTCGGGGAAAGCCATCGGCCGCGTGAAGGACATCGCTGTTCTTCCGGGCGACGTGTTTCCCCTGGTTACCAAACTGGTAATCGCGCGCCCGGGGCATCGCGAGCCGATGGTCATTGCGTGGAGTTCAGTGCGCAGCGTATCCAGCGAGGTGGTTACCCTTCTGCACCTGATAGATGAGATCGCGCCCAGCGCCATCGAGCCGGACGAGGTCCTGCTGGCTGCATCCATCCTCGACAGGCAGATCGTGGATGTCAAAGGTCACCGGGTAGTGCGGGTCAACGACCTCAAGATCGGCTCCGTGCAAGGCCAGGTGCGGCTGGTTGCTGCGGGCGTGGGAACGCGCAGCCTGCTGCGGCGTCTGGGCCTTGAGGGCATTGCGCTTCGGGTTTGGGGATGGTTCGGCCGCCGCCCCCACGAGCACCTGATCAGTTGGGAACACGTGCACGCCCTCGAGCCGGCCTCCCAGCAGGTGCGCCTGCAATTGGAGGCGGCGAAACTCAAGCGGCTCAATCCGGCCGACCTCGCAGACATCCTTGGCGAACTGAGCGCGCCGGAGCGGGCGGCGCTGGTCTCTTCCCTGGATGACGAGACTGCGGCAGCGGCGATGGAAGAGATGGAGATTGACCTGCAAAAGTCGGTGCTCGACTCGGTGCAGGACGAGAAGGCAGCCGATCTGGTGGAGGAGATGGCTCCCGACGAGGCGGCCGACATGGTTGGCGACCTGCCGCGCGAACGCGCCGACCAATTGCTGAATCTGATGCAGCCAGAGGAGGCCTCGGATGTGAAAGCCCTCCTCAAGTATCCCGACGATTCGGCAGGCGGCCTGATGACGCCGGAATACGTTACCATCCCCGCCGGTGTTACCGCCCAGCAGGCGATTGACCACCTCCGCCGCGCGGGCGAGGAGGCGGAGACCATCTACTACTGCTACGTGGTGGACGATGAGAACCGGCTGGTGGGAGTGCTTTCCTTGCGCGACCTGATCGTCTCCTCTCCCGACCAGAACATCGAGAACATAATGGTGCGGGACCTGGTGACCGTCAAGCCGTTCGACTCGCAGGAGGAAACTGCCAGCCTGATCGCGCGCTACAACCTGCTGGCGATCCCAGTGGTGGACGATGAAGGGCACCTGCTGGGCATCGTAACCGTTGACGATGCCATTGACGCGCTCTTGCCGACGCGGTGGAAGAAGCGCCTGCCCAAGGTCTTTGCGCCGTGAAGGAGGGGAGCGCGTCATGCGTTTGCTGCTGCGCCGCCGGGTTCTGCTTCCCATCATAGCCTTCTTCTCGGTGGTTGGCCCGGCGTTCATCACCGCCAATGTGGACAACGACGCGCCGGGGATCGCCACCTATTCCGTCGCCGGCGCCCACTTCGGTTACTCCCTGATCTGGCTGCTGTGGCCCACGCTCGTGGTCCTGATCGTAGTCCAGGAGATGTGCGCCCGCATGGGCATCGCCACCGGCAAGGGCCTGGCCGATCTTATCCGCGAGTCCTTCGGAGCCAGGGTTACCTTCTTCCTCATGATAGCGCTGCTGGTCACCAATCTAGCAAACACCGCCGGCGAGTTCGCAGGCCTGGCGGAAGGGGCGCGCATATTCGGCCTCCGGCCGTTATTGTCCGTGCCGCTCGGAGCATTCATCGTCTGGCTGCTTGTGATACGCGGCACTTACAATACCATCGAGCGCGTTTTCCTCACTGCCTGCCTGGTTTACCTTGCTTATCCAATCTCCGGTTTTCTTGCGCGTCCGGAGTGGGGCAGTGTGCTCAGGCAGTCATTCACGCCGTCCTTGCAGCCCAATGTGAGTACTCTGGTGATGGCCGTGGGCATCGTGGGCACGACGATCGCTCCCTGGATGCAGTTCTACCTGCAGGCGGCCATCGTGGAGAAGGGCGTGCGCGCATCCTCATACCGCCTGGCTCGGTGGGATGTGGTGATCGGCGGTATATTCGCGATCATCGTCGTCTTCTTCATCACGGTTGCGTGCGCGGCGACCATGTACTCCAGCCATCGCGAAATCACCACCGCCGGACAGGCCGCCCAGGCGCTCCGACCGCTCGCAGGCCCGTACGCCTCGACCCTTTTCGCCGTCGGGCTTCTGAATGCGGCGCTCTTCGCCGCCTGCATCCTGCCGCTCAGCACAGCCTACACAGTCTGCGAGGGCATCGGCTGGGAGCGCGGACTGGACCAGCGCTTCCGCAACGCGCCGCAGTTCTACCTGCTCTACACCGGCCTGATCGTGCTCGGCGCCGGCATCGTCCTCATGCCGCGGGTCCGCCTGTTGAAGATCATGCTCTTCTCGCAGGTGATGAACGGGCTGCTGCTGCCCGTCATCCTGATTCTGATGCTCACGTTGATCAGCCGCCGTTCACTCATGGGCGGCCTTGCATCTTCTCGCCTTTACACCATCTTCTGTTGGGTTCTGACCGCCCTTCTCATCGCGCTGGACTTGTTCATGCTTGCCAGCACGCTCTTGCCCAATCTCCGCTGAGGAAGACGGGACTATCGGCCCTGGGCGGGGCTGCGCCAGGCCGGCATGGTCGCCAGGTGCGCCTCTGCCTTCTTGCGCGCAGCATCCTCCTTCATCCCCTCAGTGCGAACGATGAACTGGGTCATTCCCGCCAAGACGTCTTCATAGGACTTCAGGGTGCCGTCCTCGCTGCAGCAATAGCGGCAGTACCTGTTGCCCGTTTTGCCGCCCCCGAAGTCCTGCTCCGTTTCCATCGGCATGCCGCAACCCTCACATTTTCTCATCGGTCTGCTCCGTCAAGCGTGTCAAACAGCCTGCATCGGGCCGGGCGATTCTGCCTCGGGCTCGGCAGCCGCCGGGAGACGGCGCGACGCGAAATCGTAAACCTGGGAAAGCCGCCGCTCTTCGGTTACCTCGGCCATGGGCAGGTGGTAGGCCGTGGTTTCCTGCTCGAACAGCGGGTCGGAATCCCTGCCAGCCTTGGCCAGCATTTCCGCGACCCATCTGTCCATGATGGCCTCAAGTTCGCGCGCGATCTCCGGCGCGCGCTCAACTTCGTTGAATTGTTCGAGCGGGTCGGCTTGCAGGTCGTAGAGCTCGCGCCTGACAACCGATGACATTTCCGGCTGCCCATGGCGCATGAACTTGTGAGTCCGCGTCCGAATGCCCCGCTTCTTCTGGTAGGTATTCTCGATGAAATGGACTGTCTCGCGCCCGGGCGCCCCCTCTTGCATCACCGGCACAAGGCTCGTCCCGTCCACATCGGGCGGCTGCTGGACCCCGGCAAGTTCCGCAATCGTCGGCAGAATGTCAGGCTGCTGCGCGAGAGCATCGGATCTGCCGCGGGGTACCTTTCCCGGCCACCGCAAGATGAGAGGCACGCGGATGCATTCATCGCCCAGATCAATGTGGCCCCAATTGAACTTCCATCCCAACACAACTCTCTCCTCGCCCATGATCTCCCCGTGGTCGGCCGTTATCACGATCAGCGTGTCATCGTATATCCTCGCCTGCTTGAGGGCCGAGATAATCCGCCCCACCTCCAGGTCGGTGAAGTAGATCTCAGCATCGTAGAGCGCGATGGTCTTTTCGATTTCGCCCGAGGCGGGCGGCTCGAAGATGCGGCATCCGGGCGGCGGCTCGTAGGGCGAATGCGGATGCCAGGGATGATAGAACAGGAAGAAATCTGTGTCTGCCAGTTCTGCGATCAGTTCGCACACCCGCCCTATGTTGGCCGGATCGTGGCCCAGTTTGCGGCCGTGGAACTCGTAGATGTCATATCCCTTGCGAAACCAGGGATATAACCGATGCTGCGTCTCCCAGCCGTGGTACAGGTTATCCACCGCTGCCGTGACGAAATGCGCGTCGTGCAGGACCTCGGCCAACATGCGAGTGCTGTCCGGCGGATCAACGCGCGACCAGTGCGACACGATGCCGCTCGATTCGGGGTAAAGTCCCGAGAATATCGCGGTGAAACCGGGGTGGGTGCAATTGCTCACGCTGAAAAGGTCTTCGAACACGAATCCATCGGCGGCGATCGCGTCAATGTTGGGGCTCGTCTGCCGGAAACAGCCGTAGCAGGACAGGTGATCGGCGCGCAGCGTGTCAATGCCCAGCATCACGATTTTCATCTGCTGCCTCCGCGCGCTCCCGCTACGGCAGCGGAAGCGCGTATTCCTGCAAGATCAACGTAATCGGTAACCGCGCGTGGTGTCTCCCCTGCCCTGAGCGGAGCCGAAGGCCGAGTCCACGCGTTTCCTGTCACCCTGAGTCCGCCGGCTGGCGGGCTCAGAATGACAGACGAGGGCGGGGGGCTTCGGGGCTGTGCCAGCGCTCGTCTTGACTGCGAATCGGTCGCGGTGCTAGACTCACGAGGATTCCGATAACAGCATGGCAACCCTGGTCGTAAAGCCATCGAGCATCTACGAAATCACGCAACTGGAGGAAGCCCTGCGGCGGCGGCTGATGGCCCCTCTGGTTCCTGATCAAATGCTGCCTCTTCTGGAGCCGCCCCTCGATGGGCCGCTTGCCGGCGACGCAAGGCTGCACATCGGCTGCGCCGAAAAGTGGGGCCTCGTCCGCCTTCAACTGCGGGCGCGCGCCGACGACGCAGACCCAACGCTGGTGGTCGAACTGGGCGACATGGCATTCGGCCAGGTGGAACTGGTAATGACAATCATCAACGACCCAAACGGCGAGCGTTTCGACATAGACCGCATGCCGGACGGACGGCTGACCTACCTGGGGACCACGGAGCGGAACCTGAAGGAAGAGGAACGCGCAATGCGGGCAGGGCTGGCCCCCTGCCAGATACGGCCGGGGCTGCGCATGTTCAAGCACTTCCTGCCGCGCCTGGAGCAGTTCCTTCAGGGGATGGACAAGCAAGTCGTGATGGTGGATGCCCTCACCTATTACAGCGCAGTGCTCTACGAACGCTATGGATTCGGCTACATGCCCGGCTCGCGCGCGCTGATGGAGCGAATCCACAAGGAATTTCAGCCCGGCGGGCGGCTTTTCGTCAAACTCGACGGCTCGACACCTTTCCGCCAGTCGGGCGCCGACCGCACCGTTCGCGGGCGCGCATGGGCAATCCACGACGGCATCCTCAATGGAAGATGGGAACAACCGCGCATGTTCAAGCGCATCGGGATGCACGCGGGCATCACCACTTTCCCGGGGCTGCAGTACTGAAACACACAGGGACGCGGCAATGCTAGAGACTTCGCGCCTGAAAATCAGAAGGCACATGCCGCCTCCGGCGGAGCCGCCGGGGCGCGACATCGGCGCGCTGTTTGCGCCCAAGTCAGTTGCCGTCATCGGCGCCTCGTCGCGCGCGGGAAGCGTCGGCCAGGCCGTCTTCCGCAACATCCTGTTCAACAATTACACGGGCACCGTCTATCCCGTGAACATCAAGGGCCACAGCATCATGAGCGTCAGGTCCTTTCGCTACGTTACCGAGATTCCCGACCCGGTTGACCTGGCAGTGATCATCGTGCCCGCGGCCTCCGTCCCCGAGACCCTGCGACAGTGCGCTGACAAACAGGTGAAGTTCGCGATCATCATATCGGCGGGATTCAAGGAATCCGGCCCTGCGGGCGCGGCGCTCGAACGCGAAGTCCAGCAGATTGCGAAGCAAACCGGCATCGGCGTCGTGGGCCCCAACTGCCTGGGCATCATCAACACCGACCCCGCCGTTTCGCTCAACGCAAGTTTCGCCCGCGCCATGCCCGCCCCGGGTAACATCGCCTTCATCTCCCAGAGCGGAGCGCTCGGCACCGCAGTGCTCGACTCTGCCAAGGGCGAGAACATCGGCATCTCGAAATTCGTGAGTTTCGGCAATCGCGCCGACATCACGGAAGTGGACTTGCTGCGCACTCTCGGCGACGACCATCAGACAGATGTGATCCTGATGTATCTGGAGGACCTGTCCAACGGGCGGGACTTCATTGACCTTGCGCGCACGATCACCGCCGAGCGCGAAAAGCCCAAGCCCATCCTCGCCATGAAGACCGGGCGCACGCCCCAGGGCGCGCGCGCTGCCTCCTCGCACACCGGCTCGCTTGCCGGGCAGGATGAAGTCTATCAGGCGATCTTCGCGCAGAGCGGCATCCTGCGCGTGGAGACGGTTGAGGACCTGTTCAACTTCGCCATCGCGTTCGCAAATCAGCCGCTGCCGAAGGGTAATCGAGTGGCTATCGTCACTAACGCCGGCGGGCCGGGCATCATGGCCACCGACGCCTGCGTGCACTACGGTCTTAGCCTGGCGGAGTTCTCCCCCACGACCGCCGACAGTTTGCGTCCTCATCTTCCAGCAGCAGCAAGCGTCCGCAATCCCGTTGACGTCCTGGGTGATGCGCAGCACGACCGCTACCAGGTGGCCCTCGACCTGGTGCTGCGCGACCCGAACGTTGACGGGGCGGTCGTCATCGTCACCCCACAGGAGATGACCGACGCAGAGCACATCGCCCGGGTCATAGTGAACACCGTCCGCGGGCAGCCCAAGCCCGTTCTCAGCACCTTCATGGGGGTGATAGACGTTTCCGCCGGCGTGCGCGTGCTCGAAGAGAACCGGCTGCCGCATTATCTTTACCCGGAGGCAGCAGTCAGGGCGCTCGCGGCCATGCACCGCTACGCCAGGTGGGTTTCGCGCCCGCGCGTGCCCGTCAAGCGCTACCACGCCGACCGGCAGGAAGTCAGCCAGATCATCGAGCGCGCCCACGGCGAAGCCCGCCGCTTCTTGCCGGAGTGCGAATCAACAAGCGTATTGGACGCTTACGGCTTCCCCGTGCTTCGCTGCACGCTGGCGCAAGACGCAGACAAAGCGTTGCAGGCCGCGCGCGAAATAGGCTACCCCGTGGTGCTCAAACTGATGTCCCCCGACGTGGTTCACAAGACCGAGGTCGGCGGCGTGGCGCTCAACATCGCTGATGACGCCGCGCTCTCGGCTGCCTACGACCGGATGATGGCGAGCCTCAAGCAACACAAGCCCGACGCTACGATCTGGGGCGTGCTCGTTCAGCAGATGGCGGCTCCAGGAAAGGAGGTCATCCTCGGGGCCAAGCGCGATGCGCAGTTCGGGCCGGTGATCATGTTCGGCCTGGGCGGAATTTACGTGGAGGCATTTCGGGATGTTACGCTGCGCCTTCCGCCCATATCCGAACTGTCAGCCGAGAACATGATCAAGTCCATTCGCGCCTATCCTATGCTCGCGGGAACGCGCGGCGAGCCGCCCTCCGATCTGTTTGCGATCGCGGATTGCCTGGAGAGGCTTTCGGCCCTGGTGACTGACTTTCCGGAAATCGAAGAACTGGACATCAACCCCTTGCTCGTCTATCCGGAATGGCAAGGCGTCAAGGTCGCCGACGTGCGCATTCTGCTGTCGAACTCAGCATCATAGGGATACGTGAGATCGGCCCCTGATCTCCCAATCTTCGCGCTGGTCTATCTGCCTGATTGACCGTTGTCTGCGCCTGCGATGCACGGCCACGAAACGATAACCCAGCGAAGAGCCCCGCCCAGCGAGAGGCGGGCGCTTGCGCTTGCCGCCTGCCTGACGGGCGTGATCATGGCAGTCGAAGTGGCAGCGGGCTTCTGGACCAACAGCCTTGCCCTGCTCGCCGACGCGGGCCACATGTTCAGCGATGTTGCTGCCATGGCGCTTGCGCTTTTCGCGTCCTGGTTCGCAGCGCGCCCCGCCACGCCGGGAAAGACATACGGCTTCTACCGCGTGGAGATCCTTGCCGCGCTGCTGAACGGGGCGGGGCTGCTGGTGCTCGGCGCCGCCATCATATATGGCGCATGGCTGCGCATGTTCGCTCCGCCGCAGGTGCTGGCTTTTCCGATGTTGATCGTCGCGCTCATCGGGCTGGCGATCAACGTCATCTCCGCTCTCATTCTGCGGCGCGCGGCGCGCAGCAGCATCAATGTGCGCGGCGCCTTCTTGCATGTGATCGGAGATGCGGCGGGATCTGTCGGCGTCATCCTGGGCGCGGCTGTAATTCTGACAACAGGCTGGTATCGCGCCGACCCGCTCGTGAGCATCGCCATTGCCCTGCTCATCATCTTCGGGGCGTGGCGCCTCGCGGGTGAGTCGCTGCACATTCTCCTCGAGGGAACGCCCGCAAGGCTCGATATCGAGGCCATCCGGACTGCAATGACCAGCCTCGGCGGCGTCTCGGACATGCACGACCTTCACGTGTGGGCGTTGACATCCGGCGTCCATCTGCTCACAGCGCACGTGGTCATAGAAGACTGGCAGCAAGCAGCCAATATTTCCAGAGAACTGCGCTGCCTGCTCAGGGACCGCTTCGCCATAGAGCATTCCACCCTCGAGTTCGAACTGGCCGGCAGCGAATTCCCCGAATCAACCATCTGCCCCGTCGAAGAAGGCCGCGCCGCCTCCAACCGCGACCCCCACAACCACTGACAATGTCTATGACCCGTGGCACGGGCGTCGCGCCCGTGTAACATGGGCCGGAGGCCCATGCCACATCTGGCGATGGCCTGTGCGCCCCTCCCCGGCAGCGCGCAGGTCGCGCTGGTTTCCGGGGCGAACCCTCACGCATCCGATGCCCGTGCAGAAGCACCAGCACAAGCACCAGTCAGGCATCTCCGCGCGCGCTATCCTGATCGGGCTGGCGCTGATACCGCTCAACTGCTACTGGGTGACCGTCGTCGAGGTGCGCTGGTACAGCATGGACGGCAGTTGCCTTCCCCTCTTCGTGACGCCCGTCTTTCTCTTGCTCGCAGTTACCCTTCTCGGTTTGCTGGCAGGCCTAGTGCGCGCGTCGTGGCGATTATCACAGGCGGAACTCCTGAGCATCTACATCATCCTCGTTACTTCGGTGACCCTGTGCGGCCACGACACGATGCAGAACATGTTCGGTCTCATCACCCACCCCGCCTGGTATGTGCACCAGCACCCCGAGCTGAAATGGCAGCAGAGTTTCTTCCAGTTCCTGCCAAGGCACCTGCTCGTATGGGATACCGACTCCCTCAAGGGCTTCTACCAGGGCAATTCCAATATGTGGTCATGGAGAACTCTCACGCCCTGGTTCACTCCTCTCGCATGGTGGGCGCTTTTCTTCTCGGTTCTTGTCGGCACTCTTCTCTGCATCAATCTGCTGGTGCGAAAGCAGTGGACCGAGCGCGAACGCCTCTCTTTTCCCATCATCCAGTTGCCCATCGCGATGACCGAGCAAGGCGGCGCCGGCGCGTTCTTCCGCTCCAGGCTGATGTGGATCGGCTTCTCGGTTGCGATGGCGATAGGGATACTCAACGGCCTGCACCAGTTGTATCCCATCGTCCCCTTTCTCGCCGTCAGGTATGGAGAGATCAACCCGCAGTTCCGAACGCACCCCTGGAACGCGTCCGGCGGATTTCCGATGTCCTTCTATCCCTTCGCCATTGGCCTGGCCTATTTTCTGCCGCTGGACCTGGCGTTCTCGTGCTGGTTTTTCTACGTGCTGCGGAAATTACAACAGGTTGGCGGCGCCGCTTTCGGCTGGCAGCGCTTCCGCGACTTCCCCTACATCAACGAGCAGGCCTCAGGCGCGTGGATCGCGCTGGCCCTGCTCGCTATCTGGGGCCTGCGCCATTCTCTCGCCGAGGTGATCGCCGCCGTGCGCGGCCGCACGCCCGAGGACCCGGCGGAAGCGGCGCGCTGCCGCACCGCCCTTGCCGGCCTCGCTGCAGGCCTGGCCTTCATCTTCATCTTCTGGTATCAGGCCGGCATGTCTCCCTGGGTGCTCTGCCTGTTCTTCGGCACCTACTTCCTGCTGGCCCTGGCGATGACCCGCGTGCGCGCCGAGTTCGGCGCCCCCCACGAAATCTACTTCGTCAACCCCGGCTGGATGATGGTCTCCATATTCGGCACCGATGTGCTCGGCCCGCGCAACCTCACCCAGATGTCAATGCTGCACTGGCTGAACCGCTGCTACAGAAACCACCCCATGCCCAATCAACTCGAGGCCTTCAAGATGGGCGAGGGGCGCGGCCTTTCCGCCAGGCGCATCATCGCCATTATGATGCTCGCCACCTTCGTTTCCCTCATCGCGACTTACTGGGCAAACCTGCACGAGGGATACACCGAGGGCGCGGAGGCCAAGAGCGTCGGGTTCAAGAACTGGGCCGGCGGCGAGGCATTCGGCAGGCTCCAGTCGTGGATCGAATTCGGCCAGAAGGTCGAGGGGCCCAGAACGACCGCCATGTGGGTGGGTTTCTTCGTCACCCTTTTCTTCGGCCTGCTGCGCTCGCGCTACACCTGGTGGTGGTTCCACCCCACAGGCTACGCGCTGGGCATGAGTTACGCGATGGACTATTTCTGGTTCGCCTTCTGCGTTTCGTGGCTCATCAAGTTGCTTCTCGTGCGCTACGGCGGAATGCGCCTTCACCGGCGCGCCATCCCGTTCTTCCTGGGGCTGATCCTGGGCGACTACGCCATCGGCTCATTCTGGGCCGCCTTTGGCCCCCTGCGCGGCTTCCGCACCTACAAAATCTTCATCGGCGGCTGGTAACCCCCACCAGGCAGGTCGTGTGCTCACCGCACCAGTAAGGCGCTGGGCAGCACACAGACGCTATCGTCTGCCGCGAGAGCGCGGTGAGATGACATGTGTTCGCGCCTGGCGGGCGTCAAAGTCGCAAGAGTAGTACCAAGGTACGGGTTGACGGGATGAGCGGTTTGTGGTATAGTGCCGCGACGCTTTTCTTTACAACAGAATAAGCGGGCTGCATCAACCTCCCAGTCGTCGTCCCAGCAGATTCACAGCACAGACCCCGACATCGCGGCAGTCCACGAATGCTTTTGTGTGGCCCGTGAGGCCGTGCTTTGAGCACGGCCGAAAGGATACGTGTGGTGTTGCGCTTGCCGGAAAAATGGCGCCTTCTGTGCGCAATCTGCGTATTGGCCGGAGTTGCAGCGCTGTTCTCGGCGCGACTCTGTTACCCCGATGCGCAGGGGCCTGTGGCGATTGCGATAGCGGCTGACGGGCGTCAGTTGGATGTGAGGACAGAAGCCGTTTGTGTGGCCGAGGTGCTGGCCGAGAACGGCCTCGCTTTGGGCCAACTGGATCGCGTCAGCCCATCGCTCAACTCGCCGGTCAGCGAGGGGCTCACGATCACCGTTACGCGCGTAAGCCATGAAGTCAGAACAGAGCGCAGGCCCATCGCGCCCGGAGAGGTAACGCGCTACGACCGGCGCGTGGGGCGACCCGTTACGCTGCATCCGGGCAGGCCCGGCCTGGTTGAGGAGACGGTGCGCGTTCACAAGAAGGACGGGGTCGAGACAAGCCGGCGCGTGCTCGATTCAAAGGTAGTGAGAAAGCCGGTCCCCGCGCGCGTGATCCGCGGGCGCTGGTCGCGGCTTCCTGCCAGAGGGGCCAGCATGTTGATCATGGTGGCCACGGCCTATGATCCGGGGCCCAGGAGTTGCGGGCGCTATGCGAGCGGATGGACGGCGATCGGCATGAGAGCGGGCAAGGGCGTACTTGCTGTTGACCCTTCAGTAATACCACTGGGCACCAGGCTCTACATCGAGGGGTATGGCCCCGCGGTCGCGGGCGATGTGGGGCGGGCGATAAAAGGGCGGCGCATTGACCTGGGCTACGCCACGTATCGCGAGGCGATAGCCTGGGGCCGGCGCACAGTGCGCGTTTACGTCTTGGACTGACAAGAGCGGCAGGGGAATCGCCTGCTCCCTCGAAGTAATTCGTTCAGCCTCGCTTTCCAGCGGAGGTGCCAATGGACACCAAGATTCGCTCTCTCAAGATCGAAGCCGGGGAAGCCAAGAACCTGTCCGAGTTATGCCAGCGACTGGTGGAGACATACGGCGCTGGGCTGGTCTCCATCATCGCCTACGGCAGCAGCGTGGCAGGCGGTTATGAGCCGCGCATCTCGGACATCAACCTTGTGCTCGTGCTGCAGCGGGCGGGGCTTGAGCAGATACGCAAGGCAGCCCCGCTTATCAAGCGGTCCGGGCTGAAACTGTCGCTGCGGTTTTTCGACCCTGGCTCCCTGGAGGCTCTGGCGGATGCATACCCGCTGGAACTGCGGGACATGCAGATAGCGCATGTCCTGATCCATGGGCGCGACGTGCTGTCAGAACTGGACCTCGACGCGGAAAGCGTGCGCAGGGAATGCCGGCGCGCGCTGACAGGAGTGGCGACGCGCATCCGGCACCAGGCGCTTGCTGCGGGCGATGACGCAAAGGCGCTCGCGGCTCTCGCGAGCGATACCCTGCGAGCGATCCTGGCTGTGTTCCGACACCTGCTGCGCCTGGAAGGCAAACAGATACCAGCCAGCAAGGAAGACCTGATAAAGATGGCGGCCTCCGATTACCGGTTCGACAGCCAGCCGTTCCTGCGAGTGCTCGCATTACGCGGCGAATCCGCCAGCAATGCCGAGATAGCCCAGGCCTTTGCAGACTGCTTCGAGGCTGTGCAGTCCATCGCCGCGCGCGCTGGCGAGATCGTCAAATAGCCGCGCACGGAGGCTTACTTGAAGATCTATATCATGACGGACATGGAGGGGATTTCCGGAATCTGGAGCGATCAGCAGACGATTCGCGGCACTCCGCAATATGCCGAGGGGCAGAAGTTGCTGGCGGGCGATGTCAACGCTGCAATCGAGGGCGCGCTGGCGGGCGGGGCCGCCGAGATAGTCGTCAATGACGGACACGGCGGCGGGCCGCACATGTTGTGGGAGCAAGTGCACCCGGCTGCGAAATACGAGCGCCCTGCTGGGGTGGAAAACTGGCTGCCCGGAATGGACGAGACGTTCAGCGGCGCTTTCCTGATCGGGGCACATGCCATGGCGGGAACCCAGGGCGCGTTCCTCGACCACACGCAGACCGGGGTCTGGTTGAACTACTATGTGAACGGCCAGCCCTGCGGCGAAACCGGCCAGATGGCAGCGGGCTGCGGGCATTTCGGCGTGCCCCTTCTGCTTGTTGCGGGCGATGACAAGGCCTGCGCGGAAACGCAGCGCTATTTCCCCGGCGCGGAGACGGTAGTTGTGAAAGAGGGGATTTGCAGAAAACTGGCGCGCTGCATCCACCCAGAAAAGGCGCACGAACTCATCCGCGAGGCCGCCGAGCGAGCGATGAAAAAAGTGGGCAAGGTTGAGCCCTGGGTGCTCAAGCCGCCCATCGAGGTGGTGCTCGAGGTAACGAGCACCGAGATCGCCGACGGCGCGGAAGGCCACCCGGGAGTCGAGCGCATCGGCCCCCGCAAACTCCGCAAAATGGCAAAAAACGCCCTCGACATCATCGCCTTCTGACCGCAGGGGTGGCAGTTTGAAATGGCTCATTCCCGCCCGTGTCGCAGCCGCCGGCGACGAGAACGGCCTCGACGCGTCAATCAACACCATCCTGCTCATTGGCCGTGATGCCTTCGGCAGGAGGCCTGACGGGCGCTGGAAAATCGGCCGTCCGATCTCCTGTCCGGCCCGTCCCAGGCTTTTCGATATCCAGAGCATTGTGGATCTCCTGCGCTACGAGTGGAAGATGCAGCGAGTCGTCGCGATCATCGCTCGGCCGCCGTCAGTTGCCGATTTGTATGTCGAGTGCCTGGGCGCTGCAGACGGGCTGCCGGGCGCACGGCGCCACCGCGTTACACGCTGGTATGCGCGCGCACTCGCCCGCGACGGCGAAGCGCGCATCAGGCGAAGGGAGGCACGCGGCCACCCGCTTCTGCGGGCCAGCCTTGTTCACACAACCTCGACGAATGCGCTGCCGGCCATAGTCGAAACGGGGCTCCTGAAGAGCCCGGTCCTCCTGAGGAAGGGGAAACGAACTGCGAGCATAGGCGCGAAGATATTCAAGGAGCCTGAGGACTACGCCGACTCCGTGATGTTCGCGTGGCCGACAAGGATAGGCGGCGAGATGGTGGTCAACTCTCGCAGGCTGGGCCATTTCTACGGCGACCGCAAGGATGACGACTATATTCCGGGCGTGCGGTTGTATTTCTCTCGCAAGCGGCTGGAATCTGACCCGGATGTCGTCTTCGACGGCATTCACGCGTTGAAGATTCGAGGGCAGGTGCCCCTGGCCGGGAACTTGCTGGCGGTGGCGACTGCCGACGCCAGGGCTGCCGCGGTCTCCAAGGCGCTGCGCATCCTGCTGCTCCGGCCGATGTCAAGAACGCCGCAGCGGTATGTGGCAGAGAGCAACAGGCTGTTCGTGCGCGCATTGTCACACCGCGTCTTGGAGCGCGGGAGTCCGCTGGCCGGCGGACGGGCCTCGGAATGACAGACTGTGGCACAGCCGCCCCCGGCTGTGCAAAGCAGACAGGCGAGAGCGCCTGTCCCACACAGGAGGACGGGTCATGATTGATTTTCACGTTCACATCGGCAACCTGTATCGCGAGGAATATCCGAAGCGGGCGGCCCTTTCGGTTCATCAGTTGATTGATCGGATGAACCGCGAGGGGATCGGGATCAGCGTGCTCTTGCCGCTCGAAAGCCCGGAGGGATCATGGGGCTACTTTCTGACCGAGGAGGCAGTCGCGGCGCGCGATCTATACCCTGAGAGGCTGATCGCTTTCGTGTGCGTTGACCCGCGCTATCCGCGCGCGGGCGAGTTCATTGGTCGCTTCGTCAGGGACTATGGATGTAAGGGTTTCGGGGAACACGTGAACGGCCTGGCGTTCGATGATCCGCTGAATAAAGTCATCTACGCCAAGTGCGATGAATACGGCCTGCCGCTCGTTTTCGAGATCAACACCGACCTGTGCTATGACCAGGTTGGCTTGCCGCGCCTTGAGTCGTGCCTGAAGGAATTCCGGAATGTGAAATGGGTGGGCCACGGGCCGAGTTTCTGGGCCGCGATTTCCGGCGATGACGATGGGAAAGGCGGCTATCCCAAGCGCCGCATCACGCCGGGCGGCGCTCTCGATCGGCTGTTCAGCGAATACGAGAGCCTGTATGCAGATCTGTCAGCAGGATCGGGCTACAACGCGATGACGCGCGACCCGCAATTCGCGGCAGGCTTCGTCGCCCGGCACTGGCGCAGGCTTCTCTGGGGCACAGACTACATGGGCCACGGCCAACCTCTGCCGCAAGTGCAATGGCTCGCCGATCTCGACGTAACGCCTGAAGTCCGCGATGCCATCGCCCGCTCCAACGCCCGCCGCCTGCTCGGCCTGGAGACGTAGTAACCCGGACTATTGTCGCGTTGCCAGTTTCACAAGGGTAGGGGCACGGCATGCCGTGCCCCTACTCTGCCTTCGTCCTTGCAGGATAGATTGGAGGACGTGGTAAAAAACTGATGATGTCCAGCAAGCGCGGCCCGATGCCAGTTGGGACAATGCGGCACTTCGCGTGCACGGCTTGCCACGCGGCGATTGCCTTGCCGAGAAAATGGAAAGCGCGTTAGAAGACAAAGAAGGCTTGCTCCCCGAGGCCGAGCGGCGGCAGGGGCAGGCGGCGCTGATCAATGTCGCGGCGTTCGAGTCCGTGAAGAACGCCGCCATCGGCCCGTTCACATTGTTCTTGCTTGGGCTGGGTGCGACCCCGTTCCAGATCGGGGTGCAGGCAGCGCTCTTGCAGATGTCTCCGCTGTGGCAGTTACCCGGGCTGCAGATGCTTCCGCGCTTCGGGAAAGCCAGGCTGGGCATCATCGGGCGCCTGGGTTCAGCAGTTCCCTTGGGCATGTTGGCGGTGCTGGCCGCCTTTGGCGCGCGAATGCCAGCAGTGATATGGCTTGCCATCGCGCTCAATACCCTGCGGGTGATAACCCTGAGCATCGGCCAGACGGGCTGGTGGCCGATGCTTCAGGACAGCACCGCCGGCGACGCAGTGGGCGCGTTCTTTGCGCGGCTGCGCACGCGGCTCAGGTTCTTTGACATTGTGCTGCCCGTGTTCGCGGGATGGTATCTGGGCAGGCATCCATCCAGTCAACGGTTCACTCTGCTTTTCGTGGCCGCGATGGCTTCGATGGCGATCGCTGCCTGGTTGCTGCGAGGCGTTCCAGAGCGCCCCATCGCTGCGCAAGACGCCGGCCTATGGAACCAGCTGCGCGAAGCGCTCGGTGTGCGCTCGATCCGACGGTTCCTGGCGTTCATCTCGGCCCGCACTTTCGTTGCAACGCTATCAACCCCGTTCTGGGTCGTCCTGCTCACCGCTAACGGCGTTCCAGCGAATGCCATGGTCTGGTTCGGGGCCGTGGCTGCTTTCGGAAACGTCTGCGGCTTGCAGCGGTGGGGCCGCCTGGTGGACGACCACGGCAGCCGCGCCGCTCTCGCTATCACCATCCTTCCTCAGGCTTTGATCGGCCTGGCCTTCCTCGCGTTTCCGGGGCGCGGGCCGCTGCTGATCTGGTGGGCCGTGTCCTTTTACCTCGTGTGGGGCGTGTTCGAAGGCGGCTATCTGATGGGCCAGACGCGAGCGATGCTCGACGCCGTCCCCACGACGATCCAGGCAGAGGGTTTCGCCCTGGTTAGTTATGCAAGCGGGCTGGGCGGAATGGCAGGCGGCCTCCTGGGCGGCATCCTGTTCCAGCGGGCAACGGGGCATTCGCAACATGTTCTCGGCTTTGACAGCCGGACGTTCTACCTGGCGGGCGTGCACCTGTGTTTCCTGCTGGCATGGCTGTTGAGCACCAGGCTTTCTGGCCACGCCGATCAGACGCCTGCGCGCCGCCTGGTGAAGAAGGCACTGCAGCGCGTGAAGCCCTGGTAAGCGCCGCGCTACCGTACCTTGAGGGGGATGATCTGAAGCGTGGGCGGAGCCGTGCTGGTGATCTTCAGTTGGTCTCCCACGCTCATCAGGATTTCTGGATTCCTCCCTGCCTCGTACTCGATGGTCTGGCCTGCGCGCACCAGCGCGATTGCTGACACCTTTCCGCCGAGGACCCTGACGGTCGCCGGATAGAGCCGCTGCGTATGGACGTAACTGCCCGCCTTGGCCTTGATGGTTTGGATCGGCGCTGGTCCTCCGGTCCAGGAAACCTGATTGGTCGGCGCCGCTGCCAGATCGGTGATGATGTCGAGGGGATCGAAAGGATTCCGGCCGTGGATGATATTGACCTGGTTTCCCTGGGCAGGTTCCTCAAAGATGATGTCGTTCGATCTTGGGAAGCCTCCCCTCATGGTAACCTCCAGGCTGTTGTTTGAGCCGAGTATGTCAATTCCCTTCACTCCAGTCGCCCCCTGGTCAACCCCGATTCCAACCTTGATGGTATTCTGAGAGCAGCGGCTTCCAAGCCGCAGTAGGGTGCTGTTGTCCGCGTTTGTGTGCAGGTGAACGCAATCGAGGCGGTTGAACGCGAATGCCTTTCCCGAATCCGGCCCATCAATGCAAGTCGCGAAATTGAGAACCGCCGTGAAGTAGAAATCGGCGTGGACGATAGGGGCCTTGCTGGTGTCGAACGCGACCCCGGCGCCGCCCTTCCGTTCGCCGCGCTGGAACGGATGCGGGTCTGCAATTGATGATGTCCTGATCTCGGAATCAGTGAACACCGCGAACTTGTCAATCGGGACAGGGTGCTCGGGCTTGATTCTCAGCGCCGCGCCGAGCCCGCCGTACACCAGGATGCCAAGAGTGTAATGACAATCCATGCCCGAATCAACGACCAGCAGGTCCTTGTCAGCAGGCCCTGTCCAGTTGACCACATAGATGCCGCCGTCAATCCGGAAATCCTGGGTTGGCGGGATCCGGATTGTATCGCTCACATGGTAGATAGCCGTTTCGCCGCCCCAGCCGCCCTTGACATACAGGTCGCGCTTGCGCTCGACGCAGTAGTTTATCGCTTCCTGCCATCCCGCGGTCTTCGTCCCCGGCGTCTGGGGGCCGAAATCGCCGGTTCCATCGTAGGCCAGCACGACCACGGGAGAAGAAGGCTTTCCCATTGCTGGATTCCTTTCGCCATTTCCTGCAATGGCTGAAGTTGCGAGCGCGGCGCAGAACAGGTGCATCAGGCAGCACAGCGCTGATCGGTTTCTCGGCATCGTTTCATCCTTTCCCCGATCTGGCAAGTCCCTCCTCGCTCCATATGCGTCGCCCGGACTTTTCCCTTGCGAAATCCCAGGCCGCCGTCGCGGCCAGGCCGATAAGCATCGCATTCCCCATGTCAGGCAGGTAAAGGTAGTGCCACCCTGCCTGCAGGTCAATGACGTAGCGAATAACCGGCAAGTAAGCGATCGCCTTCCAGAGGAAGAAGGCCGCGGCAGGCCCGGCGCAGCGGCGCACCAGGACATAAACCGCGAACCAGAAAACGGCCTCGCGCAGTAGGAATACCCAGAAGGGAACATATGCGACAATCCAGAGGCTGAACAAGAAGGCCCGGGGCGCCTGGACGAGCGCGACCACCGGGTCCGCAACGAAACTGGAATACACCCTCAGATTCGGGCCCCACGGCATGTTGTAGCCGGTGCCCGCGAGCACGAAGCCCAGTATCTTGAATCGCAGAAGGACATAGGCTGCCAGCAGGGCCCAGAGGCAAGCGGCCGGGATCAACCGATCCCGCCTGCGAAGGGCAATCGCCCACGCGCTGGCAACAAGCGGCAGGCTGACCGCCATCTCCTTCGCCCCCAGAGCGAGAGCGGCAATAAGCAGAGACCAGAGCCACGCCCTGCCCCGAGACAGAAACGCCGCAATCGCGGCGAGGTAGAAAAGCGCGCACAGCAACTCTGCTCTCGCCCATATCCAGACGACTGCTGCGTTGTGCTCGCCAAGGACGGCATACGCCAGCATTGCGACCAGAGCCGCCGCCCTCGACCTGGAAGCCTTCCACACGACGACCATGATCAGCGTCAGCACGCCGATGTGCAGCAGCAGCCCGGTCAGGCGAGAGAAGAAGGGCCGCTCGCCCCAGAGCGAGTATTCCGCCACATGCCAGAGCATGGTAACCGGCCGCCAATAGACCTGCGGGTGCCAGGCCCCGAAAATGTCAGAAGGCCCCAGCCCGCCGCGCAATCTGCCCAGCATTAGCGCAGTGTCGGAGCGATCTCGCGACTTGTCGCCGTATTCAAACGGCTCTGTGAGCGTGGGCCCGTACTGGGCCGCAGATATTGCCGCGGCCAGAAACACTCCCACGAGCCAGGGAGTCTTGCCCTGCCACAAACTCGACAAAGAACGCAATTTGCTGAAGGCCCGGCGCAATGCAGAACCTCACAATGTGCGCTTGCAGGACGGTTCGGCGCGCGGGGGCGGAAATCCCCGCTCCATCTGTCACCTGCCGACTGTATTCTGCGAACTTCAATGACCGCCTCTGCGGGCGCGTTCCTTGGCAGCCTTCAGGCGCGAGAGTGCGTCGCCCTCGCCCTCCCCGGCCTTGGGCGCCTGGGGCTCCTGGGCCGACGGCGCGCGGCTCACGCCAGCGCCAACGGGAGCGGCAGGCGGCTTCTCTTGTCGGGCGGCTGTTACCGAAGGCAAGGCCCCTTCGGCAATCACCGGCGCAGGCATTTCCGCCTTGCGCCTCTCGCGGTCTTGCAGCAAGCGGCCAAGGGTCGGCTCGTGGGCAGGGCGAAGCCGTCGCCTCGGGCGCACCGCCCTCCACGCCCTCCGCGCTCTCTCCCGCACCGAGGCCGCGGCTGCCACAACCTGGGCCGACTCGATCGCCAGCCTGCGCGCCGCAACATCAACGGGCCACAACAGGGCAGCCAGCAGGACGAGCAGAGTCCACACGTCCTGCGGGCTGCGCGCCGGCTGGCGCTTGCCGCCATAGACCGACTCCGGCGCGGGGTCCATACGGCCGCCGGTCGTCTCGGCCAGTTGGTTCAGCAGGAACTCGTTCGGCTTCAGGTCCTTGTAGTCGGGGGAGTAAGGGACGACGATTCCTGCCGTCTGGCCCGCGCCTTCGGTTTTGCCGCGCGGGATAACGGTAACCAGGTAGGCCCCGACGTCTCTGACAGGAAACTCCCCGGAGTAACGGCCCGGCGCTGTCTGCTCGAGCCTGATGTTCTGCGGCTTGAGGTCGGGTTTGACGATGCGGGCTTCCAGGTCGAGGAAGTTTATGAACCGCCCCTGATTATCCATCGCCTCGACCGTGACCCGCCCCTGGCCGCCGCTCTCTTCCACAGTGGTCTGCCAGTTCGTCGGGCGTGCGCGCCTGATCATCCAGCGCACAGCCTGCGCCCAGAACTTGCCATACCCGGGCCAGCCCAGCCAGTGCGCCGCCCAACGCGCCTGTGCATCGGACGTGAAAGCGACCGAGCGCCCAAGGCCATAGCGCCAGGTCGCCAGAAGCGGGTCATTCTTGTGGGTTATCAGGGGCTGGGAGGCCAGCGGCTTCGGCGTCGTTGCGACGTAGCCCAGCAGCGGGGGCATCGAGCCCAGGTCAATGCCGCGCAGGATCTCGGCGCTGCTGTCCGCTTTCGGCTTGAACTGCTCCTCCACGATCAACGACTTGCTGGCCATCATCGCATCCTTGGTGAAGATGCGCGGCAGGTCGGTGGCCCGCGTGGCCAGGTAGAAGTTTCCGCCGCCCACTTTCGCGACGCGCTGCAGGAATGGGGTATGATTGCCAAGGCCGAAAGAAACCGTCGAGAACGTAATCCGGTCGCGTTTCATCATCGCCGCGATCTCATCGCAGCCTTCCTGCTCGTCGCAGTCGCCGCCGTCCGCGAGCATGATGACGTGCTTGATGCGCGCGTCCACGTCTTTCATGAGTTCGTAGGCTTCTTGCATCGAGGGACGGCAGTAGATGCCTCCACCGCCAGGCACCATGCGGCTGAGGTCGCTGATCAGCGCAGCCTTCTGGCGCGCGTAGCGGATCGGGGCCAACACGTCCACTGCCTGGCCGCTGACGATTACCCCGATGCGGTCAATATCCTGCATCAGTTCCACCACCTGGACGGCAGACTCCGCCTCCAGGCGGATCATCTGCTCGCCGCCAATCACCTGGCCGCTGGAACCCGACGTGTCCATGATCAGCAAGACCGCCAGAGAAGGGAACGTTTTCTGCTTGCGTATCGCCATGTCCACCGGCAGCGTTTCCTCGATGGGCGTCTTGAAATAGCCGCCTGCGCCGAAACCGTCCTCGCCGCCCACCATCGCAAAGCCGCCGCCGAGGTCTCTCACCATGGTCTGGATCATCAACATCTGCTCGGGCGTCAGCGCGAAAGCGGGAATATCCGAAAAGACAACCGCGTCCCAGTTCTGCCAACCTGCCAGGTTGGTTGGAATCCCTTCCCGGCCCTGGACTGCAACATCAATGCCGTGGTCCTGGAGCCCTCTCGCAAGATGAGCGGCCTGCCCGGGAGAACCGGCAAGGACGAGGACGCGCGGCTTTCCCCGCACCTGCACGAATCCCAGAGCGCGATTGTTTTCGCTCAGCGTGTCGGGACCCGCGTCGAGCAGCGCCTCGTAGGTATAGAATCCCGGCTTCTCGATCGATTGGGGCACATTGATCACGGATTTCCCCGGCAGCAGTTGCACCTGCCGCTCGCCCACGTAGGAGCCATTGCGGAACAGGCGCAGCCTCCCGCCGGCAGGAGCCGTTGCGTGTGCAGCGATCTTCATCTCGAAGGGCTCGCCGCGCTTTGCCTCGGCAGGCATCGAGGCGCGCTCCAGCATCACCTCCGACTTGATCCTGGAGCGCAGCGCAACGGCGTGAATCTTCACCCCGCTCGATTTGCACGCCAGCGCCTGGTCGAGCGCGGAGCCCAGATTCTCGTTGCCGTCGGATAGCACGACTATCTGGCGGGCAGAGTCCTGGGGCAGGGACGCAAGGCCGAGCCGAACGGCCGAGGCCAGGTCGGTGTAATTGGTTGAAGGGCGCGACTGGATGCGCATTATCTTGGGCGCTTCGCTGGGAGGCAGTTCGATGTAGGCGTCTGCCCCGAATGCAACCAGCGCCGCCTTGTCGTTCCTGCGCATCTTCTTGCAGGCTGCGCGAACGTAGTCCAGGGCAGCCTTCTGCAGTTCGGCGGGCACGCTGGCCGACACGTCCAATACGAACACCGTGCACAGGGAATGCGAAACGTGAACGACCTGCAGCCCGGCCAAGGCCAGCACCAGCAGCACGACCACTGCCAGGCGCACAGCGTTGGATACGATGCGCCGCGTGCGCGTAAGGTTCGCAAGGCTCCTGCGGCTGAGCCACCACGCCGCCGCAGCCAGCACCGGCAGCAGCACCAGATAGCCGGGATGCGTGAACTGGAATGGCATTGCGCGCTATCTCATTCCGTCGTTACGGCCTCCGGTGGTAGGCCATCCACTCGAGCGTAACGACCGCCAGCGCCGCCATCACAAGCCAGCGCCAGATCTCCTTGTTCGTCTGCACGGCCCCGCGCGAGCCTGCCACGCGTTTTCCGCCGATGGACACGTGGTCGCCGGGCCGGGTGTTCGACTCGTCGCGGCTCAGCAGATTGACGGCGAACCGGCGGCGAAATCCCTTGCCCTCGACCGCGTAAATGCCCGTCGTTTCGGTGTCCTCGATCAGGAGCGGATTGCGCTCCACCTGCACGCCATCGGCGCGGCCCGAAGGTGTGATCATCCGCACTTTCGCCAGCCCTGCAGGCACGCCGACCGAGACGACCGCCCCGGTGCGCGCCGCGCCCTGCTCCCCGGCCAGCGCGGGCCGCGTGAGCCAGTCCACGCAGTTCGCCACGAATATCGGAAAAGCGACGCGCAGCGGAAAGTCCGACTGCAGCAGGTCCCAGCCCACATAGACGGAGCGCACTCCCTCACGCTCGCCGGCT
>Ga0315296_10001201_pt1 | contig 22653 bp, 26 predicted proteins | sample YL17G14_18_MG_FD_203921 | JGI IMG/M metagenome (GOLD analysis project Ga0315296, IMG submission 203921) | Sediment microbial communities from Yellowstone Lake, YNP, Wyoming, USA - YL17G14_18 | ecosystem: Environmental > Aquatic > Freshwater > Lake > Sediment | place: USA: Wyoming | collected...
CGACTCACGCGCTCTATTACACTCTCAATAGCCTCTTCCTCAGCCTCCGGGCTAATAATTACCACCAGTTCGTAGTTATGAAGCTGCTTATCTTCTTGAGAAACCATTGTCTCCTTTAAAAAACTAATTAAGGTATTATAACATAGGATAGAGAAGACAAACAATACCCTTGATTAGCCAGCTTGACACAGCAAAATGTCCCTGATAGACTTTGTCTAGGCCCCGTGGTGTAGCGGTCTAACATGCCACCCTGTCACGGTGGAGATCAGGGGTTCAAATCCCCTCGGGGTCGCTTCCAATATCTTTCGCGTGACACTCGTAAGATAATCTAAAGAAGGGCTTAAATTCGGGTCTTGGTGTAATTGCCAAGACTTTCTTATCTTTAATCCAAACGATGTCAAAAAGCTGTTTGGCTAGCCGATTCTGCTGTTGCCCATCTGCTTCTTTCCAAGCCTCCGAGATATCTTTCAGAAATAAAGCTAGCTTCTCAAGACTTTTACCTTGGTCCTTAGCAGGGGCAAGTGATTGAAGCTGCGCTTGAATCATGTTGAAGCCTGCCCAATATTCTTTCTTGGATTTGTGTCCCCACTCGTAGAGCTCCTTCAGTCGCTGTAAGCGCCTTTCGAGGGCTGCCCTCTGCTTGGTGACATCATCATAAGCCGACTGCGGCGATACAATGGGAGGATTTCGAGCCTTTACAATTCTACTGCGTCGGTGAATCGTCCTGTTCCGATGCCATTACTCGTTGCTATCTTTCTAATAGACCTTCTATTGGCATACCACCTTATGCTGAGAGAAGGTATGGACATGCACAGGATGATGAGATGGTCATGGGCTTGCCGGTGACTAGCGTAGATAAGGTGTTACGAGGATTAAAGGGAATTTACAAAGGAGGAATCAGGTATCCTATTCCCTGTTGGGGAGCCCAAGTTACCGCTCCAAGTCTCTTACAAACAGGTACCACCAACGCTAGTAATCAGGCAAGTGGCATCCTCCCTTTTTGATTATGACTTTCACCTTACCACTAAACAATCGCCCAGAATGTGACCTGTGAAGAAGCAGACTTCGTCAACCAGGGTTCGGCATATATCTCAACCAGAACCAACCATAAAGCGACAATTAGAGAGGCAATGTAGTAAGAGATACCACCTCTCACATAGCTGTTATTTTACCCTGTGTATCTGTAATTGGTCTTAAAAGTGTACTCAATATAAGACCAATAACACTGATAGCAGCACAGACTAAGAAAATCACGTGGTAGCTATTGGTAACATCAAAGATGTAACCAGCCAGAAACGGACCGACACCTGCTCCGATGGAGTAGCCAATGGTAGTAACCCCCAGAATCAAACCATGCGACCTCAGTCCAAAAAGCCCTGCCACTAGGGGCGACTCTGACATAATACAACCCCCAGAGGCAAAGCCAAAGACAGCGGCAAACAGATATAGCGGCCATGCCTCTGTGGCTGGCACTAGCCAGAATAAAGCTGCTGCCATTAGAACAAAGCCAATAACAAAAACCTGCCTATTCCCAATTCTATCAACAGCACTACCCAGCACAACCCTGCCAATAACACCTGCCCCGGCAACAGCAGCCAAAATGTTGGCTGCACTGGCAGCCGAAAATCCCAGGTCAATGGCATGCGGTGCAATATGTACCGAGATGACATACATACAAAATCCCAAACAAAGGAACATGCTGGAAATAAGCCAGAATTGCGTGCTAGAAGCTGCCCCCTTAAGGGAAAATGCCTCAGTGTCCCCTTTTAACCCCGTTTCTTTTTTATTCTCACCGTAGGGCATTTGACCCACCTGAGTTGGGTCACGCCTTAGAAGTTGGGCAACAAGAACAACAACGACCCAAGCTATGCTGCCCAGTATGATGTAGGATACACGCCAGCCATAAATAGAGATAAGCCAATTAGCCGCCGGTGGTGCAATCAATCCGCCTACGCCTATGCCAGCGACGACAACCCCAGTCATCATGCCTCTTCTCTTAACAAACCACCTGGCTACTGTTGACGCTAGCGGGACAAAGGTACCACTAATGCCGGCGGCTACCAGCACCCCGTAAAGCAGATATAGCTGCCAGAGAGTACTGATCTGTGACATCAGCAAATAGCCTAGACCAAAAATGGAGCCACAAACCGTGAGTACTATCCGAGAGCCGAGCCTATCGTTAACCCTCCCCACGACAATCTTCAGCAAGCCTTCAACAATCCAAAAAAGCAAGAACGCACCTGAGAGCACCGCTCTAGTCCAGCCAAATGCGGTTAGCATTGGCTTGAAGAAGATACCAAAGGTGCTAAGTATGCCGAACATTAGCACCAAAATAAAGAAGGCAGCTATAACCACGATATAGCCATAGAAAAACCGTGGTTCAGCCTTGGAGAATCGCCGAACTTCCCGACTAGCCATGATAAAGTCTTCTATCTAGCTTTCCCAAGACTCCGTTTGGGAAAGCTGTCTTTTGTTACCAAAATGACATTATAGCACATTACGGCATAGTAAATGGAAATAAGATGAAGCTCTCAACTAAAAGTACGAGAAAGGATAAAACTGTGTTGTTATTGTGCCTACGCTTTTGACAAAGCATATCCCCTTCCCTCAATATAGGTATACCTACAGCGGAACAGTGATGCCGATGTTTGTTCAACGAGGAGTATAAAGAAAATGGCAAAAAATAAAGGCTTTAGCAAGAATGTCAAGCTTATTGGCTACCATGACCTGGAGGGAAAACCCGGATTTCAGATGGCTATGCAGGAAGTCAAGGGGAAGTATTATCTCTATCTGGCTCACTTTAGGCATTCAGGCTGGACCATCCTGGATGTTACCGAACCTTCAAGCCCCAGGTATGTGCAATTTCTCAAGGGTCCGGACTTTCCGAGGCAGGGAACTATCAAAATCCAGGTTGCCGACGGCATCATGGTCACCGCGATGGCCGGACATGTTGAAGGAATTTACATCTGGGACGTTAAAAAGGACCCAGAAAACCCCAAGTTCCTGTCTCATTGGTCGACCGGGGACCCCGCCGGCATGACTCACCGATTTTTCTACGCAGGCGGGCGCTACGTCCATCTTTCGTCGACATGCAAGGGGTTTGCTGGTATGATCTACCGCATCGTTGACATCATCGATCCCAAAAATCCCGTGGAGGTGGGCAGATGGTGGCGGCAGGAGCAATGGCTCCCCGGTTTTAAACCGGCCGAGCGCGAGGCCTTTCTTAAAAGCCAGAACGCACAGAATATCGGCGTATGGGCCGGGCTTCACGGGCCACCCTATGTCAAGGGAAACCTCGCCTATTGCAGCTGGGGCGGCGCCGGCATGGTGATTCTTGATATCTCAGACATTACCCTGCCCCAGCTGGTCGGTCAGCTCAAGCATAACCCGCCCTTTGCGGGAGGGTTATGCGGTGCCTGGTGTCATACAATAGTGCCTCTTTCCCAGCATCCCTACGCGGTGATGACCAGCGAGGGCGAAAGGTTCCCATTGTTTACCAAGGAGATAATGAAAGGATGGCCCCAGCCGCCGATGGCCTTGTTTGGGATCGTAGACGTCTCCGATCCGACCAATCCCACGCTTATCTCTATGTTCCCCTATCCTGAGGTGCCGGAGGGGTTCCCCTACAAGAACTTTAATGAATGCGGGATAGGCTGCCCCGGGCCGTTCGGGCCGCATAACCTGCATGAGCCACATGACCACCCTGCCCTTGAAGACAGAAATGACAGGATTTACTGCTGCTATTTCCACGCGGGGCTGCGGATCTACGACATAAGCGACCCGTTCGTTCCCAAGGAAATCGCCTATTTCATACCCCCGAATCCGACGAAATGGCTTTACGGCGAACCTATGGATCCGAATAATCCTCATTTTAGCCTTTTCCATCAGCCTCCAGGCCCGATGATCGCTACAACTGAGGACGTCATAGTTGATAACCGCGGGAACATCTTTATGGACACCTTCCACGACGGGCTGTATATCCTGCGGTGCTCAGTATAGCCATATATTCCTGATATACCTGTTGTCGTAAGGCCCACGAAGAAGGAAAGTGGCTGCCCGATAACTTGCCGTAGGCGTTATTTTCTCTCTTTTTTAATATAGGCTTCATACGCATGAAAGGGCAAACATCCCGATGTCTGTGTAGCGGTAAGCTATACTGCACATTTTAGCGTAATGTTACTCCAGTCCTCCATTCATCCCACTCCTTCTTCAAAGTCATAGCTACATTCCGCACGGACATCCGTGCGGAATGTAATCCCGCCATGGAATTAGCTTCTAAAGAATCCTTATTAAACCAAAATACTACTTTGACTACTGGGACACCATCTTCTGTCTTGCCTACCCGTACTTCTTTGACTAGCTCCTCAATAACAAGCCGCGCTTTGCCCTGTAAAACTCGATTTCACTACCGACTTTCCGCTATACTTTAGTAAATCAATGTCTCATTGCTATCTCAATCTCAAACAGGTCGATTCTTATAATATTAGCCTGCAATCGTTCAAGAAGGACTAGTGTATGGACAAAGGCAACAAGTTATTTTACGGATGGTGGATGGTTCTGGCCATCACCATCATGTCATTTACCGTAGGTGCGGCACCTTTTGCTATCGTGTTAAAACAGTTGATGGAAGAGTTCCATACCGGCAGAGGTGAGGTTTCATTAAGCCAATCAATATTCATGATCGCCGGGGGCATTGCCGGAGTATTTGCCGGTAAGCTGTTGCAGCGTTATAGGCCGAGAACGTTTATGTTGTGGGGCTCGGTAGTCAGCGGGGTAAGCTCACTTCTCCTCAGTTTAGCCAATAGCCTCTGGTTTTTATATGTTTTTTCCTTTATTGCTGGCGTAGCTGGAGGTTTTTCCGGGGCGATAGCTATGTTTACATTGTTATCCAAGTGGTTTACCCGAAAATGGGGCACTGCCCTGGGCATTACACAGGCGGGTGGAGGTGTTGGTAGCATGGTCATCAGACCATTGGTGGGAATTATTGCCCAAAACTTCGGCTGGCGAGCAACGTATCTCTTTGCCGGCTCGCTTGTATTAGCCCTTAATGTGCCGTTAATTCTATTTGTATTGAAAGATAGTCCGGAATCGAGGGGTCTGTTACCTGATGGTGATAAGTCTAAAGAAATTGCCAGTCCCACAAACGGCAAACTCCTTATTCAAACTACTACTGAATCAACCACTGCCGCTAAAAATACCGGGCTGCTTTCTTACCTAAAAAGCCCTGCTTTATGGTTGATGGGTATTAGTTTTGCTTTTGTAGCTATTGGAAGTAGTGCAGTCACAATGCACGAGGTTTCGTTTATAACCGATATGAAAGTGTCAGCAACCGTTGCCGCTTCGGCTCTTGGATTCACGCTCGGCATTAGCGGAATTACCAGCTTAGCCTCGGGCTGGTTGGCTGACAGGCTGATATCAAGATATGTTGCGATTCTATTTCTCTTAGTAGCAATAGCTGGAATGCTAATCCTGATACGGGCTGATACGATGTCCAAAATTTGGCTATTTGTGGTGGTATACGGACTCGGTATTGGTGCTTCCGGTACTCTTCTACCAATCGTGACGCGGGATATCTTCGGTGCCGCTAACTTCAGTGCCCTCTTCGGATTCACCAATGTATTATTTGTGACTGGTTTTGCGATAGGCGTACCGCTAGCCGGATTTATGTTTGACGCTACGGGGTCTTACCATAGTGTATTTGTTATCATTACCGTAATCTATGCAGCTGCGATATTGGCGATTTACTTTGCTTTTGGAGCCAAACCTAAACCACTAGTGAGGCTCTCCGTATCGAAAAAGTAGAACTGAAGCAGTCTTAAATATTGAACATTAAGTGAATTACCCCCCAGCAAGCTGAGGGGCATCTGGTAGTTAGGGATTACTAAATATGTTTAATTGCGTGGAGTTATCTTCATGAGTTTGGTATTCAATATACCTCCGAATTATATCCGCAGTTACTTTATCCAGCCAGGTACCGGTGCTGTAATAGTATAGCTTTTATTCTTAATAGCGGTAAGAACATCCATAAAGGTTTTAGTGGTTGTGGTCACTTTGGGCATATATAGCGTGCCGATAGAGAAGCTATTGATAACGGCATCTAGTCCGCCGATATGGTCCTCATGAGGATGGGTTCCAATAGCTACATCGAACTTGCTGATACCCATACTTTTAATGGTGTTAACCAGAGAAGTGGCGGTCGCGTTAGTGCCGGCGTCGACAATCATAGCTGCGTCTTGGTATCGCACTATTTCACAATCCCCCTGACCGACATCTATGAAATAAACTTCGAGCAGTGGTTTTGTAGTATTGGTAGTCGCCTGAGTGGTTGTTAAAGGTGTGGAAATAGAAGAATTAGTAGAGGTTATTGAAGTTGTGCTTGATGATGGTACAGTAGCTGCAATGGTCGTCCTAGATGTCAAGGTGGTTGTTATTGTCTTAGCGGTAAATTTGGACAAGACATTACAAGCCGGTAGCAATGCGACAAAAAGAACGATAAGACATAAGAACGGCAGCAGAAATTTTGTTCTCTTCATTTTACCTTTTCACTTTACATATTTAATTGATTCTATTATACATTGTGATGCTTTGTGTGCTGTGCCGAATTATGTTGCACAATTCTGACTTCTGTTACATCAAACACGGAAGCGCCGTTGCATGTCTTGATCCAAGAAGCAGTACGAAAGCCAGGGGGAATTGCCTATGATCACGCTTGCCCTCTCGCATAACTTTGTGATAAAAATACTTCCCCCAGATTCTTTGCGCCAGGAACTTTTATCCTTACGCTCACAGAACCTGGAAGGAGCCAGCTTTGAAGATAAAGCAGAGCTTATCGCCCGTCTGGGTGTGAAGGTAATTCCTGCAGAGGACCTTAAAACGCGCCGTATCTGCTGTCGATTAAATATGAATAATACTCAAAAAAAGGGAGGTGAAAATGGTTTAACAAAAGTGACCTTTGGTGGGGAAGGGGGGACTCGAACCCCCACACCTTTCGGCACATGATCCTAAGTCATGCCTGTCTGCCAGTTCCAGCACTTCCCCTTATTAAGCAATCTCATTATATCCCATCGGGCTATAATTCTACTACTCCCAAGTCAGTGAGCCTGATTTCAGGGATTACCGGTAAAGCCAGGAAGGAGAGGGTGGCAAAGGGTGAAGATAGTCTCGTTCCGAGCTCGGTGGCTATCTGCTCCAGTCTCTCCAGTTTACTCACTACTACCTCTAGTGGCTGGTCAGATAGTAGTCCGGCAATGGGTAGGGCCAGGCTGGCTAACACCTCGCCCTGGGCAACAGCCACCAGGCCACCTTGTAGCTTTTCAATCTCCTTGACGGCAGTGAGTATATCCTCATCATTGGTTCCGGCAGCAATGATGTTATGGGAATCGTGGGCAATTGATGAAGCCAGAGCCCCTCGGTTTAAGCCAAAGCCGGTAACCAAACCTATGCCTATGTTGCCCGTTGCCTTATGCCTCTCTACGACCACCAGCTTCAGGATATCCCTCTTGGTATCAGGGGTAATAGCACCATTGGTCGCCTTAATTTTCTCCTTCCGCTTCCGGGTGATTATCTGCCCGGGGACAACCTCAATAATTGGCATGGCTTCCCCCGAAGCTGAGAGCCTTAGCGCCTCGATATTAAAGGGCTTGATATTCACGGTATTGGACAGTCCTCTGCCGGTGGCTTGCGGCAGGGGAAATAGCGGCTTACCCTCTCTGGCTACTATTTGACCCTGATAGAAGACCATGTCAATCTGCAGTCGGGATAAATCGCTGAGCACAATTAAATTAGCCATATAGCCCGGAGCGACTGCCCCAAGAGCGTCCAGCCGGAAATACTGTGCCGGGTTGATAGTAGCGAGCTGAATCGCCCGCACCGGGTCAAGCCCGAGGCGGATTGCCTTGCGCACCACCCCATCAATATCACCGCCCTGCAGCAGGTCAACACAGCTGCGGTCGTCAACGACAAACAGACACCTTTTGTAGGTTTTATCAGTAACTAAGGGGAGCAAACCTTCCAGGTTTTTCTCGGAGGAGCCTTCCCTGAGCATGATAAACATTCCCTGCCTCAGCTTCTCCCTTGCTTCGTCAATAGAGACGGATTCATGGTCGGAATAAATACCAGCGGCAATATAGGCGCTGAGGTCTTTCCCGCTAACGCCGGGGGCATGACCATCAATAATCTTTCCCCGGGCAAGACTGATTTTCTTAAGCACGGCCTCGTCACCGCCGATAACGCCGGGGAAGTTCATCATCTCCCCCAGTCCAATGCACTCCTTCCACTTTAGAACCTGACGAATATCTTCAGGACCGAGGCTGGCTCCTGAGGTTTCTCGGTTGGTGGCGGGCACGCAGGAAGGAGCCATCAGGAATAGGTCAAAAGGCAGACGGCGGGCGCGGTTCAATACATACCTTATGCCCTCCAGACCACAGACGTTGGCTATCTCATGGAGGTCGGTAATGAGGGCGGATGTGCCGTGGGGCACTACTGCCCGGGCATATTGACCAATATCAAGCATGGAGCTCTCAGGGTGAATATGCCCGTTGATAAGGCCAGGGGCAATATATTTACCCCCCAAATCCAGCATCTTTTTCGCCTGATGATAGTCCCCCACCCCGGCTATCCTGTCTCCACAAATAGCCACGTTCCCCCCTTCAATCTCGCCGCTAAAGACATTGACCACCCGGGCATTAGTCAGAAGCAGGTCGGCGGGAAGCTCCCCTTTAGCTACCGAGATTAAGCGAGCTATTGTTGTCGGCATTAGCCTTCATCCTCCACGGCATATATATCGGGGAGATTGCGGAATCTCTCATCCCAGTCCAGGCCATAGCCAACAATAAACTTATTGGGAACGATTAACCCACGGTAATCAATATTGACTGGGACTTGACGCCGGGATGGCTTATCGGTCAGAACACAGAGCTTCAATGAGGCCGGTTTTTTCTTCCCGAGATAATTTAAAATAAAACGAGTAGTGAGGCCGGTATCTATAATGTCGTCAATGACCAGAACATGCCTATCTTTAACTTTAGACCGGACACCCTGCACCAGCTTAACCTTCCCCGGACTCTTCCCGCCGCCATAGCTGGATAGCCGGATAAACTCCATCTCCAGTGGGAAGTCAAGGAGCCGGATAAGGTCGGCCAGGAACATAAAAGAACCCTTGAGAACGGCTATCAAAACGGGGTGCTTATCGTGATAGTCTTGACTGATTTCAGCCGCCAGCCGGTTAACGGTGGTTGCTATCTCATCCCGGGTAAAAAGGATACTGAGTTTAGGCTGAGAACTCATAGCTACCTGAGATTATAGGCTTTACCTCTAATTCTGTCTACAGAGGTTACCGCCGTCTGGTTGTTATCTTCTTGACCTTAATTTGTGGCAGCAAATTTTCCACATCAGACCTATGGGCTAGTTCCGTGCCCGGGGTTAACACGGCGGCAGTCCCCAAAGCCACGGCTAATCGACAAGCTTCTAGTAGTGGCTCTCCATTGGCTAGTTTCAGGGCAAGACCGGCAACAGCGCAATCACCGGCTCCCACCGTGCTTCGTACCTTTACCGGAGGCGGGACTGCCTTCACAATCTCTTTCTTGGTGGCGGCAATGATACCATCCTTGCCTCTGGAGATAACCACTATTTCAATGCCCATGTCAACTAGGTCGAGCGCTGCCTTGATAATTGCCTCTTCCGTGAGGAGTTCCCGGTTAAGCAGTTCCTTAGCCTCTCTAATATTGGGTTTGATAAGGTAAGGCTTGGCTTTTATCCCCTCAGCTAGCCAGTGGCCGTCCGCATCCAAAATGGTTCTTACCCCAAAGCTTTTAGCTTCCATAATCATGGTGTAATAAACATCGTTAGGGATGCCCGGGGGGGCACTGCCACCAGTAACTATTAAATCTGGGCTGGGGCGAATCCGCAGCATTTTCCTGCGGAACCTTTCCCATTCTCTCTTGGAAATACGGGGACCGGGAGCGTCAATTCTGGTCTGCTGGGAGCTTTTGGTATCGGTGATGATGAAGTTAGTCCGTGTCTCCCGCTGGATAGGGGTGAAGCTGACGGGCACCCCTTCTTGGTCAAGCAATATTTCCACCGCCCGGCCTATAGTACCACCGATGAATCCGTAGGCTATGGTGCTGCCCCCCATCTCGTGGATAGCCCGTGATACGTCTATTCCCTTACCCCCGGCATAGCGGTAAAGTCTAGACCAGCGGTTAGTCCCATCCAGTACTAACCCATCCACAGTAATGTGCTGGTCCAGGCTGGGATTAAGGGTTATGGTGGCAATCGTAGCATCTTTCATTCTAGTATTCCTGATACCACCTTCCGGAGGTATGGGCTAGCTCATGGCTGGCTAAGCCGAGCTTCTTATACCAGGGAACAGCGTGTTTGGAAGCGAGCTCGTTTAGCCTTTTTAGCCTATCTACCCCTACCGTTGATAGAAAGCGAACCCTTTCCTTGGCGTCATCAATATACATTGCCTCCTGCCAGATAGCCCGACCACCAAGGAAGCCTGAAGCTCCACCCTGGCAGGCAATTTCTACCTCCTGGCAGAAAAGCTCAAAGTCCACTCCGGCGCTTAACACGACCCAGGGAACCTGAGACGCTCTATCTAGCTGATGGCACAGGTCAATGAGTTCATCTTTGTCCCTTTTGTAGCGCAGGTCAGCGGGGAACTCAGCCTTCAGCACATCTATGGGCAGGGCAGTAATATCCCGGGCGGTTTTGAGCACTAGATGCTCTTTTATCGTGGCAAACTGCGCCGGGTTATTCACCTCATCGCCTGCAGGGTAGCTCAGTGGTTCTACCACGAAGGGGAGGTCATATTTTATACATTCTAGTGCTACCATATTAAGCATGTTCAGCAGTTTGCTTGCCAGCTCCTCTAAATCCGGTCGGTAGTAGACTAGGAGCTTCACTGCCGAGGCACCCATTCGCTTAATCTTCTCCACATTCCACCCGTCCAGCAATTCGGTTATACGGTATTCCTTGCCCCCACCGTAGCCTGAGGCTTCTATACTGACCAGTAGCCCGGTAGTTTTAGGTAAAACGCTGTGCCCGATGCATTGGGCCGCGCCAAATATAGGGTCAAGTAACACCGCACTGACGTGTGGAGCTAGAGTAGAACACAGCTCTAGCTTGCGCTTGACCATTTCTTCAGGGTTGACCTCTTCCGGCTTCTCTTCGTCAATCATAGTGCGTAATGAACCACGGTGGTCCATCGCACATATAGTAAAGATGCCATCGGGGTTGGCAATCTGCTGCAAGCCCCTTATTTTACCAATGCTTAGCGTTTTCATATTCTACCTGAGTATTATGGAATAAAAAGCAGGTTTAATCAAGGTGAGGTTATTGGGGGACCTATCCCCTCACCCCTTCCCTTATTGTGAAGGAGCCAAACATAATGGGGCGTTTAAGAGGGGCGTCAGCCCCTCTTTTCAAAAACCTTCCCCCTCTCCTTTTAAGGAGAGGGGGATAAAGCGGGTTCCCAGGAAAATCAAAGATTTTTCTGGGTGCTTAAAGGGGGTGAGGTTAATAAGCAATCTAAAGGCACCGTTTGTCTTTGCCTCTATTGCGGGGTATAATTGGTAAGCGCGGTTTTCACTTTGCTGGAGTTAGAAAATTGCCTTGGTTCTATTATGTAGCCAGAGTGATAGTAATGGCGCTGTTTTTCCTCCTGACCCAACGGGAGGTCAAGGGCAAGGAAAATGTCCCTGCCGAGGGACCAGTGCTGGTGGTAGCCAATCATCTTAATCTGGCTGACCCACCTTTGCTTGGCATTAGCCTGGGTAGAAAAGCGATATTTATGGCTAAGGAGGAGTTATTTCGCTCCCACTTCGCTGCTTACTTCATCAGTGGCTTTGGTTCCTTTCCGGTCCACAGAGGCAAGCTGGATAGGAAGGCAATGCACCGGGCAGAGCAGGTGTTAGCTGACGGTCTGGCTTTGGTTATGTTCCCTGAGGCGACAAGGAGCCGGAGTGCCCAGCTTCAGCCAGCTTTGCCTGGCTCGGCGCTAATAGCCATGCGTAGTGGCGTCCCGGTTCTTCCTGTAGGCATTGCGGGCACAGAAAGGATTAAGGGAGTAGGTTGGATATTGCGCCGTCCTCATATAACGGTCAATATTGGTCAGCCTTTTTATCTACCGCCGGTTAGTAGCAAGTTGACCAAGACGGAGCTTGCCGAGCAGACCAATTTTATTATGGAGCGTATCGCTGAGCTCCTCCCGCCACAATATCGGGGGGTTTATGGGAAGCCGTGAAGATTGAAAAAACGAGAGAAATCGGTTTTTGCTACGGGGTTAAGCGGGCTATCAATATCTTGGAGAAGGTTGCCCGGGAGCGTGGCGGGGTGGAAACTCTGGGGGCAGTGGTACATAACCAGCAGGTGCTACAAAGGCTGGCTGAGATTGGTGTCAGGGTAGTCCGGGGTATAGACGAGATACAGGGTGATACCGTGGCTATTAGCTCTCACGGGGTGAGCCCGCAAATGGAGGAGGAGATTCGGGCTCGGCATATTAACATCATTGACACCACCTGCCCCTTCGTTCACCGAGTTCAAATTGCGGCTCGGCGGTTAGCCAAGACAGGTTTTTTTGTCATTATATACGGTGACGCTGACCATACTGAGGTTAGGAGTGTCCTCGGTTGGGCTGAGGGGAGGGGGGTGGCTACCCTGGATGAGAAGGTTATTGCCAAGCTAGACCCCTTGCCTCGCCGTCTGGGTGTCCTATCTCAGACGACCCAGATACCAGCCCATTTCACTGAATTTGTTAAGCGGCTCATTGACTGCACCTTTACCAGAGACTCTGAGCTGCGCGTCATTGATACCATATGTCATGATATCAGGCGGCGGCAGGCCGAAGCCCTTGACTTAGCCGGTAGTGTGGACTTGATGCTGGTTATCGGTGGGCATGGCAGCGCTAATACCAATCGCCTCGCTGAGTTATGTTCTAAAGCTACTGAGACACATCTTATTGAAACGGCAGAAGAAATCCAACCCTACTGGTTTCAGGGCAAGCATCGCATCGGTGTAACCTCTGGCGCCTCTACCCCGGAGCAGACCATGGACGAAGTATTCGCCCGGCTGGAAGGTTTATAAATTCCGGTTTCTTACAGCCCCATCTCTTGAGCCACTACCTCCCGGTAGAAACTGGCATCACCAAAGGAGACCTCAGCCGCTTTAGCTCGCCGGGTATAGTACTGTAAATCATGGTCTATGGTAACGCCGATGGCGCCATGAATTTGATGCGCCAGAGCCATAACCCGCTGACAGGCTTCACCGGCCCACGCCTTAGCAATGGCTACCTCTTTAGTGCCGGGAAGACCTTCGCTCACCATCCAGGCGGCCTGATAGGTGGAAAGCCTGGTGCCATCAACATCAGTTGCCATGTCGGCGCAGTAATGCTGGATAACCTGAAAGCTGCCGATGGGACGGTCATACTGCTTTCTTTCCTTGGCGTAACTGACGGTCATATCAAGTGCCTGCTGAATACAGCCAACCATCTCGCAGCATTTGGCCACTGCTGCGCGCTGGATTATTTTCTCTACTTCTTTCCACCCCTGGTTTAACTCACCCAGGATGTTCTTCTTGGGTACCTTTACCTTATCAAAAACTACCTCACATAGTTTGTCGTTAGCGATGGTTTTTAACACGGTATAGCTTATGCCCGGGCTTTTGCCCGCGACAATAAATATGGTAATCCCCTTTTCTGCCTTTGATTTTTCATCGCTTCTGGCGACCACCAGCATGTAATCAGCGATGTGAGCATCGGGGACAAAGAGTTTGGTGCCATTCAAAATATAGGCATCCTTATCAGCGGTAGCCTTAGTCTGTATGGAGTTAGCATCATACTTGGCGCTGGGCTCAGTCAGGGCCAGGGTGAAAATTTTCTCGCCACTGGCTATCTTGGGTAGATACTCCTTTTTCTGCTCTTCGCTTCCGATATCAGCAATGGTTAGACCACCAAGAACTACAGTAGAAAAATAGGGGCCGGGGAGACAAGCCTTCCCCATTTCCTCAAGCAGCACTGCTAGGTCAAGGAAGCTCATACCGCTGCCGCCGTACTTTTCGGGAAGTGCCAGCCCCATCCAGCCTAACTCCGCCATTTCTTTCCATAACTCCGGTGAGTAGCCCGGCTCACTCTCTTCTATCTCTTTAACCACTTTTTTGGGCAGCTTATCGGTGAGAAAATCGTGAGCCATTTTCTTTAACATTTCCTGTTCTTCAGTGAGAGCTAAATTCATTATTATACCTCCTAGTAACCTGCGATTAACCTTCCATCATTGGCTGGGTAGTTCCAGCTTTCTTGACGCCAGAATATTCTTCAGAATCTCTGAGGTGCCCGCCTGAAGGCTATAGCCCTTGGATGACAGATATGAGTGATAAGCCATGCCGCGTATTGGCGCCCACTTTGATTGGGGAGAAAGCTGCCCATAGAGTCCCAGAATCTCTATGGCGGTGCTGGCCAGGCGCTGTTCAAAGGCGGTGCCGTATGCCTTGGCCATTGCCGATTCCCAGTTCGGGGCACGACCTTCGTCCATAACAACGGCGATGCGATACATATGCAGCCGCCCAATTTCAAATTCAATTTTCAGTTGTGCCAGTTTGGCGCGAATATTCGGCTCCTCAGATAAAGGCTTCCCGTTTCGCCTGGTTTCCCTGGTGTACTGGATGAGAGCTTCAAAGAGGGGATAATTAGCCATCAGCCGCTCCATCCCGCTTCTCTCGTAGTCAAGCTGATTCAGTACTTGGTAGAAGCCCTTGTTTTTCTCTCCAATCAGGCATTTTTTGGGAATACGCACATTTTCAAAGAAGACCTCGTTAAAGTGAATCCCACCGGTGATGTCGACTATAGGGGCGACAGTAACCCCGGGCAAGCTGGTCTCAAAGAAGAACTCGCTAATGCCCCGGTGTTTGGGGGCAGTTTGGTCAGTCCGAGCTACCAGGTAAATCCAGTTCATGTGGCTACCGCCACTGGTCCATGTCTTTTGCCCATCAATGACGTAATAATCACCGTCCTCAACGGCTCGGGTCTTAAGCGAGGCAAGGTCGCTGCCCGCATCTGGCTCGCTCATGCCCAGACCGACATAGGCTTCTCCCTTTAGGATTTTGGGCAGTAACTCCTTCTTTTGCTCCTCAGTGCCATAGTGAACGATGGCACCGCCAATCTGGCGGTCGGCGAACCAGTGGCAGGCCGCTGGTGCTCCGTAGCGCAGCATCTCTTCAGTTAAGATGAGCCGGTCAACATAGGAGCGCCCCTGCCCCCCCTGCTCTTTGGGCCAGGTTAGACCAATCCATCCCCTCTTTGACACCCGCTTGGTGAATGCTGGGTCATGTCCTATTATCCAGGCATCGCAGCTTGGCTCCCATAGTTTTTGCCTTAACTCATCCTCCAGAAAGTCACGGACTTCCTGCCGGAATTTCTCCTGCTCCTCGCTTAATCTAAAATCCATACTTATCTTCCCTTTCCTGCGGTTGGTCTTGATTTATCCGTTTGAAATCCAAGGTGGGACTTAAGTTGACCGTAATGCGAGACAGGTCACAGTTCTAGAAATGCCGACAATGGGGTGGATTTTTCCGGTAACTAGGTCACCAATATCGTTTAGACTTATTCCTTCTATTATGGCGATAATGTCGTAGGGACCGGTGACAATATCAACCGATTTTACCCCCTTTAACTGTTCCAGAGCAGTGGCTACTTCCTTATTTCTGCCTACCGCTGTTTCAATTAAGACAAATGCCTTGGCTGCCATTTGGCTCACCCCCTTCTTCTATGTTATTAACTCATAGCAACCCTGTCATCTCATCAATATAAACGCAAAGTTGGCACGATGTCAAGGTTGGTTGTCCTTGACTAGCTACGTGGCTCTGTTTATAATGAGCTATTTCATAAGAAAACTGGAAACTTGAAATGCAGTCAAGGAGGGTGCCTTGGAGTATTTTTTAACTGAGCAGCAGAAGGAAATCAAGAAGCTGACACGGACAATCGCTGAGGAAAGGGTATTACCGGTGCGGGCAGCGCTTGATGAGAAGGAGGAGTTTCCCTGGGAGATTATGAAAATCCTCGCCGATGCCGGCTTGTTCGGTGTCTATATGCCCGAGGAATACGGTGGTTTAGGTGGCGGCATTTTTGAGCTTTGTCTGGTGGTGGAGGAGCTAAGCCGGGTTTGTAGTGGTGTTGCGGTTAGTTATGCCGCCAGTGGGCTGGGGACGATAACCCTGTTGCGGTACGGGACTGAGGAGCAGAAACGCAAATACCTTCCTGACATTGCTGCGGGCAGGAAACTGGCTGGCTTCGCTCTGACCGAGGAAACCGCGGGCAGTGATGCTGGCGGCATTAAGACAACCGCTCAGCGAACCGACAATGGTTATATCCTTAATGGGACAAAACGGTTTATTACCAATGGTGGTGAGGCGGAGATATATACTGTTATTGCTTTAACGGCTAAGGAGAAGGGACCTCGTGGTGCCAGCGCTTTTTTGGTGGAGAAGGACACGCCCGGCTTCTCCTTCGGCCGGAAGGAGAAGAAGCTGGGTATCCGCGCTTCGGCTACCAGAGAACTGGTTTTTGAAGATTGCCTGGTCCCCGCGGAAAATATGCTTGGTCGGGAGGGGATGGGGTTTATTATGACGATGAAGCTACTGGATTGTTCCCGTCCCGGCTTGGGTGCTCAGGCAGTGGGGCTGGCTCAGGGGGCTCTGGAGGCGGCGGTGGACTATGCTCAACAGCGTGTTCAATTTGGGCATCCCATTATTGCCCAGCAAGCCGTCCAGCACATGCTGGCTGATATGGCGATTCAGGTGGAGGCGGCTCGGGCGCTGGTTTATGCCATCGCCAGGATGGTAGATAGCGGCGCCAAGGACTTCACCAAAGAGTCGGCGATGGCTAAGGTCTTTGCCTCAGACACGGCAATGAGAGTTACTACCGATGCTATGCAGATTTTTGGTGGTGTTGGTTACATGCGGGATTATCCCATTGAGAAGATGTTCCGGGACGCCAAGATTACCCAGATATATGAGGGTGCCAATCAGGTACTGAGAAATGCCATCGCCTTTGAACTGAGGAAGAAAAAGGGAAGAGGGGGATAGATACCCCCTCTCTAAAATCTCTCTCCTCCTTGCGAAGGAGACTGAGCGGGGCGTCTAAGCGGGGCGTCAGCCCCAAATATATTAGAGGGAGTTCAAGAGGGACGGAGTTCCTCTTAAGAAAAAAATCTTCCCCTTCCCCTTTCAAGGGGAAGGGGATACAGGGGATGGGGTATAAATAAATATCACCTAAGCTTGACAGTGGGTATAGAGTTTTGAGTATAATGAGAAGTTAGTTTTTAGCTGGAGCGGAGGTGGGAGGTAATGGAGATAAATGTCGCCCAGCAGCTTAGGTCAGCTATAGGCTCGGTGCGGGATTATGAGGTGAGCGAGGTTATTGATGTTAGCGGTGATGGCAATGGCAGCCCGGTTCAGGGTAAGGTTAGTTTGATACGCACCGACCGCGGTATCCTGGTTAAGGCGAAACTGGAGTCTGAGGTTGAACTTAGCTGTAGTCGATGCTTGAACCTATTTAATTGCCCGATAATTCTAAATATTGAGGAGGAGTATTTCCCGACGATAGATATGGTTAGTGGTGCTCATCTCCCCGTGCCTGATGAGCCTGGCTCTTTCACTATTGATGAGCGTCATATTCTGGATTTAACTGAGGCGGTGCGTCAGTGTGCTCTACTGGCTATCCCGATGAAACCGCTTTGTCGGGAAGATTGTGTCGGGTTATGCCCTAATTGTGGTCACAATCTTAACCAGGGGCTTTGTAGTTGTCCGCCTCAGGAGCCGACCCCATCGGCCTGAGCTGAGTAAATTGAACAGGGAGAAAGGAACGGAATAATATGCCCCCTTTACCGAAACGAAAATATTCCAAGGCGCGTCAGGGTAAAAGGCGCGGTCATCTTGGGTTAGTGGTACCCCATTTGGAGTATTGCCCTCAATGTCATAGCCCTAAGCTACCTCACCATGCTTGTCCTACTTGTGGAAGCTATGCTGGTAGAGAGGCCATCGAGGTCAAGAGCCCGAAGAAGGCTGGTTGATGACCTATGACTGAGCCGATGAAGGTAGCCTATGTCTTTCCCGGGCAGGGTGCTCAGTGGGTAGGCATGGGGCGTGACCTTTATCAAAATTTTGATTCGGCTAAAGCAATCTTTGACCAGGCTGATGCGACTTTGGGCTTTCCCCTGTCCAAGCTATGCTTTGAGGGTCCGGAGGATGAGCTTCTCCAGACGATTAATGCCCAGCCAGCGATGGTGACCGCCAGTTTTGCCTGCTTTGAGGCGAGCCGGAGTGCGAGCGCTGGGTTACCATCGGCTAGTTTTGTTGCCGGTCATAGCCTGGGTGAGTATACGGCGCTGGCAGCAGCCGGCGTGCTTGATTTTGCTACCACTGTTTATCTGGCTCGGGAGAGGGGACGGCTGATGCATGAGGCTGGGCAGATAGTGCCCGGGGGCATGGCGGCAATAATCGGGCTTGACGAATCGGCGCTGGCAGGGGTGTGTGAGGAGGCGGGCACCCGCATTGCCAATATTAACTGCCCCGGTCAGGTAGTAATTAGCGGGACTAGGGAGAACCTGGCTCGGGCGATGGACCTGGCTAAAGCACGAGGCGCGGCTCGTGTCCGCCCCTTACGGGTAAGTGGTGCCTTTCACACTCCACTGATGCAGCCGGCGGTTGATGGCATGGCTAAGATTATTGCCACCCTTTCTTTTGGTGAGCCGAGCGTTCCCATTATCGGTAATACTACGGCTCAGCCGTTGACCACTGCCGAATCAATTAAGGAAGAGCTTCTCCGGCAACTTTGTAATTGCGTGCAATGGCAGCGGTCGGTTGAATATATGGTAAGTAACGGAGTATCTACCTTTATTGAGCTCGGGCCGGGGAAAGTGCTGGCTGGTCTGATTAAGCGGATAGACCAAAATGTTAAAATTATGAATATCGGTGATGCCGATGCTATCAGGGGGTTGGGTAGTTAGATGGACCTTTCGGCTAGAGTTGCTATAGTTACTGGTAGCGGTCGGGGGATAGGGAAGGCGATTGCCCTGAAGCTGGCTGAGGCTGGCGCTACCGTTGTCGTTAATGACATCGGTGATGCTGAGCCAGTTGAAGCCGTAGCCCAAGAAATTAAGGCTATGGGGAGGCAGAGCTTACCTGTCCTGGCCGATGTCAGCTCGGCATCAGATGTCGCCCGGCTGGTAGCGGAAACTATGGCGGCCTATGGCCGGATTGATATTCTGGTGAATAATGCCGGCATTGCCCGAGACCAGCTTCTGCTGCGGATGTCGGAGGAGGACTGGGATAGGGTATTAGCTGTTGACCTGAGGAGCGTCTTCCTCTGTACCAGGGAAGTGTTGCGGCATATGCTTAAACAGCGTTGGGGCAGAATTATCAGTATTTCCAGCATTGTTGGTATCGTCGGCAACCCGGGGCAGGCTAACTATGCCGCGGCTAAGGCTGGTATTATTGGCTTTACCCGGAGCATTGCCAAGGAGGTAGCCTCTCGCGGCGTTACGGTTAATGCTATCGCCCCCGGCTTTATTGATACTGAGATGACACAGCGATTGAAAGAGGAGTGGAAGCAGGAGCTGAAAAAGCAAATTCCGGTGGGCTATCTGGGCTCACCCCGCGATGTGGCTGAGGCGGTCGCCTTTCTGGCTTCTGAGGAGGCAAGGTATATCACCGGGCAGGTTCTTGGCGTTGACGGGGGGATGGCAACATCGGCGCTGGGAATCTAAAATGCGATATCGGTTTGCGGGATAATCTTATGGGGGCGCGACGGAAAGCAAGGGTAATAGCCCTTCAGGCACTTTATGAGGTTGACGCGGTCAAGCATGATGTGGAGAGAGCCTTAGCCCATCTTCTGGCTGAAGGCAAGCTGTCCGAGGAGAATGCTGCCTTTACCCGAGGGCTGGTCAGCGGTGTTCTCCAGAATAAGGAGAGGATTGACCAGCATATTAAGAGCTTTGCCCCGGCCTGGCCGGTGGCGCAGCTATCCGTCGTGGATAGGAATATCCTGAGGCTTGCAATATTTGAGATTTTACTTGATAATAGTGTGCCAGTTAAGGTGGCAATAAATGAAGCGGTCGAGTTAGCCAAGATGTTTGGTAGCGATAATTCGTCAAAGTTTGTTAACGGAGTCCTGGGTTCAGTTAGCGAACTTGCCGGTAGAAAATAGGGAGGTATAAAGATGCCCACAGTTTTTGAACGGATAAAGAAGAGAGTTGTTGAGCAGCTCGGCGTGGATGAGGCTGATGTCGTGCCCACAGCTAACTTTGTTGACGATTTAGGCGCCGACTCTCTGGATTTGGTCGAGTTGATAATGTCGTTGGAGGAGGAGTTTAGCGCTCCTAACCAGAAGGTTGAGATACCGGACGAGGATGCAGAAAAGATAGTAACCGTTCAGGATGCAATTGATTATATTCATAACCATGGCGTTAAGGATAAGTAGATAAGGTAACCCCGTCTTTCATTATGGGAGGGATAATGGTTGAGGCAATTGTATTATCTGTTGGTGAGGATTTTCATTTAAGACGGGGGAAAGACCATATTATCTATGCCGGTATGCTGTCGGAGAATGTCTACTCCATCGTGCAGAAAAAGGCAGCCGGTTACCAGGGGTATTCCTGGAATCTGTTTTTCCCGAAAAGGCAGCAGGAGATAACCATAGACGGGGTTAAAATCTTTGTTGAGGATGTTACCCCTGAGGAAATCAGGTTACGGATAGGATAAGGACTTTTTGCTCTCCCTCTTAGATTGCTGGTAAGAGGGGAGGGTCATGATAAAGGTTTTTGCGGGATACAAACTGAAGGCTGGTGCCGACATACGGCCTGTATTGCTGAAGCTCAGGTCGCATGCCCTGACGTATCCCGGCTTCGTGGGTGCGGAGAATCTCCTTAGCGATAAAGATAGCTCTATCGTCACTATGATAAGCATATGGGAGGAAGTCGAAAACTGGAGAATGTGGGAAAGGTCGGAGATAAGTCAGGAGCTACGCCGAGAAGCAAAGGACCTTTTGGTGGAGGAGCCCAGGATAACAGTATATCGGATAATTCCCACGGTAGGGTGGCCGCGGTAGGGTGGTAAGATAGCGTCTCTTCTGGTTTTTCAATCGTAAAGGGGAAGAAATTTAAAAGAGGGGTTTCGCCCCTCTTAGACTGCCCCAAAATAGATTTAGTTTCGTGGCTGTTGTATACTAGTAGAGGAGGAGGCTACGGCATGGAGCAGACTTTTGAAGCCACCATTGAAAAGCGCGACAAATGGTACATCGGCTGGGTAGAGGCTGTTCCCGGGGCTTTCAGTCAAGGGAGGACGATTAAGGAGGTGGAGGAAGACCTGAAAGAGGCGGTTCAACTCATACTGGAAAGCCACCAATTAGATATCTCTCTCCCAAAGACAGGAGCCTAGCTTCGGCTGGCACATAGAACCCCATCCCCTTTATCCCCTTCGGCGTATTGGATGCAATTGCTCACCCAGAGGAATGACGGTTAGAATCTCAACACTTTGTCCATTATAGAATACCTTTTCTACAAGAAGCCTTAATAGCTCTTGCTTGCCCATAAAGTCCAAATTGTCTAATCCTATGCTAATCTTCTCCATCAGGGTTCTAATCTGGTCCTCGCTGTTTTGCGTCAGTAACCTTCCGGCAAGCTGCCTTTCTAACTCAGCCTTCCGCTTCTCCAATTCACCTTGCTCTTTTTGGATAAGTTCCATCTCCTCCCGCATCATAAAATCGGCATATAGACCCTTGCGATAACCTTCCACTAACCGCTTCTGCTCCTCTGGTATTGCCTTTAGCCTGGCTTCACAAAGTTGTAGTTCCCGCCCGGGGATTTCCTTTGTCTGTGAGTTGTCGGCATTGCGGCGATGAAGCTCCCTAATAAGAAGGTCCGGGTTCTTAATTAGCTCGCAAATTGTATTCCAAACTACCGGTTCTATTGCCTTAGTCTTAATCTCAGGGCAGGAACAGGGCTGCGGCTTGCCATCTGGACTGAGCGGAACCCTATCAGGATTGCCTTTTCGATAGCAGCGGTAGTAGGGGATACCATGAATGGTATGTCCACCCATTCGGCCTCCACACTGGGAGCAATACAAAAGCCCGGATAGCAGGTACTCTCTCTTTGTGTTTCTCTCGGACAGTTCCGCATTCGTTTTAAGCTTCCTCTGCACCGCCTCAAACAGCTCTACTGGAATCAGTGAAGGCACCTTTACAGATATCCATTCCTCTTTGGGGCGTAGGTAAGTGGAAGTCTTTTTGCTCTTAGCTAATGGCTTAAGCCTGAACTTGGGCTCAATATGATACTTTCTGAACTGATGCATTTTGCCTATATAAACTTCATTCCTCAGCATAACTCCCAAGGTGCTGGCCCGCCATCTATCCCCGCCTCTAGGAGTTGGTATATGCAAGCGGTTAAGCCTATCGGCCAGGCTTTGAAGGGATAGGCTTTCGTTAGCAAAGGCGTAAAAAATCAACCTGACTATCTGGGCTTTCTCAGGGTACTCCTCCAGTGTCGCCTTTTCCTTGTTATAGCAGAAGCCAAAGGGTATAGCCCCGGCGCTGACTACCTTGCCCTGCCTGGCCTTCTCACGGCTACCTCTCACAGTGCGCTCCCTTATCTTCTCCCGCTCATACTCTGC
>Ga0315296_10001203_pt1 | contig 22640 bp, 18 predicted proteins | sample YL17G14_18_MG_FD_203921 | JGI IMG/M metagenome (GOLD analysis project Ga0315296, IMG submission 203921) | Sediment microbial communities from Yellowstone Lake, YNP, Wyoming, USA - YL17G14_18 | ecosystem: Environmental > Aquatic > Freshwater > Lake > Sediment | place: USA: Wyoming | collected...
TGCTGCGCGCCGCCGGGGCCAGGCCGGTCATCATTCCCGCCATGGGCAGCCACGGCGGCGCGACGCCGGCGGGGCAGCGCGAAGTGCTGGCCAGCCTGGGCGTGACCGCGGACGCGGTCGGGGCGCCGGTGCGGGCGAGCATGGCTGTCGAACGAGTGGGCGAAACCCCGGCCGGCGTCCCCATCTGGTTCTCCCGCGAGGCGCTGCGGTGCGACGGTATCGTAGTCGTCAACCGCATTAAGCATCACACTGATTTCCGCGGCCCGATTGAGAGCGGCCTGATGAAGATGATCGCGATCGGGCTTGGCAAGCGCCGGGGCGCGGCCGCGCTTCATTCGCTGCGCGTGCCTGGCCTGCGTGACCACATGCCCGAGGTCGCGCGGGAGATCATTCGCCGCGGTCATATCCTGGGGGGCATCGCGCTAATCGAGAACGGGCGTGGTGAGACGGTGCGCGTCAGCGCCGCGCTGGCCCCGGACCTCGAGCGCGTGGAGCGCGGATTGCTGCGCATCGCCAAGCGCCTGGCGCCGCGTTTGCCCTTCGACGAGCTGGACGTCGTCATCGTTGACTGGATGGGCAAGGAGATCAGCGGCGTGGGCATGGATCCAATGGTGCTGGGGCGCATGCGCATGCCCGGTGAACAGCCGGAATTTCCGCGCCCGCGGATACGCAACGTGGTGGTGCTGCGGCTGACGCCCGCGAGCCACGGCAATGGCCTGGGGGCGGGGCTGGCCGAGTTCATCCCGCGCGCGCTCGCCGATGCGATTGATTGGGAGGTGGTGAAGGCCAACTCGATGACCAGCGGGTTCCTGGAGCGCGTGAAGCTGCCGCTGGTTATGGATAGCGACCGCGAGGTCATTGAGGCCGCGGTCACTGTGGGCCAAAGCCGGCCCCGGGAAGCGCTGCGAATCCTGCGCATCTGCGACACTTCCCACGTCGGGGACCTCTGGATATCGCCGGCCCTGGAGAACGAGGCGCGCCGCCGCGGACTGGAGATCCTGGGGCCAGCGCGTCCACTGCGCTTTGACGGCGCGGGGAACCTGGTGGACATATCGCCGCGGTGATGGTGGGCGGCGCGGCCGTAGGCCGCCAAACGCGGAGGGTGTGACTGTTGTTGGTGGGGCAGGCGTCCTCGCCTGCCAAGCCCGAGATCGTTTCGCAGCCGAGGACGGCTGCGCCCACCAGGAGGGCTCTGGAGGAGCACTCCTGATGCGTGCCCACCATCCGAGGTCACACCCGCAAGCTTCGTCGCGTTGACAGTGCGGTGGGTGGAAACTATAATCTCGGTGTGCGTGCGCCGAGACGCGATCGGCGCGCACTTGGGCGCCCCTGTGGTCAAGAGGATAAGGCGCAGGCCTCCGGAGCCTGAATCGCAGGTTCGAATCCTGCCAGGGGTACCAACCACGCCTACGTTGGGTAACATGCGATTCCCTATTATGTTTACATCCTGAGAAGCCGGTCCCAGGGCACGTCGTATGTGGGCACAACTTGTGATATTCGCAGGCGCCTGCGGCAGCACAACGCCGGCTACACTCAGTCCACCAAAGGTCGCGGTCCCTTCGAACTTGCCCACGTCGAAACATTCGACACCCTGGAGCAGGCCAGGAAACGCGAATGGTACCTGAAGTGCACGCCGGCCGGAGGTAAGGAGAAGAAGCGACTGCTCGCAGGCGGCTAGGCCTGAAGGGCCGCCGTGGCGGTTCCCGCTTCGCGGGAACCTAGCCATTCGAATCCTGCCAGGGGTACCAACCATAAGAAGCTAGTGAAGAGAGGCCAGAGGAAAGAGAGCTGCCGCACGCATGAAATGCGCGCGGCAGCGGATAGCGCGACCGGCGAACGCGATTACGGCGATGGGCTACCCGCAGGAACCCTCTGCCACTGGGTACCTCAGCCGGGGCCAATCCACGCCGAAAACTACACCCGCCTAGCTCTCCTCCTCACCCTTGCAGCACCTCGAGGCAAGCTGTTCTTTCTTCTCGCGCAGCGCCTCCTTGCCTTTTTGGACCCACTCCGAGCCCTTCTCGACTGCCCGGTCCTTGTAGTCGCCGGTGCGTTCCTTGATGCGCTCCCTGATCTCCTCGCCCGCCTCGGGCGCAAACAACAATCCCAGGGCCGCGCCGATGAGCGCGCCGACCAGAATACCGGCGACGAATTCGCCACTCCTCATGTTGGGGGAACCTCCTTACGCCTGCGATTGGGGCGGATTATAACAACGGCTATTATCGGTGTCAAGGCGAATGGCCGCTTGGCCGCTGGCGCTTGTAGCGCTCGGGCGACAAGCGACTCCGCCGCCATTGAACCGCTGCGTCACCAGGGCGGGGTGTGCGGCTAACGCCGTGTGTGCCGCCCGGAGTCCGCATTCAGAGCCGCGAGCCTCTATTCCTGCGCGCGCCAGGGCGAGGTGCGCAGACTGCCGACTGCCCATCCGGCGTTGAACCCTGCCCAGATGAAATTGCCGCCGAAGACGAGGAAGGGTATCGCCACCTCGCGGTAGATGAAGGCGAAGGCGAGGGTGAGCAGGGCGCTGATAAACAGCGCCATGGAAATGGCGATGGAGGCATGCTCGTCGAGGTAAGCGACGATCGCGTAGAAAGCGACCGCGACCCAGAAGCACACCAGCCCGGGCAGCAGCACGAACACTGCCACCGGCGCCATCTGCACGCCATAAGCGGCGACGGAGTAGGAGATCATCTCGTCATCATATGGGTTCAGCACATCCGTGGCCGCCAGCGCGATACCCCCCAGCATCCCGTCGAGGAAGGCGATAGCGAGCATCTCCGCCGGCAGCCCGAAGAAAAGCGCCGGCCCTCTTCCCGCCCGCAGCAGCAAAATGGAGGCCTCGACAAAGACCGCGGCCATGCCCAGCATCAGCCATACCTGCAACGGGCGGTGCCAGCGGCCGGTCTCATCCTCCAGCGAGCGGGGGACGCGGCGGCCCTCGCGCAGGGCGGTGGTCTCCTCCATGAGCTGCCAGTAGCGGCGGTTGTTGGGCTCCATCTGGATGGCGTAGGTGTACATGGAGATGGATTCGCCGTACTTGCCCTGCAAGCGCAGGATGTCGCCGAGCAAGGCATAGGCCTTGGCGTTGCGCGGATTCTGCTCGAGGGTCTCCTTGGCGAACTGGGCGGCGGCCTTATATTGGCGGCGCGCGGCGGCGGCTTCGGCAGCGAGCAAGAGCTTCAGGTCGCGGGGCAGACGAGTGTAGAGGTCGGGGATCTCGATGGGCGCGCCGCGGCTGGCGCGCACCTGCTTGGTGTAATCGCCGCGGCGCGGGGAATCCAGCAGCAGATAGGCCCTGACGATGGGCAGGAACCGTTCGTCCTGGAAGAGCTGCTCGGGCTCGAGGTCGGGGACATAGCGGCGAACCAGTTGGCGGTAGCGGGTGCGCACCTGGCTCGACGGCGCGTCATACGGCAGGCCGAGGACATCGTATGCGGATTCGGCTTTGGGCATGGGCGCGCCGCCTCGTGAGCTATTGTAGCAACGCATGAAAGCAAGCGCAAGCGCGAGACACACAAGGGCTTACTCGAGTTCTTCCCGCACAACAAAGACGGCCGCGCCGAGGATGACAAACCCCAGGGCGCGCACGGCCGATGGAGCGCGATGTGAGCAGGAAGCCCACGCTGCGGCCGCGAACCCAAAATCGCCGAGCATCATTCCTCCGATGGAGGCTCAGATGAGCACCGACCTAGTCCCTGTTGAGCGCGACGAACTTTCGCCGCTGCTGCGGCTGGCCATCCCGGGCCTGGCGGAATGGCTCGGCTGGGGGATCCGCGGGCAGATCGGGCACGAGCGCGGGGCGATGATTCCAGGCTCATTGGTGGGCCTGTCGCTGGCGCTGACCGCGTCCGACCCCGAGATTCGCCGTCGGGCCGGGCTGATGGGGGCAGTGGGAGCGATGGGCACCTCCTTCGGCGGCACCGAGACCTACGGCCAGACCATCGGCCTGACCATGGACGAGACGCGAGACCAAACCTACTGGTGGGGGATGCTTGGGCTGGCGATCAAGGGCGGCGCATGGATTGGACTGAGCGGCACCTACCTGGGGATGGCGGCCAGCGATAAGAACTATTCGCCCGCCGAGCTTCTGTGGCTTACCGGTGTCATGAACGCGCTGTGGCACCTCGGGGTCAGCACCGTCAACCGGCCGCATGAGCCGCCGCACGCTTTGCCTCGTCTCTACTTCTCCGGTGGCTCACCGAAATCACCGCCGCGGCCTGAGGTGTGGGCGGGGCAGTGGCTCGCGCTGCTGGGGCTGCTGAGCTATGTGTTGCTGGTCAAGGGCGACCGCAGGGCGGCGATCATGGGCGCCTACGGGATTCTGGGGGGCGCGGCGGGATTCAGCGGGGCGCAGGGGATCCAGGCGTGGGCGCGGAGCAAGGGCTTGGCGAAAAGCGAGGGCCTCTATCGCTACCTGGACTGGTGGAAGGTGATGGAGACGACGTATGGGCTCATCGCCGGCACCTACCTGGGGGCGGGGATGATGATGGCTGAGGCGGCGGGTGGGCGGCTGCCCGCGCGCAAAGATGTTGGGCCGTTGCAGGGGCTGATCGGCCGCGCCGCCGGCGGATATGCGCTGATGTCGCACCTGGAAGACCGCCCCTGGACCGGGCCGGCCATGGATTCAATGATCATTGCCAACGCAGCGATCGCGAACGCATTTGCCTGTGATGTCTCGGCGTGGATGGAGACGCTGCCGCTGATTCACGCCTACACGACCAAGGACACCATCGAGTATTATCGCAACGAGGCGGGGTTGCAGGGGGCCATACCTGCGGTCAAGCGCTGGTCGTGCATTGCGGGGGCGGCGTTGAGCGCGCTGTCGCCGCTGCTGGCGCGAGCGGAGCGCGGTGGGAGCAGACGAGCGGCGGCGGTGGGGCTGCTGCTGGCGGCATGGGGGCAGACGACGCTATCGCACGTAAAGATGCTGCTCGACCGGCAGATGCTGGAGCCTGAAGAGCGCGGGGCGAAGGCGCTGCCGGCGCGGGAGATGATTAAGCGGGTGATCAAGGGCTCCAAGGAGCGCCAGCCGGGGCAGTTCGGGACCGAGACGGCGTTCACGGTGGCGGCGCTGGTGCTTACCGGCTTGGTGGCGTATGTGCTGTGCCGGCGCAGGGATTGAAGGGGGCTGGCCGGCGCCCGCGCCCCTACGCATCTATGCGATGCGACTACGCGTTAAGGAGTTGCCCGTCCTTCAGAACCTGATAGACGATAACCGCATTGCTCCTGGGATCGAAGACGTAGACGATCCAGAAGCGGCCGAGAACCAGCCGGAAGGGCCCGGGAGGCTCGCCGAGCGGCCGCGCGCCCGCTGGCACAGGTTCATCAGCGAGCGAGAGAATCGCTGCAACGACCTGTCTCCGTTCTTCAGGCGGCAGCCCGCGTAACCCCTCGGGGACCCGGACGTCCCATCGCACATCACACGTCATTCTATACCTCCTCTGAGCATATCCGACGATACTGGACCAAGCTTAGATGCAAGAAGTGGTTTCTCACAATAATAGGGTTAGCTTGGAAGAATATTCGTCTATCTGGTAAGTTGTGTGATGTCTCTGGTAAGCCCGGTATTGGGGGACTACCGCCTACAAAGAGCGCACCTTGTCAGTGCCCGGCGACGATGCAATCGCTCGCTCTAGCAGACGCGCGCAATGCTCATCCTCGAGAGCCCAGTATCGCTCGAGCTCCGCGATGCTCACCATGGCAACGAGCGGGCGGCCCCGTCGGGTAATAACTACCGTCTCCCGCGCATAGCCGACCTGGTTGCATAGATCCGAGAATCTCCTCTTCGCTTCGGCAACGGAGACCTGTTCAGACACTGCTCCCCCCCACGTCGGGTGACGTGAGGACTCCTTGCGCTCGATCTCACTTCGCGGCTCGTGTACTATACTTGTCATCTTGCGGTTTCCTCCTGCCTGACGATGCGGTAGCGGCTAATCATTAATATACCACGTATTGTCTCTTTTGTCAATGCGGGCTTTCTAATCTTTATGACATTTATACCTATGTAGTTCCATTAGGCCGTTATGCCAGATCGTCTCTGGAGACCGGCGGTTAGCTAACGCCTGGCAACGGTCAGCATAGCCAAATGCGGCCGCGGCTCACATGGGTGAGATAAGGGCGAAAGACGAGCCATCATGCCCGCCGTTTCTCATCCGGGCTTACGCCGGCGGGCTGTGCTGGAGGTAGATCTCCGTCTCGCCGCCGGCGAGGCGGTCCAGGATTTCCTCGATGATCGGGATATGCCAGAAGTAACCGGCCGCCGCGACCTGGTATTCGATGATGACGCATCCCTGCCGACGCACGGTCCGGCCACGGAAGGATTTGTGCCGCGTCCGCACGCCGCGCACCCGCACCGGCACGCCAAGCGCCTGCTCCGCGCGGCGGCGTTTTGGCTCCAGCGCCGGCGGCAGGTCGTCGGGTGGGGATGATGGGCGCCGTCTCACGGTCACTCCTCTGTGCGCGCCTTTGTAGTAGGGGCACGGCCCTTCGACTCCGCTCAGGATGAACATGCCGTGCTCCTACCTTCGCCGGTGGTTTCGACGAGAGTCAGGTGGTTGTCCTGCGGGAAGGGCCGCTCCTGCAACCCGGCGAGGCCCTGCATTCCGGCTTGTGAAGGATTGCACAGTGACGGCGACGAACTTCAGTGAAGTTGCGTTGAGCGGCGCATTGTGCCGCACAGGCGATGCCCGAGAAGTCTTCAACCATGCGCTATTCAGCTCCCCGCGGAACCCAGGACATACTGCCGGAGGCCGCCTGCCGCTGGCAGCGGCTGGAGGCTTCTTTCCGCGACCTGTGCGCGCTTTATGGCTATCGCGAAATCCGCACCCCGGTGTTTGAGGAGGCGGCGCTCTTCAGCCGCGCGGTGGGCGAAGAGACCGATATCGTCGCCAAAGAAATGTACGTCTTCGAGGACCGCGGGGGGCGCTCGATGGCGCTGCGTCCGGAGGGCACGGCGCCGGTGGTGCGCGCGTACTTGCAGCATAAGCTGTGGGGCCTGCCGGGAGCGCAGAAGCTGTACTACATCGCGCCGATATTCCGCTACGAGCGCCCGCAGGCGGGGCGCTATCGCCAGCATCACCAGGTCGGCGTCGAGGCCATCGGCGCGCCGGGGCCCGATGTTGATGCGGAGGTCATCGCCCTCGGCCGCCGTCTGCTGGACGACGTGGGCATTGCGGGCGGTCGCCTGGAGATCAACAGCGTCGGCTGCCCGGATTGCCGACCACAATATCGCCGCGCGCTCCAGGAAGCGCTGCGGCCGGCGCTCCCTGAGTTGTGCGAGGTCTGCCAATGCCGTTTCGAGCGCAACCCGATGCGCATTCTGGATGACAAGAACGAGCGCTGCCGCGAGCTGACGCGCGACGCGCCAAGCATACTCGATCATCTGTGCCCGGCCTGCCGGGGCCACTTCGAGGGCTTGCAGCAAAGCCTAACAGAGCTCGGGCTGGAATACGAGGTCAATCCGCGAATCGTGCGCGGGCTCGATTACTACGCGCGCACCGCGTTCGAGATCATACATGACGCCCTGGCGGCCAAGGACACGGTGATCGGCGGCGGCCGCTATGACGGCCTGGCGCAGGAGCTCGGGGGGCCGCCCACACCGGGCGTCGGCTTCGGGGCCGGCGTCGAGCGGATGCTGCTCATCATGGAGGCGCAAGGGGCGGCGCCGCCGCCGCAGCCCGACATGGTGTATGTTGCAGCCGCGGATGAGCGCGCGCGGGGGGCAACGCTGCGCATCCTGCGCGATCTGCGGCGCGCGGGCATCGCGGCGGACGCCGACTACAATGGGCGCAGCCTCACGACGCAGATGAAGGAGGCCAACCGCCTGGGCTGCCGGCGAGTGGTGATCCTGGCCGAGGAACAGCTTGAGTCAGGCGTGGTAACGATGCGCGACATGACGACCGGGGAACAGAGGCAGATCGCGCCGGGCGACCTGCCGAGGTCGGTCGCGGCAGCGAAGGCAGGGGTGTAATGCGCACTCATCACTGCGGCGAGCTGCGGCCGGAGCACGTCGGGCAGCGCGTGGGCCTGGCGGGGTGGGCGCAGACGACGCGCGACCACGGCGGGCTTATCTTCATTGACCTGCGCGACCGGTCGGGCGTGGTGCAGGTGGTTTGCGACCCGGCCAAGGCGCCCCAGGCCCATGAGGCGGGCAAGCGGGTGCGCTCGGAGTTCGTGCTCGCGGTGCAGGGAGAGGTCGCCCGGCGGCCCGAGGGCACCGCTAACCTGGAAATGCCGACGGGCGAGATTGAAGTGCGGGCGCAGGAGTTGGAGATTCTGAACATCTCGCGCACCCCGCCATTCGAGATCGCGGATGAGAGGCCAGTGGATGAGATGGTGCGGCTGCGCTACCGGCAGCTCGACTTGCGCACCCGGCGCATGCAGCGCAACCTGCGCCTGCGCCACGAGATGGCGCAGGCGGTGCGCGGCTACCTCAACGCACAAGGCTTCTGGGAGGTCGAGACCCCGCTTCTGATCCGCAGCACGCCGGAGGGAGCCCGCGATTTCCTGGTGCCCTGCCGCTTGCAGCCGGGCAAGTTCTATGCCTTGCCCCAATCGCCGCAACTCCTCAAGCAGTTGCTTATGGCAAGCGGCGTCGAGCGCTATTACCAGCTCGCGCGCTGCCTGCGCGACGAGGACCTGCGCGCCGACCGACAGCCTGAGTTCACCCAGATTGACCTGGAGATGTCCTTTGCCGACGAGGATCAGGTCATCGCCGTCAGCGAGGGCGTCACCGCAGCGGCGCTGGCGGCCGCGGGGATCGAGGTCCAACCCCCCTTCCCCAGGCTCACCTATCGCGAGGCGGCGGATCGGTTCGGCACCGACAAGCCGGACCTGCGCTACGGCATGGAGTTGAAGGAGGTCTCGGACTGCTTCCGCCAGACGGAGTTTCGCGTTTTCCGCCAGGCGCTCGATCAGGGGAATGTCATCAAGGCCCTTGCCGCGCCGGGCGGTGGGGATTTCCCGCGCGCGCGGTGCGAGGCCCTGGTCGAGGCGGCGACGAAGCTCGGCGCGAGAGGGCTGGTGTGGATGATGGTCGAGGATGGGGGGCTGCGCTCACCGGTGGCGAAGCATCTATCGGCGGAGGAGCAGCGCGCGCTGATCGCTGCCGCCGGCGCCGAGGTCGGCGATCTGCTGTTGATCGCCGCTGACGAGCGCGACCGCGTGTCGGCGATTCTGGGGGCGCTGCGGCAGCGCCTGGCCCAGGAATTGGGGCTCGCCTCGAAGCCCGGCTACAAGCTGGTGTGGGTCACCGATTTCCCGCTGTTCGAGCGCGGCGAGGGGGGCGTCATCCAGCCGATGCACCATCCGTTCTCCAGCCCCAAGCAAGAGGACCTGCCGCTGCTGGACCGCGACCCACTCGCGGTGCGGGGCCGGCTTTACGATCTGGTGCTGGATGGCAACGAGATCGCGAGCGGGAGCATTCGTATCCACCGGCGCGAGCTTCAGGAGCAAGTGCTGCGACTGATCAACATGCCCTTGCAAGAGGCGCAGCGGCGTTTCGGCTTTCTGCTGGAGGCGTTCGAGTACGGCGCTCCACCCCACGGAGGCATCGCCTTTGGCTTCGACCGCCTGGTGGCGCTGGCGGCGGGAGAGGAGAGCATCCGCGAGGTCATCGCTTTCCCCAAGACCGCGGCGGGCAGCGATCCCCTCACCGGCGCGCCCACCGAGGTCGAGGCCGACCAACTCGCAGAGCTAGGGCTGAGGCTGGCGCCAGCGGGCTTGCCGACGCCCGCCGGCGGCGACACGGAGGTGTGACTATGACCTTGGGCAAGATGCTTGATGAGAGCGCACACAGGTTTCGTCACCGGGCGTGCCTGCTATTCCGCGGCAACCGCATAACCTACGGCGAACTTGCCGATCTGACCGACCGCTATGCCAAGGCGATGTACGACATCGGTATCCGCCATGGCGACCGGGTGGCGATCTGGGCGCTTAACTGCCCCGAGTTCATGATCGCCTACTACGGCAACGCGAAACTGGGCGCCATCAGCGTTCCCATCAACACCATGTTCACCGCCGAAGAGGCGCACTACATCCTGGCCGATTCCGAGGCCAAGGCGATTGTGGCGCACTCGTGCTACGAGCCACCGCTGCACCAGATCTGGCAGCGGCTGCCCGAGCTGCAACACGGCGTGATGATCCCGATGGACGGCGCCGAAACCGCGTTTCCGAGCTGGTCCGACCTGATGCGCCAGGGCGCTGAGGCCCTCGCTTACGCCCCCTCCTCGGCGCTCGATTTCAAGGATCGGCCCCAGGCCCGCGAGGTGGCGGTCTTTCTCTACACCTCCGGCACCACCGGGCATCCAAAAGGGGCGATGCTTAGCCATCGCAACCTGATCTGGGACAGCGAGGCGTGCCACCGGGTCATAGCGCTGGACGAGAACGATATCTGCGTGTGCGTCCTGCCCATGTTTCACAGTTTTGCGGAGCAGGTGTACATCATCTTCCCCATCAGGTACGGGCCCTCGGTGGTGATCCTCGACCGTTTTGTGCCGGCGACGGTGCTGGAGGCGCTGCACGAGCACAGGGCGACCATGTTCTGCGGCGTGCCCAGCATGTTCGCGATGCTGCTGCAAGTTCCGCGCGAGCAGCGGCCGCCGATCACGACGCTCAAGTACTGCATGTCGGGAGGCGCGGCGCTGCCGCCCAAGGTCTATCACGCGTTCAAGGAAGAGTTCGGGGTGCCGATCCTGGAGGGCGATGGGCCAACGGAGTGCTCGCCGGTGGTGTCAGTGAACCCGTTGCACGGCGAGCAGAAAATGGGCAGTGTGGGGCTGCCGCTGCCGGGGGTGCAGGTCAAGATTTTCGATGAGCATGATCGCGAGGTGCGCACGGGCGAGATCGGGGAGATAGTGGTCAAAGCGCCGAGCGTGATGGTGGGCTATCACAATCAGCGGGAGGCGACCGAGGAGGCGCTGCGCGGCGGGTGGATGCATACCGGTGACATGGGGCGCGTGGACGAGGAGGGTTATCTGTACATAGTTGACCGCAAGAAGGACATGCTGATTTGCAGCGGGATGAACGTCTATCCGCGCGAGGTCGAAGAGGTGCTATACCAGCACCCGTCGGTGGCGGAAGCGGCGGTAGTGGGCATGCCCGACGAGCTGCGGGGCGAGGTGCCCATCGCCTTCGTCGCGCTTGCTGCCGGCAAAAGCGTCACTGAGAAGGAGCTGCTGTCATTCTGCCGCGCCCGGCTGGCGCGGTTCAAAGTGCCGCGCAAGATCGAGTTTCGCGACCAACTGCCGAAGACCGCCACCGGCAAGGTCCTGAAGCAAGATCTGCGCAACTGGCACTAGCCGAGCGCATGATGGATGCAGACTACCCGGCCGCAGAGCAGCTCGATGAACTGGAGCGCCGTCTGGGCGTGCGCTTCCGGCGCCGGCGCTTGCTGGCGCAAGCCCTCATCCATCGCTCCTATCGGGCCGGAGGCGAGCCGACCGACAGCAACGAGCGGCTCGAGTTTTTGGGGGATGCCGTGCTGGGGCAACTCGTGGCCGAGCATCTCTATCGCGACTTTCCCCGGTGGACCGAGGGGGAGTTGACGAAGCTCAAGGCGGCGGTGGTGAGCGAAGTCACGCTGAGCGAGGCGGCGCGGCGCATCGGGCTCGGCGACTTCCTGGTGATGGCCAAGGGAGAGGAGCAGAGCGGGGGGCGCGAGCGGGCCTCGCTGCTCTCGGACGCCCTGGAGGCGATTATCGGGGCGACCTACCTGGATCGAGGGCTGCGCGCGGCCCGAACACTGGTGGTGCGACTGCTGAGAGAGGCGATAACGGCGCTGGAGCAGGACGAGCAACGGCGCGACTTCAAGACCTTGCTGCAAGAACTGACCCAGGGGCGCCACAAGCAGCCACCGGCTTATCGCGTGGTGGCTGAAGAAGGGCCCGACCACGACAAGACGTTCGTGGTGGAGGCGCGGTTGGGGCGGCATCTTCTGGGCCAAGGGGTGGGCAAGAGCAAGAAAGAGGCGGAGCAGAGGGCGGCCCAAGAGGCGCTGGAGGATCTAAAGCGACGGGAGCAGGTAGTCGGAGGAAATAGTCGCTAGCCGGCGGCGGCGGCCAGCAGGCGTCGGTTGGTCGGTCGGTGGGTGCGTGCGGCCCTATGAGGCACCATGCCCGAAGGAGGGGACTAGATGCGGTTGCGTATCTTCCCGCGCAGTGAGCAGTTTTTCGATCTCTTTGATGCGGCGGCGACCAATGTGCTCCAGGGCGCGCGCTACCTGCACCAGATGGTGGAGCACTTCGACCGCGCCGAGGAGCTGCAAAAGCGCATCGAGGAAACGGAGCACGAGGGCGACATCACCACCCACGAGATCCTGGAGCGGCTCAACGTGACCTTCGTGACCCCGATTGACGCCGAGGACATTCGCCAGCTCGCCTCCACGCTCGACGATGTGCTCGATTACATCGAGGCGACCTCGGATCGCATGATCCTCTACGATGTCGCCGCACCCAGCCCCTACATGGCGGACCTGGTGCGGATCCTGGAGCTCGCCGCGGCCGAGGTCGTCAAAGGCGTCGCCGGGCTCCACGACCTCAAGCGGCCGCGGCGCCTGCTCGACCACTGCATCGAGATCAACCGGCTGGAGAATGACGGCGACCGCGTCTCCCGGCGCGCCCTGGCCGAGCTCTTCAAGACCGCAACCCCCATGGACGCCATCAAGTGGAAGGAGATTTACGAGCACGTCGAGGTCGCGATTGACAAGTGCGAGGACATCGCCAACATTATCGAGAGCGTGGTCGTGAAGTATGCTTAGCGGATGGCCACCAGAAGCAAGCGGCAGGCCGCGGCGACGACAGCGGCCCCCGGGATCGTAAGCACCCAGGCCCACACCACCCCCAAGGTAACCCCCCATCTCACCGCAGACAGCCGGCGCGTGGCTCCCACCCCCACAATGGCGCCGGTGATGGTGTGCGTTGTGCTGACCGGGATTCCTGCGGCTGCGGTGCCGAAAAGCGACACCCCGGCGGAGGTCTCGGCGCAGAATCCATCAACCGGCTTCAGCTTGGTAATGCGCACCCCCATCGTCTTCACTATGCGCCAGCCGCCCGCGAGGGTACCCATTGCAATGGCGGCATGCGCCGTGAGTATGACCCATGTCGGCACGTGGAACTGCGGGCCCAAGTAGCCGTTGCTGAAGAGCAGGATAGCCACAATGCCCATCGTCTTCTGGGCATCATTGGTGCCGTGGCCGAGACTGTAGAGGGCAGCGGAGAGCAATTGCAGCCGCCGGAAATAGCCCGCCGTGGCACTGGGGCGACTGTGCCAGAAGAGACGGTTCACCAGCGTACGCGACCCGTAGCCGAGCACGATGCCGATGACCGGAGCCAGGACCATAAATGCCGCAATCTTGAGGATTCCGTGGAGGTACAGTGCCCCAATGCCATGTGTCACCAAGGCTGCACCCATCATCCCTCCGACGAGGGCGTGGGAGGAGCTGGTCGGCAGCCCCAGATACCAGGTGATGAGATCCCATACGATCGCGCCGATCAGGGTAGCGAGGATCATGTCGTTGCTTATCACTTGCTGGTGCACAACGCCCTTGCCCATGGTGGTGGCAACATGCACTCCGAACCCAAATGCGGCTACGAAATTGAAGAAGGCTGCCCACGCCACCGCTTGGAGCGGCCGCAGGACTCGCGTGGACACCACCGTCGCGATCGAGTTGGCGGCGTCATGGAACCCGTTGACGAAGTCGAAGGCGAACGCCACAAGGCAGATGCATATAACGTACACGTAATTGCTGCCCATCAGCAGGCCTCAGGGCGCCGGAAGCAGGACATCGTCACCTGCGGACCGTGGACTTCGCAATGGCACATTGGCATCCGCAGACAGTCTCCATGAGGGCGCGGGCCGGCGCGGCCGACGGCGTAGCGATCTCTAGCTGCGGTTCTCTCGCACGCGGCTAGACCACGAACTGGCGCAGGAACTTCAGCCCCAGCCGCAGTCCCTCGTCGCGGCGCTCGCCGGAGAAGACCGGGTCCTCGTGCTCGATGATAATGTCACCGGCGTAATTGATATCATCGAGGACGGTGAAGACGCGCTTCCAGTTGATGTCTCCGTGCCCCGGAATGCGAAAGCGCCACCAGCCGGCGCCGTAGATGCCGCCGTAGCTGAGCCTGTCGGTAAGGATCTCGGTGTCCTTGGCGTGGAACGCGTAGACGCGGCTGCCGAAGCGGCGCAGGGCGGCGATGTAGTCTATCCCCTGCCAGACCAGGTGCGAGGGATCGAACTCCAGGCCTACGGTCTTGTTGGGCAGGTCATTGAACATGCGCTCCCAGTTGGCCGGGCTCCAGGCGATGTTGGCGAACCCATGAGGGCAGTTTTCGATGGCGATGAGGCAGCCCTTATCGCGGGCGACCTTGGCCAGCTCGCCAAAGATGCGCTTATATGACGCGAACTTCCCCTCGAGCGTCGCGTCGCGAGGCACCCAGGCATTCACGCTGACGACTCTGGCGCCCAACTCGCGGGCGATGTCACAGGCCCGGCCAAAATTGGCGCGGGCCTTGCGCGCCGCGGCGGCGTCGGCGGTCGCATAGTTCTCGTAATGGAACACGGTGAGGGTCGCGATGCCGTTGCGCTCCATCGTTTCCTTGATTTGCCGCACTTGGGACTTGGAGGGCATGGCGCCGCCGGTCGAGATCTCCAGGCCGTCGAAGCCGGCCTCGGCGGCAAAATCCGCCCGCTCCTGAGAATACCCGGTCGTGAATCCAATGCGCATCTGAGCTCCTTTCAAATCGCGCGCTATGCGAGCGAGCCTTGCTATTCTGTGCCGTGGCATACTTCCCTGCCGCCGCGCCCGCTGTGCAAGATGACCACTGCGGCGCCGGGGCCAAGCCGCGCATCGCCCATACTAAATCTGCGACAAGGATTGCCGCGACGGCGCATGGAAAACCTGCACCGCGCAGCAGGAATGCGATAGTCACCTGGAGGCCCGTCATGGCGATCCGTGCCACCGCCCCTAGCCGCATTGACCTGGCCGGGGGGACGCTCGATATCTATCCCCTTAACGTGTTCGTTGACGGCGGCCTGACCCTCAACATGGGCATCACCTTGCTCAGTCACGCCGCGGTTGAACCGCGGGCGGATGCCGAGATTCACCTGCGATCCGAGGACATGGGCGCCGCGCTTGACGCCCCCGACGTGGCATCGCTGCCGGTGGGGCAAGAGCTCGACCTCGTTGCGCGCATCGTCAAGTTCTACGCGCCCATGACCGGCGTCAACGTCACCACCCGCAACACGGTGCCGCACGGCTCGGGCCTCGGCGCCTCGTCGTCACTGCTCATCGCCCTCACGGGGGCGCTGGATAGGCTCAATGGCACCAACCTGACCCCCGACCGCTACATTGACTGGGGCGCCAATATCGAGGCCCAGTGCATCGGCATCCCTACCGGCAAGCAGGACTATTTCGCCGCGCTCTACGGCGGAGTCAGCGCGATCTGGTTTCGCCTGGACCGAAATGAGCGCCAGCCGCTAGTTGCTGACGAGGGATTCCTGCGCGCGCTCGAGACCTGCGTCATTCTGACCTTCACCGGCGAGAGCCGCTTCTCGGGCACCAGCAACTGGAACATGCTCAAGGCATATATCGAGAACATCGGCAGCAACCGCGCCTGCATGCACGCCATCAAGCGCACCGCGCTGGCAATGCAGGAGGCCCTGGCGCGCCAGGATTTAGGGCGCTTCGCTGAGCTGGTGGATGAGGAGTGGCAGAATCGCAAGCAGCTCGCCGAGGGCGTGACGACGCCCCACATCGAGCAACTGATGGCGGCCGCGGCGGGCGCGGGAGCGTGGGCGAGCAAGATCTGTGGCGCCGGAGGCGGCGGCTGCATGATCACCGTCGCCCCCGAAGGGAAGCGGGCCGCGGTCATCGCGGCGCTGGAGGCCGACGGCGCCCGCCACCTGGATTATCGAATCGCGCGCCAAGGACTGACCGTGCAGGAGCAGTAGTCCGCCTGCGGCGGGCAAGTCCGCGGTCTGCGGCGGGTGTGACCGATTTTGGTGGGGATGCGTGCCGCGCACCCCACATGTGGCACAACTTGTCCCTTCGCTGCGCTCCTTCGACTACGCTCAGGACAGGTCAGAGCTTGCCCTGAGAATAGCGAAGGGGCAGGCTCTGAGCCTGCGTGCCCTCAGCGAAGCCGAAGGGTCGAAGAGCTTGCCCTGAGCGCAGCGAAGGGAGCCGTCTCGATAGCTTAGACGCAATCGGGTACAGACGAGGTCGGCGTGGCAGGTAGGGGGCTGGATGTCGTGGCGTTGCCTGATGGCGGCGACGATGGGTCGGATGGGGGGCAGCAATGGGAGGTATGCGCCGTGGGCGACGAGTTGGCGTTCGAGCGCTGGAAAGGTGATCAGTACGGGCACGATGTTGTCGCATGGCCAGGTTCTGTGGCCAGGGTAAGAAGCAGGATTCTGTTTGAGCGCCGCCCAGCGCCATTGGCTCAGGCTGCACCGCCGGCGTAGCGGCGCACCAGGTGACTCGTTAAGGTCTCAGCTGTCACGAAAGGACACGAATCTGGTGGTGAGTTTCCCTTGCAGCTGACCCTTGACCATCCTGTACGCGCCGCTGACGTCCAGGCGGCCAATGCGGTCATCGGACCGCATCGCGCCGCCAACAATATTCTTTTCGCCCAGAATGGTCCATATAATATCGTACCCAGCGGTGTCCAGGAACTCAAGCAAAGCGTCCCGGCTTATCAGCAGGACGCCTGGGCCCTCCGTTTCCACTGATGGATCGAACGCAACGAGATTGCCACGGTTGTCGCTGAATCGGCCCTCGACTCCGCTCCAGCGCAGCCCCATGTGCTCAGCAAGCCATACAGCAGGCACATGAACCAGAATCGTCTCCTCAACGGAACAGTCGTAGCCTTTAGCTTCCCAGTAATACTGTTCACTTGTTACCTTGATCGGGTGCGGCACTCGATCATTGTCTCCGCGGGTCCACTCCTCAAAGCCATGCGAAGGTGCATGGTGGTACTTGTGTGCTGGCGACCAGAAAAGCTCTCCGAAGAACACGTCGTGAACGTCCGATGACTCCGGCATCCAGCGCCCGGAAAAGTTCTGCTCTGCCGCCCAATCGAAGACAGCGTCGGCATCAGGTTTCCTCACGATGTAGCCGTTGAGGATGTACCACATGTGCCGACGTGGATAGTCGAACCGCTCCTCCATAGGGGGCGTCGGTTGCTCCCAGGTATAGAAGCCCCTCAGCGCAAGCCATCCTGAGTTGCCCGTCGGCATCGCCACGTCAATCAACGGTCTAGGGTCCGGGAGATCTCCTGATTGCTGAAGCCAGGCGAAGTCACTCGAGTGCGCGTCCCAGGAATCATATGCGCACGGGAACCACCAAGAAATTGGGTCTGGGCGCCAGATCGGGCTTCTCGTCTTCGTCAATAGGAAGGACGGGTCAATGTCTCTCCTATGCAGCTGCCACGGACCCTCATACTTGGCGGGACGTTCGTCCCAGTATTCACTGAACTGAAAGTTGTCCGCTACGCGAGTCAGGAACTCGTGGTAGGCGATCCACTGATACTTCTTGCCGATGCGCTCGGGCTTGCGCGCTTCGCGTCCGCGGTCCGCTGCCTGTACTGCGTCATCGAAGTGGGCAAAGCGCTCCGCAGACCAACCCAATTCATAGACGCGGTTGAGTATCCAACGTTTGGCCATGGACGAGTCAAATCGCTCGATATCGCCACGCGGATTGTTGAGGTAAGGGATAACTGTCGCCTCGAATACTCGCAACTTGCCCTTGCCCAGTGTCCTGCGGAAACGACGTTCAAGGGCATCGACAATCCGGGCCAACTCCTGGTCAGGAATCTGCGTCGTCGCAGCATCCTCCACGATGCTCAGCCACCGTTGTTGATCCCTCAGGCGGCGAGCATCGAGACACCGTTCGAACCCGTTCTTCTGCCTGTTGGTTAAGGAAGCCACGAAATGCCCGTATTCATCGGCTTGGCTAATCTTCGCAGGTTCGTCGAGCCGCCGAGGGGACCAGTTGTACATACCACCGATGATGTACTCGCCAAAGTCCCAGTTCATGATGGAAAAGCGCAGATGGCGACGAGATGAGTCAGCCGCGGATGCGCCTTTGGAATCGCCGTCAAGGTGGTCCAAGTCCTCGTCCGTAGGGGTCCGCAGCAGCCAAGCGCTGCCGTACGGCGGTCTGATCTTCCCGACATCGATAGGCAGTTTGACGCCTCGGTACAGCGCGAGTTCTATCACGCCTCGCGCGTAGTCGCGAGTTAGAATGTCAACGGGCGGATTCCCATTCTGGAACAGTAGCCGGTAGATATCGTTTGCCAGGTCGCCGATTGCGGTGTGATCCGAGGTGCGCATAGCGCAACCGTAGGCGACCGCAAAGAGGCGTTCCAGCACGTAGGGATCATCGACTTGGGAGAATCTTGCGATCAGCTTCCCGAGCACACCGATTCGATTGGAGAGGAGTTGCACCAGTGCTTTCGTGGCTCTATCGCGCAGATACCTATTCGACGCTGTAAGACACCAGATGAGCGCTATTCCGCAAAGCTCCACGACGTTGTCTTCGACATGACTCTTATCTGCGGGCGACCATGCCCAGTCAATCAAACGGTGGATAGGCGAATGCTCGCCGTAGTGGTACTGACGATGAAGGGATGTGGACCACCATGCGTCTCGCTGAGGCAGCCCAGGACGCATTAAGTTCTCATGCAGACGCTCGGCGTTGAGCGGATGATCCGGGATGGGCGCGAGCATGAGCATGGCGGCGAGGAATGGGTCAAGCGTGTGTTCGTACGGCAACACGTGCTCATTGATGTAACGAATTGTGCTTTCAGTGATTGATTGAGGAGTCCGCCAGACAAGACTATTGAGAAAGGCTTCTAGCACCGGGCGCCATTGCGCACAGTGTGGCGCGACGTCAATGAGTTCCTTGCCAAGCCGGTCCGGGATCTGGACAGACAACGCCTCCACGAGACCACTGTTGGCCGCGGCCGTGTATTCGTCCGTAAACACGATACCGAGGCGCGCATCACGGCCAAACGAGCGGGCAGGATTGGCGGCATCGAAGTGGTTCTCTAGCAGGTGCCTAGCGATCAGATGGTCTGCCAGCTTTTCATACGAGAAATGAACTACGTCGGGTTGTTCTCCGTTGATTGCGATCGGCCATCGGTCCTCGGCCAGAATCCCTTCGGACACCATGTGCCTGAACAGGGAGCGCTCGTAATCACGCCCGGGCAGCAAGGCGTCAACTACGGACGCGGCTGTGTGACGCGGCAGAAACCGGCTCCCGGTCTCCGCCATTTGCTCGCACAGGCGCTGGGTTGCTGTGCGAACCAAGTTGGACTTGGGGTCGAAGTCAAGACGTTCCGGCCTCGACAACGTGCGATTGACTGAATCGCTGAAGAAATCAAAGACGGCGGTAATGCCGTGCAGCCCCGTTGGGATCCGCGTTAGTCCGTTGTTCTTCAGGCCCTTGCAGAGAGTCAACAGGAACTGAGGATTCTGGAACTCCGGCCACAGCAATGGAACGCTTGGAAGCTCGATGCCATAGTGCTCGAAGAATGCCTTCCCTGCCTCGTACTCTTGATCAGCGAAACCATAATGTACGTTTCTCACGAGGCGACCAGGCACTAGGCCTTCAGCGACGACTGAGTCCTCATAGGATTCTCGGACGCTGACACCAATCGCGACGCGCGGGTATCTGGCTAGTGCCTCTAGCATGCCCGATAGGTGCTTCTGCCACAAGTCCCGCCCGTCGCCCTCATTGAGCGCGTCAATCAGAATGAGGGACCTGGCGTTGCGAGCCTGCGCGGCAGCATCGAGGGCTCCAAGAAATTGCTCCTTGTCGCAGGACAAGTTCAGTAGACGAGTGATCTGGCTCCACGGCTCGTCATTCCGAAAGTGCGCGCCGAACAGCAGTACGGTGGGCAGACAGGAGCTCAAGCGTTGGCTGGCAACGTCACAGAAGAGGTGCGTCTTCCCCATGCCGGCAGCGCCTACCAACAGAAGCGCGCGCACGTTCCGCAGCTGGGCGGTGCTACTCTCTACAGATTCCCGAAGCGAATCGAGAGCCATGATGAGCTTGCTGAGGTAGTAACGCTCTGGGTCGAACTTCGTGGGTGTGGCGCTCGCTCTAGGTCCTAGTGTCGCAATGGGCGCTTCGTCGCCGTGCTGCGAGGCGGCACTTAGGAGGGTCTGTCGGCAGTCATCAGCCCATCCTATTGCCTTGGACGCCAGATCGGCCAAATGGCACCAGTCAATTGGCAGCCTGTCAGCAGGTTGTATGCAGGCAACGTCGTGCAGTAGCAAGTTGACGACGTCGTTCAGCGCATCATATTGGTCGCCCGCTACATTCGTGGCATCCTTTGAACTCGCCCGCGGAAGAGCTTGCTTGATCTGCCGGCAGCAGGCCCAGAGTTCATCATAGAGCCGAGGGGTGTTTCCGAGGCCATCGAACAGTCTCGCAACGGGCAACTCCACGTTGAGCTCCGGCGAGTAGCGCGGGCCCGCGTTGGCGATGGCCTCTTCTAGACGGTCGCAGAACCACAGATCGCTGAATAGGGGTTCGTTAAACCAGAAGAGGTATCGTCCTCGATGTTCTTCGCGGCTGAGGCGCTCAAGTATCTCATGTTCTCCCCAGTAGCGGTACTGAATGGAGCGCTGCTGGTTAGCGGCTAGTGCGTGCCATTTGGCCTCGTGCTCATTCCAGCGATCCATAAACGACTTTTGGCGTTCGACGCGCGGGTCAGGTCGGTCAATGGGAAAGGAGATCGTCACACCAACCAGACGAGGATGCTTCTTCAGCGCCCGCTCGACTGAGTCGTCCAACTGCCGCCACTGGATATCGCCGGGTGGTTCTGTGAAGAACTTGGCCTGCCACCCCCATTCGTCGCCGTTGGGCAGCGTCCAGAAGCACTCTATGCCGCCGTCCGGTGAGCCCTTGGGGGTAAACTTGGAACCCGGCGGGAATTGCTCCGCCTCGGCAAGCTGGCGACATAGCGCCTCAAAGGCCAGTCGCTGGTCCCCATTCCAGGCTCTCAGCTTGCCCCATTCGATCTTCGCGGACACGTGGGTTCTCCTATCTGCCCTCGATTTGTCTGGTAGGTGAATAGTAGCACAATCGGCCGGGAAGTTCACTCCGCCTCGGCTGTGATCCGGCGGAGAAGCGATTGGCGGCGCCACCGCCCAGTTGCCGAGAGGGAACGGCGCCTCCGCGTCGAACAATGGATTCGTCGGGCTGAAGTGCTCAGCAAATGGAGCGCGGCATGGCTTCGCCGGATCGGCCAAGGGCGTGTCCCAACTGCGGCACCGAGGTTGCCTCGACCGACAGGGTGTGCTGGCGGTGCTATCGGCCGCTGCCACCGCCGACACCGCCTCCGCCCCAGCCCAAGCATCGCCGGCGCCGGCGCATCCCCACCTCAGTCCTGTTCACCGCGGTGCTGGCGGTCGCCCTGGGCGGGTACTTCTGGCACGTGCGGTCCTCGCCCACCGGCGCGCTGCTGGCATACCTGCGCGCCGAGGAGGCCGGTGACGTTAGGACCGCATACCGCTTGCTCTCCTTGCGCAGCCGCATGATGATCAATCCCGAGGATCTGACGGTGACGGGGCGCAAGTCGGCGACAACCCCGATCTATGTCGTGCGCTCGGTGGAGCGAGAGCACGGGGGCGCCAAGGTCACGCTCGATGTGACCGTTGCCGAGCCCAGCGGGGCGGCGCCGGGGACGAGCACGGTGTGCATGTACATGGCGCACGAGGGTGGGGCGTGGCGCGTGGACATGGTGCGCACCAGCCAGGCGCAAGCGAATAACGTCATGATTGGCGAGCATGGCTGGCTGCGGCTGTGGCTGGGAGGGGGGCGGAAGTAGGTCTCCGCCGCAATCGCCAGCCCGCGAGGCCAAGCAAGGGCGACTGGCGCGCCTTCGGCGTCAGCCGCCGTTTTGTGTAGCCGGGGGCAATGGGCAATCATCCCCGGTTGCCCCCGGTTTCGCGGTTTCCCCAAGGGATACGAGCAGGTGGACCCCCCGCCTGATGCTTTCGTGGACGTGGCAGTGCTCGGCCACTTGCAGGAGGGCGACGGCGTCTTTCTCGGAGACCTCAGCCCCGAGCCGGATGATGGCGCTGACCTTGGTAGTGCGCGAGGGGGCGCGGGCGGTTTCGCGGCTCAGTTCGATCATCATGCCGTCGCATGGTATGCCGTGATGCCTGCAATAGCCGACGACGTACACCCCGATACACGCGCCCAGGGAAGCAAGAAAGAGTTGGTCCGGGTCCATGCCGTCGCGGCTGGTGTCTCCGTCTTCGCCTTTGCCGGTAACAACTGTGTAATCGCCGCAGGTGACCGTGAAGCGCAGGCCGCTTTCGTGCCTTATGAGTATTTGCTCAGCCATCCTCATCACTGATGCGACCGACCGCGCGATCAGGAAAGGTCGTTGCACAATCGGCGTGAATTCACCAAAGCTGCCTCGGCGAGACCGAGATTCCGCGCGTCGCGCTTCGCGCTCTGCGGCTAGGTCGCTCCGCGACCGCCGTGTCCCTAGGTCGCCCTTGGCGACCGGGATGGCGGTCGCAGACCTAGCCAGCGGCCCGGAGGCCTAGCCACTCAGAATGACAGATTCGGAGGCGCCGCGCACTCCCGGGATGAATTGTGCAACGACCGCAGGAGATCGGCCCCT
>Ga0315296_10001204_pt1 | contig 22639 bp, 22 predicted proteins | sample YL17G14_18_MG_FD_203921 | JGI IMG/M metagenome (GOLD analysis project Ga0315296, IMG submission 203921) | Sediment microbial communities from Yellowstone Lake, YNP, Wyoming, USA - YL17G14_18 | ecosystem: Environmental > Aquatic > Freshwater > Lake > Sediment | place: USA: Wyoming | collected...
CCACCACCAGCTCGATCTCAGCAATCTGCATACTGTTCGCGCTGCCCGGATTGCGAACGGCCGGGAACATCACCTGATAGTGCGTGTACGTGATGGTGTTGGCGAACCGCATCGGCGTCGTGGTTTTTGTGCGCCGCGGCCAAGCCGTTGCACCGGCGAAATCCTTGATATCGCCGCTGGCGATCAACGTATACGGCCCGTCAATGCTAACGTTGGAGCCGGACAGCTCGTACTTGACGGGGTCGCGTTCGACCGCGTCATTGGCCGTGGTAAAAGTCACCCCTGTCACCACGGTCGGGCCAATTATGGGCGTTACTCGGATGCCCGTGGGCTGCACCTCTCCTCTGAAGTGTAGATACTTCGTCAGCACCTGGTCGTCAACGGCAAAAGGTGGTAGTTCGTTAGGTGGCCAACCGTTTGTCGAGTTATCAGTACTTATGCCGTCGTTCGGGACGCCCACAACGGTATCCCGCGGGCTGGTGATGTCGCGTGCCGCCTGTGTCATTCCGCTCAAGAGCAAGGTGGACACGACTACAACTACAAATGATAATTTCCACATAATAGTCCTCCTTCAAAAAAGTTACGCTACCTGTAGTTTAGTCACACACTAAAAAACCAGTTCCAGTTAACAGATCTCTAAAATCTTCTGGCGGTCAACAATTCCTACTCTTAAATGAGCTCTATAGTCCCAATGGTAGAACTCCTCTTCTTGGTGAAAAGTGCGGCAGTCCGGCGTGCGGGCGCAGTTAGCGCGCACATCACACTGCCCATATTTGTATCAAATTGCCCACCTTAAAGTCAAGAAAAAAATCTCGACAAAAAATGCAAAGGACCGACCTGCCTGGCGCGCCGAGACGGACAAATACGAAATCAGAAAACCGCTTCGCTAAGCAATTGTTGCGGGTTAAGGCTTCACGGGCTGGTCTTGCCCCATCTTCTCATAGGATTTGCGGGATAACCACCTTTACCCGTAGGTCCTGCCAGCCTCATCTACATAAATAGTCCCGTTTGCCTGCTTTATGACTTTGACCGCCCTCGGCACTTCTTCCAGCTTTGGCACTTTAAATAGCCGGCCACAAACGCGACACCTTACTCGTTTATCCGCCGCACTGCTATCTAAGACCCACTTATTACTGCACTTAGGGCATTGAGCAATAATACGCATTGGTACACCTTTTGCTACAACCGATATATCGATACCTCAAGCTACGTGCGGCTCAGAATCTGCCAAGACATTGTACGCATAGAGCCACAAAAAGTATCCACAAAAGTCCACCGTTGTCCTATAACATCACTCTGGCGAATTCTCTGGCGCCATAGGCAAAACAGCCGTTCGGCCGGTAAAAGAAAATGGCGCAATTTCACTTGATTTGGCCGTGGCAATCTGCTACTATGATGTTAATCGGGGGTGTGGCAGATGATAAAGCTAACTTTATGCCCGGTCGTTGAGCCGTTCTGCGTAATCGAAGCCGTCAAGCCGTTGGACGGTGACAATCAGCGTGTCGATCACTGCTGCAGAAGTGACGATGTTATTGCCGTAGATGTTCGGGTCAGGCGCGACCGCAATGCAGCCGCCGATGCGAACCAGCGGTACACACCAACATTACCTATCAGAGAGTGCCTGGCAGGGCAAATTCTTGACTGTTATGCCTGAAGATGCTCCATGCTGGATTCTCGCCGAGTATCGAGCATCGCGTTGCCGACTACATTGCGAACGAAAAACGGCGAGGTATGAGTACCTGTGGGGGTGCCAAGTGTACACATCTCCTCGCCGCGTCCATGAAACAAGCCCAGGCTTTATTCTGACCATCCTGGTGGGCCTTGCCTATTAGCCCTGCCGCCCCCGGCACAGTCCGGGGGTTAATCATGCCCGGAAGTCTTTATACCCCGAATTTGACAATGTTTTCTGCGGCTGCTCGGACGTTTTCCGGACTTTCGAGCAGACCGGACCGTAAGAGTTCGCTGGCGTGCTGGACGACCTCCGCGTCGGTCCGCTGGGTTAGCATCGCCTTGTCGACCAAAGAGGCATAATTAATCTGCAGCGATATATCCACGCCACCATCTGCAAGAGCCTTGGCGGAGCTCGCCTGTTGGGATGCCGGTCTTGCCAAAACATCTTGAATTTGATGTGCATCTATCTTATTTATCATTATGTACTTTCCTCCTGAGTTTCCAATCTACAATCGTTTTCGCATGTTTTCTAAAAAACTTAATGCCTTTTGTCGAATTCTCGTTATCTTGCAGATGGCAAAGTCTCAGCCACCTCATAAGCTACGAATCCGACAAACTTGAGCGAGCTGATGGTAACCAACTGTTCGCGTAAAGCAGCGGAACCGGAACGCATTTGACGCTCAAAGTACTTTTTTATTCGGCCTTCAGTTGCTTTGTCAGAGGCGTCCCAAACCTGTTCAAGGGCCCATAACAGCTCTCCACTGCTTACGTCTATCAGTTTCATTCGAAGCCCAACGGTAAGATGAGGGTAAGGCCGATATTCGGTGATAGTCCCTGCCAATATCGCATCGCACTTTAACGTCCGGCGGATTGCCGATAATTGTTCAAGGGTATAGGCTGAGTCCAGGTCCAACTGCAAACTACGCCACGCCGGGTCTTGTCGGTGTACGACAGTTAAGCCGAAAACCTGCTTTTTCTGCATCGCCAGGAAAAGAGCCTCGGTTACGTCGGCGGAAATTTCCGGATAGCTCGAATCGTTATCTAATTCAACAATAGCCCCCCTACCGATGCTAGACAAATCCCGGTCTGGATTAAGATAAAAGCCGTCCGCTTTTCCTGTGGAGCCAGTATCACGCTGGCAGCCGGCAAGAAGCCCCGAAAGCAATAGTACAAGTGGCGCCACCCAGTTCAGGTAGTTCATGGTTCGTAGTTCATTGGTCATCGACGAACAACGAACAATGAACACACTTACTGAATTATCCATTGTTCTCTCCTGGAGTCGGAGCTTTCTGGACTTTGGCCCCGCCGCCCCCACTCGCCCCTGCGTCTTCCTGGCGGAAGCCAGGAGCGGGGGCGGGGGCGAGCTGGCCCGGCTGGCGTGGTGATGCGCTGGTCGCAGTTGTATCCTCGGTATCCTGGCCTTTTACTGACTGGACGGTGACCTCTCCGCCCAAGACCTTAAGAATCTTAAGCAAGGATTCCAGTTGCGCCATTTCAGCTTGCCGCATCTCATCTCGAAAGCCCAAGACACTGGTCTTCCAGTTGTTCAACTCTATACGCATTTCGACAAGAAGGTCATTTGCCTCAGTCAACTCTTTCTGCGCCTGCTTCAATTCGCTTTCCAGCGAGGTAACCTGTGCTTTGAGCCGGTTATTTTCGGCAGTAAGGCCCTGATTTGTTTTCTCCAGCTCGGCGGCTTGTTTGGAAAGCTCGGCGTGTTTTTCTATTAATTCCATGGCAGACTCCACAGCAGTCCGGCTTTGTGGGGCAGCATCTTGAAACCTCTTCACAATAGAGCTGCCCTGCGGATCAACAGACCCACTTGGGCTGCCGCGGAGTGAACTGTCTTGCTGAATAGCGTCCGCCTGCTGCTGCGGAGTCGAACAGCCCGATAGCAGCAACAGTGACACAGTTAAAAACAAGCCCGTTTTTCTACCAACCTGCATTGCATTTTCTCCTTCTATTCGCTGGGTAAATATGGCCCTACGTAGGGCCGCGATTTGTGGAATCCAGTTAAGTTTATGCACTCGATCATACACTTGGTTGCTCACTCGCCTGCCCGCTGGTGCTCTGGCCTTCGCCGGCTGCGCCACCAGCGTATTGACACTTAAGATACGTCCTTGCACCACAGCAGCAGACCACTTCGATGACCGCGAATTCAGGATGGCTCTCGACGATCCGCACCCCTGCCTGCGCAGGGGCAAGCCTGTCCCCGCGAAAGCGGGGATCGAGCCTGATTTGGCCTTCGAGCTTAACCTCACTACTTTTAAGAATGTGTCCCGCTGCCTTTGGCATCTCTCACCTTTTGCCCTTTTGGTGTTGCTGTCAAAACAACAATGTCCAGTCATGCACAATAGTCTATGGGATGATGGCCGTTTTCCACCTCGGCAGATTCTTCACCGCGCTTCTGTTGGTCCACCAAATCGTTAGGCTGTTGTTTGGCATTTTCCTCTTGTTTGCCGTGCGAATTTTGCCGGCGTTTTCTTTGTTCGCGTTGTTTTGCCGGAGTCAAGCCTGGGATATTGTGCAGGCTGTCCACCGGCTTTATTATGTTGTAGTCATTATCCGCCATCTTTCCACTCCCTTAATTCCACAGATAATTGGAACAGTGCACCGGCGTGCAACTGACTGACTCTCGATTCGGTAATCTTAAGGAGGCCGCCTATTTGCTTCATCGTCAGGTGCTGCTGATAGTAGAGCAAGATGATCTGCCGTCGCTTCTGGTCGAGTTTCTGTATGGCCTCGGTCAGCTTGTCTATAAGCTCAGCCCGTTCGAGCTGCTGGTCAGGAGTAGCTGTATGGGCTTCAGTCAAAAATTCGCATAACGCAGGCTGCTCGTCGCCAGAGCCGTCTATTGAGACAAAATGCCGGGCACGGGCGTTTTCAAACAGTTCGTAAACCTCGCCGGTACTCATTCCAAGTTTCTCGGCCAGCTCGTCGTCAGTGGGTGCAGTGCCTGTCTGCTCGGTGATTTTCCGGCTGAGCTCCAGCGCGTTTCGAATCTGCTTACCGAGATTAGCAGGCAGCAAGGATGCGCTTCTTAGCTCGTCAAGGATGGCCCCTTTTACCCTGATATAGGCATAGGTTGTGAACTCTGCGTGGTGCGAAGAATCGAAATCGCGGGCAGCTTTGACTAATCCAACAGTCCCTGCCGAGACCAGGTCCTCAAAAGATAATGGCGGCTTAATGTATGTCACTGCCCGATAAGCAATCTTGTGAACCATAGGCAGAAACTGTTCGATCCGCTCATCGTCGAGCGACTGAGATTTCTGTCCCGAGTATGTGCGCATGGCAAGGGCTTTCAGGTGCTCGGGCCCCGCACCAATTGCCCCGGGCGCAACGGTGTGCACACCTGCCTGCAACTTCAATTGGTGCGGGGGACAAACTCGTTCAGTCTTTACTGTCACCGCGTTTTTCCTTTTGCTGGGAGCCCACTTCAGGCAAAGCCTGATTCTTCCGGCTGGTAATCATTGCGTTGATCAAAATGGTATTAATTGCTTTCACGACTAAGCTGGCAGCTACATACGCAACTACCGCTCCGATCACAGCCCGCTTACAACAGATAAATGGTGAAAGACCGCTAATCCAACTGATAAAGCTCAGGCAGAAAAAGCATGTCACCGCAACGGTGACTCCTATGTATCGGGCGTTTAACGGCATAGTTTATCTTCCCATGCTTGCCAAAGCAGCAGTTCGCTGCGGAGTCCACGCGGAGCGAATTCCTTGTACCTGCTCTTCCGGCACAGCGTATTCCGCCTGCTGAACGGCTATAGTCTCTATCGGCTCTATGTCGGTGCCGAGCACGATCTCGTCATAAGCTAAAACCGGCAGCGGCGGCACAGTCCGCGACAGCATTGCCGCCAACGAGGACCGCAGCCTGGAATCGCACAGCAGAACCACCTTGTCCCTGCCTTTATCCATCGCCGCTTTCCAGGCCTGAGCAATTTTTCTACTGGTCTCGATCACCACCTCAGTGGCCAAAGCCAACGTTATCTCTGCCCCTTCCTGTCGCAAAGTGGATACCATCTGATGCTCGAAAGCAGGCTCCAGCGCTATGGCCGAAATCTTGCCGGTCTCGTCTTTGTACTGCTCGGTGATTGTTCTGCTCAATGATTTGCGAACCATTTCCGTCAGGGCAGTGGCATTTTTTGTCTTTGAGGCGTTTTCACTCAGTGACTCAAGTATGGTTGTTAACTCGCGAATCGGTATTCCATCTTTGAGCAAATTTCTGAGCACGCGATGAAGCAATACAATAGATACCTGTCCGTCGGCGCCGACAATGTCACCCACCAGCGCAGGCTGATTTTTGCGAAGTCGGTCGATAAGAAGCTGCACGTCCTCGCGAGTCAGCATTTCATCGGCGTGCCTCTTGAGTGTTTCGGACAAATGCGTAATAAAGACCGACTCAGGGTCGATCACGGTGTAGCCGGCCAGTTCTGCCTTCTCCTTGTTCTCCGCTGTTATCCACAAAGCGGGCAGGCCATAAACAGGCTCGGCAGTTGCTATCCCCATAACTTTTTCCTGCACGGTGCCCGGGTCCATAGCGAGATACCTGCCGGGCTCTAATCGGCCCTTTGCCACGGGCTGATCCGAGAGTCTGATCTCGTAAGCATTGGGTTCGAGACCGATGTTATCTCGCAGGCGAACAAGCGGGATGACGATGCCCAGTTGCTGGGCAAATCCTCGCCGTAGAGCTCCGATCCGCTCAAAAATTGTGTTGTGTTTGCGAGGGTCAACCATGCTAATCAACCGCACGCCCACATGCACCGAAATCCTGTCCACATCCAGCAACTCTTCAACCGGTTCTTTTTCAGGCTTTGCGTGCGCAGGTGTTGGCGGCTTCTGTCGCTGCTTTTCGGATTGAGCGGTCAGCCGGCCCAGGACAGCGGTGCCCACGGCTAACAGCACAAAAGGTATCTTTGGCAGACCCGGCACCAACACCATCGCAGCGATGATGGAGGCAGCTATCATCAGCGGCTGGCTGCTGGCCAGAAACTGCCGGGAGAGGTCCTGGCTGACACTCCGGCTCGAAGAAATCTTGGTCACCAAAAAACCCGAACTTATGGCGATTATTACCGAGGGTATCTGGCTGACCAGCCCATCGCCAATCGAAAGAATCGAGTACGTCTTTACAGCGGTGGCAACGCCCATACCGCGTGAGTAGCCCATAGCTATACCGCCAACGAGGTTGACAGCGGTAATTATAAGTCCCGCTTTGGCGTCACCACGAATGAACTTGCTGGCGCCATCCATTGCGCCATAGAATTCGCTTTCCTTGACAATTTTTGCTCGGCGCTCGTTGGCCTGAGCCTCTGTAATAACCCCGGCGTTCAGGTCGGCATCGATCGCCATCTGTTTGCCGGGCATGGCGTCGAGGGTAAACCGGGCGGATACTTCGCTTATCCGCTCGGCACCCTTTGTGACTACGACGAACTGAATAACAACCAGGATTAGAAAGATAACCAGTCCGACTACTAAACTACCGCCAGCAACAAAATCACCAAACGTCTGGATGATCTTGCCCGCGTCACCCTGCAGAAGTATGAGCCTGGTTGAGGCTACATTAAGAGACAGACGAAACAGGGTCGTGAAAAGAAGTAATGAAGGGAAAGTAGATAGTTCCAGCGCCTCTTTCGCCGAGAGTGTAATTATTAGTATCGCCACCGCCAAAGATATGCTGCAGGCCAAAAGCACATCCATTAACGGTGTGGGTAGAGGAACCAAAAGAGTAGCCAGGATTACCACCAGGCCCACAGCCAAAATGATATTGCTGGTGGGAGCCAGTGACGCGTCCAGCCCCGGCGAGCCGGGATCATCTGCTCGCTTCTGCAAGCTGATGCCTGGCAATCCTGATGACCTTGATTTCTGGGAAAGCGCCATTATGTAGTGTCAGCACCGATGATTTGTCTTATTCTCACGGCAAAGCGTCCGTCCACTACCACCACATCGCCGACGGCAAACTTGGCATCCTTCAAAAATAAATCCGCCGGTTCGTCAATCGGCTTGTCGAGCTTCAAGACCGAGCCCGGTCCAAGTTGTAGGAGCCGGCGAACCGGTATCTCTGTCTGGCCGATAGAAACCGCTACAGGCACGCTCATATCCAGTAGGATGTCGAGCTTATTGGGCGAACCCGCAGCTTCTTTTCCGCTCGCCTCGGGAAACTCAACGGACTGTGCCTGCTTTTGGGGCTCGGCCCCGCCGCCCCGACTCGCCCCTGCGTCTTCCTGGCGCCGGACAGGAGCGGGGGCGGGGGCAGGTTGTGACGCATCGGCTCGCTGCATTTTCTTTCCGTTAACCTTTTCTGCCGTGGCTTTGGCTGTTTTTGCCATATTTCGTTCCCTTCTGAGTACAATCCCGGTCGCCGAGAGGTTCCTAACCCAGCGATTCAGTAATTACTATGGCGTACTGGCCGGCTGACTTCGCGGGCCGGCCCCGAAAAAGCGTTCGGCCATCAACAATCAACTCCACCGGTTCATCAATTGCCTTATCAAGTAGCAATATGTCACAAGGCTGAACAGCCACCAGCTCCTGGAAAGTCAGATACGTGCGCGCCAACTGAGCCGTAATAGAAACCGGCATTCGGTGTAAATGCCCAATTATCGCTTTGGGGATATCCTCGGCTGACAGCTTATGCTCAGCCGCCGTAGTTCTGCCTGTGACAGGTACCAGTTCGCTGCAGGGTATTACAAGGTATGCCTGGCCCCTATTTTCTGAGCCGGCCTTGCGGACGGCAAAGACGATCTTGCACAGCTCTTCAAGCTGTTGCAGCTCAACCGGCAGCTCACCTCTGACAATAATCTTGGCCGGCTCGAACCCTTCGGCTCCGCTCAGAGCCTGCCCTGAGCCTGTCGAATGGGCAGGGCTGTACGAGTAACACGCAGAAAGTGCTGCCACAATGGCGGCGGCGATGTCCACCAAAAGCGATTCTTCCAGTTGCGATAAGGTTTCGGCGGAATCTTCTTGGGTTCCTGCTTTGCGGTCCGCCATAGGCGGATCAGATTCGGCCTCACCAAGTAATTGTGTCACCCAGGCGATGGCAGTCTGCTCCGGTATGGAAATGAAGCCGCATAAATGCTTCTGGTCTGGACCGAAAGCCAAGTAATAATCGCTTGTCTTGCTGCTCGAGATTTGACCAAAAAGCTCGCCGGCAAAGTGCTGTGTGGTCGAGACCGTTGTGACATCGAAATTGCTGTGGTAAAGCTGGGCAAACTTTTCAGCCACCGCCGCGGCCAAATTCTTTGTGAAGCTCTCAAGGATGCCGAGTTGTTCGCGGCTGAAGTAGTGTGGCTGATGCCAGTCGTATTCGGCGGCCTCGATTTCCGTAGCGATATCTGATGGCATGGAACCTACAGCAGCTAAAAGTTGCCGGATCTTTTCTCTACTTAAACTATCGGTAACTGTGCTATTCATTGTATGGCGAATTCCTTAAGGAGAACTTGTTTGATTTGTGGGGCGCCGTTGGGGAAAAACTTTTCGTTGAAATTATCCAGTATTTCTAATTGTATCCGCCGCAGGTTCCTGTCACCCCGCATATCTTCAATGGTCTGACTTGCCAGATAGATGGTGAGCAAGTTCTTCAACAGCGGGGCATTCTCCTGTAGGAAAGCTGCGGTTTTCTTCTGGTCCAGCTCGTTACTGATCTCCAACGTCAGGGCTACGCGAACATACCGTGTTGCGCCTGGCTCATTCAGATTTGCCACGACGGGCTCCAGGTCAAAATACCAGCCTTTTTGTGAGTCTTTTTCCGCACCATCAGCTTTTACTAATTGTGCCTGAGTCGGTGGCGCTTGGCCAGTAGGGTCTGCTGCGTCAGTGGTGGCCGAGTGCCCGAGCAGTCGACCGAGGCCGAAGCCGAACCCGGCACAAATAACCGGTACGGCAGCGATTATTATCCATTGCAGGCGCCCACCAGCCGTTTTCTTTCCAGACTCCGGCTCGCCGGAAACCCCGTCGAGACCTCCCTGTTGCGGGTCTTTTTGCTCTTCTATGTTTTTGTCCTTTGCCATTCTCTGCCTCGCACCTCAATGTTACGGCGTTGACTGTAAGCACTCCTGAGACACTGCTCTGCATCCACCTATGGCGGACTGCCGATATCGCCGGACCTTATCCCGCAGCGTGCGGTCGCTGATGCCCAACACCTTTGCGGCTTTTGCCTGGTTGCCCGCTGTCTGACGCAAAGTATCCAGGATCGCTAGCCGCTCCACCTGCTCGAGCGGAATTCCGCCCAATGCCGTTGGCTCGATGCTGGATGCTCGATGCCCGACGGGAATCAAGTATCGGGGATCGGTCGAACCAGAGCCGGCTTGCGGCAGGGGCTGCAGTTCATCAAAAAGCCACGAGACATCAGCTAATGAAAGAGCCGGGCCAATTCCTAAGATCAGCGATGTCAGCACCACATTTCGTAACTGACGGACGTTGCCCGGCCACTCATACTTGGCAAAGATGTCCATCATCGCAGGATCAAGCGAAGTTATACGGCGATTTGCTTCGTGTGCATAAAGATTCACGAAATGCCATACAAGTTCCGGCAAATCCTCGGGGCGTTCTCTCAATGGCGAGACTACCAATCTTACGCCGCTCAGCCGATAGTAGAGGTCCCGCCGGAGTCGACCTTGCCGAAGTTCCTCCAGCAAATCTTTGTTGCTGGTACTTATTATTCGGACATTAATGCGGACATTTTCATTACCGCCGACCCGCTCAAATTCCTGTTGTTCAAGTAGCCGAAGTAGCTTCGCCTGAAACCTAAGAGGTGTCTCAGTGATTTCATCCAGCAGCAAGCTCCCGCCGTCGGCCATTTCAAATCGTCCCTTGCGCTGAGTATAGGCGCCGGTGAAAGCGCCCTTTTCGTGGCCAAACAATTCGCTCTCCAGAAGCGAATCGCTCAGCGCCGCACAATTGACCCTGATATACGGTCCCAGAGCCCTTTTGCTTTTCTGATGAATAAGGAAAGAAATTAGCTCCTTGCCTGTTCCGCTCTCGCCGCTTATCAAGACCGGTGCCGAGGTAGGCGCTATTCTTTCAGCTAACCTGACTGTCTGAACCAGCTTCGGACTTCTGCCCACAATCTGGTAGAGGCAGTGACTTCCCTGCTGTGCCGAAGCCACCGTGAAGACGCTATGGTTGGGCACAAAAGTGTCCAGCAGCGTCTGTATTTTTTCGCGGGTTGCCGGCTTGATTATGAAGTCACTACAGCCTGAGCGCATAGCTTTGACAGCCGTCTCAACGATTTGATCTTGCCGATCGGTGGTTGGGGACCACAGCATGATCACCGGAAGCTCAGGCGAGCTTTTTTTGATCGCCCGAAGCAGCTCAAGAGACCCCGCAATACATTGCGGGGCTAACCGGTTAACCCCGCCATCACCATGGCGGGGTTGGTCTATGTCGGCGCTGATGAATACTAGGTCACAATCATTCTTGTCAAGAAACTCCACGGCAGTCTTCTTATCGTTGGCGACATTGGCACAAATCCCCTTCTGCGCCAGAATCTCCAGGATTAACCGAACCGGCCCGCTGTCGCTGTCGACTATCAGCACATTTGCAGTTCCAGCTTTTTGGCGGGATCGTTTGTCGTTGTATGCTTCTGTTTCAGTCACTTTACAACCTGCGCTATTCAAGTAGTGTCAGGGATCTATCGTTGCGATACCAATCAATTAGCTGCTCACGGGCTTTGGCTAAATCCGTCCACAGCGAATTGGGATATTCTGCAATCAGTTGTCTATACGTCTTTATTGCTGCTGACGGGTCGGTATCCCGCAGGCAGTTGCCTAATTGAAATAGAATCCAGGCCCTATTCTCAGCCGATGCCGCACTGTCCGGAGCCATACGATCAAGAGCTTGCTGGTAAAACGCCGCAGCCTGCTTTGGCTGGCCGCTTAGAAACAGAATGTCTGCCAATACAGAAAGACTGCCTGACCCGGCCTCGCGCAGAGCAGCAGCCCGGTCAGGATGCTGCGATAGGCTCTCGAGCATCTGCAGGGTTTGTTTCGATACCGGCTCATAGGGCAACAGATCAGCCGTTTTAGGTTCCCTCGGTTTTCCTGCAGGCTCAGGTGGAGTCTTTTGAGCAGATGATGTCTTATTATCCTGAGGTCCCAGCTCGGGCTTAACATAAAGGCCAGGCTCAGGCGTTTGGTCCTTCGATTTGAATTTAACTGAGCGGACTTGCTCGATCAGACGCGCAAGCTCATCTCTGTGTTTTCGGTCTTCTTCGCTTGCCGGGACTCCGATGCTGCTTTGCCGCAACCGGCGAGCAATATCACTATCTGGTTTGGGAGCAATGTTAAGGAATTTCGAATTTTTGCGGCTCAGTGCATTGGCATCCTGCGAAGTTTCTGCTGGGCGGACTGCTGGAAGGTCGGCTCCAACAGCTTGCTCTAAGGATGCTGCTAAGCCGGCGCAGAAGACCACACACAAAAACCGGTACAGGATAACCGAGTCAACTTTCAAGTTTTGGCTCCAAGCTTCATTGAATAACAGTTGTATTTTGTTGTGGGGCATCTCCAGCCGGCTTCTGACCTTTTACCTTCAAGTCTCCGGCATCGCTTTTTATATCTGATTCTCCGCTGGGTTCCCGCAAAGCGGGGTCCCTCGCACCGGGCTGGCCCAAAAGAGCCAGGACGGCTCCTTCGTAATTTTTTTGCCGAAGGTGGGCCGTAGCCAGAATGTTCATCGCTCTTTGCCTTATCCCCGCTTCCGCGGGGACGCCCTGCCCCCGCGTCTTCCTGTCGGAAGACAGGAGCGGGGGCGATGGGGCGGAATCCAGAAGCTGCGAGCAAATAGAGACGACCTGTGAATTCTGGCCCAGCCTCAGACAAACCTCAGCAAGTTCGCACCCGACTTCGTGCGCAAAAGGCCCGGGCTCAATCAGAACCAGAACTTCGGTTAGGTTCCTGTGGGCAAGCTCCAGGTCCTGCTCAGCGATGTGACACTTAGCCAGCTCGTAAAGTACCTTAGCTTTTAGCTGCGTATCGAGCAGGTACTCGGCTCTATCTCCGAGCACCACGATAGCTTTGTCAGAAAGACCCATGGACCGAAGCACCTCTGCCTTGAGCAGCAACATTTCGACAGATTCTTTCTGCGAGAACTGCCAGGGCTGCGCCCTCTCCAATGCCTCCAGTGCCTCGATGAAATGGCCTTGTTGGGTACGCGCATCAACCAAGGCTGAGACCGCCTCGATATACTCCTGCCTGGGAAGCCGACCTGCAAGCGCGTATTCAAGAGCGTCACTCGCCCGCTCGGGCTTTCCCAGAGCAAGGTAGGTCTTACCCAGCAGAAAACAAGCGTAGGGTATGGCAGTTTCTGCATACCCCCGCGTCTTCCTGTCGGAAGACAGGAGCGGGGGCGATTCGGCGGTATGCGGAGCATACCCTACAAGTGCGACGTCCGGGGCCCGGCTAATGAATCGGCTCAGCCATTCTGCAGCGGCCGCATAGTCCTTCTGCTCGTAGAAGCATCTGCCCGCTCCCAGGGCAGAGGCAATTTTTGATTGTGCTGAAAAACCAAGATTGTAAGCTTTGCAGAAGAGGCGCGCCCCTTCATCAAAAAGGCCGGCTTTCATAGTAGCATCGGCAAGATACAAACAAGCCTGGTCAGAGAACTCGCTGTCGGGATAAAGCTCAGTAAGCTGCTTTAAATCCTCGCGTGCGCCGGTATAGTCGCGCAGCATGACTTTCAGCCGGCTGGAGTGTAACAAAGCGTACGGTGCAAAGGAGGTTTGCGAAAAACGATTGGCTACCAGCTTGTACTCAGCAAGAGCATCAGGTAGCTGGCCTTTTTGAGCCTTGAGAAGTCCCAATGCAAAATGAGCGTTTACAATAAGGTCGCTGCCAACGGAAGTAAGCAAGAACCTTTGCCAAAGTGACACTGCTTCCTGGCAAAGCATGGCTAAGTGCTCTGACAACGAAGAGTAGTCGGCTGGATTGAAAATTCTGACGGTTCCTTGGTCATCCAGTTGCGCTATTAAACCTGCACAACCGGCAGCAATTGCAACCACTTGCTGTGGTGTCGCGGCTGACAGATATAAATTAACCGGCCTGTTTCGGACTGTGCCTTTTATCGTTTCCGAGCCGGGCAATTGTTCACACACCCACTGAATATCCAGGTTAGTGTGGCCGGCGAACCTTGCCAACAGCTCTTCAATCGGTGCGCCACAGCAGATGACCGACCAGTATGGACCTGCACCCTGGCCTTGCAGCTGCTGAATCTGCGGTCCAAGCAGAGCTTTTCTTAGTTGGTCGTAGCCGCCGTTCAAGAGGGAACGCAGTTGTGACTCGCTGACATTGATGAAAGGGTCGGCTTCCAGACTATGGCGCCACAACTGCGGCGGAAGGTCTTTGTCGGCATCGCAAAGTGACAGAACATTTCGGGTCAGAGATTCAGCAGCAAAAAAATGGCACTCGCGCTCCAGTGTCAAAGCCCAGTCCCTGTAGAAATCGATGGTCTCGACCAGAGCAATTGCTTGATATGCTCTGGTACGGGCCTGCCAGTACTGTTTGTTCTCTAGTTCGGCGAAAATTTGCTGATAGGCAGCCAGAGCTCTGATTGCCGGCAAAGGGCTTTGCAGCAGTGTCCTAAATAACTGGTTAGCCTGTTGAATATTGCCCGCCTTTTTCATGCAAAAAGCCATTTTTAGCACCAGGAAATCTTTCAGTGGCTCGTCTTGCTCATCCGCCGCCAAAGCCTGGCGAAGCTGGTTATAGGCAGCATAGGCCCGGTCGTAATCCTTTTGCAGATAAAACGCCTCGGCAACGATCAATGAGAGTGACCCTTTAGGCGAAGCTACAGCTTCGGGCTTTGCCGACTCCGCAGAAGCGGCTGCGAAGGCTGGACTGGTCTCTGGCATTTTTTCCTGTGCTTTGTGCCTGGAAGGTGGCGGACCAAGATCAGTAACACGACCTGATGAGACTCGCAGCACCGCATAGACGAACAGCGCAGCAACAAAGACAATGCAAACAATGAGAATCTTCTGCAGGTTTGAGAAACGCCTAATCTGGACCGACATTGACGAGCGTTGAGATTGGCCGGCCCCAGCAGCGTGAGCGGAATCTTCCCCAAGTCCCTGAGCACTTGAATTTGCCAACAGCGCTTCATGCTGGGACGCCGCCCCTGCTTCCGCAGCTCGCTGCGCTGGCCGCGGGGCAGGCGCGAGCTCTGGGCTCGGCCAGGACCGAGGCTTGCCCCCGCGCCGGCGGGGACGGCAACCCTCAGATGGTTCCCCGCCCAGTTCCGGGGTAGGGCGATCGCGATCCGCTACCACCTTGGAGCCACTATCTGCGTGGGCAGTTTGTCGTTTTTTCCTTGCCATAGATTCCCGGCTACAAATTGACAATTATCTGAATGGTAGCAACAATTGTGCCAGACCCCGCAGCAGCCTCCGCGGTGGGGTTTTTTGCCTATAAGGGTTAAAATTGATAATTGAAAATTGAAAATTTACAGTTGGAAGGTGTCAGGATTCTATACGAGCCGATAGATTTTCTGACATAGTCTGACGGGCAGAGGCTATCAGAGCATCAGGTTATCAGGCAGGGGATACCAGACTGTTCGGCTGGGAAGTGACATCGAGCTAATCGCCACTGAAGTGCTCTAAAGTGCCTAAAGTGAGCTAAAGTTCAAAGTTGTAACTTCAGGCACTTTAGTCACTCAACACTTTAGGCACTCTGCTTTGTGCGGGATCAAGCGGTTGCCAGCGGAGTCCCGCACCAATTGCCCGGCGGCGGCAGCACCATCCCGATACCAAACTCAGCCGACCAATGCGGGCTCAATTGGTGCGGGAACGTCGGGCTGTGGCTCTTGCTGGCTGGATAAGTCCTTTTTGATATTGTACTGCTTAACCTTGGCGTAGAGGGTTGCTCGTGTTATGCCCAGAAGCGTAGCAGCCTGGGTCTTCTGCCAGCCTGTTTCCTGCAATGCTCGAGCGATCAGCTCACGCTCGGCCTTTACCAGTGAAAAGTCCCTGATTTGGATGCCAGATTGACTCTCGGCAAACTCACCGCACTCAGCCGAGTCTAATATAATGCTGCTAAGGCCGATCTTGTCTGTCGTTTCCAATAATATCGCTCGGTCAATGACATTTCGCACCTCCCGAACGTTGCCAGGCCAGTCGTGTTTTTCCAGAGCTTCCATGGCAAAGTGCGTCAGACAGCTTATTTTCGGGCTTTTTCCCGGACAAATGGTCGACGTCTTGAAGAAATATTCAGCCAAAAGTGGAATGTCTTCTCTTCGATCGGGTGACCTCAAGGGGGCAATGAGAACCGGACAGATGTTCAGACGATAATATAAGTCTCGCCGGAACCGGTTAGCCTTCATTTCTTTGTATAGATTGCGGTTGCTCGAAGCTATTATAGTGGCATTGGACGGGATGTCTCTGAGCCCGCCGACTTTCCGGAAGGTCTTCTCCTGCAGCACACGCAGCAGCTTTGCCTGCAGATCCGACGGCATCTCACCTATTTCGTCAAGCAGGATTGTTCCGGAGCCGGCTATCTCCAATAGGCCTATTTTTTCGCGGTCAGCGCTCGTGAAAGAGCCCTTAACATGGCCAAAAAGCTCGCTTTCCAGAAGGTTGGCGGTCAGAGCCGCACAATTTACCGCTACAAACTGCCCGTCGGGATACCTCAAAGTGTGTACTGCCTTTGCCGCAAGCTCCTTGCCCGTACCAGTTTCGCCCACTATCAAAACCGGATTACACTTGCTGGCGGCAACAAGTCTGATCATACCCAGCGTTTTGACAAACGCTCTGCTGCGGCCAACCATAGAAACAGCAGCAGCACGTTCGTCCACGAAGAAAGGGCTTGGGCTTTTGTCGGCGCCGCTACTTTCGGGCCTATTCTTTATGCTCGCTGCGATTTGCCTGAGTCGGTTACAATCCGTGCTTTTCTGCACATAATCATACGCCCCCATCTGTATGAACTGGGTGCGTGCCGCTCCATCATTCTCGCCACTGCCAATTACTACAACAGGGACATTTCTTGAATTTTTATCGGTCCCTTTGACTTCGCTCAGAGCTTGCCCTGAGCCTGCCGAAGGGACAAGCTTATCGAGGAATTCCCGGATGTGACTTGGAGTGAAGCTGTCATCAAAGACAGTCAGCTCTGGATTCACTGCCTCGACAATATCCAAAGCTTCTGCAAGGTCATCTGCCACGAAGATTTCCTGGCCGACCTGCTGAGCCAATTGTTGAAGTTCGCTCTGCTTGCTTACTACAACAATCCTGCGTAGTAAACTCATCTCATCCCAGAGTCATAGATGTTATCCCCCACTAATACTTTCGCTTCACGTAGATACTCGACAAATCGACACGTGCACAGAGACAACTTTAATCTTTTATCGGACGGCCCTTCGCGATTGTGGGCTGCTATTGACGAACAGGCCGCTGAATTCGCCGCACTCTTATCTGGTTTAAGAAGACAAACAAGGCAGAATCAACAGCAAAATGATGTTAGTTTTTATGGGACTCCGCGACATTATCAGAACAATAGAAGCAAGACAGAAACATCAGCAGAACCATCACGACAGAGCTCGGCAGAATTTTCTGGCTCCCAGGAAAATTCGTCCCTTTACAAAGCCCTGTTGTAAAGTCTTCTACCGACAGCCACAGAATTTTTCGACCGCCCTAAGGTCCGCCGGAGGCGGAAGTTACATACTGTGCAAGCATCACGCATGGCGGTGCGGCACGCCAGTTGCTTAGCCAGTTGAGCGTTGCCAACCCCGACTTGTCGGGGTGCTTTGACCTGTAATGCTTCAAGAAGTTTTTAGATTTTGGCTCTTGCTGGAAGGTAAAACCTATGGATTCAATATCAGCAATAACAACGGCAAGTAACATTCAAACGAATTATATGAAACTTCTGGTGGCAGAGCTGCAAAACCAGAACCCATTAGAGCCTCTTGACAATAAGGAGATGGCCTCGCAACTAGCCCAGCTCTCGCAACTGCAGCAACTCGAGACAATGAACTCGGGCTTTGCAAGAATTCTTACGTCCGTTGAGCGGACCTATGCCAGTTCATTGATCGGCAAGGAGATTTCATTTCTCACAGAAAGCCAGACAGGCACCAAAGAGACTCAGAGGGGCGTCGTTGGGCAAGTCTACAACAACGTTGATGGCGAAATCCTTCTGGTAGCGAACGGACACACAGTCACCTTAAATGAGGTCATATCGGTCGGTAGCTAAAAATCAAGTGGGGATCGCGCTTATTGGAGATCGAGATCGGCGTTTTCAGTATTAAGGAGAAGTAGAAATGAGTTTCGCGTTGTCATCCGGAGTCACAGGGCTGCAGGCCCACCAAAAAATGCTCGACATCGCCGGCAACAACCTTGCCAATGTCAACAGCACCGCTTTTAAGGCCAGCAGAATAACCTTCTCTGAGTTGCTCAGTGAGACGATAAAAAAGGCATCGCAGCCTACGGCAAACATCGGCGGCACCAACCCACAGTATATGGGTAGCGGCGTCGCGATAAGCGGTATATCACCTAACATGTCGCAAGGCAACATCGTAAACACAGGCAACCCTCTTGATTTGGCTATCGAAGGAGAAGGTTATTTCGTCTTCAGCGACGGCCAACAGAGCATTTATAGCCGTGCCGGGGCTTTTGCGGTTGACGAAAACTCCACTCTGGTTGACCCTGCGACCGGCTATCGTGTCCAGCGCCTTGGTTCGGTGGGCGAAGTGGAGGGCTTTCAGATTCCCGGTGACAGCAATATTCACGTGCCATACGATGCCGCGATGCCGGCAAACACCACCTCCAAAATTATAGTCTCCGGCAATCTGAGTGCCGACGCCTCATCATCGGCTCAAACACAGGCAATATCATCGAACATAACATACACCTATAATGGTGGTACGACAGCTACGGGGGTCACAGAAATTGACCAACTCGACCAATTCAGCGGAAGTTTTGGTGCAGGTGAGACCGCATCGATTACTATCACAGGTTTTCAGCCAGATGGAACTACAATAAGTGACTCGTTTGCCGGGATCGACGGGAATACGACTCTCGGCGAACTGATTAACTATCTTAACACAAACGTTCTTAATGGCGCAACTGCGTCTTTAGTGAACGGCCAGATAAGCATAACGGACGACTCAAGCAGTTATAGCCGAACAGACATCCAATTGACATACCAGAAAACAGCCAGCGGTACTGATTCGCTGACGACGCCGGGGTACTTCGAGATAACAACTGTCGGTGGGGAAGAAGTCAAGAGTGTTAATATTACAGTCTACGACTCGCAGGGGGCTAAACACGTTCTCACCGCTGCATTTGTCCGAACAGATACTGCCAACACCTGGGATATGGTGTTGACCACCATCACCGGCAATATCAACCAGATAGCCGCAGCGGATAGGCGAATCGAAGGTATAACTTTTGACCCCCGCGATGGTTCCTTTACCGGCTTGGGTAGCTCCAACCCAGCCCAGTTTGTAATAACATTTGCACATGACACTGCGAACCCGCAAGCCATGCGATTGGAACTGGGCACCGTGGGCAAGTTTGACGGCCTAACCCAGTTTGCCGGAAGTTCTACCGCTGTAGCCAGAGAGCAGGACGGTTATGGCGCAGGCAGACTTGCAGGAGTATCAGTCAATAGCGAAGGCGTGGTTGTCGGCGCGTTCTCCAATGGCGTCAAGAAAAACATCGCTGTCCTGCAAATAGCGTTGTTCCAGAACCCGTCCGGTCTGGAAAACATAGGCAGCGGGTACTTCACTTCTTCAGCCAACTCCGGAGAAGCGGTCGCCACCCAGGCCATAACTGGCGGTGCGGGCACAGTTCACGGTGGGGCACTGGAAAAATCCAACACAGATGTGGCAACCGAATTTGTGAATCTGATTGAAGCCCAAAACGGCTTTCAGGCTAATGCCAGAACTATAAGAGTCGCCAATGCTATCCTGCAAGAATTGAGCAACCTTATCAGGTAGTAGACTACGACAGCTATGGTCACAGAAGGGTTAAACAGCATTTTTCTAGCGCTGACGACGCTTGAGCGGTGGGAAGCTACAAGGCGCTTTAACACGAGCTTTCTGAGTGAGCACTTGTTTCTAATAGCCGCGATTACAGGGTTGACTCTGTTGGTCGGCCTGCTTTTCTGGGTCAGTTACAATCGAGTGGTGGAGGAGCGAAGAATTGCCGAGCAGTTGTTTTTTGAACAGGCCGAAAAAAGAGGTCTGAGCACGCGCGAACGCCAAATTCTCCGCGACGTGGTCAGCAAAAGTCGGCTCAAACAACGTAACGCCATTTTCACTATGCAGGACGCATTTGATGGTGGTGCGGCCAGACTGATGGAAGAAAGACTCGCGAGCCAGCGACCATCTGAAGAAACCGACCAGTTAAGAGCTGGGCTTTCCTTCCTGCGTGAAAAGCTCGGCTTTCAGCCTACCAGTTCTGTTGGCTCACCCACCAATCCGAAGAAACTGAACAGCCGGCAAATCCCGATAGGCAAAACCATTCATGTCACTCGCCGCAAAGCCCGTAGTTCGGCAAGCATCGAGTCCATCGTTCTAAAGAACACCGAGGGTGAGCTTGTAGTCAGGTTAGCAATGCCGGTACAAAGTACGCCGGGCGAATACTGGCGTGTGCGATATTATTTCGGCGCCTCGGTTCTGGAATTTGATACTTCCGTGATTAAGTGCGATGGTGACATATTAGCCTTCAATCACAGTGAGAATGTGAGGTTCGTCAATCGCCGGCGTTTTCTGCGTGTCCCGGTAAACAGACCCGCCCTTATCGCGCATTTTCCGTTCGCAAGAACGCTGCCACAGACCATCAATCACAGTAGGAAAAACGGTTCTAAAGTAACAGGGGCTTCGGCCAAGGCTCACTCAGAGCCTGCCCTGAGCTTGTCGAAGGGTTCCTGGGGAGCACCTGAATTTATACCTGCCGTTGTTACTGAGTTGGCCGGGCCGGGTCTGCGCGTAGAGGCGCCGCTAAAAGCTAAGGTCGGCGATAGAGTGTTGGTAATATTTGGGCTGCATGAACAGGAAAATCCAGACCAATCTCCGCCAAAAACACGCAAAACTGTGCCGTCAAAGATAGTGCAAGATATCGGATTGGTCAGGCACACCAAAGCCACAGAAAATGGTCTGTCAATAGCAGTGGAATTGGTCGGACTCAATGACTCAGACGTTGACGAAATGATTCGTGCTACCAATGCAGCTTCGCCGAGAACAGGTGACCAAGGCAAAAAGGCTCTGGCACCTGACGACAGCAAGCAGGTAGCAGAACAGGAACTTGCCGAATCTGCAACCACGCAAGGACGCGAAAATGCCAGATAGCATAGAACAAATCAGCGCCAGTGTAGATGCGTTACTACAGGACTTCGATATCATTGCGCATAATCTGGCCAACGTAAGCACGGCCGGCTATAAGCGCAGGTGCAGCGTTTTCACTGAGACTCTCAAAGCTCAGCAAGCTGGCGCCGAGGAACAAACCGAGGGTGCAGTCACCTCTGAAGCAGTCTTTGATTTTTCGCAAGGCCACATCATCGAGACGGGACGCCCATTAGATTTTGCACTTTTCGGCAAAGGATTCTTCGTTATAGAGACACCAGAAGGGCCGCTTTATACCCGCAATGGCACATTCCATGTTAATCAGAATAGCCAGATTGTGAATTCTGACGGCAAAATTGTAGCTGGCCAGGCGGGACCAATCACGGTGCCAACTACTATTGGAGCTTCGCAGCTAAATGTCACCGGTGACGGTAGTATCGGCGCGGCTGGAACAGCTATAGGCAAATTCAGATTAGTAGATTTCGCAGACAACCAGGGAAAACTCGTGCCTGTCGGCGCAGGCTGCTACAGGATGCCAGAAGATATACAGGCTATTGTCGCCGAAAATATCGTCGTCAAACAAGGCTATCAGGAAGCATCCAATGTCAAGATGATTGACGAGCTGGTAAATATGATAATTGTATCCAGACTTTACGAAGCGAATATGAAATTCATCACAGCTCAAAAAGAAGCTTCCAGCAGCGTACTCAGTGTAGCCACAGGTTAGTGCTTTTGCCCCCCTTCTTGCTTTCGCAAGAAAGCAGGGGGGTGACCGTTGCAAATCAGGAGAAAAATGGTATGTTAAGAGCATTTTCTACGGCAGCAACAGGTATGACGGCCCAGCAAATGCTGGTCGATGTGATCGCCAATAACCTGGCCAACATCAACACCACAGGTTTCAAGCGGAGCCAAATTGACTTTCAAGATTTGCTCTATGAAAAGCTCAGGGAATCCGGCACGGAAGTAGCTGCCGGTATAAATTCGCCCGGCGGCCTGGAGATAGGCAGCGGAGTCCGTGCCGCTTCGACTACAAAGGTCTTTACTCCCGGAGAGTTTCAAAATACCGGCAGAAAACTCGACATAGCGATTAGAGGCGACGGGTTCTTTCAGGTAACTTTACCCAACGGCGACATCAGGTACACCCGTGACGGCGCGCTGCAGACAAATGCTAACGGCCAACTGGTTAGCACCACAGGATATCCGATAGAACCAGCCATTAGCGTTCCAATAGATGCTACCTCTATTGATATCGGAAAAGACGGCGGCGTCAATGTTACTGACGCGGCCGGAACCACATCCGTGGTGGGCACTATTACATTAGTCCGATTCCCTAATCCGTCGGGTCTGTCCAGCGAAGGAGACAATTTGCTGGCAGAGAACGCAGCCAGCGGTACGCCCACAACCGGCACGGCAGGAGAAAGCGGTTTCGGCTCGATCCAATCGGGATTCCTGGAAAAATCCAACGTCCAAATGGTAACCGAGCTTGTCAACCTCATAGCCGCTGAGCGAGCATACGAGACAAACTCCCGGACAATAAAGGCGGCGGACGATATGCTTCGAACAGCAACCAATATAGTAAGATAGGAACCCATTATGAACGCCAGAGCGGCCGGTGTGATTATAATCGTTTGTTTGGTGACATCAGCCCACTTTTGTCAGGGCTCATCAAACAGCCAGGCTGATGACCCTTCGACCGAGCTCAGGGCAGGCC
>Ga0315296_10001205_pt1 | contig 22635 bp, 25 predicted proteins | sample YL17G14_18_MG_FD_203921 | JGI IMG/M metagenome (GOLD analysis project Ga0315296, IMG submission 203921) | Sediment microbial communities from Yellowstone Lake, YNP, Wyoming, USA - YL17G14_18 | ecosystem: Environmental > Aquatic > Freshwater > Lake > Sediment | place: USA: Wyoming | collected...
AGCTACGCCCGCAAGCAGGGCGCCAAATTCATCGTCGATGTGGCAACATTGACCGGAGCCTGCCGGGTGGCTCTGGGTGACGTCTGCACCGGCGCTTTCACCAACAACGAGGAGTTCGTTGGCCGATTGCTGGCCGCGGGCAAAGAAGCCGGCGAGTACGTCTGGCAGATGCCGATGTTCGACGAGTACAAAGAGCAGAACAAGAGCGACGTGGCCGATGTCAAGAACACCGGCGGGCGGTGGGGTGGCGCCATTACCGCTGCCAAGTTCCTCCAGGAGTTCGCCGAGGACACTCCCTGGGTGCACCTGGACATCGCCGGGACGGATCTGTCAGACAAAGACCGGGGCTACACCGTCAAAGGGGCTACCGGCGTCGCCGTCCGGACGCTCATCAACCTGGTGCTTTCTCTCGCCGAGTAGTCTAAGGAGGTGGGTAAGAATGAAAATCAAGTGGCTGGGACACGCTTCATTCCTGGTTACTTCAGAATCAGGAGTGAGGATAGTAATCGACCCCTACGCGAGCGACGAGAAACTGCGCTACGGGGAGATAAAGGAGTTAGCGGATGCCGTCACGGTGAGCCACGACCACTTCGACCACAACAACGTGGGCGCCGTCAAAGGCAATCCCAGAGTCATCCGGACCACGACTGAGTCCAAAGGCATCAAGTTCCGCGCCATTCCCGCCTATCACGATGAGGAGGCAGGGAAGAAGCGGGGAACCGATATGCTGTTCTGCATTGACGCGGACGGGTTGACCCTGTGCCACCTCGGCGACCTGGGGCACACGCTGACGCAGAAGCAAATCGCCGATATTGGCAAAGTGGACATCCTGATGGTGCCGGTGGGCGGCTACTACACTATCGATGCCCGGGCCGCCACCACCGTCGGCGAACAGCTTAAGCCCAGAGTCATCATCCCGATGCACTACAAGACGGATAAGGTCTCCCTGCCCATCGTCGGGGTGGAGGACTTCCTGAAGGGCAAGAAGAACGTCAGCAGACTGGACGCCAGCGAGGTGGAGTTCAAAGCCGGGAAATTGCCGGCAGAGACGCAGATAATTGTTCTGAAGCCGGCGATGTAAGGGGATACTCCTTCGTGGGGGGCATTCCCCTGGCTAGGAAGAGTCGCCTTCTTCCTCATTCCCGAAGAAGGATTGGGTTCGCCTTTACGCTAAGATGGGGCGTCTAAGAGGGCGCTGGCCCCGATGGTATTAGAAGCGGGGCGTTAAGAGGGGCGCTAGCCCCTCTTGAAAAGTCTCTTCCTTCCGCAGAAGGATTACAGGGGGTGAGGTCGAGAGTTCACTCATCCCCATAGAACGCCACCCCCACCAGCCCCGGTCCGGTGTGGGCGCCCATCACCGGCGTGAACTCGGTAGTGAATACCTCGATGCAGTCGAACTGCGAAGCAACTTTGTTTCTAAGCTCTGCGGCTTTTTCGAGAGCGTCGGCGTGCATCACCATAACGTGCAGGCATTTGTCCCGGCCGACTTTCTGAGTCATCAGCTTTAATATCTTCTTGATAGCGCTGGCGATACTTCTAGGCAGGGCGACGGTGCGAGCGCCGGTGTGGTTCAGGGTAAAGACGGGCTTGATGTTGAAGATGGAGTTGACCAGCGCCGTTGCCTGTGGTACGCGCCCGCCCTTGACGAGATAATCGAGCGTGTCCAGCGCGGCAAACAGGTGCACCCGGGACATTATTCTCCGGGTCTCTGCCGCCACTTCCGCCAGACTCCGGCCCGCTTCAGCCAGTCGCGCCGCGTAAATTGCCACCAGCCCCATCCCCGCCGCTGCCGTCGCACAGTCGAGCACTTCGACTGGGAAACCAGGAAGCTCGGTCTCAGCAATCGTCCTGGCAATCGAAGCGGAATTGTGCATCGTGCTGAATTTGGACGGTTCGGTCAGACAGAGCGCGTTTTGCGCATTCTTACTGGCGCGGTGGAAAGCCTCCAGGTAAGGCCCCGGGGAGGAGGCTGAGGTGGTGGGCAGCTTCTTCACCCTTCGCAGGAGAGAGTAGAACTCCGTCGGCGTGATATCGATGCCGTCACGGTAGGTCTTGCCTTCGATAATCAGCTGGACCGGTATGACTTCGATGCCATATTTCGCCACCAGCTCCGGCGGGATGCAGGCAGTGGTATCGGTGACGATGGCGACTGTCTTCACCGGTTTTTCCTCGCCTGCCAGAAATGGTGCTTTTTGTCCACGACGATACCCTTCTTGTCGCCGGCCTGTGCCATTTCTCGCCTGACGCCGGGCAGGGACCTCAAGATAAGGAACAGAGTAAGCGCGATGGTGTAGTAGATGACCATCGGTGGGCCGTGGAACAGCCAGATAATCAACGGCAGAAGCGCCAGCCCGACGACCACTGCCAGCCGGACGTTGCTGGTGATGACAATAAGGACGAGCATGACACCCAGGCTGATGGCGAACTGGATGGGAGCGAGGGGCAGGAGCACCCCGAGAGTAGTCGCCGCGCCCTTGCCGCCCTGAAATCGCAGGAAGACCGGCCAGTTGTGCCCGACGATGGCGGCAAACCCGGCGGCGAAGACCCAGACCACCTCCAGCCCCAGCCATCGAGCAATGAGAACGGACAGCGACCCTTTGCCGACATCGAGGAGCAGGACGAGCAGTCCGGGAACGAGTCCAATTTCCCGCAGGGTGTTCAGCGTCCCGACATTGCCCCCGCCCACCCGCCGGATATCCACCCCTTTGACCAGCCGTCCGGCAAGGTAAGCGCAGGGAATGGCGCCCAGCAGATAGCCGAGGGCGATGGCAGTAACCAGTTTGAAGATTATCATAGATGCCGTCAGTCAGTATAAAAGGCAAGCCCGATGGTGCCGGTGCCGCAGGCGTACCCCATCACCGGGCTGAACTCGGCCAGCCAGAGCTCGGCGCAGTGGAACTCCTTTGACACCCGCCCCATTAGTTTTTGGGCTTCCTCAAGGTCGTAGGCGTGGAAGACGGAGACATGCACGGGCTTGTCGTCAACCTTCTCTTTCATCATCTGCAGAATGCGCTCGATGCCGTGCTGGTGATTACGCACCGCGGTGGTGAAGTGCACCGCTCCGGCCACGGTCAGGATGGGCTTGATGTTCAGGACGGAGCCCACCTGCGAGGCAATCTTGGGGATGCGCCCCGAACGGTAGACGTGCCGGATAGTATCGAGAAAAACGATAGCGTGGACTTTGTCTCTGACCTCAAGCGCCGCCCGGGTGACCTCTGCCAGACTCTTTCCTTCTTCGGCGGCACGCGCCGCCGCCAGGGCAACAAAGCCCTCCGCCGGCGTGGCGGTCAGCGAGTCGATTACTTCAATATTGGTGCCGGGTAGCCCAGTCCTGGCCAGTTCTCTGGCTTTCAACGCCGAGTTGTTTAATGAACTGAGCCGGGTGGATACTGTCACGCAGACGATATCACGGGCACGGCGCGCGGCATTGCGGAAAGCAACGAGGCAGTCTTCCGGGGAGGCGGCTGACGTCTTGAAGCTTGCCGGGTCCTGCAAGAACAGCTCGTAGGCCTGCGATGGCGTTACGTCCACCCAGTCGCGATAGAGCTTACCGCCAGCGTAGAAGTTAATTGGGATAACCTCAATCTGGTAGCGCTCCGCCAGCTCATGGGTGAGGCAGGCGACGCTATCGGTCACCACCGCTACCGTCTTCATTTTGGACCTCCTCAGCGGCCTATTCGCTGACAACGCTTTCGGCGAACTTCCGGCTGCCCTTCCTGATTCGTCGCTCCAGAAAGGCGGGCACCAGGAACAAGCCGAGCATGGCGAGCACCAGAATGCTGAAGGCGGGCGAACTCATTCGCCCCTGGGTGTAGTAGGCAATCATCGTCAGTGTCAGGAGGCCTGACAGAATGAGAAGGGTAGCTCTCAGCCAGCGCTGGCGGATGCGCAGGAAGGCGACGATGGTCAGCGCGAGCGCCAGAAAGCTGAGGGCAATGGCGGGCGCAAAATCGTAGATGCGGCCGAAAATCGCTGGGACGTTGCCAGTCCACGGCTTGATTGCCAGTATCCAGCCGGTGACGATGGGAACGGGAAGGAGCATCAGCGAACTGAAGAGCCAGTCGGTTCTGATGGTCTGTTCGATGATGGAGTAGACCCACCAGGAAGCGAGGAACATATAGACTGGGACGGCTATCCAGTACCATCCCCTGGGCAGGTAAAGCAACAGAATACCCGCCACGGCGACGGGCAACAGCGTGTAGCCGAGCCAGGGGAAGACCGAGGAGGGCTTGCCGCGCCACAGCCCGTACAGGACGATGCTGAGGACAACCATCAGCATAACCGTGCCCCAGCCGATGTACTGCCACCAGTTGAGGGCAAAGAGTACGCCGTAGACGAGGTGTGGTGTGGCGGCAAGAATGGCCTGTTTCCAGTGGCGCTGGCTGTGGGCCTCGTAGATTTGCCGGGCAATGACCCGTGCCGAACCGAGCAATCGAAGACAGGTGTGGGTAGCTTCCTCTTCGGTAAGCCCGGTCTGCTTCAGTTCCTGGACTCTATCCTCGATGTGCGTCTCCAGTTCGTTGATAACATCGAGTTCCTCCGCGGGGTCGAGCCGCAGGTTGTCTTTGAGGGCTTCAAGGTATTGACTCAATACCGGCGTCATTTCCGTTGTCCTACGGTGTTACTGGTTGAATAATGAGGTTCATCGCTTTGAGGAAGTTAAGCCACCGGTTGCGTTCATCTTCCAGACGGGCGCGGCCTTGGGCGGTGATGTGGTAATAGCGGCGCTGGCGGCCGTTGGTCAGAAGCTCCCACTTGCCGGCAACCAGGTTGGCGTTTTCGAGGCGGTGGAGGGCGGGGTAGAGGGTGCCTTCCTTGAACTCAAAGTAACCTTCGCTGCGGCGTTTCAGCTCGCGGATGATTTCATAGCCGTACATCGGCTGCTGTTCGATGACGCAGAGAAGAAGGGAATCGATACTGCTTTTGATGAGCTCTTTGCGCTGTGCCATATGCTACCTCGCCGGTCTCAATACCTAGACCTACTAGGTAGGATAGCACTTCTGCGCCGATTGTCAAGTGGGGTTGGCGAGAACCCCTCAGGGTGAACCCTTCAGGGTGGTTCCAGTGATGGTTCCAGTGATGTCACCAGAACTGTCACCAGAACTGAACCCTCTTAGACGCCCCAGCTCTGCGGACGGGATACCGGGCGGCGGTCGTCGCCGGTGTGGGAAAGGGAACAAGAAGGGGGACAGTCACCTTGCCGCCGACTATTTAGCCTTGTACAGCTCCCAGAAGCTCACCAGTTCCTCGAACTGGACCATACCGCTCTCGCCGATGTTCTCAATCTCAATTCCCGCTTCGCAGGCCGCGGCGACCGGGTTCAGGCCGCCCAATAGCACCATCCCCACGCGGTTCAGTCCCAGGGCAATCTGGCAGACGGACTCGCTCGTGTTGCCCAGGACGAAGACGCCGTTGATGCCTGCCTGCCTCAGGGACTCGATGACTTCCCGTGCCGCGGCGCGGGAGGGGGAGGGCAATTCGCGGAAGTTGGCCAGAATCTTGCCGTTGCCGGTGCGAGCGGCCTCGCCCACGCTGGTCATCCGGGCGCGGATATACTGCTCCGAGGGGTCGAGAGAGGTGCCGGCATACTGGATGATGGCGACAAAGCGTCGCGGCTTGCGGTCTCTCACTTCCAGGACGCCGCCGAACTTGGACTCGATGGGGATGCCGGCTTTGAGCAAAACGCCGTTGACGACGACACTGCAGATCGTGGCCAGCCCCACCTTCCCGGCCGGAACCACAATCGTGCCGAGCTTCTGACCTTCCTCCGCCGTGACAACGAGGTCGCTGACGCAGATACCGGCTTTGTACGGTTCGCTCATCAGGCTGAGAGCTTTCTTGAAGTCAGCCTTCTTGATAAGAGACGTGTTGATGGGCACCTGCCCCGTTTTCCGGGTGGGGTTGAAGGTAGTCTGGAAAGCCAGCAGTTCGAGCTTTTCGCGGATAAAGCCGACCTGCTCCGGCGCCAGCGCCATCTTCAGCTCTTCCAGGCCCTGGGTAGTGAGCATACGGCCATCGTGGCCCATCGGCTGGGTATAGCCCCGCTCATCGGTGATTCTCAGGTGGTAGCGGACCGCTCTCTCGCTCAGGTAGACGCCGTGGCGCTCCAGCTCGCGGGCAATGTGGATTGACCCGAGCGGCTCGGCCGACTCACTCAGGACTTTCAGGACGGATATGATTTTTCTCTCTGTCTCCGTGCTCGTCGTCTGGACCATATCAACTCCTATACATTATTCCTGAACCGACTGGTAATGGGCAACCGGCGGTCGCGGCCAAAGGCGCGCGGCGTGATTTTGACTCCCGGCGGCGCTTGCCGGCGCTTATACTCGCTGGTGTCCACCAGGCGCGCCGCTTTCTTGACCACCTGCGGGTCGAAACCCATATTGATGATTTGCTCCACGCTCTTGTCTTCTTCCACGTAGGCCGTCAGGATGGGGTCGAGCAGGTGGTACGGCGGCAGAGTGTCCTGCGCTTTCTGTTCGGGGGCAAGCTCCGGCGAAGGCGCCTTCTCGAAGACGGTGCGCGGGACAATCTCCTTGCCTTCTCTCTCATTGCGGTAGCGGGCAAGCTTGTAGCCCAGGGTCTTGGGCACGTCCTTGATGACGGCAAACCCGCCCGCCATATCGCCGTAGAGCGTGGTGTAGCCAGTGGCCATCTCGCTCTTGTCGCCGGTGGTGAGCACCAGCCAGCCAAACTTGTTGGACAGCGCCATCAGGAGATTGCCCCTGATTCTGGCCTGAATGTTCTCCTCGGTCACATTGGGTTGAGCGCCGGCGAAAGCCTCCGCCAGAGTGTCCAGGTACACCTGGAAAATCTTGTCGATAGAAATGTGCATCAGCTTGATGCCCAGGTTTCCGGCAAGCAGTTTAGCGTCCGAGATGGAGCCCGGTGACGAATAGCGCGAGGGCATTGACACGCCGACAACGTTTTCTTTGCCCAGCGCATCGACGGCGATGGTCGCCACCAGGCTGGAATCGATGCCGCCGGACAGGCCAATGACCACTTTCTTGAAGCCGTTCTTGTGAACGTAGTCACGGGTGCCGAGCACCAGGGCGTGGTAGACTTCCTCGATGGGTCCGCATTCATGCACCTGCCGGGGAGACAACGGCGGCTTTTCGGCCGTAACCGGTGCCTCGGAGATGACTATCTGCTCGGCCAGGCCGCGGCGCTCCTTGACCAGCAATGTCTCTTTGCGCCAGCGCGGGTCGTGAAGACGGGTGCGGAAAACGCCCTCGATGTCCAGGTCGGTCACCACCAGGTCTTCCTCGAAGTGGTTGCCGCGGGCAACGAGCTCGCCTTTTTCGTTGAGCACCAGGCTGTTGCCGTCGAAGACAAGCTCGTCCTGCCCGCCGACCAGGTTGCAGTAGGCGACGATGGCGATGTTATCGGTGGCGCGGGTGGCGAGCATCCTTTCCCGCCAGGCGCTCTTGCCGGCGTGGTAGGGGGAGGAGCTGATGTTGATAATGACCTCCGCCCCGGAATAGGCCTGGATGGTGGCTGGACCGGCCTCGTACCAGATGTCCTCGCAGATATTGATGCCGATGCCCACCCCGCAGATGTTGTAGACGGGCACGCGACTCCCCTCCTGGAAATAGCGGTTCTCATCGAAGACGCCGTAGTTGGGCAGGTATATCTTGTGGTAAACATCGGCCAGCTTGCCATCGTGGATGACGGCCGCGGCGTTGAAGAGGTCTTTGCGGGCATCAACAAAGCCAACGACCACGGTAAGCCCGGCGGTATACTCGACTACTTGGTCGAGCGCCTTGAGGTTTTCGTTGATGAACTGGGGCTTGAACAGCAAGTCTTCCGGCGGGTAGCCACAGATTGCCAACTCAGGAAAGGCGAGCAGGTCAACTCCCTGAGACCTGGCCTGGTCTATGGTCTCCTTGATTTTGCGGATATTGCCTTTGAAGTCGCCGACCGTGGTATTAATCTGCGCCAGACCAATCCGCAGTCGGCGGACGCCCATGCCCGCCGGAGAGACCATCTGTCTTTGACTCATAGAATCGGCAAGTATCTCTTGATTTCGTATTCAGTTACCTGAATGCGATAGCGGTCCCACTCTATCTTCTTGTTCTCGATGAAGGCATTGAAAGTATGGGTACCCAGCGCCTTCTTGACCAGCTCGCTCTTTTCGCAGAGTATGATGGCTTCAAGTAGACTGGACGGCAGGGAGCCGATGCCGCGCTCTTTTCTCTCTTCATCGCTCATCTCGTAGACGTTCTCTTCCACCGGCTCGGGCGGTTCCAAACCTTCCTCAATACCAGCCAGACCAGCCGCCAGCATCACGCTGAAGGTGAGGTAGGGGTTGCAGGCGGGGTCGGGCGAGCGGAGCTCGAAGCGGGTGGCTTCCTCATGGCCCGGCTTGTATTCCGGGACGCGGATAAGGTCGGAGCGATTCCGGCGTGCCCAGGAGAGGTAGACCGGCGCCTCATAGCCCGGGACGAGTCTCTTGTAGGAGTTGACCCATTGGTTGGTCACGGCGGTGAACTCCGGCGCGTATTTCAGGATGCCGGCGATGAAGCTGCGCCCAACCTTGGAGATATAGTAAAGGCCGTTCTTATCGAAGAAGGCGTTGCGCTTCCCCTTGAACAGCGACTGGTGGACGTGCATACCACTGCCATTGATGCCAAAGACCGGCTTGGGCATAAAGGTGGCATGGACACCGTGCTGCATAGCATACTCTTTGACGATAAGCCGGTAGGTCATCACGTTGTCCGCCATCGTCAGCGCATCGGTGTAGCACATATCGATTTCATGCTGGCTGGTGGCAACTTCATGGTGGGACTTGTCAATGGCGATACCCATTCTTTCCAGGGCCATTACCGTCTCGTTGCGGAGTTCGGTGGCGGCATCGCGAATAGTCATATCGAAGTAGCCGCCCTCATCCCACATTTCGGTGCTTTTTTGGTCTTTTTTCTCATCTTTGAAGTAAAAGTATTCCAGTTCCGGACCGACGTAGTAGGTGTAGCCGAGGTCGGCGGCACGTTTCAGGTTTCTCTTGAGGACACCCCGCGGGTCACCTTCAAACGGCGTGCCCTCGGGTCTATAGACGTCGCAGAACACACGACCGAGGGCGGCGCCCTCAATCGGCTTGCTGTCTTCAGTTAACTTCCAGGGGAGTGTCCGGAAGGTGTCCACATCGGGCATTGCCACCATATCGCTCTCATCAATGCGGGCGAACCCGGAAATTGACGACCCATCAAAGCCGAAGCCGTCCTCCAGCGCGCGCTCCAGCTCGGAAATGGGAATGGCGAAGCTCTTGAGCTGTCCCAGAATGTCCGTAAACCACAGCTCGATGAATTTAACGTTCTGTTCCTTGGCCATCTTCAGGATATATTCTTTTCCTTCTCCAGCGTTGGTTGTCATTTATTCTCCTTCCAAAGTTAATCTTATTATAGTTCGTCCAGACACCATTGTCACTAGGTTGACATCTAAGTACCTCCTTGAATCTCAGATGTCTTCATTTTAACGCTCTATTGTTACCAACAGATTACGGAATAGTTAAGTTCTGGTTACAAACTGCGACACTACCGTACTACTGTCCCGTCCCATTAACGGGAATAGTAACAGACAGAATAGTGTATAATCAAGGGAGTAGAAGCCAAGCGGTAAGTATTAAGGAGGTGCTGGAAATGGAAGCAGGGAAATCAGGAACTCAGAAGGCGGTGGCTTATGATAGGAAGGTATTGGAGGAAGCTCATCAGCGAGCTGGCAAGGCCTATCAAGAGGCTAAGAAACAGGCGGACATAGTCTATGAAGAGGCCAAGAAACTTGCCGTTGATAAAGCAGCCAAACAAGAAGTTGACAAAGCCCATAAGGAAGCCATAAAGGAAGTCGAGAAAGTCCGTGACGCAATCATAAATGAAGGCATGGCGCTCTTCACTGCTACCTGGAAGCAACACGAAATAGACTCTGCGGAAGCCATAATCGAATCGAAGGAGCGTGGTGAGGAAGCTGCCAGGGCCTACAAAGAATCTAAGAAGCAAGCCGACATAGTTCATAAAGAGGCAAAGAAGCAGGCCGGTGATAAATCGGCGAGGCAAGAAGCCGATAAAGCCCATAAGGAAACCATGCAGCAAGCCGAGAAAGACCACAAGGACGCCACCGGCAAATCACAGTAGGGGAAGTCGTCCAAGGACACTCCTCGGCGTCAGAACGTATTTAAGAGCTAAGCGCCCTTAAAGCGGTAGCCGATATTTCTTACAGTCTCGATGAAGGTCTGTTCGCCAGACTCCTCGATTTTGCTGCGGAGGCGGCGGACGTGCACGTCAACAGTCCGGTCGCCGCCGTAGTAATCGTAGCCCCAGACTTGGTTCAGAATGACATCGCGGGAGAAGACGCGACCGCGGTTGCTGGCAAGGAACCGGAGCAGTTCATACTCTTTGAAGGTGAGCTGGACGGGCTTACCTTTGATGCTGACTTCACACCGGGCAAGGTCAATGACCATATCGTCGAATTTGACTGATTCAGTTTGCTCGGCGCCGCTGGAACAATGAAGGAGCCGATTTATCCTGAGCACCAGCTCATTGATGTCAGGGGGCTCGACGATGAAGTCGTCGATGTCCGGGCTGACTGTAGCGCTGGCGAGCGCCGGCTTAGCCATTAGGGCGATGAGGGGCAGGCGCTTTTCCTGCCGTATCTTGCGGGCGAACTCAAGCCGCGCGGCGTCGCCGGAACGCCCATCGAGGGTCAGCAGGACGACATCGGGCGACTGCTCGGCGACCTGCTTAAGCAGTTCCTCTCCCCGGGACGCCATGGAGCAGACAAACCCATTCTGCGTAAGGCCGAGGGTAAGCTTCTTTGCTTTGTCGCCGTCCTCAGCAATGATGAATATCCGCCGCAAACCAGTCTCCTGTTAAAGTATACCACTAAAGCCGGACGGGAATGCCACGCTTTGCCAGATATTCTTTAGTCTCGCGGACGCTGTGCATGCCATAGTGGAAGATGCTGGCGGCCAGGACGGCATCCGCTTTGCCATCGACCAGCGCTTCATAGAGGTCTTCCAGGTTGCCAGCGCCGCCGCTGGCAATCACCGGCACGGTAACGGCTTCAGAAATCGCCCGCGTCAGCTTAATGTCATACCCCGCCCGGTGGCCATCGGCATCGATGCTGGTGAGCAGGATTTCGCCCGCCCCCAGCTTGACCGCCCGCTTCGCCCAGAAGACAGCATCGAGGCCGGTCGGTTTCTGACCGCTGTGGGTATAGACCTCCCAGCGCGGCTTACTATCGTTGGCGACCCGTGCGGCGTCAATGGCAACGACAATACACTGGCTGCCGAACTTCTCGGCGCCTTCCGTGATGAGGTTGGGGGTGAGGACGGCGGCGGTGTTAATGGAAATCTTATCGGCGCCGGCGTTGAGCATGCGACGGATGTCCGCGGTGGCGCGCAGGCCGCCGCCCACCGTCAGCGGCATAAAGACTTCCTTTGAGATGCGCTCCACGACGTCGACCAGCGTGTCGCGGCCCTCCGGCGTGGCGCTGATATCGAGGAAGACAAGCTCGTCGGCGCCCTGCCGGTAGTAGTAAGCCGCCAGCTCGACGGGGTCGCCGGCATCGCGTAGTTGGACGAAGCTCGTCCCCTTGACCACGCGCCCGTCCTTGACGTCCAGACAGGGGATGATTCTCTTAGTTAACATAAGGTATCACTTCGCCTGCCGGGCGAATTCGATGAAGTTCCGGTACATCTGAAGCCCGTGCTCGCCGCTTTTTTCGGGGTGGAACTGGGTCGCCACCAGGTTCTTGTAGGCGAGAGCGCTGCAAAACGGGATGCCGTACTCCGTCTCGCCAGCCACCAGCGACTTATCCTCGGGGTCGGCGTAGTAGCTGTGGACAAAGTAGAAGTTAGCGCCGTCCGGGACATCTTTGAAAACAGGGTGCGCTATTTTCTGCTTCACCTGGTTCCAGCCCATGTGGGGGATTTTGAGTCCGGCGGGGAATTTTTTCACCCGCCCGGGAAAGATGCCCAGGCACTCGTGCCAGCCGCCTTCCTCCGTGCCATCGAAGAGAATCTGCAAGCCCAGACAGACGCCAAAGAACGGACGGTCTTCGGCAATGACCTGCTTGATAGGCTCAATTAGCTTCAGCTTCTTGAGCGCGGCCATAGTATTGGCCGCCGCGCCCACGCCGGGGAGAATGATGGTCCGGGCGGCGAGGACGTCTCTTGGGCTGTTGACCACTCTGGGCAGATAGCCTAGCTTCGTGATAGCATTGGCCACACTGCGCAGGTTGCCGGCGCCATAATCGATAATAACGATAGCCCTATTTTCCACTGCTTCTATTATCCCAGACTGGCGGGCGCGGTTACAAGTCCAGACCGGGTGGGTGGCGGGGCTGGTGAAAAAGTCGCCGTCAGCGCCGACTCGCTCCCGCGACGAAGCATAGTAGCCCAGTTTGGGGTAGTAGAGCGCCATCTCCATGAAGTCGGCGAAGGTAATTCTGCCTTCCTTGTGGATGCGCTCCTTGATGATGTCTTCCCGGTCGCTCACGCTATCGACATCTTATCACGAAGCATCGACTGAGCCAAGCCGTCATCTCTGATGCACTTGACGCCGAATACGGCCGAGAAGTGTTTGAGCAGGGGTGCGGTAGCGGCCAACACGTCTACCGGATGGCCAAGGACTTTGGAGATTGAAGTCATCACGGCACTCCTGATGCCGCAGGGATTGATATAGTCGAAGTGCTTCAGATTAGTATTAACGTTCAGGGCAAAACCGTGCATGGTGATGTGGCGGCTGACGTTGATGCCGAGCGAGCAGACCTTCTTGTCGCCCAGCCAGACGCCCGGGTGTTGCGGATTCCTCTCCCCAACAATGCCGAAGTCGGCCAGAACTCGGATGACTACCTCTTCCAGTTTGCGGACATAGTCGCGCACACCCAATTCAAGCGCTTTCAAGTTCAGAATCGGGTAGCCAACGAGTTGCCCAGGCCCGTGGTAGGTGATGCTCCCGCCGCGGCTGGTGTGGAAGACCTCGATGCCTTCCCGATTCAGGACTTCGAGTGGAGCTACAATCTCGCTCCGGCCGCGGAACCGCCCGATGGTAAAGACAGGCGGGTGCTGGAGGAGGAGTAAAACGTCGGGGATACGGTTGTCGGCCCGTTCATGCGCCAGCCGCTGCTGTAGCCTGAGGGCAGGCTCATACGGCACCCGCCCGAGGTAGCCGGCGAGACAATCGGTCATGCTGTTCCTTTGCTCCGTGCGTTCAGACAGTAGTCTAGATTCTTCGCTTCGCTCAGAATGACATCTCAGGGTCTGTCACCCTGAGCAGAGCGAAGGGTCTCACCTTTCGGGGCTTACTAATGCTCATTTCGGCAAGCCGACGCTAGTCCTTCTGGTGCCAGCCGAGGTCGGGTTTCCGCGCCGCGGTGGCTTCGTCCAGCCGGCGGACGGGAGTGGTGTGGGGCGCCGAGTGGAGAATTTCCGGGTTCTCTTCAGCTTCCCTTGCAATCGCTTTTAGCGCCTCGATGAACTCATCCAGCGTGGCTTTGCTTTCCGTCTCGGTTGGCTCAATCATCAGCGCCTCCTCAACCACGAGTGGGAAATAGATGGTCGGCGGATGAAAACCGAAGTCGAGCAATCGCTTGGCAATATCGAACGCCTTGACGCCCTTCGCCTTCTGCCACTTGCCGGAAAGGACGACTTCGTGCATGCAGGGACGGTCGTAGGGCAGGTGATAGTCTGGCTTCAGCTTTTCCTTGAGGTAGTTGGCGCTGAGGACGGCATCTTCGCTAACCTCTCTGAGACCTTCCGCGCCGAGGGAACGAATATACGCGTAGGCTTTAATAATGGCGCCGACGTTGCCGTAGCCGACTCCCAGATTACCGATGGAGCGGGGTGGGGTGGCGAAGACGTACTTCTTCGCTTTCCTGGTGACGCACGGTGTGGGCAAGAAGTCGGTCAGCACCGACTTCACGCCAACGGGGCCCGACCCCGGTCCGCCGCCCCCATGCGGCGTGCTGAAGGTCTTGTGCAGGTTGAGCTGGACGCAATCGAAACCGAGGTCGCCGAACTTCACCTTGCCCAGCAGTGAGTTGAGATTAGCGCCGTCGCCGCAGAGCAGGGCGCCCCGCGCGTGGACAAGCCGGTCAATCGCCTCAATCTGGGGGTCGAAGAGGCCCAGGGTGGTGGGCATGGTCAGGGTCAGCGCCGCCACTTTGTCGTCCATCATCGCGTCGAGGACTTCGAAATCCACGTTGCCATTCTGGTCCGAGGGGACAGTGGCGACTTCATAGCCGCACATCGCCGCCGTGGCGGGGTTAGAGCCGTGGGCGGTATCGGGGACGAGTATTCGGATGCGGTTCTCCCTGCGGGACTGGTGGTAGGCTTTTATCATTAAGACGTTAGCCAGTTCACCCTGCGCGCCGGCCATCGGCACCAGGCTGGCGGCATTCATCCCCGTGATTTCGGCCAGGTACTCCTGGAGCTCATGCATAAGCTGGAGAATACCCTGAACTGACTCGACCGGCTGGTAGGGGTGCACCGAGCTGAAACCGGCAAGTCGCGCGATATCCTCGTGCCACTTGGGGCTGTATTTCATCGTGCAGCTACCCAGGGGGTAGAAACCGAGGTCGACGCCGAAGTTGAGCTGGCTCAGGTTGAGGAAATAGCGGACAAGCTCCACCTCGCTGACTTCAGGCAAAGCGAGGTCGGCGCGGAGAAGCTCCCCAGGTAGCTCAGTATATGGGACATCGATGGCGGGCAGGGTGCCGCCCATCTTGCCCGGCTGGCTGATATCCGGCAATAAATAATGACGCCTCATCTAAAACTCTCCTAAGACGCCGACCAGTCGGTCGATTTCTTCCTTCGTGTTCATTTCGGTGATGCAGAGGAGCATACCGTGTTCGATGGTGTCGCTGATATCCAGCCCGCCGATTATCTTCTGCCGGTACAGCGCCTTGTTGATTGCGGCGGGCGGCGCCGGGCAGCGTACGGAGAACTCCTTGAAGAATGGTTTGTCGGAGGCGAGTAAATAGCCCTTCAGTCTGGAGATAGCTTTCGCCGCATAATGGGCTTTGTGGTAGCATAGCTCGGCGACCTGCCTCAGACCGCGTTTGCCCATCGCGGCGAGGTAGACCGTTGCCGCCAGCGCCACGAGGGCTTCATTGGTGGTGATATTGGAGGTCGCCCGCTCGCGGCGGATATGCTGTTCGCGCGTTGAAAGTGTCAAAACGTAGCCGGGGTTGCCTTCCGCGTCCACCGTCTTGCCGACGATTCTGCCCGGCATCTGGCGGACATAGTCCTTGCGGCAGGCGAAAATGCCCAACCCCGGTCCCCCGAAGCTGACCGGGTTGCCCAGCGCCTGCCCCTCCGCCACGACGATATCCGCACCATACTCACCCGGCGGTCGGAACAGGCCGAGGGAAACGGGGTCGGCGATTGCCACAAGCCGGGCGCCGGCATCGTGGGCTTTCCGGACGAGGGCGCTCAAATCTTCGAAATAGCCAAAAAAATTCGGCTGTTGCACGATAAGGCAGGCGCAGTCGGCGGGGAGAGATTGGTCGGGGGCTATTTTGACCAGGGGAAAACCGCGGCCACCCAGGTAGGTCTGCACCACTTTTACGTATTTCGGGCTGACGCTGGGAAGCACGGCCACCTTGTCTTTCTGGGTGATGCGACAGGCCATCAGCGCCGCCTCGGCCGTCGCTGTGCTGCCATCGTACAGTCCGGCGTTGCTGACCTCCATCCCAGTTAGCTGGCAAACCATCGACTGGTATTCATAGATTGCCTGGAGGGTGCCCTGGCTGGCTTCCGCCTGGTAGGGAGTGTAGGCGGTGTAGAACTCGCTGCGGCCGACGATGTGCCCCACCACGCCGGGGATAAAGTGGTGGTAAAACCCCGCCCCCAGGAAGCAGGCGTATTTGTCCGCGCTGGCATTCCGGCCGGCGCGTTGCTGTAGCTCCCTTTTCAACTCCAGTTCGGAGAGCGGAGAAGGCAGGCGGAAGGGGACATTAAGGTACTGGCGCGGGACGTCCTGGAAAAGCTCATCGACGGTGCCCACCCCGATTGCTTTAAGCATTGCCTGGCGGTCGGCGTCAGTGTTGGGCAGGTAGGGAGTTTGCATTATTTCTCTCCTTGGCCCAACAGCCTGTCATAGTCATCGCTGGTCATCAGGGCGTCAAGCTCGGCGGGTTTGGTGAGCCTGATTTTGACGAGCCAGCCCTCGCCGTAGGGGTCTTTATTCACCAGCGAGGGGTCATTGATGACGTTCTGGTTGATTTCAATCACCTTGCCGCTGGCGGGGGCAAAGAGGTCGGAGACGGCTTTGACCGACTCGATTTCGCCCATCTTGCGGGACTGCTCGATTTGCTTGCCCGGGGCCGGCAGGTCGAGGTAGACCACATCGCCAAGCTGGGACTGGGCGTAGTCGGTGATGCCGATGCGGGCGTTACCGCCGGGCTCAGGGCAGAGCCATTCGTGGTCTTTGGTGTATTTGTATTCCGTCGGGTTCATCTGGTCTCCTCTGCCCAAATAAAAAGGGGCAACCCCGATTCTATCGGGGTTACCCCTGTCCGTTTACCTGAGAGTTTCGCCCTTCCCCTTTGTGAAGGACTTCCCCTTCGGTGTTCCTTCTACTGAAGGACCTCTCCAGAGGTATGGCTGCGGCAGTCTTTTTGCCTGAGAGTTTCGCCCCGACTTAGTCGGGACTTTCCCCTTCGGCTCTCGATACTGAGTATCTCCCGCCGTAGCTTGTTGAGTCTAACACGGGTGAGTGAGGCTGTCAATAGTCGTAAATGACAAGCTACACTCCAGTTGCCGGCCCCCACTGTCATTGCGAGACCCGATGAAATCGGGACGTGGCAATCTCAAAGGATTGTTCATTATTTGTCGAGATTACCATCCTTCCAGGGAAGGACAATGACAGTAGAAGCAAGAAGCGGGGCGTCAAGAGGGGTGCTAACCCCTCTTTCTTTTTTCTTCCTTCCGCAGAAGGATTAAGGGGGTGAGGCCATCGACTTGTGTTGCACAGCTTTGACAAAGACGGCTCGTTGCGATTAATATAGATTGTAATTCGAGGATTTCCATAGGAAAAGAGAACAATGAAGATACTCATCATCGAGACCATCGACCCCTCAGGCATCGAGATTCTGCGCAAGAATGCCGAGGTCGATATTAAGACGGGTCAGACCCCGGAACAGCTGAAAACAATCATCGGCCAGTATGATGCCCTGGTGGTGCGCAGTCAGACGAGGGTCACCGCCGAGATTATTGACGCCGGCGAGAAGCTCCAGGTCATCGGGCGGGCGGGCGTCGGTGTGGACAATATCAATCTCGAGGCCGCCACCAGGCGCGGCATTCTGGTGGTCAACTCGCCGGAAGGGAATATCGTCTCCACCGCCGAGCATACCATTGCCATGCTCCTGGCCTTGGCGCGCCGAATACCGCAGGCGCACAACGTGCTGCGCTCCGGGGTGTGGAGCCGCGAGTTCAAAGGCACGCAGGTCCGCAATAAAACGCTGGGCATTGTCGGGCTGGGGAGAGTGGGCACGGAGGTGGCCGAGCTGGCCCGGGGCCTGCGGATGAGCGTCATCGTCTACGACCCGATGATTGCGGAGGCGCGGGCGGAGCGGCTGGGTATCAAGCTGGTGCAGATGGAGACTCTGCTCAAAGAGTCCGATTTCATCACGGTGCACGTTCCCCTCAACCCCACCACCAAGGGGCTGATTGGTGAAGCCCAGTTGAAGCTGGTTAAGCCCACGGCAATGATTGTGAACTGCGCCCGCGGCGGCATCATCGATGAAAAAGCGCTCTACGAGGCGGTCAGCCAGGGACGGCTCGGCGGGGCGGCCATTGACGTTTACAGCCAGGAGCCGGCGAAAGAGAGTATTCTCTTCAAGAGCGATAAGATTATCACCACACCGCATATTGCCGCCAACACGGTAGAAGCGGAAGCAAGCTCCAGCCGGGACGTCTGTGAGCAGGTGGTCGCCGTCCTGCAGGGCAATCCGGCCAAGTCGCCGGTGAACGCGCCGATGATTTCCAGGGAGGCGCTGGCAACGCTGGGTCCTTATCTGCACGTGGGCACAATGATTGGCCGCATCGTGGTCCAGTTGATGGAAGGACAGTTCCGGTCCATCAACATCCGCTACCAGGGCGATATCGCTACGCAGGACACCTATCCGATTAAGGTCGCCGTCCTGGCCGGCCTTCTGGAGACACTGACCGAGGAGAGGGTGAACATCGTCAACGCCGATATGATTGCCCGGGGGCGCGGGCTAAGCGTCACCGAGGAAAAGTACGCCGTCTGCGAGAACTATGCCAACATGGTTTCGGTGCGCGTGGTCACAACGACCGGAAGCACGCTGGTGTCGGGGTCGGCCCTGAGGGGCAAGACCCATCTGACGCAGGTGAATGACTACTGGCTGGAAATCGAGCCCACGGGCAGTTATATGCTCTTTACCGAGCACAAGGACCGCCCTGGCATGATTGGAATACTGGGTACACTCATCGGCAATGCTGATGTGAACATCAGCCAGATGCAGGTGAGCCGGGGGGTGCAGAGGGGCGGGGGCGCGATGATGGCAATCTGTTTGGATGAACCTTTGCCGCCTGAGACCTACGAGGAAATCCGGAACATTTCCGATATGTACCGGGCCCTGCTGGTGAAATTGACGCGCTAGCGTGGAGGTGACTATGGAAAACACGGTCGAACAGAAGATAAGAGCCAGCCTGGTGAACGGCAAACTACCGTGCGCCGCGGCTTTCAAAATCGCCGAAGACTTGAGAGTCCCGCTCCGGGAAGTCGGCGACGCGGCGAATCGACTCAAGATTAAGATTTGCAGCTGCCGGCTGGGCTGTTTTCCCTAGGTTACTAACTTTTGCCGGTTCAACTCGTTGTATTTAGCGGGAGGCTTCGATGAAAAAGCCGATATTTGTGTTTCTCACAGTTCTTCTTCTCTTGGTAGGCGCCGCTTGTTCCGCCGCGCCCAAACCAGCCCCTAGTCCCGCGCCAGCGCCCGCGCCCGCTCCGTCGTTTTCCGGGCCAGCGCCCGCCCCTGCTCCTGTGCCGCGGCCAACCCCCGCGCCCGTTATTACCATGCCGCCCAAGGTCGGGTTGCCTTCTGAGGGTGGAGTCGTGGCGCCAGCGCCCGGTGGCATCGCCCCGGCGCCAGATTCCACCGCCGACCGCATGATTGTCCGCACCGGCAGTCTGCACCTGATAGTGAATGACGTTCCTCAGTCGATGGAGCGTATTGTCCAGATTGCCGGGAACTTTGATGGCTACGTGGTGTCTTCCAACCAGTTCAAGGAAGGCGAACGACTCATCGGTCAAATAACCGTCCGGGTGGTGGCGGAACGCTTCAATGATGCGATGAGGATGCTGCGCGCTCTGGCGTTTGAAGTCACCTCTGAGAATACCACCAGCAAAGATGTGAGCGAGGAGTACGCCGACCTGAAAGCCAGGCTCGGAAACCTCGAGGCGGCCGAGCAACAGCTGGTCCGCATTATGGCAAAAGCGGAGAAAGTGGAGGACGTCCTGGCGGTTCAGCGCGAGCTCACCCGGGTCAGAGGTGAAATCGAGCAGACCAAGGGGCGGATGCAGTTCCTGGAGCGCACCTCCGAGACCTCGCTCATTGATGTGCGTTTGGAGCAGGCCAAGCTCGATATTAACTTCGCCGCCAACCGGGCCACGGCCAAGGATGGGGAAGAAGTCTTCTTTGATAGCCGGGTTGCCGGCGGGTTCACACCTTACAGCTACGAGTGGGACTTCGGCGATGGCAATACCAGCACCGCCAGCCATCCGACCCATGCCTACCGGTCAGCGGGTACCTACACCGTCTCGCTGAAAGTGACTGACGACCGCGGCAACACGGACAGCGAGGTTAGGAAGGACTACGTCACGGTTCTCCCGGACTGGAGCGCCGGGAACATCATCGGCGATGCCTGGGATGGCCTGGTGACCTTCGGGCAGGCCCTGGGCACGATTCTAATCTGGGCGCTCGTCTTCAGCCCGCTGTGGGTCGCCATTCTGCTTATTGTCTGGTGGCAGTACCGGAAGAAAAAGAAGTCAGGCGCTTCGTAACCTCGTCCTGGCTCAGGCCGTCAATCAGGACTAGTTTACGGCGGCCGGTGTGGCCCCGGAGAATGGTCACCGAGCTTTTGCTCAGGCCGAGCGCCTGGCTGAGAAAGGCAACCAGTTCCAGGTTAGCCTTGTTATCGACCGGCGGAGCGGCGACTCTCATCTCGAGGACTCCGCCGGCAAAGCCCGTAATCTCGTTCTTCCGGGCGCCGGGGCGGACTTTCACGGAGAGCCTGGTTTGGTTGCCGGGCATAGCCTAGTATTCTTCGCGGCCCAGCAGTAAGACAATCGCCGCCAGTAACAGAATCGCCGAAAGCGAAAGCCAGAATGTCCAGGTGAGATGGGGCGTGACCAGCGGGATTACTTCCAGAGCGGTGATGATGCCCATCACCGCCGTAAGTCCACCAATGGCGCCAAGCATCGCGGCGATTATGCCCATATCAGAACCTCCTTCAGCATTTTCATTGCGGTTGTAGTTATTATATAATCTACGGAGCAAAAAGTTAAACCCTACCTTCTGGCCCCTCCCAGTTTGTGGAGTTTGTTGGGTTCATAGAGTTAAGAGTTGATTATCGAAAAGAACTCAATGAACTCAATCAACTAATGGTGAGGGGACTAAAGGGGGCGAGGTTCGTCGAACTTCACAGAACACATGCCTATCATTGAAGAAGAAATCGCCAGGCTTCTCCACGAGAAGCGTTTGACTCTGGGGGTGGTAGAGTCCGCCACCGGCGGTCTCGTTTCCTATCGTATCACCAACGTCCCCGGTAGTTCCGAGTATTTCAAAGGCGCCATCATTGCCTACAGCAACGAAATCAAAATCAAAGTGGTGGGCGTCAAACCGGAGACAATAAACAACAACGGCGCCGTTTGCGGCGACACCGCCGAGGAAATGGCGGCGGGCGGCCGTAAGGTCCTGAACGTGGACATCTGCGTGGCGGACACGGGAATCGCCGGGCCCGGTGGCGCGACTCAGGGGAAACCGGTGGGGCTTTTCTACCTGGGACTGGCGCACAAGGGCGGGACTTTCAGTCGCAAGAGCGTCTTTATCGGCACCCGTGAGCAAAACAAGCAGGGCGCGGCGGAAGCCGCCCTGAGCTGGGTCAAAGAGTATTTGCAGAGTCTGAAGTAAACGGAGGCAAGCAACCGATGTCGACTTTGGTCCGGGCGGGTTACGGCATTCTCGCGATGATTGTTGTTATGGTGGCGCTAGTGGCCTGCGGCGGCGCGTCCGAGCCGGACTACGCTAGTGACATCGCCGAGAACATCCTGACCGCCATCAACGATGACAACTACGACCAGTACAGCGAGTTTTTCACCGCCGAGATGAAGGACAAAATGCCGGAGGTGGCGGTGCGGGGAATTAACTCGGTCATCAAGCTGGAGATTGGCACTTACGAGTCGAAGGAGTTCTGGAAAACGGAAAACGCCGGACTCTACACGACCGTTTACTACAGAGCCCGCTTCACCAACGAGCCCGAAGACGTCATCGTGAAAGTGGTCTTCCAGAAGATAGCCGGCAAAGTCTACGTCGCCGGGCTCTGGCTCGATTCCCCGAAACTGCGCGGCGCCTAGTCCTGCTTCAGCATAACCTTCTGCGCTGACCGGACAATCTCGTCCACGGACATCCCGTAGGCGTCCATCAGCGTGTCGTGGTCCAGCGCGGTCTCGGTAAAGACGTCGGCGATGCCAATCATATCGACCGGAACGGGGCATTCCCTCACCAGGACCTCGGCTACGGCGCTGCCCAGCCCGCCGATGACGGTGTGCTCCTCGCAGGTGACGATGGCTTTGGTCTCCTCAGCGCACTTCACGATGAGGTCTTTATCCAGCGGTTTGACGGTGGGCAGGTTGACCACGCGCGCTTTGACACCCTGAGCGGCAAGCTTGTCGGCTGCTTCCAGTGCGCGACTCAGCATGTGGCCGTTGGCAATAAGCGTCACGTCATTGCCCTCGCGCACGACCTGTCCCTTGCCCAACTCAATCTTATGGCTCTCATCGAAGATGACGGGCATCTCGGAGCGGCTGATGCGGATGTAGACCGGTCCTTCATATTCGGACACCAGCGGGATGATTTTCTTGGCTTCAACGCTGTCCGAAGGCACCAGCACGGTCATATTGGGCATCGCCCGCATGATGGCGACGTCCATAATGGAGTGGTGGGTGGGACCATCCTTGAAGTTGGAAAGGCCGGCGAAGCTACCGACAATCTTGACATTGGTATTGGCGTAAGCAACGCAGGTACGGATTTGCTCGGTGGCGCGGCTCAGCAGCCCGGCGAAGGTATTGGCAAAGGGCACCAGCCCGCCGAGGGCAAACCCCACCGCCGTATCTATCATCCCCGCCTCGGCGATGCCCACGTTGAAGAAGCGCTCCGGGTACTTCTGGGCAAAAGAGGTGGCCATAACGGAAGAAGCCACGTCCGCGGTCAGGACAACGACCTTGGGATTGACCGCACCATAAGCGGTGAGGGTATCGCCGAAGATTTTCCGCGTGTTATCTCGCTTAAACATGTGCTTTCAACTCCTCCATTGCCACTTTGAACTCGTCATCGTTGGGCACTTTGCCGTGCCAGTCGGATTTGCCTTCCATATAGGAGACGCCCTTGCCCTTGACG